>Ga0315296_10002608_pt1 | contig 15340 bp, 17 predicted proteins | sample YL17G14_18_MG_FD_203921 | JGI IMG/M metagenome (GOLD analysis project Ga0315296, IMG submission 203921) | Sediment microbial communities from Yellowstone Lake, YNP, Wyoming, USA - YL17G14_18 | ecosystem: Environmental > Aquatic > Freshwater > Lake > Sediment | place: USA: Wyoming | collected... | reverse complement strand
AGAAAGAAAAATGATTAATTTGTCCAGGTTCAACACCGTCGTGTTGGACGAAGCCGACAGAATGCTTGATATGGGCTTTATCAATGACACGCGCTTCATAATGAATGGATTGCCAAAAGAGCGCCAGGTACTCTTTTTCTCGGCAACTCTTCCATACGAGGTGGAAAGAATTATTAAAGAGTTTCTTAGAAATCCGGTAAGGGTTTCGGTGAAGACGAGGGACACTTCAAGCAATGTTGAACAGAACATTGTTAGGATTGAACAAGGTAAAACAAAATTAGACGTTTTAAATAATCTTTTAAATCAAAGAGAATTTAATAAAGTGCTTATTTTCGGACGGACCAAATACGGAGTGGAAAAGCTCTCAAAAATGCTTATTCGTAAGGGTTTTAAGGCCGAATCGATACACGGAAATAAAAACCACTCTCAGCGTCAACGAGTGCTAGGTATGTTTAAGGATAACCGCATCCAAGTTTTAGTGGCAACCGACGTCGCGGCTAGAGGGTTAGATATTCCCGATGTGACTCATGTCATCAACTACGACATACCGGCAACTTATAATGATTATATTCACCGCATTGGGCGTACCGGCCGATGGAACAAACGAGGCATAGCGCTGACATTTATTGATTAAGCGCTACAAATAGGATAATTAAAATTAACTTAAAGTTATAAATAGAAACTAAGACGGATTTAGTTTAAAATCGCCGAAAAGGCTCCTCTTTCGTCCTAAACTCGTCGAAGGACTACAGACGGACAAAGGATTTTTTGGCCCTCCTTCGTCCCGCTTTCAGCGGGACTACGGACGGGCAAGCCCTCCTTCGCCCTGCACCAGACGGTGCGGGGCTTCGTCTTGCGGACTTCGGACGGACGCAGTAAAATCTTAGTATGGATTTAATACAATTTCAAAAATTATTTAAGAAAGAACCAAAATATCGTTTGGGGCAAGCCAAAAAAGCCCTTTTTCAGGATTTAATCCAAAACTGGCAGACAGCTAAGGTTCTGCCTTTAAGCTTAAGAGAAGAATTAAATAAAGAATGCTCAATTGAGATATCGGAAAAAACATTTATTTCTAAAGATAAAAATACAGTAAAGGCCCTTCTTACTTTGGAAGATGGCTTGAAAGTTGAAACAGTTTTGATGCGCCATAAAGATAAAAGAAACACCGTTTGCGTTTCTTCTCAGGTCGGCTGTCCCCTGGATTGTTCTTTCTGTGCCACAGGGAAGATGGGATTTAAAAGAAGCCTCGAGGCTTGGGAAATCGTTGAACAAGTTTTATTTTTCGCCCGTTATCTAAAAAAAATTAAAGAGAGAATTACCAATATTGTCTTTATGGGAATGGGGGAGCCATTTTTAAATTATCAGAATGTGATAGAGGCAATAAAAATCTTGAACGACAAAGAGGGGTTTAATTTAGGAGCAAGGCATTTTTCAATCTCTACTGTTGGGATTGTTGAGGGGATTGAAGAATTAGCCAAAGAGAAATTACAGATAAATTTAGCTATTTCTCTTCATGCGCCAAATGACGAACTCCGTTCAAAATTGATGCCAATTAACAAAAAATATCCTATCAAGAAGATTTTAAACGCAATTGACGATTATATTGAGAAGACGCGGCGGCGAGTAATGTTTGAGTATATAATGATAAGGGATTTAAACGATTCTGAAGAAGAGGCCAAGACATTAGCCAGGTTGATGAAAAAGCCTCTTTATTTTGTCAATCTGATTTCTTATAACCCAACCGGAATCTTTAAACCTTCCCTATCTTCAAGAATTAAAAAATTTAAAGAAATTTTAGAGAAAGAAGGTGTGGCGGTTACCCAGAGATATCGTTTTGGCGAAGATATTGAGGCTGCTTGTGGCCAACTGGTGGCTAAACCCCGTTAGAGGTCAACGGGTCTTCAGATAAACACAAGAAAAACAAACCTCTAATGGGGTAAAGATGGGAGAAAATAAAAAATCGCCAAGAAGCATGCCCCGTATAAAATTTATTTTGTGCGGGGGCGGTTTTTTGGCAGGCTCAAAGAAGATTTCCTTCTTTTCGACCTTCGCTTTTGCTAGGCAAAAGCTCGATACTTGATTTTTTGAAAGAATTAATGTATGATGAAAACAGAAGCTCTGAGAGTTTGGAACTACAAATAGTTGCCAGATTATCATTAAGGAAAATACTCAATAATAATATTTGCAACTCACCATGATTAAGAGTTGCTTTTTTTCACCTTCGTTTTTGCCCGCAGAAACTTGGTACTCAAAGAAGATTTCCTTCTTTTCGACCTTCGCTTCTGCTCGCAGAAGCTCGGTAAATGACTAAAAAACAACAATTTTTATTAGAACACAACAGATTGTCTCCTTTAAACTTGCAGGCTACAATATCTTTGCTTTCCCATTTTAGGATAGAGAAAGCCGCACTTTTTAAAGATGATAATTGGTCAATAGATAAACTTCGAAGACCATTTATTTTGTGGCTTACTTCTCTGACGGTTGAGGAAAAAGAAAATATTAAGAAGAAAAAAATATGAACCCCGTTAGAAGTCCTTGACAGAAAAATTTTAATAAAATTTTTCCGTGTTGGACAAACCCCGTTAGAAATCTTGAGCATAAAAATTTATAAGAAATTTTTATGCTTAACCAAAATATAATCAAAAACAAGAAGATTTGTATAACACTTCTAGTATCTTTCTTTAAACTGACAGATTTCTAACGGGGTAAACGGGTCATCTTAACATAATAATGTAGCTGTCTGAAATTTACCACTTTGGTCATATAAAGACAGACTTCTAACGGGGTGAACCCCGTTAGAAGTCCTTGACAGAAAAAATTATAGAAATTTTTTCTGCTTCACGATAACGGAGTATAATTAAAAAACAAAAGTCTATCTGAAATTAGCTTCTTGCTATATAATGATAGACTTCTAACGGGGTGAAAAATTCACACAACCCAAATAAATACAGAAACAGAATGAGACATCGCAGATTTTTAAAAAAGCACAGAAATAAAAAATAGCCCCTTGACTTTCTGTCGACAGTAAGCTATTATTACAAGGTAAGTTTCTGTTAATTTTCCTTTCCTTACGTATTTATTAATTATGTAAGCTTTGAAAGAGAATAAAAACAGTCGGTCGGCTTACTAATTAACCAAGCTTCCATTTATGGAAGCGAAGGTGAAGAAGAGGATTTTTTCCTCTTCGCCTATAAATTATTAAGGAATAAATATGGCAAAAAAATTGTTTGTCGGTGGATTATCTTACGAAACCACCGAAACGACTTTAAAAGAGACTTTTTCTAAGGCCGGAACTGTTGAATCAGCAAATGTGATTACTGATAAAATGTCTGGCCGTTCAAAGGGATTTGGTTTCGTTGAAATGTCTTCTGAAGAAGAAGCTAAGAAAGCCATTGAGATGTTCAATGGCAAAGAGATTGATGGAAAAAACGTTACAGTAAACGAAGCTAAACCTATGGAGTCTCGTCCTCGAAGAGGCGGATTTAGCCGCGGAGATCGAGGATTCGGCGGAAGCCGAGGAGACCGCTGGTAAGAAAGTTCAAGAAAAAATCCCTTTAAAGGGATTTTTTCATTTCTGCTTGAAATTTACCATAGCTAATTTTAGATATTTTTGGATAATGAAGAAAAAGTGGAAGAAGCGTTACGAAGGGCAATAAAAAATCTTAGAAACGCCGGTCAGGAAATCGAAAAGTACATTTCTACACACTCCAAGGCAGCTGGAACGTTCTTGTAAAACCCAATCATTTTGGGTTTTTTTATTTGAGTTTCCTGCAGAACATCCGCCCGAGCCTTCGGCTCGGGATTTTGTTGACTTTTCAGACAAATTATTCTATTTTTAAGTAATAAAAAAATAGATATTTTAAAAACAAAAAAGGAGTGATTTAATGATACCTGATCCAAGCAAATGGAAATTTGTTGATTTTTTTCCGTATCCTGATGTTAAGGAAGAAGGAACATTTACAAGAATAGCAATAAGGTTTCGTCGGGGAATTAGACCGGAAAAACTTGATGAAATAGCAAAGAAATACAACCTTTCCTACAAACTTTGGAATTTACGCATCGGCATGGATGGAGAGGAACCGTTTTATATTGATACCTTCATTGATAACGAAGAGAGAGACTTGTACAATGAAGAAACACAGAATAAACAAGTAGAAAAGGCGTTAAAAAATATCAAAAAAGCCGGTCAGGAAATTGATGATTATATTGCTACGCACCCCGAAATATTTTAAAACCCTTATGGGTTTTTTTATTCAAGCCACTGCAAAACAGATTCTAACACTATCACAAAGCCCGAGCCGAAGGCTCGGGCTTTTGCTTGACAAAAGACAAATAATAAATTAGAAAAAAAACAGTAAAATACTATTAAAATTTAAATATAGAGAGTGATAAGTAATGGGAGGATTTAAGATTATAGAGGATGAAGAACTGCAAAAGATTATTAGAGATGAGAAATTTATTTTTTTGGTAGGGATGATTTTTCCTCCGCGACCAGGGGTTATGCCATTCCTTACACAGCTGGAACATAATTATTTTCCGCCCGGAACAAAGAAAAATAATGAATTTATTATGGTGATATCTGCCTGGAAGGATGTAAATTGGGTAATAGCCGGAATTCCAAAAGAATATATGGAAAAAGCAAAAAGAATTGCCGATAGCTTTAGATTAAAGATTATCGATGGCATACCTTATATGGTAATAGAAGGAGAATTAATTTCCTTTCCTATTAACGGTAAGAATGTTTTTACTCTTGAAAATGTTTATAGTTATGACAACAATCCGCAGGAATACAAGAAAATAATGGAGGAAGAAAAAACAAAGATAGCCTCTATCATCAATAACGCAACAAAAAATCAAGAAAAACCAAAAAACATTAAAATTGATTGGGATAACTAATAATTTATCCCTCTTTTTTTACAAGATTCTAACCCCAGTAGTAGAAACTTCGTTTCACTACGGCGCAGGCATCTTCCACCAGTGGAGTTTAGTCGGCCGAGAGTTTAACTCGGGTTCTTTAATAAAAAATTAGCCCTTAATTTTTTCAGATTTTCGAGCAACCGGTCAATATACTTTTGTCCAAGTTTTTTTCACTTCAATGTCCTTGACTGACCAAAAATTTTTCTCTATCGAGATTTCATCACTTCATCGCTTGATTTTTGTTATATTTAAACTTAAATTATATGAATAATAAAAATTATGCTTAAGGAAAAAAGCAAAAAGGATTTTTATACCAAAAAAGCCAAAGAAGATAAAAATCAAAAGAACCGGATATCAGATTTTGACTACGCGGGTTCTTCGTTGGAGATGATTTTTGAAAGACTAAAAACTTCCAAAAGCGGTCTTTCAGAACAAGAAGTCAGGTATCGTCTTGAACGATACGGATACAACGAGCCTGCTAAAAAAAGGAAAAGAAATATTCTGATTCAAGTTCTTTCGAAATTTCTCAGTCCTCTCGTCATTGTACTTTTTGTTATCGCGATATTTTCTTTCTTTTTTGGCGGAGAAGACGGAAAAATCAGCGCCATTATAGTTTTCGCAATGGCTGCAATGAGCATTTTTCTTTCTTTCATCCAAGAATATCGAGCCGGAAAAGAAGTAGAAAAACTCAACGAGATGGTTCATACGACTGCTACTGTTTATCGAAACGGTCAACCAAAAGAAGTTAAAATCAAAGAAATAGTCCCCGGCGACGTAGTTGAGTTATTTGCAGGCGATATGATTCCGGCTGACTTGAGAATTTTTTTCTGCAAAGATTTATTTATTAATCAAGCTTCTTTAACTGGAGAATCATTTCCGGTAGAAAAAGTTTCAACTCCCATAATAACAAAAAGTAATTCAACATCTGAATTAAGGAACATTGCTTTTATGGGCTCAAGCGTAGTCAGCGGAGCGGCATTAGGTTTAGTGATAAAAACAGGCATTTCCACTCAATTTGGCGAGCTTTCTCAAAAACTTTCAGAAAGTAGGGCAGAAACAAGCTTTGAAAAAGGGATACGTGACTTTATCTTGCTTATGATTCGCGCCATGTTTCTCATGGTTTGTTTTATTTTTGCCATCAATGCTTTACGCCGAGGTTCTTTTATCGAATCATTGCTTTTTTCTCTTGGAGTGGCAGTAGGACTTACTCCTGAGATGTTACCGATGATGGTGGCAATAAATCTTTCCAAGGGCGCCATTGCAATGTCAAAAAAGAAAGTTATAGTTAAACGCTTAAGTTCTATACAAAATTTCGGTGCCATAGACATACTTTGTGCGGATAAAACCGGCACTCTGACGATGAATGAAATAATACTCGAGAAACATTGCGATGTGCTGGGTAGAGAAAATGAGGATGTCTTGCGATATGCTTACATAAATAGTTTTTACCAGACTGGATTAAAGGATCTTCTAGACCAGACAATCCTGAAACATGAAAGATTATTGGTGGAGCAATTTAAAAAAATAGATGAGGTTCCTTTTGATTTTTCAAGAAGAATAATGTCCGTCGTTGTAGAAGTAAATAATAATCGCACACTTATTTCAAAAGGAGCGCCAGAGGAAATATTTAAAAGATGTATTAAATACGAATTGAACGGCAAAGTATTTGAGATAAATGATAAAGTACTTTCAAGTTTGAAAAGAGAATACGATAACTTAAGCTCAGAAGGTTTCAGAGTTTTAGCCGTAGCTTATAAAGATACGGGCAACAGAAAAAAGATGTTTTCAAGGAATGATGAAAAAGACCTAATCCTTAAAGGTTATGTAGCATTCCTTGATCCACCGAAACCAAGCGCCAGACAAATCATTCTTGAATTAAAAAAATTGGGCATAGAAATTAAGATTTTAACCGGCGACAATGATTTAGTTGCAAAAAAAATATGTAACGATGTTGGACTTAATGTTAAAGGCTTATTAATAGGGAATCAGATAGAAAATTTGAGCGACGAAAAAATTCAAGAAGTGGTCGAAACTACTACCGTTTTCGCTCGTCTTTCACCTTCGCAAAAAGAAAGAATAATTCGCGCCCTCCGTAGAAATAAACATATCGTTGGTTATTTGGGAGACGGTATAAACGATGCCCCGGCGATAAAAGCTTCTGATGTAGGAATATCCGTGAACAATGCCGTTGACATTGCCAAAGAGTCAGCAGATATAATTCTTCTCCAAAAAAGTTTGATGGTGCTTCAAGAAGGAATTATAGAGGGTAGAAGGACTTTTGGGAATATTCTTAAATACGTAAAGATGGGCTCAAGTTCAAACTTCGGCAATATGTTGAGTATGACCGGAGGCAGTATATTTTTACCCTTTTTACCAATGGAACCAATCCAAATTCTTTTAAATAACTTTCTTTATGACTTATCTCAGATAGCCATACCTACGGATGAGGTGGATAAAGAATACATTTTAAAAGCCAGACCTTGGAACGTCGATTATATTAAGAAATTTATGGTTATTATCGGATCAATCAGTTCGCTCTACGATTTCCTTACTTATGGAGTCATGCTGTTTATTTTTCACGCTTCTAAAAATCCAGAACTTTTTCATACAGGATGGTTTATAGAATCACTCTGCACTCAGACTTTTGTCATTCATGTAATTAGGACGGGGAAAATTCCTTTTATTGAAAGTAAGCCAAGTAGATTTTTAATTTTAACCTCAGTTTTAATAGTGGCAACGGCTATCCTTATTCCATTTTCTCCTTTGGCAAAATCATTTGGATTCGTGGCTCCGCCACCTCTATATTTTTTGATATTATTTCTTATGGTTAGCACTTACTTGCTTTTGGTCCAATTGGTTAAGAAATGGTTTATTAAAAAATATGGTTATGAGTAGAAAATTATATAGGTTCTAATAGTGTTCGTTTTATCAGAACGCGTCCTTCGGATGCGAACCGAATTTTTCGAAACTAAATATTTGCATTAAAAATGAAAATATGTTAGTTGTTATATTAGGCTAAAAAGCCTAAAAATTGAACTTTTAAAATTTTGATTTTGAAAAAAAAGAGGTGGTTAGATAACGTCAAATGGACTTGCAAAAGTTATTGCAGTTGTGGGATTGCCTGGAATAGGAAAAACAAGTGTAATTGATCGTGTGAAGGAAATAGCAAAGGAACGTAATATAGATATTAAAATAGTGAATTTCGGTACTGTAATGTTCCAAATCGCCATCGTTGACGAAAAATATAAATATAAAGTTAAAAACAGAGACGATATGAGAAAACTTTCCCTTAGAGAACAACAAGATTTGCAAATAAGGGCCGCAAAAGAAATAAAAAAAATGGCAGAAGAAGGTGGCAATATAATAATTGATACCCATGCATGTATTAAAATGTCCCAACAAGGGCTTTGCCCTGGGCTCCCGACTCGTATTGTCAGAATTTTAAAAAATATATTTATGATTGTGTATTTAAAACGTGATCCTAAAATAATTTCCAAAATGCGCAAGAGAGACAAAAAGAGGGATAGAGGTGATCAATCAATTAAAATTAAAGAAATAACTGACGATCAAGAAGACAGCGAAGGATTCGCCATATCAGCATCAAATAATGCAGGATGCCCTTTTAAAAAGATAGAACTTTCGAAACCTAAGAACAAAAGAGACTTTAGCCCTGTCGAAATAGCAGCTGAAAAGATTATTGAAATTTTCCAGACTTCATAATTGTAAACGATAATCCCGCAAAACAAATTATCCGAGAGTTTTTCTCGGTTTTTTTTATCGTAAAGAAGGCGGTTTTTTGGTCCTCCTTCGCCCTGCACCGTATGGTGCGGGGCTTCGCTCTTGCGAGCTTCGGACGGACAAAGTAAAATAAAATAATATGAAATCTGATGAAGAATTAAAACAAACTTTCAAAATATTTATTGACAAAAACGGGATAATTAATTTAATTCCTCTACTTATTGAGATGGATTCAGAAGATAATGTCCGTTCAATAAAGTTGGTAGAAGGAGCTCTTCTAAAAATTTTAAACGAAGACCCTAAAAAAAGTTATAATCTTTTTGTTGATATCTCTTCTTTGGGTAAAGTCAATTACGGTTTCGCTGCCGGGACAAGAAAAATAGGTGTTCGAATAGTATCTAATAAACAATTGAAAAAGATTGCCTTTATTGCTTCAAGTATAATCATGAAAACGGTAATTAGTTTTATTGCGGCAACAGCTGGTAAAAAAGATATAAAAGGATTTACAGACAAAGAAGAAGCCCTGAAATGGCTTAAGGAACCTTAATTGTATACAAAACAGGTTCCCTCGGCCGGAAGAAAATTATCAAAATATTTTAAATAATCCAAAAATATATGAATAGAAGAAAAAAACTCAAAAAGCAGTTGATTTCCAAAATTACCTTGTTGAAAAATTAAGAAATCCTAAATTCAAGAAATATTATGATGAATATGGTAAACAATTAGAAATTGCTTACCAGATTTTGCAATTGCGCAAGCAAAAAGGAATGTTGTTCTTTTTGCTTCTCTTTTGTTCCGTATTTTCTCTTATTGGTTGCCGTTGCCCATCAGCGTATTTTCTTACTGGAGATTAAAAAAGAAAAATATAGAACGAAATAATATTTAAAAAGTTCTTTTGGGAATATACGTGGTTTTTTTGTTTAAAATTTGTTAGAATAGAAGAACAAAAAGGTCACTTCGAAATATTTAATTTTTTAAAAAAATATGCGAGGGTTTATTGCAAACATTGAAAAGGAAACCGAAAATAATGATTTTTTTCGAAAAGTACTTTTTACGGCAAATTACAGCCAGTTAGTTTTAATGAGCTTAAAACCGGGAGAAGAAATAGGAGAAGAGGTTCACGGTTTGGATCAATTTTTTAGATTTGAAGAAGGGGAAGGAAAGGTAATTTTAGAAAGAGAAGAATTTGAAGTTAAAGCTGGTTATGCAGCCGTTATTCCGGCTGGAACAAAACATAATGTTATCAACATATCTTCTGATAAAGCTTTGAAACTTTATACTATTTATTCTCCGCCAAACCACCAGGACGGAACGATTCATAAAAATAAAGAAGAAGCGGTTGAAGAACATTTTGACGGAAAAACAAGTTTTTAATCTTTCTGCAGCATCCGGTAAGCGGAGCCCTGCAACCACGTAGAGTGCAGGGCAAGCCACCAAAAAATCGCCTTTCGAGTGATTTTGTGTTAAAATTTTTCTAATGAAAATTATTTCTTGGAATGTTAATGGATTAAGGGCAGTTTACAAAAGAAATTTTTTAGAATGGTTGAAAAAAACCAAAGCTGATATTGTTTGTTTGCAGGAAATAAAAGCTCAAATAAAAGAACTACCCCCTGATTTAATTAAATCTAAAAATTATTATTCCTATTTTAATCCGGCAGTCAAACCAGGTTATAGCGGAGTGACTGTTTATACCAAGGAAAAACCAATTGAGGTGGAAAATAAATTAGGAGTAGAAAGATTTGACCAAGAGGGGAGAATTTTAAAACTCAAATATCCTGGATTTTCTTTAATCAATGTTTATTTACCCCATGGCGGCAGAGAAAAAGAAAATCTAGATTATAAATTAAAGGTTTATAAAAATCTTTTAAATTATTTAAAGAAAATTAAAAACAAAAATCTTATTTTAATTGGCGATTTCAATATTGCTCATTCAGAAATTGATTTAGCCAGACCGAAGGATAACCAAAATAATATAATGTTTACCAGAGAAGAAAGAAAAGAAATAGATAAAATAATTAAGCTGGGTTTCACTGACACTTTTAGAAAGTTTAATAATGGGGGAGGAAATTATACCTGGTGGCCCTATTATCTTAATGCCAGGCAAAGGAATTTGGGCTGGAGAATAGATTATAGCTTTACTTCCAGAAAATTAAAAAATAAACTTAAAAATGCCTTTATTCTTAAAAACGTGATGGGTTCTGACCATTGTCCGATAGGAATAGAAATTGAGATTTAGTTTGCAATAGATTTTATCAATGCTAAAATAGAGTTTAATCATTAAAAAGGTCTTTTATTAAAAAAATAAATATTTTTTAAAATTATGGAAAAAATTGGCATCGTCGTTGATGAAGCTGATGATTTGCCAAAAGAAATGGCTGAAAGACATCAAATAGCCATTGTTCCGGTAAAATTAGATTGGCCGGAGATAGAAAATTTACCTGGAGAAAACACTTTTCAGAAAATGAGAGAGTTAGAAAAAAGAGGAATTAAAAGTTTTGGCAAAACATCTCAACCTTCGCCCAAAGATTTTTTAGATAAATATAAAGAGCAATTCCAAAGATTTGAGAAAATTATCTCTATTACCATTACCTCTAAACTTTCCGGAACCTATAACTCAGCTATTCAGGCAAAAAACTTTTTAAAACCGGAAGAAAAAGATAGAGTTTTTGTTGTTGACTCCTTGAATGCCAGCGGTGGGGAAGCGCTTTTGGCCCTAAAAGCAGTTGACCTGATTAAAAGTGGAAAAGAAATTGAAGAAATCGTCAGGGAATTGGAAAAATTTGTTCCTCAGATTCATACTTATATAATCTTTAATGACCCAAAATGGATTGAAGCCTCAGGTAGAATATCGCCTCTGGTTGCTAATTTATTAAAAAGATTGATTAAAGTCGGAATCCGTTCCTTGTTAACTTTTAAAAATGGACTTTTGGTTCCTGCTGGCATGAAAACCGGAGCCAAAGATATACCGATTACTCTTTTTAGAAAGTTTGAAAAAGAAAATAAAAAAATGGAAAAAGAGCAAAAAAGAGTGAGAATAGTTATTACTCACGGAGACGACCCTGAAGGAGCTGAAAGATTAAAAGAAATGATTGAAAAAGAATTCAAAAATGTGGAATTTGCTTTTATAAACATCATCAATAATATCGTCGGCGTGGTAGCCGGTCCTAATTCATTAGTTCTTGCTTGGTGCGAGGTTTAAGAAATACAAAACAAATAAAAATATGCCCCGTTAGAAACCTGATATGTGGTATGTATATTTACTATCAAGTAAGAAAACAGGTAAATGGTATATAGGTTCAACCAAAGACCTGCGAAAAAGAATTTTAAGACATAATTCAGGAAAGAATAAATCTACAAAATACGGGGCACCATATAAACTTATCTATTGTGAAATTAGTTTTAATAAACAAGATGCCAGGGCGCGAGAAAAGTATTTGAAATCTGGTATGGGTAGAAGATACCTTAAAAACAGATTAAAATTCTTTTTCGCCAATGGTTTCTAACGGGGTATGGAAAAAACTAGGTTTTATTGTTTGAAAGTTTTTGAACATAGAAATCTGAATTATTTTATATTATATAGTTTATGTTGTATTATTAAATAATATGGTCGGAGAAGAAATATATAAAATTTGGGTAGAAAAGGAAATAGTTAATGTAGAGTTGATTAAATCACTTTCTGAAAAGGACATTGAAGAACTATTTAAAAAAATAGGGGAAATTCTTAAAAATCTTTCTGGTAAAACCAAAATTTTAGTGACAATAACAAAAGATTATTATTCAACTGTTCCTTCTTCTCAACTGAGAAAAGAGATGGTGAAAAAAACTATTAATCTCATTAGAGCCATTGGTATTCCTAAAACAGCAATTTTTGGCGGGAATGTAATGACTAATACAATGGTGTCATTTATACTAGCAGCAGCTAAAATAAAAAATGTAAAGTTTTTTAGTAAAAAAGAACAAGCTCTAAAATGGCTTAACCAATCTTAGTAAAAATAAAATAACAGAAAAAGTTATTAAAAATAATAATTCGGAAAAAAAACACAAAGTTTGGGCAGGAGAGGGAGGAATAATTAATATAAAGATAGGCGAATCAATTACTGTTCAAGAAACCATCTCTTTAACAGATGAGGTGAAAAAAGTTCGCGAAAGAAGTAATTTGCCAGGTAGTAAATTAAAAGTTTTAGTTGATATTACCAATACCTCGATTGTTCCCAGGGCCTCTTCTTACAGAAGGGGGATTGCTGAAGGTATTAAGAATTTATATCATAAAGACCCAGAATTTCAGAGAATTCAAAAGGTAGCAGTTTTTGGAGGTAGTTTAATTATAAGGACAATAACATCATTTGTAATAATGGCAGCTAAACTCCAAAAACGGATGAAAATATTTGAAACCAAAGAAGAAGCATTAAATTGGTTAATGAAAAATTAAACATATGAATAAATCCGGTTCTAAAGATTTAAAAAAATATCAAGAATATGTGAAAAAAAAATTAGGAAAGCTGACTCCAATTTTACAAAAAGCAGCTGTTGGTGATTTTACAGTCAAGATTGATATTCCAGAAAAAGAAGATGAATTTTCAGAATTATTGGTTGGTTTAAATTTAATGCTTGATGACTTAAGAGAGTGGGACAAAACTCGAAAAGCAGTTGAAGAAGAGAAAAAAAGAAGATTGTTTGAGCTTGAACAATGGAGAGAATTAACAACTGGCAGAGAATTAAAGATGATAGGATTAAAAAAAGAGATAAAAGCTTTAAAAGAAGAAATAAATAATTTAAAAAAGAAGTTAGGTGAACCAGTAGAATAATTAATTTTCTGAAAAAGCTTTCATTAAAGGGGGAACAATTTCTTTTTTCCTAGACATTACTCCTTCAAGATATAAGGAGTTATTTTTTATCTCTTTTTTAAAAGCGGTTTTAATATAATTTGTTTCACCCCAGAATAAAAGTTGAGAGCCAGGTTTAATAATATTAGTTGCTATTAAAATTAGCAAATTGTATTTTTCTTTTTCAGCAATTTCTTTTAATTTTTCAATCAATTCTTTTTTTCTTTCCTCTACTTCTTTTAAATCACAGATTTCAACTTGGCCTATTCCCACTTTTTTTCCTGAAAAATCAAAGACCTTAAAATCAGAATAAATTATATTTTCTAGACTTTGACCTATAAAGATTGCTTTTTTCTTTTTGATTTCAATTCCAAATTCTTCCAGATTTTTAATACCTGAAAGCTTAGCTAATTTTTCGGCAATCTCGATATCTTCTTTTGTAGTTGTCGACGACTTAAAAGCTACCGTATCAGAAAGAATGCCGGAAAGTAAAAGTCCGGCTATTTTTCCCTCAATTTTTATTTTTTTATCGTTTAAATATTTTCTGGCGATTAAAGTTGAGGTTGAACCAACCGGCTCTATTTGAAAGAAAATCGGCTTTGACCAATCAAAAGATATTCTGTGATGGTCTATAACCTCTAAAATTTCGGCTTTTTCAATATTATCTAGACTTTGCTCTTTCTCGTTGTGGTCGAGCAAAATAATCTTTTTACCTTCAGCATTAATTAAAGATTCAGGAGCTTTAAATTTAAAGTAATCTAAAACAAATTCTGTTTCAGGATTAATTTGACCACAAATTGCCGGCACTGCCTTTTTACCCTTTTTATTTAAATAATTGGCATAAGCAATAGCTGAGCTGACACTGTCAGTGTCTGGATTTTTGTGGCCAACAATATAAATAATTTCTTCTTTTTCTTCTGTCATAGTGTATAATATTTTATTATATCCTGAAAAACTAAAAAATCAATTGATGTTAAGACCATATTAGCTATTTTTATTCTTAAAGCTGGTAAAATTTGAGCCATTTAAAGGAAGCCCTCTTCTGCCCTGCCTACGCTAAAGCTTCGGCAGGCAAGCAAGGCTACGGAGGGGCAAGGAGCTCGAATTTTAAGAGAGCTTGACTATTTTTTAGCTTCAATTAAAGTAAAAGGAGCTGTGGAAAAGCCTAATTTAAAGGTCGGGCTCGAAAAATAATTAAAAATAAATTCTAATTATGGCTGAACAAGTTATTGGTTATTGTGTAAAATGTAAAAAAAAGCAGGAAATGAAAGACCCGAAAGAGGTAGAAATTAAGGGAAAGGGAGGCGGCAAAAGAAGAGCTTTTACTGGAATCTGTCCGGTTTGCGGAACAAAAATGTTCAAGATTGCTGGTAAGGCTTAAATTTAAAATACATTTTACAGAAATAGATAATCGTTTTTTATTTTGCTTTAAAGTAAAATATAATAAGGGGAAGCTAATATTCCCCTTATTGTATTTAAATTAAAGCCCTCCTTCGCTAAAGCTTCGGACGGGCCAAGCCCTCCTTCAGCCTGCGGGCTTCGGACGGGCAAGAAAATTGTGAAAAAAAGTAGAAATTTTATTTTTTATATCCTTGGTCTTTTGCTCCTTTTTAATATTTTTAGCTGGATTTTCGTTTTTGACCTGTCTAAAAGTCAATTTTTAGAAGTAATATTCTTTGATGTCGGTCAGGGAGATGCTATTTTAATTGAGACACCTCAAAATCAGCAAATCTTAATTGATGGTGGACCCGGTACTGAGATTTTAGAAAAATTAGCCAAAGAAATACCCTTTTTTGATAATACAATTAATTTAATAATTTTAACTCATCCTGAATCTGACCATCTTACAGGTTTAATTGAGG
>Ga0315296_10002607_pt1 | contig 15340 bp, 16 predicted proteins | sample YL17G14_18_MG_FD_203921 | JGI IMG/M metagenome (GOLD analysis project Ga0315296, IMG submission 203921) | Sediment microbial communities from Yellowstone Lake, YNP, Wyoming, USA - YL17G14_18 | ecosystem: Environmental > Aquatic > Freshwater > Lake > Sediment | place: USA: Wyoming | collected... | reverse complement strand
GTCATTCTTGCAACCATTTCTTGAGCAGCAGGATCGTCCAAATCCTGGATGTTGCCACATCGCGTGCAGACTAGGTTTACGTGAGGTTCCACATAAGAATCGAATCTTGCATGACTCTGTGGGAAATCAAGTTCTTGGATTAGCCCGTGTTCCGTAAGGATTTGAAGTGTTTTGTAGACTGTTGCGAGGCTGACTGTTGGATGAACCTTCCTGACTTCATCGTAGATTCTCTGCACGGTCGGATGATCTCGACTTTGGAGTGCAAATCGGCAAATCGCTATTCTCTGTGGAGTAGCCTTGTATCCTTTTTTGCGGAGAGTTTCGATTATCGATGCGTCTGATTTCTGAAAGCGACTCATACCTTTTATTAGATAATAATAAGTCTTAAATAAACCTTTAAGTCCTTCACATGCTGAGACGCTTCAAAACAACAAGAAAAGGAGGTGTACGTGTATGAAAGACAAGCATCTTACAACAAATCAGGGTGTTCCTGTCTCTGACAACCAGAATTCACTCACCGCAGGCCAACGCGGTTCTGTGTTGCTGCAGGACGTGCATTTAATTGAGAAGCTTGCACACTTTGACCGTGAGCGTATCCCTGAGCGTGTGGTCCACGCGAAAGGTGCCGGTGCTCACGGATATTTCCAAGTATACAAGAGCATGGCAAAATACACTTGTGCAAAATTCCTTCAAGACCCGAAGAAGAAGACGCCTGTCTTCGTCCGTTTCTCCACGGTTGTCGGCTCAAGAGGATCTGCAGATACGGCTCGCGATCCGAGGGGCTTTGCGGTGAAGTTTTACACCGAAGACGGCAACTATGACTTGGTAGGCAATAACTTGCCAGTCTTCTTCATCCGAGACGCCATCAAATTCCCTGACATGGTGCACGCCTTCAAGCCTGCGCCTGACACTGGTTACCCCACAAGCTCATCGGCAAACAGTCGCTTCTGGGACTCCATCTCGCTGACTCCTGAATCAACTCATATGATTACTTGGCTCTTTTCGGATAGGGGGACAGTGAAGAGTTACAGGAGGATGGAAGGATTTGGTGTCAATACGTACAAGTGGGTGAACGCCAAAGGCAAAGAAGTCTATGTCAAGTATCATTGGAAGCCAAGAGCAGGAATAGAGACTGTTGACCGCCATGAGGCTACTCGTCTGGCTGGCGAAGATCCTGACATTGCCACTCGCGACTTGTACGAAACCATTGCCTCAGGAAAGACGGTAGAGTATGAATTGTATGTTCAAATCATGGAGATCGCGGATGAGTTGAAGCAGGACTTCGACCCGCTTGATGCCACAAGAACATGGCCGGAAGACAAGTTCCCCCTTATGCCTGTGGGCAAAATGGTGTTGAATCGTAATCCCGAAAACTTCTTTGCTGAAACGGAGCAAGCTGCTTTCTGCCCGGCCTCTATTGTTCCAGGAATCGATTTCTCCGCTGACAAGCTCTTGCAGGGCAGAATCTTCTCTTACGCAGATACGCAGAGGCATCGGTTGGGTGCTAATTATCTACAACTTCCAATCAATCGGCCGAAGGCACTGGTCAATAACAATCAGCGCGACGGTGCCATGCAGTACGCGCCCTATGGTGGAGGAACAGTCAACTACGAACCCAACACTCTAGCGAGCGGAATGCCACGCGAAGCACCGGCCACCGCCCAGACCCAAGCACATCTCGAAGGCAACATCGTACGTCAGAAGATCAGTCTGACCAACGACTTTGAGCAAGCAGGCGAACGTTATCGCTCACTCAGGAAAGTGGATCAGGACCATTTGGTTGACAACATCGTGGATTCGCTAGGAAAAGCAGACAAGCCAATTCAGCAACGTATGGTCGAAAATCTAACCAAAGCTGACCCTGAACTTGGCAAACGAGTAGGAAAAGGACTGAAACTCTAGAGCGTGCTAATCATAGCGCGCTTTTTTCTATATTTTGACTTCACTTTTACCTCATCTCTCTGCCACTTGGAGACCTCGTTTCGCCGCTGCCTTTTTAACCATTCTGCCGTTCCATTCCACTACCATGCTCAATGCACTTTTGAAGTTTCTAAGTTATTTCTATTTCTTTTTCGTGATAACGATGTTTGTAGCGCATTCGATCTTTTGGGCATCATTTCGTTATTTCTCCAGGATGAAAATGCCGATGCCTTTTTCATCGTGGAATCTCACTTTTGAGAAGCCAGCGGCCTCGGCATAGTTTTCCCAGTGTTCTTTTTTTCCTAACTGGAAAACCGCGAACGGTGTGAAGGCGCAAAACGTTCTTAGATTCCTTAGAGGTTCAAGTAACATGCATTCTCCTCCGGGTTTCAAGACTCGAAAAATTTGCTTTAGGGCTTTGATCCTGTTCTTTTCTCCATGAAGGTTATTTAAGACGCTGCTACATGTGACGATGTCAAAAACATCATTATCAAAGGGTATTTCCAACACGTTTCCAAATTTAAATTCAACCTTAGCTTTCACACCTTCAATTTCCGCATTTGTATATGCTCTTTCTGGCGAGTTACCGCCAAGTTCCATTGTATCCCAGATGTCTATTCCAACAAGCTTTCCAGTGGTAAGTCTTTTCGCTATCTGCACCGCTGTTCTTCCAGTGCCACTTCCCACATCCAGCACATACTCGTTTCCTTTTAATTCCAGAAGTTTCGCAATCAAAGTGAATCTCGATCCGTCAACCCTAATGAAGACGTGCAATGAGAGAAAATGGGCAACAATCATGTAAATTCCAAAGGCAGCGATTATCGTTCCACCAATTGTTAGATATGTGTCGTTGAAAACGAAGTAGCCTGCTGAAAGCAAAAGTAACCCGATGATTTCTATAACAGAAAAAAGAATTGCGATTATCTTAATTGCATATAAACCATACTTTGGTTTTTGACTTCTTTTCTTTTTCATGCAGACCCTTTCCTCTCTCTACTAAACTCTTGAATCGCACGCACCATACTTACACTATACATTCTCGCTTGTACATTTTTAAAATGCACATGTATCTTCATAATAGATTTTTTAAGGCAATTATATATCATACTTCCAAAGACTGTATGAAGTGTGCCAGTCTAGAAGAGTCAGTCTGGGAATGGGGATGTTGAAGGCAGATAAAATAGACCGAGTCGAGCTTTACAAGGACCGCAATACGCAAGTCTTTCTAAGCAAATTTGTGAGCGGCGAAATCAGCGAGCTTGAACCTGTCTATGATCCCAAGCTTGGCTATCGGTATCCAACAGTGGAGGCAATTGTCGGTAGTGCCTCAAGTGCTGAAGCTTTCTTGGACAGGCTTTACGAAGCTGGCATATTGGAGAGAAGACTATACGACAAGATTATTCACTGTCCGAAATGCGGCTCCGCAAGTGTCTCAGTTCATTACTGCTGTCCGTACTGTAAGTCGTTCAACATCCAGAAAAGCGCTCTCATCGAGCATGTGAAATGCGGTTACATGGATGTTGAGGAAAACTTTCACAAGGCGAACAAGCTTGTATGTCCCAAGTGCCATGAAGAATTGAGAAAGCTTGACGTAGACCACAGGCGAGCCGGCACATGGTGCAACTGCAAAGACTGCGGCAAAAGCTTCGACATACCCGTCACGGCAAACTTCTGTCGAGATTGTCATGAAAACTTCACGTTCGAAGACGTCGTTATCAAAGACGTCTATGTCTACAGTCTGAAAGCAGAGGCGAAAGAAGAAGCTGCTCTGGGTTGGGTTCTGATTGCTCCCATAAGAGAGTTTCTCGCTGAAAGCGGATTCAAGGTCGAAAGCCCCGCTTTTCTGAAGGGTAAGTCTGGAGCAAATCACATGTTCGACATCGTAGCCCACGATGGAGAAACAGGAAAGAAAGTGACCGTCATTGATCTAGCAACATCAGCTGAGGGCCAGGTGTCAGAGCAACCGGTGATCGCCCTGTTCGCCAAGATATTCGATGTCTCGCCAGACAAAGCCTACTTGATTGCAATTCCAAAGGTAAGCGACAACGGGAAGAAAATGGCAGAGTTGTACAACATCCAGATAGTCGAGGCTAGAAACCAGAAAGAAGCGATAAAAGCTTTGAAAGAGAAAATCGGGTGAAAAATCAGTTTCTCGCAAAAACCGCCAGGTTACCTCTTTCTGTCACAACCTTCGCAATGAAAGCGCCACTGGGCAGGCGGATGTCTGCTCGAATGTAGACTGCTTCTTCTCCCGCGTTCATGAACAAGTTTGCGTCATAGCGTCGATGGTTTGTAGAATTTATGACCCACAAGGAAACCACATGCGAAGTCAAGGAACCCGCGTTCTCAAAAGTGAAAAGTGTCCCACCGTCACTGACCACTTTAAATTCGATCCAGTCGGCTTTAAAATCAAACTGCGTGTCAGTCGCCTTAACTCCCTTAATTTTCATCCTCCAGTAACCAGTGGCGTTTCTAAAATCAGTTGGATTAACAGTTATGGTTTGGTTTTTAGCCTCATCCGTGTTTGGTATATCATCCGAAGTATAAGCTATATAGCCGTTCCCGCTCGTTGGGTAACCGTTTAGCGTGTAATTATAAAGTTGAAGGGTAACATTCACGGAACTGATCGTCCATGCACTATCAACTGTCCAAATAAGTTGCGTCCAATCTTCAGTATTGCTCGTTTCAGTGAATTCAACTTCCATTGTGTATTCACTATTGTATGTTATCTTCAGTCCTATGTCGTCAAAATTAAGCTGAGCATAATTCGCTGTTCCTTTAACTGCGGTAAGTATCCTGTTCAGCACTCGTAATTCATATGTTCCACTCTGTGAAAAATGAGTAGTATCAACAACAATTGTTTTATATGTCCAAGCAACAGCACCTGTAAAAGAAACAGTATCTAAATCAGTTGTAGTCAAATCTGGTTTAACAAGCCTGATTATCAAAGAATTACCAGTCGCCGCAATTGAAGTTCCAGAAAGTTTGTACGCATAAGACAGATAAACAGAAACAGGAGTCCCATAGGTGTAATTAAGGCTTGTTTCAGTTGTAAAGTTTATATCTGCAACTTTTGGCACAGTACCTGTGCCATTATGATAATAGCTTCCAACACCTGAACCTGGAGAAGGATTACCATCAGCACTATCATAACCAGAAGTCGCTGTCCCAGACACAACACTTGTTGTAGTCGTCCAACCCGTAGCATCCCCAGTGAAATTCATGTTGGTTATTGGATAAGTGACAGTGGTTGAGCTGCCATAACTTCGAAAAATCATGTCGACGCCGTCATCTGAAGTCAAATTTGAGATGCTTCCAGACACCAAGCTTGTGGATCCACTAGGAGCGTATCCAGAGGGGTTATATGACCAAGCCTCTCCGACACGCGCAACATCTGTAATCTTGACATCTTCCTGCATTTTTTCCCAGTCAAGCTGGTTCATCTGGTAACTCCAAAGCACGACGTTGGCGACTATGATCACTACTAGAACTAGGCTTAGCATAACGACTATTGCGTTGCTTACAGCTCGCTTGTCGTGTTTAAGGCGCTTCATAATAGCCTGCAACGTGAGACCCCCTCGTTGTGACGATGTCCAAATAGATCAGGTCGCCAGGGCTCCAACTTTTTGAGATGTTGAGCCAGCCTCGCCCACCTATTTCCAAGTTGAAAGGCGAAGTGAAAGACTGTGAAGTGTGGTTGATGTACACGGCTGAAACGTGAATGGCAACCTTTCCAACGTTGCTGAGGTAGACGTCAATGTTCCCCGTTGAGTTGTTGAACCACAAATCCTCCACGAAGAGACGTTCGCTCATGTTCTCCCGCAAGTTGGTGGTTATCACGTAAGTCGCGCTTGTAGCAAGCGCCATGACGGCGACGGCCACAACGGTCAGCAAGAGATTACTTAGGACAGGAGTTATGCCACGCTTGTCGCGGAAAAACCTTTTGAGCTTTTTGATCATCTCTTCACCTCACATAAAAAGCTTCAGCGCTACATAACCGCAGAGCATCAGGATTAGACTGTGTTTCAGTCCAGCGTTTATTGTTCCTTCGCCCATTTTTCCAGCGACAAGCCCGCCGAAGAAGGCTTGTATGGCCGTCATGTGGAAGAATATGCGTGACATTTCCTCCGCCGACATTACAGCTGTTCCCAGCATCGGCAAGCCTTCTATGCTCACGAAGAAGGACTTGAAGAGCAGTGTGATGGTGAATAGGAACACGAAAAAAGCCACGTAGATGATTGCGATGTATGGTCTTGTTTGCGCGTGGCGTTCCTTGTTAAGCAGAAGCGTGGTCTGTATGAACTTGCCCATGGGGTCAAAGACTTTTTCCACATGTCCTCCAGAACGGCTTGCCTCAATAATCATCGGAACAGTTCTCTGCACGAGCACCGTGTTAACCCGTCTTCCCAACGCCAAAAGAGCCTCCTCAAAACTCATCCCCCACGAAATCTGCGCAGTCATCTTCTTCAACTCAGCCGTGAGCGGGCCGTAGTCTCTCTTTGAAGCTTCCTCCAAAGCCTGAGGCAAAGTCATACCTGTCTCTTGAGCCTGAACGATGCTTCTGAAAAGGTCCGGCAAGTGTTCATCTATGGCTTTTCTCCACCTGTAGTCAACGTAACTCAAGATTGCCGGAGGAGAAACAGCGACTATGATGGCGAAAAAGACAAACTCGTCGAATGTTCTGTTTCCTCTGAAAATGCCGTAAGCAAACAAGATCATGGGCACTGCTAACGAAACCGACGCAGCCCACGCGATTTTCTTCACTTTTCTCTCTACTTTCGGCATTCTATTACCACTTGGGTGAAGCAGCGTCTAGAATTATCAGGAACACTATTGCGCCGATTGGCAGACCGATGTAAGTAAGCAATCCGAGCAGAAGGTCAGGGCTTAAGATGCCTAGGCTGCCGCCGCCGAGCATTGCCATGACGGCGAGCATGATGACGAGGAGCAATGGGCCTGTCAAGAGTATGCTGACGTAGAATTCGGACAACATAGACAGTGTGTCTGAAAACTTGTGCAGGCTTATCCTCTTAAGTTTCATGTATTGCTTCGATTTTTCGCGTAGATAAGCGGTTGAATTGGCGCCCGAATGTACCGTTGAGATAAATCCTTCAAGCATCTCCCTAAACCTTTCAGAAGGTGTGCGCTTTGACGCTTCCTCCAGCGCTGAGATGATGTCTGAGCCGAACAGGTTCACGTCTCTGACTATGTTCTTGGCTTCGGAAGACACTGCCAGTGGCACGCTGAGCTCTGAAAGCGAGTAGAAGACTTTTTCAGGAGAAACCCCGGCACTTGTGAGAATTGACATGTACCCAGTTGTGAAAGGCAACTCGTCCTCAAGCGCTCTCCTCAGGGTGTCTGCTCGGTAGATGGGGTAGAAATAGAATCCGATGACTGAGAATGCAAGCGCGAAGAGACTTCCGCCAACACCGAACATCAATGCTGGTAGAAGAGGAACCCCGAAGGCAAGGAACAGTAGCAACGGAACACATGCCAGCACGCCAGAGGATATTAGGATCGTGGCGAAAACTGTTAGGCTAACATACGCTTTGAAGTTCACTTTCAGCCCAGACCTCCGCAGCTTCAAATCCAAATCCTGAAAGAGCGGCATGATACTTGCTGTCTTTTCTCCTATGAGCTGGTAGGCCATGGACTGTGGATTTTCAAACGTGAATCCTGCCGTTTCCTGTTGTGCATGCTTTCTCCGGGCTACAACCTTTGTGGAAAGCAGTCTAGGCATTGACTTGATGCGGTTGCGAAGATTTCTGACTTTTCTGAGAGCCCAGTTATTTTTCATTTCAGCCCCACTCTGGCCTTTTGGAAAACACGGTTCGGGTTGGCATAATACTCGCGTATCACGTTTGCAACGTCTGTGTACCGTCTGATGCCTTTTTGTGCCATCCATTCGAGCACTGTTTTCCTATGGTGCACTTCGCTTTTAACATTCTGTTCGCTGATGTCCATCTTCTTCATCTGCCTCTCCAGAATGGCGCTGCTGCCCGAAAAAGCAAAATTGTCTTCTTTTGGGTTCCAGCGAAAAATCTCTTGGGTTAGTATGTCTTTTTTCTCTGCGTCAAGTCCAGTGACCTCTGCGGTTGTGCTTGCCTTTCTCGCTGGTCTTCCTTCGATTTCTGTTCTGGTCATGACCATTATGACGTCTGCCATCGCCACAAGCGAAGGAGGAATGTTCATAGGCTCGGATTCCAGACGGTTTATGACTGCCTCAACTGACTCTGCGTGTATCGTACTCATTCCAAGATGACCTGTTGCCATCGCCTGGAACAGCGTGTACGCTTCCTCGCCTCGTACTTCGCCCACGATGATATAGTCCGGCCTTTGTCTGACCGCTGCCTTCAGCAAGTCGAACAAGGTTATTGAGCCGCTCTTCTTGTCTTCATGCCCAAATCCCAGTCTTACAACAGAAGGAATCCAGTTTTCATGGGGCAGGTTAAGCTCCTGCGTGTCTTCAACACTTACTACTTTCATCTCGGGTTTTATGAACATTGAAAGGCAGTTCAGCATTGTTGTTTTTCCAGACGCCACACCACCTGCCACTATGACTGAAGCTCTGTTTTCTATGATGTACCACAGATACGCAGCCATTTCAGATGAAATCGTTTTGAAGGCGATCAGATCTGAGATGCTTAATGGATCAACTTTGAAACGTCTTATGGTAAACGTTGAACCTCTCCTTGTAACCTCATTTCCATAGGTTAATTGTATTCGGCTGCCTTCTGGAAGCGATGCGTCCAAGATCGGTGACGCAATAGAGATGTTCTTTCCCGCTAGATAGGCTAGGCGGATTATGAAGGAGTTGAGTTCCGTTTCGTCTTTGAACATGACGTTAGTAGGTAGTGACTCGTATAGTCTGTGCCAAACGTAAATGGGTATGTTGACGCCATCTGCAGATATGTCTTCGATCAGGTGGTCCTTCATTAACGGGTCAATCTTGCTGAAGCCTATGAAGTCTCTCACAACGTAATAGATGAGCTTATCAACTGCTTCAGGCTGCACCTTTATGTGATACTTCTTGATTATGGCCTTGGTTTTGTCTTTCAGGTAGTTTTCTGCTTTCTCTCTGGTTTCTATGTCCTTCAGGTTGACGTCCACTTCTTCCATCAAGAAGGTCTTGATTTCTTGCAGTCTTTTCTCTTCTTCTCTGTTGAGTGTGGGCTCTATGACCTCATAGAGTGTTTTCTGCGTTTCTAGGTCTTTGACTATGGCGGCGTAAACGTAGGGTTCCTGTATGGGGTAGGCTTCTCTGAAGGCGGTTGGTCTTCTACCTGTTTTTATGATGACAGGTACTTCTGTCTGTTCTAGAGTTTTGGAAGTTTCTGGCTTTTGCTTCTTTACCGTTGATGTTGTCCTCCTTTGTTCAGAGTGTACGGTACTTTTTTCAGTAGATATACTGTGTCGTGAGTCTTAATAAGGTATATGCACACACAATCTTTAGCATGATTAACACTGACCAACTTAAATAGAACGAACCACGCTGTACTTTATGGAGATGCAGATTGAGCACAGCGGATGCTCAGCGCGTTCGAAAACCCAAACTGCCCAAGAAGCGGATTCTCAAAAAACTCAGGAAGAGAAAGCCCAGCGGTTCACGAGCCTTTGACGGCGGAAAAGCATCCAAACCAAGGCAGCCAGCTCCAAGGAAGGGAGTGAAGTTCTGCCCAAAATGTGGGTCAATCAACATTTTTTGGGCTTCTGGCCTGCCGCAACTATGGTCAATTTGGGAGTGCCGAGACTGCGGATACCGCGGGGCGCTGGTTCTTGAGGACAGCAAGCTAGCTGAGAAACTACGAGAGGATTACGCCAAAAAGAGCGTTGAACGATAGGCTGTCTCATTCAAGCGTCGCGTGTCTGCGTTTCAAATCGACTTCAGTTCGCCCCAGCCGATGCATCAGCTCCACGATCAAGCTGTCTAAGAACACCATGCAGTTGTTTTCGAAGATGCTTCCGAGCGGCGTCAGTGGTTCGCGCTCACCGATGATTTGCCTAGCTAAGTAGTCTTCTTCTCTCGGCAACCCTGCCTTCGTCCTTCCTTTAACGGTTACAACAAGGTCAGCCAGATGGCCTAATGGAGATTCTGGAAAAGACGTGATGGCAATGACTTTCGCGCCGATTTCTTTGGCAGCTGAGCTTGCGGTTAACACCATTTTTGTTGTACCTGTGCCCGAAATGGCTATCAGCAAATCACCTTTCTCCGCGGCCGGCGTTATAGTTTCACCCAGAAAATACACGTTGAATCCGAGATTCATTAAGCGCAAGGCGAAGGATCTGGCGACGAATCCGCTTCTTCCCATGCCTACCGTGAAAATCTTCTCGTCTCTTGCCTTGAGCAGAAGCTCTATGAGTTTTTCAACCTCGCTCATGTTGAGCTCTTCAATGGAAAGCTTGATGCATTCAACAATCTCATCTGCCGCTGCTTTCAACCATTTCAAGCGTTCCAATCTCCCGAGAGACCAGTTACACGACTGGCAATATTAAAAGGCTTGCGGTTTAAGACAGGCTTCTCAAAAGCTCATTCACAGTTGGGATTCTGACGAACAGACGGGCATAAATCGCGATTACCAGAATTCCAAAAGTTATGGCTATCAGCACAAGATCTCCTCTTTGCATCTTGAGAACGTACAGATTCGTGCGTTTCTTCGTGGCACCCCAAGCACGCGATTCCATCGCTTCAGCCAGTTCGAGGCTTCTGCGGATGGCACCTATAATTAACGGTATGAGAATCGGAATGTAGTTTCTTATTCTTTTGAGAAAGTTTCCGCGCTCAAGCTCAAGTCCCCTCGCCTTCTGCGCATCCATGATCGTTTGTGCCTCTTCAGCCAACACTGGAACAAAACGCACTGCAGTCGTGAAGGCAAACACAAATTCGTAGGGAACACGCGTCTGTTCCAGAGCCAACCCGAGGTGATCGGGCGAAGTGGTCAGGAAGAAGACAGAGAAGGACTCGACAAGCACCATGAATCGCAGAGTCATGGCAACGGCGCTTTCCACGCTTGGCGCAGTGAGCACGTAGCCGTCTCTGAAGAATGCTGCACCTATGTTTGTCAAGAAGATAATCGTGGCAAGAAAAGCGGCTCCTCGCATTGAACGAAGCCATTCACGTTCAACGCTTGCCAAGAGAACAAATGGGATTTGTATGAGGAAAAGTATCACCAACGGCAACATTTCAGAGAAAAGTATTGCCACTACAAAGATTGCGCAGACGTAGACAAACTTCATTCTCGGGTCGAGATTATGAATGGGAGAAGAGACTTTTCTGAATTTGAGTCCGCTGAAAACGCTCATTTGGTCTTTCTCTCCAAAGTTTTGAGCAATATTTCTCTTGCTTCGTAGACGTCGATGACGTTCTTGGGCAGTTTCATGTTAGGTAAGTGCAGGAATATTTGGGCTATTTGCGGTGGCACGATGGATGCTTTAGTCAAAACCTCCGTGTCCGTCAACGTCTCCGTTGCTTCACCGTCTGCAATGATCTGTCCGTCTCGCATCAGCAGAACTCTGGGATTGCATTCGGCCACAAACTCGACGTCATGCGTGACGATGATTACTGTTTTCCTCTGGGTTCTCATCTGCAAGATGAGTTGGCGAAGCTTCTCTTTTTGCTGGTAGTCCTGCCCTATTGTCGGCTCGTCCAATATCAGTATTCTCGGGTTCCACGCCAGAATTGAAGCTAGAGCCACGCGTTTTCTTTCGCCGCCGCTGAGCATGAATGGCGAGGTTTTCCTGTACTGGGTCAGACCTAGAAGGTTTAGAGCCCAAGTCACTCGTTTCTTGGTGACGGTTTCCTTGAATCCAAAGTTTCTCAGTGCGAAGGCTATCTCTTCCTCAACTGATTCGCTGAAAAGCTGGTGATCTGGGTTTTGAAAAACGAAGCCTACGTTTCTGGCGAGTGTTGCCACGCTGACTTTCGTCGTGCCAACGTCGTCAACAAGAACTGTTCCCTTTGTTGGTTTTAGCAGCCCATTGAACTGTTTGACCAGCGTGGTTTTCCCGGCGCCGTTCTGTCCCATTATGGCTACGAATTCGCCGTTCTGAACTGTTAGTGAGATTCCTTTCAGGGCTTCTATGCCATTCGGATACGTGAAATGGACATCTTTGACCACGATCATCCGTCTTTCAAGGCCTCCGTCAGCATGCTTGCCATTTCCTCAGAGGACAATGGAATAGTGTTGCCAAGTTTCAGCCCGTCTTTTTTCAATATCTGGTAAAGCCGTGTAGCTTTCGGAATTCCGATCCCGATCAGGCGGGCTTCTTCTGAGCGCAGAATTTCATGCGGATCGCCGTCTAGGGCGACTTTTCCTTCATCCATCACTATGATGTGGTCTGCATATCTGGCTGTCAAGTCGAGCCTATGCTCAACCAGCACCACCGTTATTCCAAGCTTTCTGTTCAGGTCGCGGATCACTTCGAAAATCTTTTTCGCGCTCAACGGGTCCAGAAACGAAGTCGGCTCGTCCAAAATCACTACTTCAGGCTGCATCGCCAATACAGATGCGATTGCAACTCGCTGCTGTTGTCCTCCTGAAAGCTCGCTTGGCGCTCTTTCCCTCAAATCGTACATTTCTGTGAGATTCAATGCCCAGTCAACTCTTTTGCGCATTTCTTCTCTGGGCACCCCGAGGTTCTCAAGTCCAAAGGCAACATCCTTTTCGACAGATAGGGCAAAAAGCTGGTTTTCAGGATTCTGAAAAACAAGCCCAACATGCTTAGCTAACTCATAAATCGGGTGCTCTGAGACATTCAGCCCTGTGACAATTGTTTCACCTTTCATTTCGCCTTGATAGAAGTGGGGTATTAGTCCGTTAAAGCATCTGCAGATGGTTGTTTTTCCACATCCGCTTGGGCCTGTGATTAATGTGAACTCGCCTTTCTCAATGTTTAGGGAAACATCTACGATTGACGGTTTGGCGGCACCCGGATAAGTGTAAGTCACGTTTCTTGTTTCAATTACTCCCATGCCAGTGGGCCTGCCCAGTTTTAAGCGGGCGGCTGGCTCATTTAAGAGTAGCTACTTAATTGTGGTTAGCCAACCTCTGCCTTAAAAGACGCAGGCAATACTTAAGCCCAGTCTCGATGTCCCCGGTGCCATTGACGCCAGCAGCTGTTGCGTGTCCACCGCCCATACCATTGAGAAATTCCCCCAATGGTTTAGCGATGTCTTTGCCTAGGTGAAGTCCAGTTTTGGTGTAGAATTCCCGATTGGCGCGCAGACTGATCTCTATGTTTTCATTCTTCTGTCCTGCTACGACGGCAACATGCGCTCCTAAGTCGATTATGGCTCTAGCCGCTGAGGCCTGATAGGCACTAACGTGAGAAAGCGCGACTATCCAATCTTCAACTTTGAGAAGTTTCGCCCTTCTGCAAGCTTTCAGCCGAGCAACGCGCTCAGAAAAATTCATCGGCAGGGCAAGCAATGGCAGTGTTTCTTGTGCGTTTACGCCGGCGTCGATGAGTTCTGCAATGTTTTTTAGTGTTGATGAGTTGGCTAGGATGAAATGGCGCGTGTCAAATGCTATGCCCAAGAACAATGCTTTGGCCTCGTTTTGGCCTGGTTTAACGCCCATTTGTTTGTAGAAATTGTAGACTATTTCGCAGGTTGAAGAAGCTTCTTCGCATGTTATGCAGATTTTGGCTGTCTGCTGCGTTTCTGGGTGGGCTGCGTGGTGGTCAATCACTATGATTGGAACCTTGGAGGCTTTGACCTTTTCAGCCAAATTGTCCAATTGCTGGATCGTGTTTGTGTCAAGCAGCACAATTGCACTTGCCTCATCGACCCTAGGTTCGTTTTTCATTTCTATAGGCAAATGATTGAGAAGGTGTTTTGAAAGTAGGCTTATTCCATGAGCTACTCCAATTTCAACTTCCAATTCTGGCCTCAAATACTTCAAGAGACCTGCAAATGCGTAGGCCGAACAGATTGCGTCAGGGTCTGCGTTGTGGTGGCACAGCAGAACAACCAGCTTGGCATTCAGCTCATCCAAAACTTGGGTTATGTCTGTGAACTGCACGCTAGCTCCCTCAAATACCTTTCAGCTGAGTTGAAAGCATACTTGACTGCTTCGTCTGCTAGCTTCTGCACGTCATAGTCTCTCATTGATGATGATAAAGCGATGTCCACGTCGATGGCGAGCTTGACGGGTTTCGTGCCTTCAACCTCGGCGCATACGTTCAACGTCTCAATGTCTTTCGGAGAAACCTTGGACAAGACGTATTTTCTTGCGTTCTCCTCTGCAATAGCGCACAATTCTTCAACCTGTTCACGGGTCAGTTCTGGTATACCCAACTCTTCCACAAATTTTCACCTAAACAAACTACGGTTGAGGGGAAGGTGAAACTGGATTCAAGTCTTGTTGAAGCTTGGTCTGCAGGTCCTTCAGCTGACCGCGCAGGCGCTCCTCTTGTTTGGCCAAGATTGACGTTCGAGTGCTGAGCAGTTCTTTTCGCTCAGCCAACTCTGTGCTTATCTTGCCCTTTTCAGTTCTTATCAGAAGCGAACCCGTTGCCTTATATATAACCGCATCGTCGGCAAGTTTCTGCAACTCGCCCGAGGCTTGGTCAATTTCTGTCATTTCTAGCTCTACCTGCTGTTTCTGCGCCAGAACCGCTTGGAGCGTTTGTTGAAGCTGCTGAAGCCTGAGCAAGCGTTCTTGAACCTGCGGCGGAAGATTCGAAATGTCTTCGCTCACTTCATATTCCTTCCATTCTGCACAGCAACTAAGCTGAGCTATTAATTAAGCATTTTCTACCATCATACAGCATTCTAGTTTCACGGTGTATTGAGGCATGGGTGTGCAGCTTGTGCTTCTATGACTTCCAAGACGCTGATTGTCGAATTCATCCATCTTAGATAAGCGTTAAGAGCTGCGCGCAAGGCAACTGTGTCTTTCGCTTTGATTTTCAAAACCAAGAATGAGCCGTCTTTCTGCAAAACTGCCTCAGATCGTGTTGTAGCCGCCTTCTTGGTCTCCGGCTCCAAAGCTCTGAAAACCGTTTCCAAGTGCTTCTTTGAAGCGAATCTCAAACGTACATTGGCTGCCACTTTCATTGCTTTGGCTCCCTAACCAAACCTGATACGTTGGTTATGGTTGATTTGAACACAATCTCTTACTCTCGAATCGAAGGACACGGCAACTCCTTCAGAACGTAGACGGCATTTCTTCTATGTCAAATGAAAGGTTGTCGAAAAGTGAGGGTCAGGCTCTTTATTAGGTTTCTTCTTGAGCCTCTTCTTCTGCCTTCAAGACTTCCTCAACAAGTGCGCCTTTGGCCACGCGTTTCGCCACTATTCCAAGCTTCGTTGTCGGAGTATACGCTCCGCCTGTGAATGTGAATCCGCATTTTCTGCATTTCCACACGCCGACGCTTTCTCTTTTCACTCTTCGAAATCCGCATTGTGGGCATGTGTGAG
>Ga0315296_10002606_pt1 | contig 15343 bp, 14 predicted proteins | sample YL17G14_18_MG_FD_203921 | JGI IMG/M metagenome (GOLD analysis project Ga0315296, IMG submission 203921) | Sediment microbial communities from Yellowstone Lake, YNP, Wyoming, USA - YL17G14_18 | ecosystem: Environmental > Aquatic > Freshwater > Lake > Sediment | place: USA: Wyoming | collected... | reverse complement strand
TCCCGCGTCCAAGGAATGCCCCAGTGATCGAGCAGGTGGATCTCCCTCGGCATGGCCCCGACGAAGCGCCGGACGACGTCCTGGTCGGCCAGGAAATCCGAGCCTTTGACCGTGTCCCAGGCGTGGAGGTCGAGCGAATCCCCCTCGTCGGTGCGGAGGACGGCCGCCGTGCCGCCCTCGGCGCAGACGGAATGCGCGCGCATGAGCTGAACCTTGGACACGATGCCAATATCGACCTTGCCATTGAGGCGATGGGAGAGCTCACCCGCCGCCCGCAGGCCAGCCAACCCCGCTCCTAGGATGAGGACATCGTGGGTCTGGCTTTCCACCATCCGGACCTCCTTGCGAAATCGGGAGCCGACGTGAGAGATGGGGGCGACGGGGAGCACCAACTGGGACAGCGCACCGCATCCGCTGGGCGGACGTGGGATTCTATCTCCGCGTCTCCCGTGGTTGCAAGCTACCGGCGGGCCGTGCAGTATAATGGTCCGGTTTGCCGGTTGCCCGTCGCGTCATGCGCACGCACCACGATGGTGCAAACCGGAGAAAGTACCGATGTCTCGGGTGTGGCTCGCGGTGATCGCCCCCTTTTTCCACAGAGTTTTCCACAGGTCCTGTGAACATCTCCCAGCGGCAGCAGGGGACGTGACCTAACCTCCACCAATGCCGCCGATGCGGGGTGCAAGGCACATTGGTCGAGGGTTGCCGTCTCCGGGGTTCTGCCATGACGCATTTTGCGACGCTCAAACTGCCTGCCGAATCGGGAGGTGGGGAAGCGCGTGCGGCCGGATTCGGGCATCGGCATCAAGCCGATCTCCGAAACCGGCATCGAGCGGACGATCCGGCAGAGGAAGGTGACGTACGATCTCGCGCGTCAGATGGAAGGGGCGACCGAACTGAAGACGTCGCAGTTCGGCGACGCGATCATCTCGAACATGTAGGCAGGTCACCAGTCAGGAGCACCGCGTGACGAGCGGCGGCTGGACAACGCTTGACGTTGCGGCTCGTCACGCCCTGACCGGAGCCGGCTTCCTTGGCGGGCCGCAAGGCCTGGCACGGTGCGTTCAGTGAAGATCCACGAGTACCAAGCGAAAGCAGTTCTGGCACGGCACGGTGTGCCCGTGCCGCGGGGCGAGGTCGCGACGACGCCGGCCGAGGCCGGGGAGATCGCGAAGCGGCTGGGCGGGACGGTCGTCGTCAAGGCCCAGATTCACGCCGGTGGCCGGGGCAAGGGCGGCGGCGTGAAGGTCGCCGCGTCGGCTGACGAGGCGGAGCGCATCGCGCGCGACATGCTCGGCATGCGCCTCGTGACGCACCAGACGGGACCGGGGGGCCGGATTGTCGGCCGCCTGCTGGTCGAGGAAGGCGTCCAGATCGCGCGCGAGCTGTACTTGAGCCTGGTCATCGATCGCGCGGCCGAGCGCCCGGTCATGATGGCCAGCCCGGCGGGCGGGATGGAGATCGAGAAGGTGGCGGCCGAGACGCCGCAGCTGATCTTCAAGGAGCACATCCACCCGGGCACCGGGCTTCTCGAGTTCCAGACGAAGAAGCTCGGCTTCGCCCTCGGCCTGGACGGGACTCAGGTTCGGAAGGCGGCGACGCTCATGAGGGCCGTGTACGAGACGTTCCAGGCCACTGACGCGTCGCTCGTCGAGATCAACCCGCTGATCGTCACGGCGGCTGGAGATCTTCTGGCCCTCGACGCGAAGATGAACCTCGACGACAACGCGCTGTACCGTCACCCCGATCTCCGCGAGTTGCGCGACCTGTCGGAGGAAGACCCGCTGGAGATCGAAGCGTCGAAGTACTCGCTCAACTACATCCGCCTCGACGGGACCATCGGCTGCATGGTGAACGGCGCCGGCCTGGCCATGGCGACGATGGACATCATCAAGCTCGCGGGCGGGGAGCCGGCGAACTTCCTGGATGTCGGGGGGGGCGCCAACGCGGACCAGATTCGCAACGCTTTCAAGATCCTCATGTCGGATGGGAACGTGAAAGCGGTCTTCATCAACATCTTCGGCGGGATCCTGCGCTGCGACGTGCTCGCCGAGGGCGTCGTTGCCGCGGTGCGCGAGCTCGACGTGCGCGTGCCGATCGTGATCCGGATGGAAGGCACCAACGTCGAGATCGGCAAGCGGATGCTGAACGAGAGCGGCCTGAACTTCACCACGGCTGATGCCATGGACGAGGCGGCGGCGAAGGTGGTCGCCCTGTGCGCAAAGCCCTGAGACTATTCTGACTTCCGTGTTCTGACTTCCGACGAGATCTCGCCATGTCCGTTCTGATTGACAAGTCCACACGCCTTCTCGTGCAGGGGCTCACCGGCCGCGAGGGCACATTCCACGCCAAGCAGGCCGCCGCGTACGGGACGGTCGTCGTGGGCGGCGTGACCCCCGGCAAGGGAGGCACGACGCACGAGGGGTGGCCGATCTTCCACACCGTCGCCGACGCCGTGCGCGCGACCGGCGCGAACGCGTCGGTGATCTTCGTGCAGGCCCAGTACTCGGCCGACGCGATCGTCGAGGCGGCGGACGCTGGCCTCGGCGTGGTCGTGTGCATCAGCGAGGGCATCCCGACGCTGGACATGATGCGGGTGCTGACGTTCCTCAAGGACAAGCCGACCCGCCTCATCGGTCCGAACTGCCCGGGGGTCATCTCGCCGGGTCGATGCAAGGCCGGGATCATCCCGGGTCACATCTGCCAGGAAGGGCGTGTCGGCATTGTGTCCCGCAGCGGGACCTTGACCTACGAGGCGATCCACCAGCTGACCCTGCGGAAGCTCGGCCAGACTACCTGCATCGGCATCGGGGGAGACCCCCTCATCGGCACGTCGTTCATCGATGCGCTGCGGCTGTTCAGCGCCGATCCCGAGACCGACGCGGTCGTGATGATCGGCGAGATTGGCGGAACCGCCGAGGAAGAGGCGGCGGCGTTCATCGCGCGCGAGTTCAGGAAGCCGGTGGTCAGCTTCGTCGCGGGGCAGACGGCGCCACCCGGCCGCCGCATGGGCCACGCGGGCGCCATCATCGCCGGCGGCAAGGGGACCGCGGCCGAGAAGATGGCCGCGCTCACCGCGGCCGGGGTCTGCGTCGTGCGAAGCCCCGCGGAGATCGGCGCGGCCGTCGCGTCGCTGCTCTGACACGACGCGGTCAGGCCGCCGAATCTCGGTCCCCTCCATTCGCGGTGACCCTGTCGAACCACAAACCTGCGAGCCGGTTCGTTCGCCCTAAGCAAAGGATTGCTATAATCCACAGCATGGAACGCACGCTGGCCATCATCAAGCCGGACGCCGTCTCGCGAGGGCTGGCCGGCCGAATCCTCGACCGCATCGAGCACTCCGGACTTCGGGTTCGCGCGATGCGGCTCGTCCGGCTCTCCCGTGCCGACGCTGAGGGGTTCTACGCGGTTCACCGCGAACGGCCGTTTTTCCGCTCGTTGACGGAGTACATGTCGTCTGGACCGGCGATCGTGCTGGCGCTGGAAGGCGAAGGCGCCATTGCGACCTGGCGTGCACTGATGGGGGCGACCGATCCGGCGAAGGCGGACGCGGGCACGATCCGTCGTGACTTCGGGACGTCGATCGAGCGCAACGCCACCCACGGGTCCGACGCTCCTGACACCGCGGCGTTTGAACTGAGCTATTTCTTTCGCGGTGTCGAGCTCCAGTAGGAGGGAGGCCCGCGGCCGGGTTCCGCGGGGGACGGGATGGGCAAGCTGCTCGTCATCGTCGGCCTGGCCATCGCGGGCGCGGGCCTGCTCGTCATGGCTGGGGTCCCGTTCGGCCGGCTGCCCGGCGGCCTCGTGTACCGGCGCGGGAGCGTCACCGCCTACGTGCCGATTGCCACGTCGCTGGTGCTGAGCCTGCTGCTGACACTGCTGTTCACGCTGTTCAGGCGCTGAGAGCGAGGATCGATGACCGTCAAGTCCGATCGCTGGATCCGGCGCATGGCGCTGGAGCACCGGATGATAGAGCCCTTCGTGGGGCACCAGGTCCGAACGGGGATCTCGTACGGTCTCTCGTCGTACGGATACGACATACGCGTGGCTGACGAGTTCAAGGTGTTTACGGGTGTCAACGCCACGGTCGTGGATCCGAAGCACTTCGACCCGGCATTGTTCGTCGATCTGAGGACGGACGTGTGCATCATCCCGGCGAACTCCTTCGTGCTCGGCCGGACGGTGGAGTACTTCCGGATGCCCCGGGACGTCCTGACGGTGTGCCTGGGGAAGTCGACCTACGCGCGCTGCGGCATCATCGTCAACGTGACGCCGTTCGAGCCCGAATGGGAGGGAACCGCCACGCTGGGAATCTCGAACACGACGCCGTTGCCGGCGAGGATCTACGCGAACGAGGGCATCGCGCAGGTGATCTTCTTCCAGAGCGACGAGCCGTGCGAGACGTCGTACGCCGACAAGCGGGGCAAGTACCAGGCCCAGCTCGGCGTCACGCCGCCAAAACTCTGACTGCCGACACACGCATCATGATTCCTGCCGTCCGCGGAACACGTGACATCCTGCCCGGCGAGGTCGAGCGCTGGCAGTTCGTCGAGGACACCGCGCGCCGGGTCTTCGAGCGCTACGGGTACGCCGAGCTGCGAACGCCGATCATCGAGCGCGAGGAGTTGTTCGCCAAGAGCACGGGCGAGACGACCGACATTGTCCAGAAGGAGATGTACGCGTTCACCGACAAGGGCGGCGAGCGCGTGGCGCTGAGACCCGAGGCGACGCCGAGCATCGTTCGCGCCTTCATCGAGCACAACCTCGAACAGGCGATGGCGGTGCCGAAGCTCTACCTGTACGGCCCGATGTTCCGGCACGAGCGGCCGCAGAAAGGGCGCTACCGCCAGTTTCACCAGCTCGACGTGGAGGTGTTCGGCGTCGAAGATGCCTCCATCGACGCGGAGGTGCTCGACCTCGGGTGGGCACTCATCGGGGAGCTCGGCATCAGGGGCGCCGAGATGGTGGTCAACTCCGTCGGGTGTCCCGCGTGCCGGCCGGCGTTCAGCGATGCGCTCGTTGCCGCCCTCGGCGAGGACGTGCGCAGGCTCTGCGGTGATTGCCAGCGCCGCGCGACATCGAATCCCCTGAGGATCTTCGACTGCAAGGTCGCGGAGGACCAGCCGATCATCGACCGGCTCCCGCACTCGATCGACTACCTGTGCGGGCCGTGCCGCGCGCACTTCGACGAAGTGCGTCGGTACCTCGGCCTCTACGCGATCCCGTATCGCGTGTCCCACCGTCTCGTGCGCGGCCTGGACTACTACCGCCGCACCACGTTCGAGGTGCTGGCGACGGGCCTTGGCGCGCAGAATGCGCTCCTGGGCGGCGGGCGCTACGACGGCCTGGTGAAGCAGCTGGGGGGGCTGGATCGGGCGGGCATCGGCTTCGCGGCCGGCATCGAGCGCCTGGTACTCGCGCTGCCGGCGGAAGTCCAGTACGGAACGGCGCGTCCAGAGGTGTTCGTGGCCGCTCTTGGCGACGACGCCCGACAGGCCGCGTTCGTCCTCCTGCGGGACCTCAGGCGCGCCGGCGTGCACGCCCAGGTGGACTACGAGGCCCGATCGCTCAAGGCCCAGTTCAAGCGGGCGGATCGCCTCGGCGCCCCGCTCGTGCTCGTGCTGGGAGACGACGAAATGGCGCGCGGCGAGGTGACCGCCAAGGACATGACGACGGGAGCGCAGGAGGCCGTCCCTCGCGCGGAGGCGATCGGCTACTGCCGGGCGCGCCGCGTGCCGTAACCCCGCGTCAGGCGACGAGGCACACAATGGGCGAGGGTCTGGGATCGTGGAGCCGCACGCACACCTGCGGCGAGCTCCGTGCGGCTGACATCGGCGCCGAGGTCACCCTGTTGGGCTGGGTGCACCGCACGCGCGACCTGGGCTCGCTCGTGTTCTTCGATCTCCGTGACCGAGACGGGCTGACGCAGGTTGTGGTCCGGGAAGGCAACGCTGGTCTCCCGCTCGCAAAACGTCTGCGATCCGAGTTCGTGGTCGGCGTCAGGGGCGTCGTCCAGCTGCGGGCCGCCGACATGGCGAACCCGCGGCTGGCCACCGGAGCGATCGAGATCGAGGCGGCCGAAATCCGGGTCCTCAATGAGGCGCGCACCCCTCCCTTCCAGATTGCCGACGAGGTTGCGGCGTCGGACGACCTCCGCCTCAAGTACCGCTACCTGGACCTTCGGCGCCCGCGGCTCCAGGCGAACCTCGGGTTGCGGCACCGCGTGACGATGGCCGTTCGCCGGTACTTCGACGCACAGGGTTTCTGGGAGATCGAGACGCCCGTGCTGACGCGGTCGACGCCCGAAGGAGCCCGAGACTACCTCGTGCCGAGCCGCGTTCATCCGGGGGAGTTCTACGCGCTCCCGCAATCGCCTCAGATCTTCAAGCAGCTCCTGATGATTGCGGGGACGGATCGATACTTCCAGATTGTGCGCTGCTTCCGCGACGAGGATCTCCGAGCGGACCGGCAGCCCGAGTTCACCCAGGTGGACGTGGAGATGGCGTTCGCGCGCCCCGATCTGGTGTTCGCCGTCGTTGAACCGCTGATGCAGGCAATCTTCGAGGTCGTCGGCCGGAGAATCGAGACGCCGTTCCGCCGGATGCCGTACGCGGAGGCCATCGCACGTTACGGGTCTGACAAGCCCGACCTGCGCTGTGGCATGGAGATTGAGGACCAGTCCGCGCTGTTCTCGGATTGTGCCTTCGGCCCATTTGGCGAGGCCGTCGCGGCCGGCGGCGTGGTGAGAGGCCTGGTGGTCGAGGGCGGCGCACGCTACTCGCGGCGGCAGCTCGACGATCTGTCGGCGCAGGCGAAGTGGCTGGGTGCGGCGGGCCTTGTGTGGGTCAGGCGCGGCGAGGCGGGGGCGGTTCAAAGCCCGGCGCTGAAGGCGGCTGGGGAGTCGGTGCTCGTCCAGGCGCTCGCCCGGAGCGGGACAGGTGACGGCAGCCTCCTGCTGCTGGCCGCCGGACAGGCGGACGAGACGTCGAAGATGCTCGGCCAGGTTCGGCTGTCCATTGCGAAGGAGGCGGGACTCCTGGCGCCAGACGCGGCCGCATTCACCTGGGTGCTCGACTTCCCGCTGTTCGAGTGGGACGGGACAGAGCAGCGATACGTCTCCGTCCACCATCCATTCACGGCTCCGCGGCTCGAAGACATGGACCAGCTCGAGCAGAACCCGGGGCTTGTCCGCGCGCAGGCGTACGACCTGGTCTTGAACGGGAGCGAGATCGGCGGCGGCAGCATCCGGATCCACGACGCGTCGCTTCAGAGCCGTGTCTTCCGCCTGCTGAACATCAACGACGAGGAAGCGCGACGCCGGTTCGGGTTCTTTCTCGAGGCACTGGAATACGGAACCCCGCCCCATGGCGGGATTGCACTCGGCCTCGACCGCATCGTCGCGATCCTCGCGGGTGAGAGCTCGATACGCGAGGTGATCGCGTTTCCCAAGACAGCCGCAGCAGTGGACCTGATGGCCGGGGCGCCGTCAGAGGTCGATGAGCGGCAGCTACGAGAACTCCATCTCAGAACTGACGGCGGTTTGCGACAGAAGAGTTGACGATCCGGCGTGGTTGTGCTAGCATGTCCGCTGTTAAGTAATTGCAAGACAAGGAGATACTACCGCCTGCGCGGATTGAGATGAGAAAGATCGCGGTCCCCGACGAGGGGATGAAGACGCTGTTTGGCTCCTACGACGAGAATCTCCGGTTTCTCGAATCCTTCCTGAACGTCACGATCCGCACGCAGGGACAGGACCTGCTGGTCGACGGCGAGCCGGCCAGCATTGCGAAGGTCGAGCGCATCGTCTCCGAGTTGACCTCGCTGATCCGGGACGGCTACCGCGTCACGAACGGCGACGTGAGAACCGCGTCGCAATTGGTCGTCGACAACGACGCCATTGCGCTGCGGGACTACTTCCTCAAGGAGGCCGCGCGGCCGGTGGGCCGGAAGCAGGTCGTCCCCAAGAGCGTGAATCAGCGCAAGTACCTGGACGCGATCGAGCAGTTCGACATCGTGTTCGGCATTGGCCCAGCGGGCACGGGGAAGACCTACCTGGCGATGGCCCAGGCCCTGAGCTTCCTGGTTGGGAAAAGGATCAGTCGGATCATCCTCGCTCGGCCTGCGGTTGAAGCGGGGGAGAAGCTGGGGTTTCTCCCGGGCGATCTCCAGGAGAAGGTCAATCCGTACCTGCGGCCGCTCTACGATGCCCTGTACGACCTGCTCGATGCCGAGCGTGTCGAGCGGCTGCTCGCGCGCGGCACGATCGAGATTGCGCCCATCGCGTTCATGCGCGGCCGCACGCTCAATGACTCGTTCGTCATCCTCGACGAGGCCCAGAACACGACCTCCGAGCAGATGAAGATGTTCCTGACCCGGCTCGGGTTTGGCTCGAAGGCGGTCATCACGGGCGACATCACCCAGATCGATCTGCCCGTGGGGCGCACGTCGGGGCTGATCGAGGCCGTCCAGGTTGTCGGAGACATCGACGGCATCTCGTTCGTGTATTTCGATGAGCGGGACGTCATGCGGCACCGGCTCGTGCAGCAGATTGTGAAGGCGTACGAGGTCTACTCGAGCAGCAACGGCACGACGCGGCGGGTGTCCTGAGACGAAGCTGATGGCCGAGCGCAATCCGGGGCTGAGGCGCGTGCTTGCGGTCTCTGTCACGGACCAGTACGGCCGGCCGGTCGGCGTGCGGGGACTGGCGCGGTGGCTTGAGTCGGTGGCGCCACGGCGTGCACGCGGACAGGTGAACGTGGCGTTGGTGCCTGATCCTGTGATGCGACGCTTGCACCACCGCTTCGCCGGTGCCCGCCGGGTGACGGACGTGCTGTCGTTCCCGGCCTCCCCCCGGTTCCCTGTGAGGAGGGGGCATCGCGGTTTTCCTCGAGGTGCTGCGGCGGCGGCCGGGCACGCCGTGCTGGGCGACATCGTCATTGCAACGGGCCGCGCGGCCCGCCAGGCGAGGGAAGCTGGCCACTTGCTGCAGACGGAGCTGCGCGTGCTGGCGCTCCACGGCCTGCTGCATCTTCTGGGGCACGATCACCATACGGACGGCGGGCAGATGGCGCGGCTCGAGCGGCGTCTGCGCCGGGCGGGTGGTCTCTCCGAAGGCGTGATCGAGCGGGCGGCAGCATCATGATTCCTCTCGCACTCTTCTTGCTCGGCTGCGCGGCTATCTATCTTGGCACCATCGAGGCGGCCTTCGACCTGCTGATGCGGCTCTCGTTGAGGCTCCAGGCGGAGCGCGGCAGCCGGCGGGCCGACCTGGGGGGGTACCTCGACGAGCCGATCCTGCTGTTCATGCCGCTCAGGCTGCTCCTGGGCGTTGTCGCCGCGGTGGTGGTCGCCCTCCTGATCAACCGCGTGGGCGGGGCTGGCCTCCAGACCGCTGGCTTCGCCGTCTTGCTGACGGTGGGGTTCCTGATCCTGTGCGTGCACCTGGTGCCGTTGCTCATCGTGCGGCGGGACCCGGAGCGGGTCCTCGAAGTTCTCCTGCCGTCGTTCAATCTGCTGGCGCGTCTGCTGCGGCCGATCAGCGGGCCACTGGTTGGCATCGTGGCGGCTCGGCGCGAACGCACGGGTGCCCAGCCGGCGGCCGGAGAGTCCGACGAGGCGTCAGGCGAGGCCGCGTCGGTCCCCGTGGATGCCGGCGAGCAGGAAGGGCTGAACGAGCGCGACGAGCGGCGGCTGCTCCAGTCGATCGTGGAGTTCGGCGACACGCTCGTGCGGGAGGTGATGACACCACGGCCCGACATCGTCGCAATCGCGGCGGGTGCCACAATGTCCGAGCTGCGGACGGTGCTGCGCGAACAGGGGTACTCGCGGATGCCGGTCTTCAAGGACAGCCTCGACAACATCCAGGGTTTCGTCTTCGTGAAGGACGTCATCCAGGTGCAGGACGAGGGGGCGGCACCGCGTCCGGTGACGGCGCTCATGCGGCCGGCCCACTTCGTGCCGGAGACGAAGCGCGTGTCCGATCTGCTGAAGGAGTTCCAGCGGCAGCAGGTGCAGATTGCCATTGTCGTGGACGAGTACGGCGGCACGGCAGGCCTGGTGACTTTGGAGGATCTTCTCGAGGAGATCGTCGGCGAGATCCGCGACGAGTACGACCGCGAGTCAGAGGCCATCACCGAGGACGGCCAGGGCGGCTACGTGGTGAGCGGCAAGGCTGACATCGACGTGGTCAATGAGCGGCTCGGTGTGGTCATCGAACGCGAGGGGTTCGACACGGTCGGCGGCTACGTGCTGTCGCGCCTTGGGCGTGTGCCGCTTGTGGGGGAGACCTTCAAGATCGACGGGTTGAGCGTGGAGATCGTGGACGCCGAGCGTCGCCGCGTGCACAGGATTCGCATCCAGCGCCATCCACCCGCCAGCGCCGATCCGGAGCCGTCATGAAGTTCGGGTTTGTCGCGCTCGGCGGCCGTCCCAACACCGGCAAATCGACACTGCTGAACCGCCTCATGGGGACGAAGCTCGCCATCGTCTCGGACAAGCCCCAGACCACACGCACCCGGATCATTGGCGTGAAGAACCTTCCGGAAGGGCAGCTCGTCTACACGGACACGCCGGGCATTCATCGCCCGCTGCACCGGATGAACGTGCGAATGGTCGACGCCGCCATCGAAAGCCTGCGCCAGGCCGACGTGCTCGGGCTCGTCACCGACGCGAGCGCGCGGCCGGGCCGGGGCGACCGGTTCATGGTCGGTCTGCTGCGTGACGTCAAGCAGCCGGTGCTGCTCATTCTGAACAAGATCGATCTCGTGCCCAAACCCAGCCTCCTGCCGCTGATCGAGAGCTACCGCCGCGCCTACGGGTTCGCGGAGATCGTGCCGGTGTGCGCGCTGACGGGAGACAATGTCGATCGCCTGGAACGGCTCTTCGTCGAGTACGTACCCGAAGGTCAACCGATGTACCCGACGGACTACGTGACCGACCAGCCGGAGCGGACCTTCGTGGCGGAGATCGTGCGCGAGAAGGTGCTGAACTACACCTACGGCGAGATCCCCTATGCGAGCACCGTCATCGTCGACCATTTCGAGGAGCCGGACGACACCGGCGTGCTGCGGGTCTACAGCTCGATTCTCGTGGACCGGGAGTCGCAGAAGCCGATTGTGATCGGGCGCGGGGGCGAGATGATCAAGCGGATTGGCACCGCCGCGCGCGTAGACCTGGAGAACTTCTTCGGCACGCGCGTGTTTCTCGACCTGCGGGTCAAAGTGAAGGCCGAATGGCGCGAGGACGATCGCGTGCTGGACGAAATGGGGCTCGCCAGGCGCGAAGTGTGACCGCCGCCTATAGTACGATAAGCTGTCTGCCGGCTCGAGACGAGGGCCACGGCGGCAGCCCGGCCGAACGATGCCTCTCTACACGACCGAGGCGGTGATCCTGCGGACCTACAAGCTCGGGGAAGCCGACCGCATCGTCGTGTTTCTCACCAGGGACCGAGGGAAGAAACGCGGCGTGGCCAAGGGAGCCAGGCGGGTGCGTTCGAGGTTCGGCGGAGCGCTCGAGCCGCTGACGAAGGTGACGGTCGCGTACTTCGAGAAGGAGCACCGCGAGCTCGTCGGGCTGAACTACGTCGAGACCGAGCGGTCGCCGCTCGCGTCGCCGGATCCGCGGGCGCTCAGCTACGCCGAGTACTTCGCCGAGCTGCTCGATGAATGGTCGCCGGACAGCGATCCGAACGAGAGGCTGTATCGGCTGGGAGCGTCGACGGTTGAGGCGTGCGCGGCCGGCGTGCCGATCGACAGCCTCGCCAGGTACTTCGAGTACTGGGTCCTGCGCCTGCAAGGGGTGTATCCGTCGCACCTCGCCTGCCACGGCTGCGGGGGCGCGCTGGATGGCCCCGAGGAGGGCGGTGCCGTGCTGATCCCGGGCGGCCCCGTGCTGATGTGCCTGGCTTGTGCGCAATCGATGGGCCGAGCGGCGGACGATCGGGGCGCAGCGCTGTCGGGTGACGCGATCGCGTTTCTCAGAGGCGCCGCCGCAGTAGCCCCGTTGCAGGTCAGCGAGCTCCCTTTCTCAGCGCGGATCGACCGCGAGCTGGAGGCGGTGCACCAGACGCTCATGGTCACGCACCTCGAGAAGGAGCTCAAGTCGGCGCGCGTGTTGCGCGAGATGCGGCAGTAGAACGTGACGCTCCAAGACCTCATTCTCAGACTGTCGGAGTACTGGGCGACGCGCGGGTGCCTCATCCAGCAGCCGCTGGACCTCGAGGTGGGAGCGGGCACCTCGCATCCGGAGACGTTCCTGCGCGTGCTGGGGCCGAAGCCCTGGAACGTGGCCTACGTCCAACCGTCGAGACGGCCGGACGACGGGCGGTTCGGTGAGAACCCGAGCCGGCTCTTCAAGCATCTCCAGTTCCAGGTCATCCTGAAGCCGTCTCCGGACGAGGTGCAGCTGACGTTCTTGCAGAGCCTCGAGGCGTGCGGCATCGACCCGCGACGCCACGACATCCGGTTCGAGGAGGACAACTGGGAGTCTCCGACGCTCGGGGCGTGGGGCATCGGCTGGCAGGTCATGCTCGACGGGCAGGAGATCACGCAGTTCACCTACTTTCAACAGGTCGGGGGGATCACCCTGTCGCCGATTCCCGTCGAGCTGACCTACGGCCTCGAACGCGTCGCGATGGTCCTCCAGCAGGTGGACAGCGCGTTCGACCTGCAGTGGGCGCCCGGGGTGTCCTATCGGGACGTGCGCCTACGCGAGGAGGTCGAGCAGTCGAAGTACGCGTTCGGCGAGGTGGACATGCCGCGCGACGAGTTCTTCGCGCTGCACCGCGAGCTGTTCGACCGCTATTTTGCCTTCTCGCGGACGCTGCTGGCCTCGGGGCTGATCCTGCCCGCCTATGAGCACTGCCTGAAATGCTCGCACATCTTCAACGTGCTTGATGCGAGCGCGGGCATCGGCGTAACGGAGCGGACCGCGTACATCCTTCGCGTGCGCCAGCTTGCCGTGGCCATCGCACAGGCGTATGCCGACGGGGAGCGGGGCGCTGAACCCACGGACCAGGACTGACGATCGTGAGCCGTTGACGGATGGCTCGCCTGGCCGCCGGCCACCGGCTGCTGGCCACCGGCCACTGACCACTGGTAACGTGCAACTGCTCTTATGGACCGCGAGCTTCTCATCGAGATCGGCACCGAGGAGATCCCAGCCGGCTGGCTGCCCGCGCTGACGAAGCAGCTCGGTGACCACGTGGCGGCCAACCTGCGAGCGCTCAGGCTCGAGGCCACCGGCGTCGTGGAGACGTACAGCACGCCGCGCCGGCTGACAGCCCGGGTCGTGAGGGTGGCCGAGCGCCAGACGGACCTCGAAGAGATCATCACGGGCCCGCCGGTGTCGGCGGCCGTCGGGGCCGACGGTCAGCCCAGTGCCGCGGCCGCCGGCTTCGCGCGAAAGCATGAGGTTGAGGTGGCCGACCTGGAGCCGGTGGAGACGCCGCGAGGCACGTACCTGGCCTATCGCCGCCGCCAGCGAGGCCGGACCGCGGTGGATGTCCTGCCCGAGGTCCTCGCCCGCGTGTTGCGGGACCTGAGCTTTCCCAGACAGATGCGATGGGACGCCTGGCTCGACGACGGCCGCGGCGAGCTGTTGTTCGGCCGTCCCATCCGCTGGATCGTGTTCCTGTACGGCGGTCGGGTCGTGCCGTTCACAATCAGGCGGTCCGTGCTCGCCCGGTCGCCGTCGGTGCAGGAGATCCGGGCTGGCGCGGTCACGTACGGCCATCGATTCCTCTCGATGAGCGGCCGGCCCGGCCGCGCCGTCAAGGTCAAAACCTTCGAGGACTACCGGGCCCGGCTCCTGGAGAACTTCGTGGTCCTCGACCGCGGCGAGCGCCACGCCAAGATCGCGCGCGAGCTCGATGCCCACGCGAGGCGCCTCAACGGGCGCGTCTTCGCGTCGCAGTCGGGCCTCCTGCAGGAGGTGCCCGACCTCGTCGAGTACCCGTCGGTCGTGGCTGGCAGCTTCGCGGTGGAGTTCCTGACCCTTCCCGAGGAGGTGCTGACCACGACGATGATTCATCACCAGCACTTCTTCCCGATCGCCAGCCCGGAGGGGCGCCTGATGCCGGCGTTCCTGGTCGTGACGAACACGCCCGTCGACAACGAGGCGACGATCGGGAGGAACGCCGAACGCGTGCTGGCCGCGAGACTTCGTGACGCGCGGTTCTTCTTCGACGCCGACCGCCGGGTGCGGCTCGAGGCGCGTGTGCCGCAGCTGTCGACGATCGTGTTCCACAAGGCGATCGGGAGCTATCACGCCAAGGCCCGCCGGGTGGCACAGCTGGCGGCCTGGATCGTGCGGGAGGCGTTCCGCGCCCCGGGGAGTGCCGATCACGCCGCGCACGCGGGGCTGCTCGCGAAGGCTGACCTGACATCCCACATGGTCCGCGAACTCACGGAGCTCCAGGGCACGATGGGCGGGATCTACGCGCGGGAGGAGGGCCTGCCCGAGGAAGTGTGGCGGGCAATCGCCTACCACTACCTGCCGGCCGGGGCCGAGGCCGACGCTCAGCTGGCCCGGCTGGCGCTCGGGCGCGCCGGGCTCACCTGGGCCGGTGTGGCGCTCGCCGACAAGATCGATACGGTCGTCAGCCTCTTCGCCGCGGGAGAGCGACCGACCGGGACCCGTGATCCCTTCGGGCTCCGCAGGCAGGCGCACGGCATCGCGAGGATCCTCGTCGACCTGCCTGAATTGGCGAACGTTGACGAGGCGGTGAGCCTGCCGGAACTGCTGGCGCAGGCCCGGCGAAGCCTGGCCGAGCACGCCGAAGCCGGGATCTCGGTGCCCGAGCCGACCGAGGCGGAGCAGTCGGATCTGAGGAGCTTCCTGCTGGATCGGTTCCGGTACCTGTTCCAGCAGCGCGGCTTTGACTACGATGAGATCAATGCGATCGTCGGGTCGAGCCGCGGCCTGTTGGAGATCCCGCTGAACGCCCGCCGCAGGCTGGAGGCCCTGAGGGCCGTCCGGGGTTCCCAGGACTTCGAGGCCCTGGCGGTCGCGTTCAAACGGGTGAAGAACCTGGCGAAAGAGCTCACGGGCGGACCGGCCGATCCGTTGGACCTACTGACCCTGCCGGCCGAGGTGGCCCTTGTGTCCGAGTACCGCACTCGCGGCGAGGCCATGCGGCGGGCCGTCGCGGCAGGCGACTACCAGGCGGCATTCAAGGTGGCGTCGGGGTTCCGGCCGGTCGTGGATCGGTTCTTTACTGACGTGTTTGTGATGGTGGAGGAGGAGCAGCTGCGCCGCCAGCGACTGACGCTGGTCTGGCGCCTGCACGAGTTGCTGCTGGAACTCGCGGACATTTCCGAGATTGTTCCCCGCAGCGAGCCACCCT
>Ga0315296_10002605_pt1 | contig 15345 bp, 4 predicted proteins | sample YL17G14_18_MG_FD_203921 | JGI IMG/M metagenome (GOLD analysis project Ga0315296, IMG submission 203921) | Sediment microbial communities from Yellowstone Lake, YNP, Wyoming, USA - YL17G14_18 | ecosystem: Environmental > Aquatic > Freshwater > Lake > Sediment | place: USA: Wyoming | collected... | reverse complement strand
GAGCGCGCCGCAACCGCCGGACGCCTTCCGACCGGCCTTCTGCGACCGCCAGCAGAAGATATACTTGGCCAGGAACCTTAAACGGGAGCTGCTGCCGGTGGCCGCCGCGACCAAGAGCATGCCCAAGATCCAGCAATACATCCGCTTTACCCAGCGGCCTTGGGTAGGAACGTGCTTCTTTGGCTTCGAGGAGCCCGTGGAGAACATGCCGCAGTATGGCCTGGAGTACGGCCGCGTGGTTGGCATCTCCGCATTGTTGCTGTGCACCGGTCTCGAGCCGCAGCAGAAAGAGCCTCTGTTGGTGAACCTCGTCCAGGTAGGCATCGACCTGGGCGGCATGGTCCGCGCAGGCCATACCGGCTGGACGGCTTGGGGCGGACACGGCAGCGGGCGCAAGCTCCCCATCGTGTTCGCCGGGATTCTCCTGGGCGATGACGAGCTGGCCTGCATCAGCGGGTCCTATCCGACGGTGAGTTTCGGCGAGGATGAGCAGACCGCGTACGGTGATTGCTGGACCGGGGCCAAGGTGGTCTTCGCCGGGCATTCCGGGATCGACGCGGCGACCGGGGAGGGCCGGTCGCGAGGCAGCGGCTGGGGACCCTACGAGCATATACCGCCTTCGCAGTGGAAGGATGGCCAGAACACCAGTGAGAGCTATCGCCGGTGCTGCACGAGTGTCGGCTGGGTGGCGCAGGCCCTGGCCCTGCGGCTCATGCACGCCGAAAGGGCCTGGGACCACGACGCCTTTTTCGACTACGTGGACCGTTGGATGTACGAGGACGATGCCGCCTTTGCGAAGACAATCAAGGAGGCTACCGGCCGCGACCACGACAAAGAGTGGGCGCGACAAGGCCAGGCGTGGGACGCATTTGTCAACGAGATGTGGGCAGAACACCGCCCGACGCTCCAAGCACCGACCGACGGATGGAAGCAGAAACACGACGACTCCTATTACCGTACGGCCATCGCGGAACAGTCCACTGCCCCGCGGCCAGCGCAGCGAGCTGCACCCTTGCCAGCGGGCGTGAAAGCGGTTTGGGATTCGAGCAAGGCGTATCGTGAGACAACACCTACCCGCGAGCGCATTTGCATCAACGGGCTGTGGTGCTGGCAGCCTGCCTCGAATGCCGCGGATAAGGTGCCCGCTGACGGATGGGGCTATTTCAAGGCGCCCGGGTGCTGGCCGGGAATCACCGACTACATGCAGAAAGACAGCCAGACGGTCCATGCCCATCCGAAGTGGAAGGATGTGAATTTGCGCGACGTCACGACGGCCTGGTATCAGCGTGAGATCACCGTGCCCGCGGAATGGGGTGGCCGACGCATCACGGTGTCCGCTGAATACTTGAACTCTTACGCCGCCGTGTATGTGGATGACAGGATGGCTGGTGAAACGCGGTTTCCGGGAGGCGAGGTGGATCTGACTTCGCTGTGCCAACCGGGCGGCACGTATAGACTCAGTCTGCTCGTGGTAGCCATGCCGCTGAAGGGCGTCATGCTCTCCTACACCGACAGTAGCTCCGCCAGGGAAGTTAAGGGTTCGGTGGCTCGGCGTGGCTTGTGTGGCGACGTTTACTTAGTAAGCACACCACCCGAACCGCGCATCACCGACTTGAAGGTGGACACATCGGTCCGCAATAAGCAGCTCACTCTTGATGTAGCGCTCGATGGCCTTGTGGCGGATGCACAGTATATCTTTCGTGCGAGGATCGTGAAGGATGGTCGCAGCATCAAGGAGTTTATGAGCCGCGTATTCCAAGGTAGTGTGTTCAAACAGGGCCGCTTCGCGTCCACAGAGAAATGGATGCCCGACAAGCTCTGGGACATCCACACGCCGCAGAATACTTACGACCTTGAGGTCTCGCTGCTGGACGCAGGGGGCAAGGTGCTGGATGTTTTGCCTGCCGTCCGCTTCGGATTCCGCGAGTTCTGGATCGACGGCCGCGATTTCTACCTGAACGGCAGTCGCATCTTTCTCTCGGCGGTGCCGCTCGACAATGCCGAAATCAGCGCCGCGGCGGCGACCTACGAGGCCACCCGCGAGAGCCTGGAGCGTCTTAAGAGTTTTGGGATCAACTTCGTCTATACTCACAACTACGGCTGTGAGCCAGGCTCGCATCTGAGCTTTGCAGAGATCCTGAGAGCAGCGGATGACGTGGGAATGCTCGTGTCCTTTTCGCAGCCGCATTTTAGCCACTATGATTGGAAGGCCCCCGATGCCAACCAGAACAACGGCTATGCCCGCCATGCAGAATTCTACGTCCGCGCCGCGCAGAACCATCCCTCGGTCGTGATGTATTCCATGAGCCACAACGCCACCGGCTACAACGAGGACATGAACCCGGACATGATCGACGGTATCCAGGATGCCCGCGATACATGGGCCTTGAGGAACGCGGCGGTCGCGTTGCGGGCCGAGCAGATCGTCAAGGACCTGGATTCGTCCCGCATCGTCTATCATCACGCTTCGGGCAACTTAGGTTCGATGCACGCAATCAATTTCTACCCGAACTTCGTCCCGATCCAGGAATTATCCGATTGGTTCGAGCACTGGGCGACCGAAGGCGTCAAGCCGGTCTTCATGTGCGAATACGGTGCGCCGTTCACCTGGGACTGGGCGATGTACCGGGGGTGGTACAAGGGCAAAAGGGAGTTCGGCAGCGCGGTCGTGCCGTGGGAGTTCTGCCTTGCCGAGTGGAACGCGCAGTTCTTCGGGGACCACGCCTTCCAGATCAGCGAGATGGAGAAAAAGAACCTGCGCTGGGAGGCGAAGCAGTTCCGCGAGGGGAAGCTCTGGCATCGCTGGGACTATCCCCACCAGTTGGGATCGACCGACTTCCCGGAGCGCGAGCCGGTGTTTGGCATGTACTACACGGACAACTGGCGCGCATTCCGCACCTGGGGTGTATCGGCGAACTCTCCCTGGGAACACCACATCCTGTTCAAGCTGCGACCGGGCATGGACAGGAACCGCAGGGAGGAGCTTAAGGTGGATTGGATGAACCTGCAGCGGCCCGGATTCAGCCCCGACTACAAGGAGGATCGCTATGAACGGATGGATTTGGCCTACGAACGCTCGGACTGGATCCCCACAGCCGGCGCCCAGGCCTTAATCCGAAACAACCAGCCTCTTTTAGCCTATATCGGCGGCTTTAGCCCCCGCCTGTCGGCGGGGGTACCCCGGCCAGTGGCCGGGGCTAAGCCCCCGCCCTTCCGCGAAGCGCGGGGGGCCCACTTCACCAGCAAGGACCACAACTTCGTCGCCGGCCAGACGCTCGAAAAACAGATCATCGTGATCAACAACTCGCGAGTGCCGGTGAGCTGCGATTGCTCGTGGTCGCTGGCCCTGACCCAGCCGATAGTCGGTCAAAGCAAGGTTACTGTGGAGACCGGCCAGCAGGCGCGGATACCGATGCGCTTCGCCCTGCCGGCGGGAGTCAGGCCCGGCGAGTATAAGCTGAGCGCAAACGCTGTATTTGACACGGGCGAGAGGCAGCAAGACGAGTTCACGATCCATGTCCTTCCGCGCCTGCCGCTCCCGCGTACCGAGGTCAAGGTTGCGGTGTTCGACCCCAAGAGGCAGACGACAGAGCTGCTCAAGGGTATGGGGGTCCACTGTGACGCTGTGGATGCCAAGGCCGACCTGGCGGCGTACGAAGTGCTGATCGTCGGCAAGGCCGCCCTGACTGTGGACGGGCCGGCACCGGACGTTGGCCGCGTGCGCGACGGGCTCAAAGTGCTCGTGTTCGAGCAGACGCCGGACGTGCTGGAGAAGCGCTTCGGCTTCCGCGTGGCGGAGTACGGCCTGCGGAACGTCTTTCACCGAGTGCCGGATCATCCAGCCCTGGCGGGACTTCAGACCGAGCACCTAAGGGATTGGCGCGGCCAGGCAACGATCCTTCCGCCGCGATTGACATACGAGCTACACCCCAAGTTCAACTACGCGCCAACGGTAACCTGGTGCGGCATACCGGTGACCCGCGCGTGGCGCTGCGGCTGCCGGGGTAACGTCGCCTCGGTTCTAATCGAAAAGCCCACGTGTGGCGACTTCCTGCCCATCGTGGATGGCGGATTCAGCCTGCAGTACAGCCCGCTGATGGAGTACCGCCAAGGCAAGGGCATGGTCATTTTCTGCCAGATGGACGTGACGGGGCGAACGCAGACAGATCCTGCGGCTGAGACGCTGACCGCCAACATCCTGGAATACGTCAGCGAGTGGAAGCCGTCGCCGCGGCGGGAGGCGATCTACGCCGGCGAACCGGCGGGGAGGGCGCACCTCGAAGCGGCGGGGCTCCGGCTCGGCTCCTACGCCGGCGGTGAATTGAAGGCAGACCAGGTGTTAATCGTCGGGCCAGGCAGCAAGACCATCTCGGCGCACAGGGACGCAGTCGGCGCGTTTCTGAAGGCGGGCGGGCACCTGCTGGCCATCGGCCTGACACAGGAAGACGCGGATGCTCTCCTGCCTTTCAAGGTTTCGATGAACCAGGCCGAACACATCAACGCGTACTTTGGTATGCCAGGCGCGAACTCCCTCCTGGCGGGAGTCGGGCCGGCGGACGTGCATAACCGCGACCCGCGCACGATCCCGCTGGTGTCTGGCGGCGCCAACACAGTCGGCGACGGCATACTCGCCGTCGCTTCGGGCGATAACGTGGTCTTCTGCCAACTGGCACCCTGGCAGTTCGAGTACCGAAACAACTTCGGGCTTAAGAGGACGTTTCGGCGCACGAGCTTTCTGGTAACGCGGCTGCTGGGCAACCTGGGTGTGAGCGGCGAAACGCCATTGCTGACCCGCTTGTCAACCCCGGTTGGAAGCAATGAACCCAGCCGGTGGCTGCAGGGATTCTACCTGGACGAGCCTGAAGAATGGGATGACCCATACCGATTCTTCCGATGGTGACAGAGGTGGCCGGGAAGATCTGACCGCCGCACGCACGGCGCGAACGAGTCGCCACGCGAATCCGTGGGCTTTGAGCTCCTCCTGCCCTGTCGCTTCCAGATATCGGTTGGCAGAGAATTTGGTGACTTTACACCAGTTGTTCCATGTCGACCGATGTTAGTGAGATAAGCCCAGATAACTCGTAAAGCAAAAAGAAAATTCTGATACCAAATTCAGTTATTGATTGCCGATTGTCCGACCCTGTCATTCCTGCGAAAGGGCTTGTTGCCAAACTCTATTTTGCAGCAGTGGAGATTACATATTCCTGACCAGAGTAAAGAACTGTGCAGGCCAGCAAGATAAAGACTGAGATGACGATGCTGTTTAGGTAGGTAGTTTTCACTTTCGTTCCTCCTTAAAAAGGTTGATTGTCTACATGAGCTATTATGCGCTTATTCTGAAAGCCGTGTCTATTGTGGTATCTACGTAATTTTGAGGGGCAAAACCAGATTTTTGGGGCAAAATAGGGGATGTAGGGCGAAAAATTCTAAATTCTAAATTTCCGATGTGATGGCCCCGGCCAGACGTTAGAAGAGCGGGTAAATAAACGGCGATAGTCCGGTTCCACCAATAAGCACCGGTGTCCATTTGTAATTGGTGGGGTGCCAGTCCTGACGGGTCGGGATTGGCAGGCTGCTTCGCCGAGGTTAATGTAGGGGCAAGACCATCCCAAGTCTTGGCCTTGCCCAAGAAGCAGGACCGTACGAGCTCTGGGGCAAGCCGGAGCAGGCAGAACAATGGCAAATCAACCTGCTTCACAAGGAAACAAACGAAGCAGTAGCGGAGGGGCTTCCAACTGAGTTCCGAAGCGTTAGAGATCAGCGAATTGGGCTGGGGTAGAACATTCTCGGTTTACTCGTATCAACTCCTCCGTTTCTGACAAATCGTGGACCGGTCCTGCCAGCCTAAGATCGCCAGTGCGCGCGCACCGATGACCCCGGAAACTGCCTTTTTCGGCGTTTGCCTGCTTCTTGGCCAGTTGTCATAAGTGTTCTTCATTACTAATCTTATCTCAATTTCCATAGAACTGAGAAACTGCGATACTCAAACTATTTGGTAAAGAGTCGCGAGTTTGAGCCGATGACACTCCCAGCTAAAGAAAGCTGACACTGTCTTAATCTTGCCAGCCTGAGCTTTCAAATAGCAGCGTCCGTTTTGGCCCCCTGGAAATTGGGTTTGATTGGCTTTGTTTGGCTTTGCTTTTGCAGAGCCGGCGGTCGCCCAAATCTTCATAAGCCTTTGTATTATAAGGGCTTACACTCATTTCTCGTTTTCGGAAATTGGCTTTGTTTTGCATAAAAAGGGCCGATTTGTAGAGGATCCTCGACAATTGTCGAACAACTCATTAACCACGGATTCCAAAGATGAACGCGGATTAAAGCAATAAAGCCCGAAAACCAGTGTAAATCGGCGTAAATCCGTGTCTGAAAGAGCTTTCGGGAATTTGTATTGGCCTGCATTTTTCATTAACGAGCGATTCTGGTCGCTCGCGGCTCTGACCTCTGTCATCTGTTTTCTGTCTTCTGTTTTCTGTTTTGTTATGTATGTATCATACACAGCGGAGAACTCGGCGTCAAGTGAATTCTCAACAGGAAAAAGGCCAGAAAAAGGGCTGACAGCGTCTCACACTGCCAGCCCTTCGACCTTTCAATCCTACAGAGGTGTTGCTGCTACGGCGTCACCGCACGGTCGTAGATGCGGACGTCATCGATCAGGCCGGACCAGAAACTGCCGGGCTCAAGGTCCTTGCTGGAGCCAGTTCTTGGCCAGTTCTACAAGGTCAAAGAAGTCTACCACGCCGTCGTAGTTGACGTCGCCGGCGAGCATAGCCCCATACCGCGCCAGGACCATCAAATCTTTAGAGTCTACGATGCCGTCCCCCAAGGGAGTAGGCCCGATGTCATAGAGCGATTTGTCACCGCCCCAGTTCAACATCAGTGCACCCATATCCAGACGGTCAACCTTGCCGTCGCCGTTGAAGTCCACGATGGGGAGGATCGGCGCTTTCCAAGTCCAAGTCGACATGTCGTCGTTGGGGTCGCAGAGGATGTAGAGGGCGGAGCCGTCGGCACTCACGAAGGGCGCATTCCAGCTCGTTCGGTTGACAATGGGTCCCAGATTTACCGCCGGCTGCCAAGGAGCAGAGCGGCTGGCCCGTCTCGCCACATAGCCGTCCCCCCACTGGCCGAACCCCCCGGGGCGGTCGCTCGTGAAGAACATTAACAGCCCATCGGGTGAGAGCGAGGCCAAAGAGTCCTGGCCGGGACTATTCACCGCCGTGCCGAGATTGACCGGGTCGCCCCAGGGATCGTTCGTGGTCGCACGCGTGCTGACGTAGAGATCCCAACTGCCATATCCGTCCGGGCGCCAGGACCCGAAGTAGAGCTCCAAGCCATCCGGCGACACCGAAGGTATAAACTCGTCGAACGGACTGTTCACCTTCGGGCCCAGATTGGTCGGCAGCTCCCAAGGGCTGGTTCGGGTCGCACGCCTGGTCACATACAGATCGCAGGCGCCGTACCCTCCGCCGCGGCTGGAGTGGAAATAGAGCTCCAGACCGTCGGCGGAGATGAATGGGCACTTATCCCAGGTCGGACCGTTGACAAGAGGCCCGAGATTCTCCGGAGGACCCCAGCCATCCTCGATCGAGGCCCGTTTGCATACCCATAGGTCCGACAGGCCATATCCGCCAGACCGCCGGGATTCGAAGTACACTTCCAACCCATCCGCAGAGAAACAGAAGATAGCTTCGGTCGCTGGGTTGAGGAAAGGAAAAGTAGATTGGATGTTCACCGGCTCGCCGAAGGTGAAATCCGCGTTCGCACTTGTAGCGGTAAGCATAAGCGCGACCACGAACGCCAGCAACAGTAACATAATTTTCGAATAATTAAACCATTTCATTTGACACCATCCTTCCTGCCCTTAAGGCAAAAACTATGAATTGTTTTGTCTAAGGCGTCACCGCCAGGTTCAGCAATTTTCAATTTACAATTGTCAATTGTCAATTTGAAGACCCAACTCGAAACTGCCGGGCTCAAGGTCCTTGCTGGAGCCAGTTCTTGGCCAGTTCTACAAGGTCAAAGAAATCGACTACGCCGTCGTAGTTGACATCGCCGGCGAGCATAGCCCCGTGTTGCGCCAGGACCATCAAATCCTTAGAGTCTACGATGCCGTCGCCCAAGGGAGTTGGACCGATGTCATAAAGCGACTTGTCAGTGTCCCAGTTGAGCATCAGCGCACCCGTGTCCACACGGTCAACCTTGCCGTCGGCGTTGAAGTCCACGATGGGGAGGATCGGCACCTTCCAAGGCCTAGCACGGCGGTCGGGCCAGTTCCACTCGAAGTACAGGGCGGAGCCATCCGGAGCCAGGGCCGGCCTACAATCGTATTCTGGGCTATTGATGATAGGCCCCAGATTCACCGCCGGCTCCCAAGGAGCGGTGCGGTTGGCGCGCCTCGTCATCCAGAGGTCACAGTCGCCAAATCCTCCCGGCCGACCGCCTTGGAATAAGAGCAAAAGCCCATCCGCCGAGAGGCAGGGGCACTCTTCATAGGAGGGACTATTCACTGCCGGGCCGAGATTCACGGGGTTGCCCCAAGGGTCTTGGGTCGTCGCACGCTTGCTGACGTAGATATCGGCAATGCCGTATCCGCCCGGGCGGTATGAGCTGAAGTAGAGTTCCAAGCCATCCGACGACACGGAAGGGGCATAGTCGCCATAGGAAGTGTTCACCTTCGGGCCCAAGTTGGTCGCTGGGCCCCATTGGCTGGTTCGGGTCGCACGTCGGGTCACATAGAGATTAAAGGCGCCGTACCCTCCGGGCCGGTTGGACATGAAATAGAGCTCCAGACCATCCCCTGAGACAGACGAGCAGAACTCCATACTCGCACTGTTGACAGCGGACCCGAGATTCTCGGGAGGACCCCAGCCGTCCTCTTGAGAGGCCCGTTTGAGTACCCAGATGTCGCGGATGCCCTGTCCCCCAGCGAGATCCGACTCCACGAACATCTCCAGGCCGTCCGAGGAAAAACAGCTCACAAAGACATCGGAGTTGGGGAAAAACCGCATGCCCACATCAAGATCCGCCGGCTCACCGAAGGTAAAATCCGCATACGCCGGCCGCGCATCAAGACCTGAGAAAAGACAGAATCCAAAAAGTGACACTAAGAACTTGGGAATGTTAAACGATTTCATGTTAGACCTTCCTTTCTGCCCAAAGGCAACACATAGTACTGGAATCTTGTTTTCACTTCTTTTAATGGAGAAGACGGCTTGATAACCGAATGGACCATCAATGACACGCCTTAGGTTCTGCGGCATGCCGAACCGCAAATCCGAAGCCTGCCCACCGCTAAGGATGGCTGACCACCGCCTCATGTCCGCATTGGCTTCGGCCCGGTCGTGCAAATGGTCGTAACACCGTGCACGAGTGGAATACGCATACGCGTCTAACGGATCAGCCTCGATTCGGCGGGTACAAAGGGTCACCAATTCCCGCAGGTGCTGCTGCACGGTTCGGACAGAGCCCAGTGCTTCGATGGTGGGGACTTCGCGAGTGAGGTCTGTAGCCCAGATCTCGAAGTACGGCTCACCAAGTTCAAAGGTGAGCTTCCTCCCATCCGGGGCCCAGGAGCCAATCGTGATCGGTCCGGCCATGGTCTGGGCAGGTTCATTGTGATCCAACCGATAGATCCATAGTCCGGTCCAGTTCTCCAAGCCGCCACTGCCGCCCAGGCACAGTTCGTTACCGCCCGGAGACCAGGCCAATGCGCCCCAGCCATCGGAGGGCGAAGGCAGAGGCCATTTGGCGATCAAGGTCTGGGAGGCCAGGTCTGTGACCTTCAGGGATGGGCCCTCTATGGAGGCCATGCGTTGATTGTCGGGCGACACCGACGGGTTCCATTCCGGACACGGCGTGATTCGTTTCGGCTCACTGTCTTCTCCTGTGACGGATATGGAATAGAGCGTGTTGTCCGAACGCGATTTGTAGTAGACGCAGTTCGAATCCCGACCCCAGGAGGGCCAGACCCCGCGAGCCAGACGCCTCGGCGCAGTCCCATCGGCGTTCATGAGCCAAACCTCTTCATCAGTGCTGCCGGTGGGTTCGTTCTTCGGGTCAGCGGTAACGAATTCCGGGACGGGCAGGAACTGGCGGTCGCGGACAAAGGCGATATGCCGCCCATCCGGCGACCACCTGGGGTACTTGCCCGGGACGATCAGCAGGTCAGTTTCCTTCGTGGCCAGATCAAACAGGGCAATCCCGCTGCGGCCTTGTACGCCGAGGCTGAAGGCCAGCTTCTTGCCGTCTGGCGACCAGGCGGCGCTAAAGCCATCGGCGGTCAGGCGGCGCCCCTTGGCTGCGAGGATGTGATAGGTTTCCTCAACTTCTACCATCGGCAGAAAAACTGCTCCCGCAGGAGTGAGGCCGACTGGATGCCAGGACCGTCCGGCCGCCAGAGTGTCGAACACGTATTTAGCGCACCAGTCGCGAAGCTGCTTGCGTGCCTCATGGCTGGGGCTGATGATCTGACGGGACAAAGATGATGCCTTGCCATATTCACCAACGGCCGTCAAAGCACAGAATAGATGGTAGCGCAGCGGCGAAGTATCGTTCGCCTCTGCCGGCACCTCGGCAATGATGCGTTGATAGTCGCCCATCCGCAGGAGCGTCTCGGAACGCTGGGTGACCAGATCGAGGTACTCTGGGTCCTTCTTGGGCGTGAGTCCCAGTGCCGTGTCATACTCCGTAATCGCTTCCTCATGCTTGCCCAGTTCACGGAGGGCAACCGCACGCAGCGAATGGCCCAGCGGGTCACGTCGTCGTAGGATGGTCATGACCAGAGCATCATCCTTCATCTTCTCGTACTTCCGCGAGGCGTAATAGGTGAAAGCCCGCAGCCGGCGGGATTCGTAATGGTCCGGGTTGAGCAGCAGGGCTTTGTCCAGCGAGGCCAGTTGCTCTTTCACCGTGATGGCGGTCATCGCCTGCAGAAAGTAGGCTTCAGCAGTCTCCGGAAGCAGTGCCTCCGCCTTCCGGCGGTGCTCCTCGATCTGCTTGAGCTTGTCCGCATTGAGTGATCCGCTTTCCCAGAGTATGCGGGCCAGCAGTGCGTGAGCGGTACCAGCGATCTCAGCCCGTCCATTGAGCAGGTCCTTCAGCACCGCTGTCGCCTCATCGAAACGGCGGTTGTCCACCAGGATACCCGCACGGAGAAGCCGGGCCTCCGGGCCGACGTACTTACTGCCGAGGATCGGCTGGATCGTCTCCGAGGCGGCTTCGCGCTCGGCTCTGGCGTACTGCTCGCGGGCCTGGGACAGGATGCCCCTATGCCTGAAGCCCTCAGCCTGTGCCAGTTGAACCCTGTCCCGATTCCACAGGGAAAGAACGATGACCGCAGCAGCGGCTACAACCGCCATCGCCAGAGCGGCAATTGCCTGGACTCGGTGTCTGCGGAGGAATTTGTGCAGGCGATACGTTGTGCTGGGTCCTCTGGCGATGACCGGCTCATGTTCCAGATGCCGCCGGATGTCCAGGGCCAAGCCGTTCGCTGTCTCGTATCGCCGGGCGCGGTCCTTCTCCAGCGTCTTCATTACAATCCAGTCGAGATCACCACGAACGGCTTTCCTGAGCAGATCGGGGGTGGACCCGCGGCGTTTTGCTACATCCGTCAAGGTTTCGCCAAGTGTGCTAAGCTTCGTGGACGGCTTGACAGGCTCTTGTTCCCGGATGACCCGCTGCATCTCGATGTAGCCCGCCTTGCGAAGCTCCTCTTCACTGAAGGGCGTGGTGCCGGTTAGCAATTCATAAAGCAGCACGCCAAGGGAATAGATGTCGGAGCGGGTATCGATGTCCAGGTCGCTCAGTTCGGCCTGCTCCGGGCTCATGTAGGCGGGTGTGCCGATGATGTGGGCGTATCGCGTAAAGAGCGTCTTTTCCGTCAGCCGCTGGTTGATGGCCTTGGCAATCCCAAAGTCGATGACCTTTGGGATGGGCTTGCCATCATGGTGCGTGACCATCACGTTGGTAGGCTTTATATCCCGATGAATGATTCCTTTCTGGTGGGCGTGCTGAACGGCCCTACAGACCTGGATAAACAAGTCCAGCCGTTCCTTCGTGCTGAGGTTATTCTGGTCGCAGTATTCGGTGATAGAAACGCCTTTGACCAGCTCCATCACGAAGTACGGCCGGCCAGTTTCTGTCGCGCCGGCATCGAGGACCTTGGCGATATTGGGATGGTCCATCATCGCTAGGGCCTGTCGTTCGACCTCAAAACGGGCAATAACCTGCCTGGTATCCATGCCCAATTTGATAATCTTCAAGGCAACCTTACGGCGAATCGGTTCTTGCTGCTCGGCCATGTAAACGACTGCCATGCCACCTTCGCCGATCTTTTCTAATAGCTTGTATCGCCCAATGATGGTGCCGGGACCTTCGGTCAGGGACTCATCCAAAACCGGCGCATCCACAAAGGGAGGCGGTATCTCAAGAAACTCGCCGACTCGATCATGTGCCTTGAGCAACACATCCACACGTGCACGTAAAGCAGAATCCCCGCCGCAAGCAGAGTCCAGGTATGCCGACCGCTCTATTCGCCCTTTTTTGCTCAGTGCAGCATTGTATATTGCTTCAATATCATTTCGTTGGGCGTTCATGGCCCGACTCCTCACCACATCTTTCTATAATACAGTGCGCCATCAAGAGGCGGCGCGCATCAGATAAAGTGCAAAAAATATCAAATATCAAGAAACGATCCGATGGTTTGTTCAATCACCCTCGCTCATCTCATGCAAGAGCCACGCGCGGACATAAGACCAATATCGGCTGGCAGTGGCGCGCGAAATCTCCAATGCTTTAGCTGCCTGTTCTTCGGTTAAGCCTGCGAAATAGCGGAGTTTCACGAGATTTGCTTTGACCGGATCCTCGAGGGCCAGCTTGGTCAATGCCTCGTCCAGCGCGATAAGATCGTCTATAGGTTTGTCGATGGCAATATCTGCGTCGCTGAGGTCAACCTTATGGAAGCGACCACTCCGCTTAAGCCGTTGTTTGCAGCGTGCGTTCTCAACAAGGATTCGCCGCATTGCTTCCGCCGCCGCGGCGAAGAAGTGACCCCGGCTCCTCCAATCTTGAACCTCTGCACCGACCAAGCGAATGTAGGCTTCATGCACCAAGGCAGTCGCCTGTAATGTCTGCCCAGGCGGCTCCCGAGACAGCTTTTGAGCAGCCAAAAGGCGCAATTCCTCGTAGACCAGAGGCAGCAACTCGTCAGCAGCTCGAGTATCGCCCGCCTCAATCGCATTCAAGATGCGTGTAACGTCGCTCATAGAGACTTTCCAGGCCAGAACTTCGACAGTAGGCGCATGGCCGTAAGCAAGCACAGGCAACCATGTGTCGAGATCCTCGGATATGTGCTCCGGCAGCACTATTATGCCAGAACGAAGCTGATTCTTCAAGGATTTAAGTCTTGTGGATTAACACGTTGATCAGGGTCAAATTTGCACTTATGTGTCGGATATGAAGCTTTGGCCACGCCCGCCATGGGATTGCAGCCTCCTAGAGCGAGAATGTCCTTAATATTGTGTTATGATCTCTCCCTCGGCGAACTTGTTGGACCGGTCCTGCCAGCCTGCGACGGCCAGTGCGCGCGCACGAATGACGCCCTAAAATGGCCCTTTTCGGCGTTAGCCTGATTCTTGGCCAGTTTTCATAAATGTTGTTCAATACTAATCTTATCTCAACTTCCTCAAAACTTGGAAACTGCGACATTCTAGCTATTTGTTAACTCGTCGTTATCAGGGCGATGGTGAAATTCAAACCACTGTCCCGCCTATTCACTCAACGGCCAACCTTCCCTTGCAGGGGGGGATGCCGGTACGACCGTACTTTAGGAATCAGAGCTATTCTACTATCGTGAAACCTGATAAGCTCTATGGCCATGATAAAGATTCGACCAATGGGAGTTGCTGACCTCCAACTCGGGCTGAGATTGACTCGGCAGGCAGGGTGGAACCAGACTGAGTCGGACTGGCTGCGATTCATTGATCTGCAGCCGGAAGGGTGTTTTGTTGCCGAGATAAATGGAGCACCAGTCGGGACCACTACAACCTACGTTTTTGGTCCCGTGGCGTGGATAGCTATGGTCTTGGTGGAGGTGAATGCACGCCGCAAGGGCGTCGCAACGGCACTACTGAAGCATGCCCTCAGCTTCTTGGAGAAGCAAGAGGTAAAGACCATCCGTTTAGATGCAACTGCTGCCGGTCTACCTGTCTATGAGAAGTTGGGGTTTACACCGGAATATGAGTTAACTCGATATGAGGGGATAGCTCCGCAGACCGGCGCGCAGCCACACGTGACCAAGGCAACAATGAGCATGTTTGCAGAAATCGTCGCATTCGATCATCGGATGACAGGCACGCATCGCGGGAATCTGCTCACTCGACTATTTGAGGAATCCCCCCAAGCCGTGCACGTCCTGTGCCAAGCTGGTCAACTTGAGGGGTTCGTCGCCTTGCGCCGCGGCGCCAACGCGATCCAAATAGGTCCATGTATCGCGACACCTCGTGCAGGCCGTGCGTTGCTTAGTGATGCTTTGGGCCGCTGTGCCGGCCAGTTAGTGTTCATAGATATTCCACGCAGCAATGCTCGTGCGCTGAGAGTGGCCGAAGCGAGCGGACTGAGAGTTCAACGATATTTCGTGAGGATGTATCGAGGCGACCGAGTCAAAGACTGTGTGGAGGCCATGTGGGCTAGTTCAGGTCCCGAAAAGGGATGACACTTGAGCGCCCACCGCCGTTTCTGGCTTCGCAGAAGGCACGGGGGTGCGCAGCCCGCTCCAAAGCCGGTTCCAACAAGCCAGTGGTGTCTTTTCTCCAGCAAAAGTCGGTCAAGTGACTAATTTCCAATTGTCTGTTGAGCCGGAAGGCGAAACATCCGGCCAACGAAGCCAGATTCTTCCCCTTCGACTTCGCCCAGAGCTAAAGGCTTTCTTCGCTCAGAAAACCAACCCGCCAGTAGGCAGGCGGATTGGCTTTTTCAATTGTCATTCGGTGGAACACCCGGCCCCTCGACTTGCCAACGGTCGTTCTATACCGGCGGAAGCCGATTGTCTTATGTCTGAAAGACTTGTTGCTCCAACGAGACGCAAGAGAGCAAACGGCTGCGCATTTGACGTGCGGGACATTGTTGACTACAATTAACAACGTTGGTTGTGTGGTTCTTCATTTTCTTATCGAAGGAAAAAGGTGAAACGAATGTGTAGTAATCTTGTTGAAGCAGGGACCCTAAGCTCGACTTTTGCCATTTTTGAGGTTGGTGATGAATAGAAAAACATTGGTGAAAAAAACGGACTCCTGCCGATTGCCACTGATAAATACAGTCAGTAAATCGGAAAGGAGCCCATTATGCTTT
>Ga0315296_10002604_pt1 | contig 15346 bp, 20 predicted proteins | sample YL17G14_18_MG_FD_203921 | JGI IMG/M metagenome (GOLD analysis project Ga0315296, IMG submission 203921) | Sediment microbial communities from Yellowstone Lake, YNP, Wyoming, USA - YL17G14_18 | ecosystem: Environmental > Aquatic > Freshwater > Lake > Sediment | place: USA: Wyoming | collected... | reverse complement strand
AAGCCTCGGAGATGCTTAAGCGTAACTGCTTCGTAAAAACAGTTAAGAAGAGGCTCTCAGTCAGATATGACAAGCGCACATTCAAATTTTACCCAGACACTATGCGGGTCTCCTTAACAACGGTCTTTGGTCGCCTCAACTTCAGCTTCAAGCACTACCCTTACTTGGATCATTGGAAGGGAGAATACACAAACGCCCAACTTCTAGTGAATGGAAAGAGAATCTTCCTCAATGTACAAGTCAAGATTCCAGATGTAGTGCCTGAAACGAATCCAGACGCAGAGATTCTCGGCATAGATCGGGGTATAAGGAATATCGCTGCTTGCTCGGATAATTCCTTCTTCAACTCAAAACATTTGAGGGCCGTGAAGGGAAGAAATCAGCATCTGCATCGTAAACTTCAGCATGTGGGCACTCGTTCCGCCAAACGTAAACTTAGATCATTGGCGGGGAGAGAGAGACGGTTCGTGCTGAACGTGAATCACAGGATATCTAAAGAGATAGTTTCGAAACCTTTCCCCATCTTCGCCGTGGAGCAGCCAAGAGACTTGAAGCAGAGAAGAAATGGGAAAAGATTCAATGCAAAACTCGGTTCGTGGTCCTTCGCCCAGCTTCAAATCTTCCTCCGATACAAGGCAGAGCAGGTCCGTAAGGTGGTGGTCACAGTCAACCCACGACACACATCTCAAAGATGCTCTCGCTGCGGCTACACTAACAGAGCGAATAGGAACGGTGCTTGGTTTAGATGCGGGAACTGTGGATTTCAACTAGACGCGGACTTGAACGCCTCAAGAAACATCGGGATACTTGGTAAATCCTTGTATCTCAGGCTGTGTGTCAACCAGCCAATCGTAGCGTCAGATGAAGCCTACCTAAGGGTAAGGCGGATGACAGTTACAAGCCCACACTCTTCAGAGGTGGGTAGTTGACTATAGGAAGGCGATATAATGGGCAAGAAGAAGAAAGGCGAAAAGAAAGAGAAGAGGGTTATGGAGGCTTCGGTCTCCCTTCAGCCTCTCGTCGCGAAGACTCCTCCTTCAACCAGTCTGCCTTGTAGTCGATATTGGACGAGCCTCCGCCCTGAATGTAAAAAATGTAAGGATAAAATGAAGTGCCCTATGTATCTCGCGCACTGGAAGAAACATCAAAAACTTATGAGGAGATGAAAATGACCGTAGAAAAGCTTTGTAAAAATTGTGTCTACTTCAAGGTTCGAAGAGGAGATCCGTATTGCTCCCTCATAAAGCAAAAAGTCCGAGAAACCCACTTTTGCGGCAAATTCAAACCTGAATAGGCCTTGAGACAGCCTTCCTGGGACCTATATGGAGAATCGTCTCAATATAAATTATATCCCAAACCCGAAAATCCATCTAAAAGTAGGTTTATCCTATAATGTCTACCGTTATAAATCTGGAAAGAATTCCTGATCGATCGAAAGCGGGAAAAAATGAAAGGAGGAATGAAAGAAACATGAAAACAAGAGTTCTACCAGCTTTGATCGATCGATCATAGCCATCTCAACCTTCTGAAGAGTCGTTAACTGTCGTCGCTTTAGATTTGTCTCGATGATAAACTTCTTTTCCAACAGTTTACTACCGAATCTTTTCACAACTGATTTAGGGTCATCCCAGGGCCTGCCCACCTCTTTGCACGCCCTATATCTGTGGTGACCATCAAGAACGACGCCATCGGGGTTAACGATTAGAGGTATCCAAAGCCGATCCTTCCGGATAGACTCCTTCAGGCACTCATACTCCTCAGAAGTTAGAGGTATGCAAAGAGCCTCGTACTCGGGATTCACATTGATAATGTCCCTACTTATCGGCCTACCGATTTTTATATACATTTTAGTTCCCTCCTTTTGCAGGATGACGATGTCTCGAAGCGTGTTCAGCATGAACCCTCGCTCCTTGGCCTGGGCCACGTCGTTAGGACCAAACTGCTGGGTGCTCATGTTTAGTCTCTCCCTCCTGAGGTTTTCAGTAGGCTGTTGGCGACGCCGCCTTTCTCGTCCCAGACCAGCAAAGGCTCGTAGCTCTTCAGCTCAGAAGGCAAGGAAAAACACAGGAAGAGACTACCGCAATAGTAGGCGTAGACCGAAGTACAATTAGTGATCGATCGACTGCCGAATCACAGTTCGAAAATCTGAATATGACAAGATCGATCGGTGCTTTATTGTATTGGTCAGGTAAGACGCCATAAAGCCCTGCATCCTAGGAGGTAAGTCTTTGGCCCTACCTGATCGATCGAGTAACCGGACTCATCAGAGAACACCAAGAGAAAAGCCGACGTTCAGAGTAAATCCGTCAGACATACAGCGTACCAATCTGTCATGCCGTCATATGCAATTCTAGACGACCATTGATACCTAGACGACACTAGGAAAACATGATAGCCGAATTCAAGGCTTCCCCTCGGGCGAGAAAGTCAATGTGAAGTATAAGAGAATGGAGTATGTCAGTCGACTAAGTCAGTACTGGATTATAGAGAGATCCTCTTTCGATCTGACAAACAGACTACCATGGCCAACACTGAAGCGGCGACTGTCCCTCTGGTTCGATCGATCACATGCTTAAAGCTGATACCTCCTGAGGGTATGAGAAACGGTTATGTTGTACATCTCCCAAATCCATACGTGCGACATGGTATGACTGAGGTCTCCGTTACGACGAAGGGGCAGATAACTATTCCCGCTGAGTTGAGGAGGAGGTTTGGAATAGAGGCTGGTTCAAAGGTTCAGGTAATAGACGAAGAAGGAAGAATCGTTGTGAGAAAGATGACCAGCATACTTGAGCTAGCCGGCAGCAGTGCCGGGAAGGCAGACGTTGAGGAATTGAAGAAGCAGCTGGATAAGATGAGGGACGAAGATGCCTCAGAGAAGCCTCCATGACACAAGATTCTTCGTGGAATACTTCTATTCCGAGAACTCCGACCTACTCAGAAAGCTAAGAGAAGACCTGCGATCAACAAGAGAAAGACTAGTTTCCGTCGTCACGATTCATGAGATGCACCGAATAGACTTAGAAAACGAAGGCAAAGAAGTCGCAGCAATGAGAAGTGAAACCGTGAGAAGAGACTTTGAAGTCCTCGAAATAGACTACGAAATAGCTGTCAAGAGCGCGGCTCTAAGAAGTCTCCACCGAATTCCCATGGCAGACAGCCTCATCGCTGCTACAGCCGAGTTCCGCAAATCTCCGGTTGTCTCGGACGACCCACATTTTCAGAGAATAGAGAGCATCAAAACCCTGTGGTACACAACCAGCGATTGAACCATTCGAAGACTCCCACGAGAAAGATGCACACTCTGATCGCAGAAGGTCCACGACAGACAGCATTCACCCCTGTCGATTCGCCAACGAAGATCTCCTTTTCTCGGAGAGCTTGCTCCTTAGATACAGCCTTATGAAAACACTCTTTGCAACAAGAAAGATCGATAACATCGAGAGAATCGCCCTGAGCATAGGCATAAGCCTAGCACTTGTCCTCGTAGTCGGACCTCCTACTCAACTACTCTCCCTGGGGAATAAGACTAACACCCATAACCCTGAGCCTACTAGCCCTCACCATGATCCTATCATTGACAGGACTCATCGATCGACAACTTGTGGTGGATGAATTCGAACTGGCGCCTCTTTTCCAGAAATCTGATTATGAATCTCTCAAAGATCGAATCTCTGCCGGGAATAGCGTATAGCAGGTCATTTTCATACGGTACTTCAACCTCAGACCGATCGATCGCATCACACAAACATTGCGTCATAGGTTCCACTCTCAGCGAACGAGTTCCCTCTTCTTGGCTTATGCACGCGTGAAGAGCTAATCGAAGGAGACTTCTAGGGCATAGCTCAGCATGTCTCGAAGGATAACACTACGCTTCTTAGCCCTCTCGAATTCCTTCGGTGTGAAGGCCTGCACGTCGAGGGGGAAGCCAGGGGCCATATGTTTCTTCACAAGGGCGAATTTCAAGCCCGGGTGAAGATCCGAGAACATCTTAGATACAACTATTAGGTCTACATCGCTATCCTTCAACCAGTCTCCCCTTGCATAGCTTCCGCACAGGTACAATCGCGTTTTAGGATCCTGCTTTATCAAGACTCTGAGAAGCTCTCTGAGCGCCAAACCCAAGGAGGCGGGGATGCCCTTATCCTCTAAGCTCTGCGTAGCTGCCGACCTCCTCAAGTATTCTCTTTGAAGCTTCGACAAGGCGACCGGCCAGAGACTTCTGTATTGTGAGCCACGGTCTCTCAAGCCCCGCGTTTGGGTAGCGAGCCACCGAATAGTAAGGAGTTAGCTCGGCTAAGGCCTCCACAAGCTCGTCAGACACTCCAGCTCCGAGGCCTCGGTAGAGTTCTACGAGGTCATGGGTTCTTGGAGGTCTCTCCCTATTCACAATGTATGCGGCCTTAAGCGCTTTCTCAACAGCTTGGTGTGAGGCAAACAGAGCCCAGTTAGTCCTACCTGCAGACAAAGCAGCCTTAGCTTCTTCGAGGTCCACAAGGGCGCCCTCGTACCAGTTAAGTGCCTCACGTCTTGTACTCGCACCCAACAAGGAACCCTTCCTACACAAGAACCGAGAACTCAAAAGAAAAACATATGGGAACCCCGGGACAATACCTTCATCAATCGATCCGGGGGTTACCTATGATCGATGGTAGTGGCGGCGGTACTTGATGTAGTAGCTGAGATGGTAGCTCAGGACCTTGCGGATGTGGGCTCACTTGTGCAGCGCTGAAGACTACACGAAGACTTCACCGAAGCAGTAGACCTCATGAAAGAATACAACCTCGACTACGAGGACTCCATACACTTAGCCGTAGCATTGAGAAACCGTGTACAAGAGATAATGTCAAACGGCAATGACTTCGACCAAGCGCCAATCAAAAGAAGCATGTAGAAAAACTTTCAAAAACCATTCTTAACCTCTATATCAATAATGGCATCAAAGACATCTTTGAGATACGCCCTATCTCTTTTCATAGATGACCTGCATCTCTTTTCGTACATCATCGATAATGTAGGGGCTAAGACTGCTGAAAACGCCGAGGTCTACGTTTCTTTTGAAAAGCCTCGTCAGTTCCTCTTCAACGTGCACCAAGTCCAGAAGGCTTTTCCTACTTCTGTTATCAAACTCAACAGCAATATCCACATCACTCTCTATCTTCTGTTCTCCCCTGACAAAAGAACCAAAGACAGCCATGAATACTATGTCATTTTTCTTACAAACTTTTTCTAATCTCTCTTCTAAACCTCTCTGTCTAAGTTCTCCAGGCAGATTTCCAACTTCAATATTCACACCTCGATCGATAGTCAAGTAACATGAAGAGAACCAACATAAACAACAGATTGATCGCAAGTCTCCTGTTGCCGGTTTGTGGAGCTCGTGCGATCGATGTTTGGTTGCATCGCGACATGCTTAAGTGGATGATGTATGATCTATGCCATGTGGCGACCATCCATGGCCAGAAGCAAGTCGAGGACTACCTTGGTGCTTGACGAGATCGTTGTCAGAAGACTGAAGCAGAAGTCTGAAGGAAACATCTCTGAACTGGCCAACCGCATACTCAAGGATACCCTTTTCCCAAGAGGTCAAAGCATGTTTGGTGCGCTAAAAGGGCTCGTCTCTACAGAGGACATCGACGAGGAAGAGACACATGAAGAGCTACATCGTTGACACCTATGCCTGGATCTCCTATTTCGAAGGTAGAAAAGAGTTCCAGGAAGCCATAGAAGAGAACGAGCTGTACACCCCGTCCATCGTTCTAGCTGAAGTCAGTAGAATCTTGACAAGAAGAAAACTGCCTAAAGAAAAAGCCACTCAGACCCTGGAATTCATAAAGCAACGAAGCCTAGTGCTAAGCCTAGATGAATCCAACGCAGCAAAAGCCGGGGAAACCGCTGACAGAGAAGGCCTACACCTCATCGACGGCATCACATACTCCTACGTAGACGGAGACACACGACTCGTGACATGCTCCCACCCATTAATGGGCGTGGGCTTCCTGCTTCGGCGAATACCCGATGGATTCTCCACAGGCTTTCAGTCGGCGGTGCCCCCGCCTACTCCGCATCTGCGCCCAATCCAGTCGGCTTTACGTTAACAGGAGAAGCGCAGACGTTCGTTACACGACTCCATGCCTACGGGTTTGCGGTGAATGGACTATGGGGGAAGATGTTAAAAAGGTTCGCTTTCATCCCACTGCTGAAGCATGTGGGGTTTCCCGCTCACCTGCTAACAGGTGACAAACACTTCAAAGACAAACCCTACGCCGACCTTATGGATTGATCCTAGAAACATACCTTAGACTCTAAACAAGAGCTCCAATCATCACGTAAGATCGATCAACCTACAGCAGTCAAGAAACGACTGTACGAAACCACATTTTTTCCCATTGATTAGAAAAGTGGATATGCACTTCTTCGATCGACCAGCGAGTTTATCCGTGCTCGTTTTGTCTACTTTCCTGAAGCTGGCGTTCTCGTATACGTCTGGCTTGCGTAGCTAGTTTCTCCTGCTTACTTGGCTCTTTCACGCCGAGCCAGAACAGGGTAGCCGCTACTAGTCCGACGACGCCGGAGACCATGAAGGGAGTCTGCGGACTGAAAGCCTGCCAGAGCCATCCTCCGAGAACAGCTGAGGGAGCCCCTACAATTGCTGTCAATGTGTTCTGGGTTCCAATGACTGTTGCCCTTTTCTCGGGGGGAACGATGTCAGCGATTAGCGCGTTCCATGAAGGCCCTCCAGAAGTCTGATTCCCTCCGCCCATTGCTTGGGCAATCCCATTGACATACCTGGCAAGAGCATAACCGTTGAAATCGGTGGCAAACGCAACCAGCCACTGGGTCACAGGATTGGTAACTCTGGCGACCATGATGTTATTTTTCCTGCCATATCTGTCACTCAACATTCCGCTCGGAAAAGCGAATACAGCCACGAACGCACCTACAGCCGTTGAAATCAATCCAAGCTGAGTGTTCGTAAGTCTGATAACTTCAAGGGCATAGAGATTAGTGAAGTCCATAACCAATCTTGCACTGAAGCTACCAATAATAGCGACAAGTAGCATAACCTGAATGGGTCTGGACTGATCCACAATGATCTCCTTGGATATGAACGCCCGGCGCGTTCGTGTAGGCTTGGAAATAGTCTCTTCTGTATATCTCCAGCGTATAGCAACCATCAGCAGGCTCACAAGTATCTGCAGAATCAGAAACGTATGGAGGCCCTCCACATACCCGTAATTATCCATCACCCATCCACCTACAGCTGGACTGAAAATGTTAGGCATCATCGTAATAGTGCTATAAACGCCATAGCCAGTGCCACGCCTGCTTTCAGGCATAGAGTCAGCCACAATCGCAGTGAACGCCGGCATGTAGATACTGACCATCCCATTGAAGAATGCAGCTAACATAATCCACTCCCAGCTAGGAGCAAGAAAATAAATCAACGGAGAAAGCGTACGAAGAAACGTACCCCAGACAATGATCTTCTTCCGTCCATACCTATCAGCCAGAATTCCCCCTGGAAGCGCAAAAATCATGTTCTGAGCAGACGTAATACCTGAAATAAACCCGATTTCCACCGTACTAGCACCGAGATTCTCCATCAAATACTTCGGCCAGATGGATCGATCGCAATGGCAGCTTCAGCTGGGCATACTATTTCATGACGGGCAAGCAAGTGTGAATGTCGAGATTCGATTGATGGGAGTTCATGGACGGACCGTCGTCTAACATCTTGAGATTCTTGGATCTGTTTCGATATGGGAATGGTATCGTTCATTCTTAGAGTATGCAATCTTCTATGGAAAGTGGGAATGCTGATCTATGTAATGTTACGAGACTAGTTTTGTGGCTGGTCACCAGTCGAATGACATCTTTGGATACCGAGCTTATCACCAGTTGCTTTCAATGACCAGCGTAACATCGAGATACCATTAGCGATTTGATCGACCTTATCTGTTCTGCGGTTGATCGCGCTGTGCCCCTCTGTTTATCTTGGGCGGGCAAGGCTATATATAGGATATTCATCCTATTCTAGCGGATGTAGGATGAACATCCTGTTCTTCCGTCTAACGGTCAGAGATGTAAGCATAATCACGGTACTTACGGCCCTATGCGTTGCTGGGAACTACGCTCTCGTAGGATTACCGAATATAAAAGTTATGGATCTGGTGGTGTTTGTCGCTGGCTTCGCTTTCGGCGTATCCGTAGGCGCAACTATTGGAGGATTGGCTTGGATTGTATATGGCGCGATAAACCCCTTTGGCTTCAGTTTGCCGGTTTGGCTGTCGACTATCGTAGGCGAGACGATGTTCGGGATTGCTGGCGGAATCCTAGGAAGGATAAGCTACAAAACCTCGGAAAAGAACTTCAATATTTTCAGATTCAGCTTTGAAATGGGTCTGTGGGGCCTCATTATCACTATTATCTACGATCTGTTTACAAACACTGTTTTTGCTATCACATTTAATGTGCCGATAGTAGCCGCAATCGTAACAGGATGGCTTATTCCTCCATGGTTTGGAATCTTGCATGAGGCAGGTAACTTCATCCTATTTTCTTCAGCCGTCTACCCCTTAACCAGGGTTATAGGGACTCTTAGGAGGTAACAAAGTGTGAGTCAACGTGAAAGAATGTTGATGATGGGGCTAATTGCTTTCTTACTTGTTTCAGTAATCACGACCGCGACAGCAGTCTACTATTATCAACAATACTCAAACACATATCAAAAATACGTCACAGCCCAGGATAGTTACGGCGCGATCAGAGGTGCAGTTCTTAAGGTTTCGATCAAGATTGATTATGAAAATGGGACCTCCGTAACAAACGGAAGTGTCTATTTGTTCAAGGGCGCCAATGTGCTAGACGCTTTGAGGGCCACAGCAAACGTCAACGCAACTTATTATCCAGCATACGATTCATTCTTCATCAATGCCATCAACAATGTGTTCAGCAATGAGAAAGGTAATAACCGATGGTGGGTGTTTTCCGTAAATGGAGAACATGCGCTTGTAAGCGCGGACCAGTACAAGCTGTATGACGGGGACCAGATTGAATGGGACTACCTGAGCTTTTGAGTCCAGATCCGAATTCAGGGCGAGAAGGAAAGAAGGGAAAGAGATTCGAAACAAAGGAGCTTCTGATGCTGCTGGCACTGGATCGGAAGGGTCCAATGGGACGTTATCGTCTCAAAGATGCGATAGGACTCTCCGAACACGAAGGATTGGTCAAGCAAATGCTTGCTAACCTCCAAAAACATGGTTACATATCAGCAAGTAGATCAGGGTGCACCCTCACCGAAAAAGGAAAAACTTTGCTGAAGAATTGCTTGAAAGCCCTGCACATCGTGGAAATCAAGCGCTTCGATATCCCTCTCTTAAGAGCAGGGCCAATAAGCATTGGCTCACAACTCGAAGATGCAGCCAACAAGATCCGTTCAGCCATGGAAATAAGGGATATCGCCGTCAGAGGAGGAGCAACTGGAGCAACCATAATCCTCTTCAGAGAAGGGAAACTCATCCTCCCATCGGTTGACCCCGATTTCCTTTCCGAAAATCTGGGTCTAGCCAAAAATATTCAGGATTCTTTCGCTCTAGAAGATGATGATGTTATTGCCATTGTTTCAGCGGAGGATGAGTGGAGCGGATTCGAAGCGTCAATAAAAATAGCAGAAGCTCTCTCTGAAAGAATTTGATACCTTTACACTGTTTTTCTGATTCAAGAATTTGCCCGCTTTTCCGCGTGGGTTAAATTGTTCTCAATGCGCACGCTGTTCTTTCAGAACGAAGTTGATACGACTTACTTAAGAGCTTAGTCAGGTTCGAAAGCATGGGCTCCCCTTTCTTTTAGCTGTTGCTCGGGGCCCGGAGGAGCGTAGACCACCACATAGGTAAGGTCCTCCCCGGGCTCCACATCGACTTTGTGAAGAACGTTCGCCGGGATGAATACCGCCGTCTGTGGGGCAATCTCGTGGGGCTCTCCTTCGAGATAGATCTTCCCCCTGCCGGAGAGTATGTACCATCCATGCTCAACGTCGTGCCTATGCTCCGTTCCCTTGGTGCCGGCGTTCGACGTATTAACTAACAGCGAAAAGTGTTTTGCACCACTAATTTCTTCGCCGATGAGGATGCGGAATGTGCCGGCTCCGCTGTGCAGCACTCCCGTCTCCGCATCCTTCAATGTTATGATTAGCTTTTTGTTCATGAGTGTCACCATATTCATTCTTCGAAATTTGGTTCCAAGACAGATTGACTCTTCTCTCTTCTGCGCTTCTCGATCGAGTGTTAGAGGCTGATCTGTTACACATGATAGAAGAACTTTCGCATCAAGGGGAGCATCAATCGGAACTATTCAGAGCTTTGGATGAACACGAGAATCGGGGATTGCAGATGAGATCACATGTGTTCGATAACGGATAGGCTTAGCTTTATTTCAATGCCATATTGCAATGTTCATTGTGGAGATTGCGGAGCGCCTATGGATGAAGATGCTTGACAGAAGGAGATAGTCATTGATGAATAGCCTCGAAGAGGTTTGCTCCAAAATTCAACTTCTGCTGGAGAAGGCCGTGAAGAAAAACCTGGCTGAGGGTATTCTCTTATCCGGCGGTCTAGATACGAGCATTCTAGCATTTATCGCTTCAAAGTTTATCCGTTTGAAGGCCGTTACTGTTGCTTTTCAGAGTGCGCCGGCACCCGATATTGAATATGCGACTTTGATAGCCAACAGATTAGCGGTTGACCATATTATTCATGTCTTTGACGAAGATGAATTGTTTGATGCCATCCCTATCGTTGTGAAGACGATGATGTCTTTCGATCCGATGGAGATACGGAACAGTGTAACGATCTGCGTTGCCTTGAAGGTCGCGAAAGATAACGGAATAAACACTGTTATGACGGGCGATGGATGCGACGAACTCTTCGCCGGATACAGCTTCCTCTTTGGATTAGAGAAGGAAGAGTTGGATTTGGATCTGGCAAAGATGTGGGCTGTGATGAGGTTCTCATCCGTTCCACTTGCTAGTTTTCTAGGGATGGAGGCCAAGCTTCCCTACCTTGATCCGGACTTTGAGGATTTTGCCATGAAGCTAGATTCGCTATACAAAGTTCAAAAAGAAAATGGGCGTACATACGGTAAATGGATACTGCGCAAGGCCTATGAGCGGATCTTGCCTGTGGAGGTCACATGGAGGGTTAAGACTCCAATTGAGTATGGTTCAGGAACAACCACGCTTCCAGACCTGTTTAACCGGAAGATTTCCAATACAGATTTCGACGAAAAGAGAAGAAGATACCTTGATGAGGATGCAGTGACTATCCGTGATAAAGAGCAACTATTCTACTATGAGACGTACAGATCGTTGATGGGCGTGCCACATCCAACCGGGATGGAAGGCAAGATATGTCCCTACTGCAACTCTAGTATCCCTGAAAATTCCAGTTACTGCCGGGTGTGCGGAGGATATCCCTTGTAGCAAACTATGTCGTGCACGCGAAAGAGTGATTCTGAAGGATCCCAGCTGAGCACGGGGCATTATTCTGGAAATCTCGTCAGCGTTCCTGATCACAACCTTTTTTGTATACGCGATCAATCGCATAGAAAGGAGTGTATTAACAATGGCGTTGCTTCTACCTCAACCTCAGAGAAGAAATCTGAATCCTGTTCATTCGAGATGTACAGGCCGCAGGCTCTGCGAGTACGCCTGCGTTAGGCAGCATTACGGCAAGGTTGTAAACCCCGAACTCTCAAGAGTCAGGGTGTACCTGATGTACCCGGGTCCTATCGCTGTCCCAATACTATGCTCCAATTGCATGGATCACCCGTGCACCGAAGCGTGTCCTGTCAATCCTCGGGTAATAACGTATGATGAGAAGAAGTTCATAGTCAGGTTGACAGGGAGCGCTGCTTGGGGCACAACTGTGGGAGATGTGCGGAAGCCTGTAGGAAGCAGAGAAGCGGTGCTATCCACTATCATCCGCCCGATCATGACTATGCCATAGTCTGCGACCAGTGCAACGGCGCGGGTCCGAACGGTGAGCCAGACCCGCAGTGCGCCAAAGTGTGTCCATTCAACGTCTTCTTCTACTCCACAGCCGTGGGAGGTGAAGGCTGGCGATACGCATGGCCTCCGGACAGAATAGCTCAAGACCTAGCTGAACGGTTCAAGCTAGGGACAGCTAAGAAGAGGGTCACGCCCCTCCCGCCGGAGCTATAGGTGGTGGGACCTTGGTAAGCGGTTATGCGGGGAATTATCTTGATGTCAACCTGACAGACAGGTCAGTCAAGACCTTCCCGGTTGATGTGGATGTCGCAAGGAAGATGGTCGGAGGGCTCACGTACGGCCTCTACCTCCTGTGGAACAGGACGAAGCCCGGCACAAATCCCATGGGCCCTGAGAACATACTCTTCTTCAACACCGGTCCCATCTCCGGTCTTGCCGGCACATCCCGGGGGACTGTCGTCTTCAAATCGCCTTTAACGGAGCTCATGGGGCACTCAGAGTGCGGAGGTCCACTGGACCTCAGAGCTCAAAATGGCCGGATACGACGGGATTCTCATCACTGGAAAGGCCGAGGAGCCGAGCTACCTCTACGTCAAAGATGATCAAGTAGAGATAAGGAACGCTGAGAAGATATGGGGCAATACAACCACCCCGACGGACCAAGCGATAGTCAAAGACCTAGGCGATCCCTTCGTGCGGGTTCTCTTGATAGGACCAGCAGGAGAACACCTCTGCCGCGAAGCATGCATAATCCACACCGGGTGGCACGCCTCGATCGATCCTTCGCCCGAACCGGTGGCGGTTGCGTCATGGGCTCCAAGAACTTGAAAGCCGTCGCCCTCAGAGGAACCAAGGCGTTCGATCGATCGAACCGATCGCTTTGGCGGTGGATGCAGAAGGAAAATATCATGCTATCCAAGCAGAGCAAAAGCGCTATTTCCTGCGATCGGAATATCTTTAAGGAAAGCTCAAGATGATCCAATCAACTGAATCGATAAAGAGATGAGTTCAACAATGGTTGTGAAAAAAAGGCCAAGAGATGTAACAATTCTTGCAGTGCTGGTGGTTCTAGTAGGGATTCTCGATCTGATCTTAGGCGCACTCGTGTTCACGGTATCCGCACTCGTAGCTTGGATGTTGACAGGAGTACTCGGAACAATTGTTGGTGCCATGGGAGGCCTAGTTGGAGCAATCCTTGCGCTACTAGGAATCCTCAGCTTCGCAATCGCATACGGTCTTCTCGGAGGGATGCGTTGGGCTTGGACTCTGAGCCTAATCTTCTGGGCCATAGATGTCATTCTCGGTCTTCTTGCACTACCAAACGGCATCCTTAGAATCGTTGTAGGCGGAATCCTGCTACTGTATCTAACAAGACCTCACATAAGAGCATTCTTCGAAAAAGCTGCTCCATAGGCTCCACTGCACCAAACGTAGTAATCCGATCAAGTCGAGAATACGATCTAGACTGCTGAAACGATCGATCGAACTTCCAGAGAGCGTGCTCAGCGGCGGCGATAGTTGTCGATTCGCCATCAGGATTCCTAAGGAAAGGTTGAAGTAGAAACACTGTTTTCCTTGCTCAGGCGGAGCTAAAGAGAAAGTAGAGTTAGCTGGAGTCTGCTTGAGCCGAGGATCCCATTCGATCGAGTCGTTTGTCCTGAGATATTTCATCGATGCTATGGAGCTCGAGTGATCGAATGTGGGTCGCATTGCGTTTTCAGGTTTGTTTGAGGTACTTATTGAACCATCTGACATAGTGTTGTAGCCGTTCTTCTCTGTGCTTCGGCTTTCCGCTTCTGCTGAGGTTATGGTTCTCGTCGGGGAATCTGATGAGTTCGGTTTCAACTCCGATCTCTTTCAGGGCGACATAGAATTCTTCTGCTTGAGGCATGTTGCAGCGTAGATCATTCTCGGAGTGAATGATGAGTGTAGGAGTCTTTACGTTTGCTGCGTAGCGTATGGGTGATTGCTTCATTAGTTTTTCCTCGTCTTTCCAAGGATAGCCCATGTTGCCGGAAGTGCCTAGAGTGTAGCCATAGTCACTGGTTCCATGGTGGCTCAGCCGGTTGCACGTAGACCGGTCTGTAACTGCGGCTTGAAACCGGTTTGTATGTGTGACAATCCAGTTTGTCATGAAACCTCCGTAGCTGCCCCCGCAGACGCCGAGACGCTGGGAATCAATGAATCTGAAGCGATGCAAGCTTTGGTCCATGAAGTCCATCAAGTCCTTGTAGTCTGGCTCGCCAAAATGTCCTTCTAGGACTGATGCGTACTCCTCTTCATATCCCCCGCTTCCTCTTGGATTCGTGTAGAGAAGAACATAGCCTTCTGCCACTAGAATCTGGAACTCGTGGAACATCATGTCGCCATATATGCTGATTGGTCCTCCATGGATCGTGAGGATTGCAGAGTACTTCTTTTCAGGTTCAAAATCTGGAGGCTTCATGATCCATGCATCGATGTCTCTTCCCAGCTCGTTTTTGAAAGTGTAATGCTCAGGGATGCTGAGCTTCAGCTCTTTCAACAGCTTCTCATTAAGTCTTGTGACTTGTTTTTCGCCTTGACCGTCCACAACCCAAAGATCTGCTGGGTGTGTTGCGTCTCCCGCAGTGTAAGTCATGACTGACCCATCCTGAGAGAGACTGAAAGCCTCGACGTTTCTGATGTTTGTGATTTGTTTGATCTCTGACGTGTGTCTGTCAACTCTGTAGATGCTGGCTTTGGGCACGATTCCCGTCAAGAAATAGAGGGCATCAGAGTTTCGAGACCATAATGCGGACGAAGCTGGTTCTTCTGAAATGAGGTCACCTGCCAAGCTCCGACCAAGGCTTCTGCCGAAAGACTCGGTAAGGTTGAAAGGTTCACCGCCTTCAGCTGATATTATCCATAGATCGATGTCAGTGGACGTGCTTGCGTGGAAGTCGTGGCCTAGAAAGGCGATTTCTCTATTATTCGGAGCCCAAGACAGGTTGTTAATGACATGTCTTTTAGGAGTCAGTCTCTTAAGTTCCCCGCCCCTATCTCCGATCAGAAATATGTCGCGAATGTGAGTTAAGTCGGCATCTTTGTCGGGGTTTGTTATGACTGCGATGTGGCGACCATCTGGAGACCATTTCGCCACTTGAATGTCAAATTCGCCCTTTGTGAGCTGTTTTGGCTTACCACCTTTCAGGTTGGCAACGAATAGGTGGGTGCGAAGCCCGGGAAAGAATCCGACACCGTTCTCCTTGTATCTGATTCTGTTGACAACCTTGACATCGGATTTCGGTTTGCCTTGTGTCCAGACGCGCGAGATATAGAGAATCCGCTTCGAGTCGGGTGACCACATGGGACCGCTTA
>Ga0315296_10002603_pt1 | contig 15352 bp, 16 predicted proteins | sample YL17G14_18_MG_FD_203921 | JGI IMG/M metagenome (GOLD analysis project Ga0315296, IMG submission 203921) | Sediment microbial communities from Yellowstone Lake, YNP, Wyoming, USA - YL17G14_18 | ecosystem: Environmental > Aquatic > Freshwater > Lake > Sediment | place: USA: Wyoming | collected... | reverse complement strand
AGTTCTCAATCCGAACCCGACCGAGCGCGAGATCAGAGAATACCTGAGCGGCCACATTTGCCGCTGTGGAACATACAAGCAGATGATCGAGGCCATACTCGAATACGCCAAAGAACAAAAACAGGAAAAACAAATCGAAGTCCCTCCTCCTCGACAGAAGAAACGCAAGAAGGATGAGCGCTCCGATTAGAGATCGAAGTCGCTCAGGTGACCTGCAGATTCTCGATATTCAACTGAGGCAAAGAGAGCCTCAGAATGACGGACAGTGAGTAAACGGGAGAACGGATCTACTTTTCGAGCAGGCTAGTGAAGACGTCGTGGTGTTCTTCTTCTTCCGCTTCTATCTCTTCGAAGATCTCTTTTGTGGCGACGTCGCCCTCCTTCTCCGCTAGCTCCATGATCTCCTTGTACAAGTTGATAGCTTCCAGCTCTGCTTTGACATCAAAACCAATCATTTCCTCGAGCTTGTCACCAACGAAGATTGGGCTGGGTTGTATTGTAGGCTTGCCTCCTAGATACCAGAGCCTCTCAGCGATCTTCTCTGAATGCTTCATTTCTCCGACCGCAATCTTCTTGAGCTCTTCGGTGACTGCGAAATGTTCTATGCCTTTCCATTGAACATGTTGCCACATATATTGAATAGTAGCCTGAAGCTCTCCAGCAATTGCCCGGTTCAACAAATCCAGAAGCTTCGCGCTCGCCACAGTTCACCAAGCCTCGCAGAAGCTGAGGGATTCCGCCAACCTTTAAGTTGGCTTGCCCAGTACCGCCGTTGAAATTGATAGTTTCACGAGGACTTTGTTGAAGCCTTCGACGTTACAGTTGTAACTAGTGGGCAACATATGGAATCAGCCTGAGAATTCCACCGAAGCCTACAATAGGCCCACAGAGCCTTCGTACTCAATTAGTTGACGTTACCTTGAAGACTAGCCTTCAGGGGAGTAAGCAAGAGAAAACTACTATTCCTGAATCCAAGACCGATTCCGGTTTCCCAGTCAAGCCTGTCTACACGCCTGAAGATATTGCAGGCGTAGTTTATCCTCGCGATCTTTCCCGCCCAGGTGAGTACCCCTTTACCAGGGGAATCTACCCCACCATGTACCGTGAAAGACTCTGGACTATGAGGCAGTATGCAGGTTTCGGCAGCGCTGAAGAAACGAATCGAAGATTCAAGTTCCTCGTCTCTCAAGGCCAAACGGGACTGAGCATCGCTTTTGATCTTCCAACGCAATTAGGGTTTGACTCGGACCACCCACGAGCTGAGGGAGAGATCGGCAGAGTAGGCGTTCCAATCTCGTCTCTGAAGGACATGGAGACTCTTTTCAGCGGCATCAAATTGGATCAAGTTAGTACTTCTATGACGATTAACGCGACTGCTCCGATCTTGCTGGCCATGTACATGGCAGTAGGAGATCTGCAGGGAGTCAGTCGCCAACTTTTGAGGGGCACAACCCAAAACGAGGTCCTCAAAGAGTATTCCGCTAGGAACACGTACATCTTTCATAAAGTCACACACGAAGACTCTCTAAACGAAGAGAGCATGACTTGGGGAAGAGGGCTTTGGGTAATCCTTCGACAACATGTAGGCTAATGTAAATGCGTGAAAGCTTTGGTTCGTCAGGGAGAGATGAAAGGCGGGGTAAGAGGGGCAACATCCAAGGAAGCGAAGAACAGGAAACCGGTGAGGGGGAAGAAATCTTACTATGTATACCTGCTTCTCTGTGATGATGGGAGCTACTACACTGGCTACACGAACAATGTAACCTCAAGACTTGAAAGACACAAAAAAGGACGTGGCGCACGCTACACTGGGATGCACAGACCGAAGAAGGTAGTTCATGTGGAAGAATTCAGAACGCGTAGAGCCGCGGCGAGGAGAGAACAGCAGATAAAAGCACTCAGCCACAGAGAAAAACATGAACTAGCATCCATCAAGCCGCAAGATAAGAGTCTCACTGCCTGCACCGCCAATGGCACACATCCAGAAATGAGGTCAAAGCAGTCTCCTAAGTGATAGTCTAGTTATGAACTGGAGATGCGCATCATGTGGGTGGGCGTCCAAAACCAATCGACAGATATGCCCTAGATGCGGAAGCGCGCTTTGGAAACCCGCCCCCAAGAAGAATCTGATGGAGCTCTCCGGTCCATTGAAACGGATTGCTCCGAAAGGTCTCTTTTTGGCTAACCCAGGAAAACAAGCACCGATTCAAGATTCTAGTAGTATCGAGTGCGGAAAGTGTCATTTGGTTATCTATAGAGCTGACAGAGGGTTCAATGCGAAGGAATTCCAGGAAGCGAGGAAGATCCATTATTCAATCTCTCCAGCATGCGAGGGGCAATAGTGAAGGAAGGGCACTAGTTCCATCCAAGACTTGAACAATCACAGAAACGGTCACAGTCATATTTTTCGCGTGTGTGAGGGGGTCTAATGGTGCGCACACACACGGAGTCGAGAAAGAAGGGGAGGTTAGCTGGACTGGTACTTGTGATTCGACTTCTACTTTAGGAACTTTGATACGAATGGAGATGTGTCGCCTTGCCGCATGAAGTGACCTGACGGGCCTTCTCCTAGGAATTCGCTGAACCATGATTCATGCTCCACTTCCTCGTTCAGAATTGCCAAGGACAGATCGTATGTGCGATGGTCTTTGCCTGCGGTGATGTTGCAAATGTGCGAATATCCTGCGACTGCGCATCTTTCTGCATTTACCAGCACCGTCAACATCGCTTTGATATCCGTTGGATCTTTGGGCAGTCTAGCGGGTGGACAAGCAGACATGTCATGGAACACTTTCATATCATCCGGGAGCTTGCCTCCAAGCTCGTATATGCGTGGGACGAGAGCTTCGAAGTGATTGCGATCTTCGATTCGAGCTACCTCGGCGAGTTGCTTGATCCCTTCTCCTTCTAAGCCGATTAGGTTGCAACGTAAGATTGTATAGTAGTAGAATGTTGTCAGTTCTGCCGCCGCGTTTCTGACCAGTAGCTCAAGAAGCTGGTCAACGTTTACGCCAGCTTTCACCACCATCTCGCGTGCTACTCTAGCCACAATTTCACCTCCTTCACTTTGATTTGGAACGAGATCTTCGGTCAGAGGGAATTTGACGCAGTTATGATGGCTTCTCAGCGTTCTTTTTCAAGATAGTAAAGCACGAATTTTTCTGAGGACGGTGCGGGATTTACGAGTCCCGTGGGTTCGATTACTTGTTCCAGTCTTACTGGGACAGCACTGTCGGGGAGTTCTATCTCCTTATCCTTGCGAATTTCGATGACCCTTAATTTGCTCTTCATATTTGCTCGGGTGATATTGGTCAAAGGGCCGATGGATTGCTTTCGGCCGATTGCTATATCTGATAATCATGTCTTTGGTTGATTCTTCGTACGCAACCGGCCAGTTTTCGCGTGTGTGTGCACATCATTAGACCTATTTCGAATTGACCGGGCATTATCTTTTGTCGGTTAGGATTGTAGTTTTTCTGGCAACACATGGGTGTTGTGCTTAGATTGACATGCGGCTGGAAGAGATTGTCTCGACCGATTCAAGGATCTCGTGGAAAATCTACTCCACCTCTTTTCGTTGAGCGAGACCGATTTCAAAGGACCTTCCATCAAATGTGAAATTGGTGCCATTCAAGTTACCGAGATTAGGAACCACTCTATGGGTCCGTATCTTGGATCGTAGCGACTATGAGTGCGATTCGAACAATAATCTAATGCCCTAATGCTCTCAGATTTTCGTCTTCTTAAGCGTAAGTTGCTTGAGTGCATCGATGACTTCATGCGTGTGTTTTGTGACGTCAACGTTCGTAAAGATCCTAGCGATCTTGCCTTCTTTGTCAATTATGAATGTCATCCTTTCTGCATGCGAACTATCTTCACTGAGGGCTCCGTAGGTCCTAGAGATCCGCTTATCATGGTCGCTGACCAATGGGAAGTTCAAGCCATTCTTCTCGGCAAAATTCCTGTGTGATTCGACGGTGTCCACGCTAACGCCTACAACTTCTGTCCAGAGAGCTCCTATAGTCTGGAGTTTGTCCCTGAAGCTGCAGGCTTCGGCTGTGCAACCTTTCGTGTCATCCTCCGGGTAGAAGTAGAGCACCACATTCTTCTTTCCAAGGTAGTCTTTGAGACGCAACCAGGTGTTGTTAGAGGCTGGGCCTTCGAAATCGGGTGCTGCGTCACCAGTCTTTGGCCTTGCTTCCACTCTTGTTCACGTCTGCTCTGTTCCGGGTTTAAGTTGTTCATGGTCCTAATGTGTTCCAACTTTATCATGCTTTGGCTTTGAAACCATCCTTAGAATGAACACCATCGACAACGGATTACTGCTCGATACAGTGCATCTGCATGGAGAACGACTCCCACGCTGCCTACTATCCCAGATTAGACCATGCCCTGATAAGAGAAGACACGCTCCCAGACAACGTTAGTTTTCGTATGTGTGGGCATAGTGATGCGCGTACATACACGCGAAATTGACCGACGACCGAAATCCACAACTCGAAGTTCGCTATAGACAATTGTGTGAGCGCTGTGCCACAGATTCCGTTAATCGAAGATTTGACCGCTGGACCTATTCCGGCCGGCTCTTTTCTCCTAGTGGAATATGATGCAGCATCGCAATGGTACAATGCGTCCCTAACCATCGCTGCTGAGTGGCTGGGAACCGGAGGGCCGGTTGCGTACTATGTGAGTACTCAGACTCCTGACAGGATTCGGTCACGGTTGAAACAGTTAGGAGTGAACACAGATGCTCTCGAAAAAGATGACCTTCTCAGGATTCTTGACTGGTACACGGTCACGCTAGGTCAGAAATCTCAAGAAAAGTTCGCATACGATTCGCTGAAAGTCGCAGATCTAAGCATCTGGTTTTCAAAATTTCTGAAAGGTCCGCCAAGTGGCGCTTGGCTGAATATTGTAGACAACTATTCAACTGTGGCAAGGTTCAACGATGAGAAAGCTTGGGTCGAGTTCGCGCTCACCCGAGCTATTCCAGCCGTACTCCCGGGAGGACAAATAGGAATCATAGGAATCATCAGAGGCGTCCATAGCGAATGGGCCAGCAAGCAGCTGGAAGCAGCGGTTGACGGCGTGCTCGATTTCAAACTTGAGGAAGTAGGAGACGAGACAAGGAACCTCATTCGAGTTAGGAATATGCACAACGTAGGCTTTGACGCACGATGGCATCGCTTGAAAACTGGTGAGAACTTCGAAGTTACTTTGGAGAAGTAGGGGAGAGCGAGTCGTTTTTCGTGTGTGTGCGCACCATTAGACCTCACACAAGGCCTGTCTCCTGACGCTCCTGATTGACGAGATGGGCGACTCTTGCTGAGCCATAAGCTTGGATCTTAGTTGAAAAGCAGGCCTAAGTGCTCTACATGTTTGGCTTGTGCGACGCCATGCTTTTACCCAGTGATTGCCAAGAGTATACCGGCGGAACATGAGCGCTGTACGCAGAGTGAGGAAGGTATGGCGGAGCAGCCCAACCGTCGAGGGTGCGGGCGTGCAACTGAAACGCGCTTTCGGATATCAACAGGTGCCCGAACTAGACCCATTCCTGCTATTGGATGATTTTCATTCTGGTGATGAGCGCGACTACATCGCTGGCTTTCCTTGGCACCCGCACCGAGGTATCGAGACGACAACGTACATGCTTGAGGGTAGGGTGGAGCATGGGGACAGTATGGGAAACGGTGGTGTCATCCACTCGAATGAAGTTCAGTGGATGACAGCCGGTAGCGGGATCATTCACCAGGAAATACCGAAGGGCCCCGGCCTGCTATGGGGATTCCAGTTATGGGCGAACCTGCCTGCTTCGCATAAGATGATGAACCCACGGTACCGCGATGTGAAGGCAAGCATGATCCCCATAGCAACACCCTCTGAAGGCGTAAAGGTAAAGATCATCTGCGGCAAGGTCGGCTCAGTCGAAGGACCTGTGCGAGACATCGTCATCGACCCTGAATACCTGGACGTGATGTTGGCTCCTGGCGCGCACTTCTCACATGCAGTCCAAGACGAGCATAGTGTGCTTGCTTATGTCGTTGAAGGGCTGGGCAGATTCGATGAGGCGGAGCACGATACCATCGACTCCGAGAGCATCGTACTCTTCGGGAAAGGCGACGAGGTGAAGGTGGAGGCAGGAGACATAGGCGTGAGATTTCTCCTCGTCTCTGGTAGGCCTCTACGAGAACCCGTCGCGTGGTATGGCCCTGTCGTGATGAACACTGAAGAAGAGTTGCGGATCGCCTTCGAGGAATACGAGAACGGCACATTCATCAAGCCTGAGGTATAGCCGATTTCCAACATATCGCTACGCATGCAATCATTCACACGTTGCGCGCATGCGAAGTAGCTTCGATAGCTAGAAGCTGTAGTGTTTAGAGACGCCAATACAATTCATGCATTATCAGGAGCCTGAAGAACCCACTTGTTGAATGCGGGGTCCTAGTTGATATAGTGGTGTTTCGCTAGTTCCATTCGCGATTCGAATCTATGGAACGATCTGGGCCGCCCCCGCGTCTTTTCGGATTGATTGGCTGGATCATGGTAGCGATAGTTTTCGTTGGTGTGCTCGTTTATGGGCTGTCAGTCTATTTGAATTGGGTCGTTCTCCAGTCCATGTATGCTTCCAAGGCAGGCCTCGACTGGTTCGCGATAAACTTCTATCACAATAACACTTTCATCGTCGCCGGTGTTCTCGCACTTCTTTTCATCAATCCGATCCCTAGAAGGAGTCATCTCTTCGAGGGGGTTTCAGCGCTCGGAGGAGCCTTCGCGCGTGTCAGAGGGGTGGAGGAGTCTGTCTCGCTCGGTCCTGGCAGGGTTGTGTGGTTGTTTTGGCAGGTGGTCAAGTGGGCTGTGGCTTTCTGGATGATCGCATCGGCGAACGGGATACCGGGCCTTGGCAATATGACGCTCGTGATTACGATGCTTCAAAGTGGGCTTGGTGACTGGGGTCAGATCCTGAGGATCTTTCAGCTCCCGTTGGCTCCCGTTTCCGGAGCTGAGCTTGTTGCGTTGATGCCTACTATGGAGGTTCAGTACCGCCTCATCTACGACATCTTCGCTGCGGTCGTATTCGTCGCAGTCCTCAGACTCATTCTGATGCTCGTCCGCGATTTCGCTCGACTCAAGACGAATGCCTGGACGAGAGATCTATTTCTCATTCTCGCTCTAGCTGTGCTCCTGGCGATTGTCGATGCACCATACTGGGCCATGAACATTGCGACGCCCAACAACTACCTGATCGCTATCACAGTCTTCGTCAGCTTCTTGGTCATCGCGGCCTCTTTTCAGTTCGGTATCATTCGACGAACAATAGGCATGGCACGTCGAAAACGATGGATCGTATACCTCATGGCACTGTTCTTGTTCGCCATACTCATTGTAAACTTGGGTTTCGTCGTAGGCTACTCGCTAAACTGGAACAACAACTGGTCTGACTATGAATGGAAACCTTTGACGATGAAGGAGATCCAAGTCACACGATGGGCCGCAGGCTTGGAAAACGTAGCGACGGAACCGCTCTCAACCCTCCCCGCAGGAAACACCAGCATTATCGTCTCGCTGGTACGACAGTGGGATCACGACGCATCCTACACGAAAATGAAGAATCAGATAGGCGTCAACTGGATGCAGCTGAGCGATTCGCACATAATCTACCTCAACGGCCACGAATACTGGGCTGCCCCCACAACAATCAACTATCCAACTGAGGACTGGATCAGCCATCACCTCATCTACACTCACGCCGCCAGAATAGTCGTGATCGACAGCCACACGGGCGAGTACGTTTCCATCCAGCAGGCATTCGGAGTCAAGGCGGAACCCTCAATCTACTATGGTGAGAAACTCTCCGACGACGTCTACGTGCACGTTCGAGGAGTCGAGGAAATAGGAAACGCATCCTACACTGGAGAGCCTGACTATGTTCTCTCAGGCTGGCAGAGGACTCTATGGTTCCTCGCGAAGGAAAGCCAGGTCGGCTTCGCTTTCAGTCCTCCCCAAGACGAGATCATGATGCTACATAACCGAGATGTCCATCAGAGAATCGAAGATGTCCTCATCAGTGGGCTGACGACCGACCGCGCAAGCTACCTCGTCACAGATGGAAACCGGATCTACTACCTCGTTCAGGTTTACACGGACTATCCGATTCACTCTGGATTCTCCGGCAGCAGCTACCTCCGATTCTTCGGAGTGGTCCTCGTCGACATCGAAGACGGACGCATGTACCCCTACGTCATAGCCAAACCGGACGGCTTCCTGGTGGACTTCTACAGAGACTACTACTCGTCATGGAAAGCACCGCCAGATTGGCTCGTCACTCAACTACGCTATCCTGAGGACTTGCTCGGAACTCACGACCTGCCTGGACAGCTTGATGTGTCTTTCAGATATCATGTGAGCGACCCATTTGTTTGGAGATCAGGCTCTGACTTCTACGAGCGGCCAGAAGCTACAGAGGTACTCTATGTCCTCATGACTTCGGGGAATCGAGCTGACTTCGTAGGACTGCAGCTTGTAGAGTATCAGGCATCTCCCGGTCGCAATCTCGCTGGGATGTACATAGCCTATGGCACTGATCAGCTTGGAAAGCTGAACCTTTACAGGATATCTAATTCGACAACTCAACTCATCGGGCCATCTGCTGCTCTGCAAGCGGTTGAGACCGACGACTATGTACGCACACAGTTAACACTACTGCCGAACTATCGACTTGGAAACATCCTATTGTACCTGATCGGTGACCACCTCTACTACTTCATTCCAGTCTACATCAACACGGAAGTCCAGAATGCCGTCATCGCAAAGATGGCCTTCGTCACGGTCGTCGACGCTACGACCGGAGCCAGGGTGGCGGTTGGAGCAGACTCGTCTCAAGCATACTACGCGATATCCGGGGGAATTCCTACCATAGTGGGATCGGCGGAACGTGAGAAGAAACTCGACTTGTTATTCACGGACAAAGGATACTCACTAGTCAGCCCGGACAAGATCAGCGCGAACGTGGAGATTCGAATCGCAAACATCACCTACACAGATGAAACCCAATGGACTTCTGTCAGCACCACGGTCAACGATTTCATCACCAACTACAGCCAGAAATACGGCGTGACGGAAGTCTACCATTGGACTGCGCCGAACGGTGACCTCAACTACGGCGTGCTCGTATCTGCAAACGGGGTTGTGAAACTCTACTACATCACCGTCCAGATCAGGTAGGTGCAGGCATGTCATCACAACAAGAGGAATTCGACCTGTGGGTAACCAGCAGTTATTCGAATCCCTTCTGGGTCGGGCGCCATAGATTCGAAAAGAGCGTAACGGGTGAGATTCGAGTAGACAACGGAGTATTTAGGAGAGAAGAGGCGGTCATACTCTTTCGAATGCTGAAATCACGCGATCCCTTCACACGACTTAACGCGAACTTCGTAATATGGGAGAGAAACCGAAGCCTACTAGTTCTCCTCGTAATTGTCACGATCATACTGCTCGCATTAGTAGTCATAAGAATCCGGAGATGACTCTTTATGGCGGAGTTAGCTCTGCAATAATCTTACTAACACTGCGGCGTTTAGGTGGTTAAGGGGATTTCACGTTTACGTTAACGTTGGGCATCATCCCCGACCCCAATTCGATTCAGTTGTCTTGTATCACGACGCCACAATACTATGCAGGTGGAAGATAAACAACTCGTACGGTTCCAGATGAAACGACCCATCGTCTCTTCCGGAGTTTCACCATCGTTTGTAGTATTTCCGGTGAGTCCCACAGCGCGTGCACGTGCCATCGCGATAAGGTTTGCCGAATAGTTGTTTCTTCCTTTCCCAAGTCAGATTGTGTTTGGTTTCAGCTTGGCACTTTTCACAATAGAGAGTGACCCATTCCACCAAGCCCAGGCATCTCTCCACAATACGCCAATTCGCTTGCCCCAGCTACTATTTAGCTAATCGTATGTGTGGTGGCGGTGTCTCTAAGGGTGCGAGCACCCGAATTTGAACCACTGCTTTCCATGTCCTTCTCCCAAACGCCCTAGTCTGTTTGGAGTCTAGGCAATATTTTTTCGAAGTACTCTAGGGATTCGGGGTTAGTTATCGCGGCTCTGTTTGCGACTGGTTTGCCGTTTATTATGTTTCTGACGGCGCTCTCAACCTTCTTCATGTTGAAGGTATAGGGGATGCTGGGTGTTTCAAGGATCAGCGCTGGGGCATGTCTTGGAGAAGCATTTTCACGTAAGGACTGTTTAATCTTCGATTTCAAATCCTCGGTTAAGCTCTGTCCCGGGGCGAGTTGGACGAAGAGGATTATGCGCTGATCTCCTTTCCAGTCCTGCCCTACGACTACGCTGTCGGCGATTTCGGGGAATTTTTCCACGATACTGTAGATTTCAGCGGTACCAATGCGCACCCCTGAGGGCTTCAGCACGCTGTCTGACCGGCCGAGGAAGGTTATTCCTCCCGTCTCGCTGTGGATTATGATATAATCCCCATGCCTCCACACATTCTTCCCTGCATGCTGATAGAAGTTGAAGTAGGCTTCCCTGTACCTTTCATTCCCGGGATCCTTCCAGAAGTAAAGTGGCATGGATGGTGAAGGAGCCTCGCAAACAAGCTCCCCCTCCCTATCAATCACCGGCTTACCCTGTTCATCGTAGGCACTAATCTTCATCCCCAATTCCGGAGCGCCTACTTCACCGGCGTATACAGGAAGTGTCGGATTTCCATAAGCGAATCCACCGTTGAGATCAGTGCCTCCTGAAATAGAATTGAAATGCACATCTTGCTTGACCTCTGTGTAGATCCATTCGAAGCCTTCTGCTGAAAGCGGTGAACCAGTCTGCGATATTTCGCGCAGCGATGACAGATCATAGTCTTTACCGGGTGTGGCGTTAACGCTTCTGAGATAGTTGATGTAGCTTGCACTACAACCGAAGATCGTAATCTTCTCGTCCTGTATGAGTCTCCACATTGTGCCCCAATCTGGATAGGTGGGACTACCATCGTAGAGCACGATTGTTGCTCCCACACTCAAGGAGCTTACAAGCCAATTCCACATCATCCAACTCGCAGTCGTAATGTAAGTAATCCTATCCTGTCGTTTCAGGTCTGTATGGAGCATCAGGTCCTTCATCTCGTTCAGCAGCACACCAACCCCCTGAACCATACACTTCGGCTTCCCAGTCGTCCCAGAGGAAAACATGATGTACACAGGATGATCGAAAGGCAACTGCTCGAATTGGATTTCCGTCCCATTTTCCGAAGAGACGATATCGCCGTAATGCACGAACTTAGGCATGTTGCTGACATCAGGCTTCTCGGTCACATACGGAACTACGACGACCTTCTCTATGGAAGGAATTCCTTTGGCAACTTGTTCGGCATGAGGTAACGTGTTGAAGATCTTGTTTCCGTAGAAGTATCCGTCGGCTGTGAAGAGGATTCTCGGCTCGATCTGACCAAGACGGTCCAGAACAGCCGCAGGTCCCAGTTCAGCGCCACAAGAACCCCAAACAGCTCCTGCACTCGTTGCAGCTAGCATGGCGACTACTGTTTCGATCAGATTGGGCACGTAGGCGCAGACTCTGTCCCCTGGCCTAAGTCCCTGCCCGCGCAGCCACTTTCCCAGAGCTGTGACTTGCTTGTGCAGCTCTACGTAGGTTATGCTACGCCTCTTCTGCGACTCTCCTCTGAATATGATCGCACATTGATCGTCCTGATACCTCAACAGGTTCTCTGAGAAGTTCAGTTTCGCACCTGGAAACCATTTTGCGCCGGGAAACTTGGTTAGGTCGTCGACGACCTTGTCGTACCCCTGACTGGCGATCATGCCTCCGAATTCCCACATGGCAGCCCAGAAATCAGGGATTCTGTCGATCGACCACTTGTACAGCTGCCAATAATGCTGAATCTTAAGCTCGTGCTTCCTGTTCACGAACTCGATAAACCGAGTCATATTTGACTGCGCCATCAGCTCAGGTGAAGGCTTCCAGAGCAATTTCCCCATCAGACTACTCCCCCTGGAAATCTCTCCAGACATTCTCTCATATGATTTCGCTATTAGTGGCTACAGGAAGACATACGGTGAATACCGCTACAGAGTTGTCCATCCGCGCCAGACGACTCATTTGCGATTGTAGCAAGAATCTTTGCATATTTGACACGAAAGGAGAAACATGCACAGCTCTAGAGGCTGTATGGTATGCGGTATACGGTATGCTTATTACGCCAGCCTCTAATCAAAGGTATGGAAGAACCTTGTCGGAAACGACTGTGACAGAGAAATTCCAGATAACAATTCCGAAAGAAGTCAGAAAAGGGATGGACCTTAGACCTGGTGAGAAGGTCATAGTCGAAAAGCGGGATGTTGACAGCATCTTGGTACGGCGATACAGAAAGGTCGCCCAACCTTTGAAGCACCTCATCGGCAAGAAACGGTATCACAGAAGGGTTTCCATAGAGGAACTCGAGGAAAGGATTGAGGCCAGATAGCGATTCTTCTGAAGAATTGCATTTTGTGGATAGTAACGTCTTCTTCTATGCCAAAATAATGGACGCTGAATATGGTCCATCGTGCGCAGAAGTTCTCCGAAAAATCCATAATGGGGAGATCATTGCTGCGACGTCCGCGCTCATCACCTTGGAAGTAGCCAATGCACTAAGGAAATTCGGACTCATGAAGGAGGTCAAAGATACGGTCGATTCTATATTTTCTCTTGAGATCACCATCCTGAACGTGGTAAGTTCCGATATCAGGAATGCCATCGATATCTTTCACCGGCATCATATTAGTCCGTACGATTGTGCGCATGTTGCTGTGATGAAACACGCCGAAATCAAGAATATCATTTCCGCTGATAGAGACTTCGAGCGTGTCTCTGATATTCAACGAAGGGATCCCAAACTATTCGTATAGAGGCTCTGCTATTCCTTGGCGTAGGTCTTCTTGGGTCCGAATAGGGCCACCATTTGACCAACGTTTAAATGATAGGCAGCTATTGCTGTGCGCTAACGATAACCGCGTGCGGACACGATAATAGTTCTGCACAGCGAAACTAGAACGCGGTTTACCCGTAAACGAGGAAGCTTAGCCGTTCTGTTTTCTGAAGCGGTTTGAGTAAGAAAGTGAGAACTAAGAATGAAGAGTTTCGAAGAATTCCCGATAAGTCGGGAAATAGTCCGCAGCTTGCACGAGATCGGATTTCAAGAAACGTTCCCAATTCAAGCTGCAACGATCCCTGCGCTACTCGAGGGCAGGGATGTCATCGGTCAAGCGAAGACAGGGACTGGTAAAACAGCCGCCTTCGGAATCCCGATGATACAAAAAATAGTCAAGAACGAGGATTCTGTTCAAGGACTCATACTCGTTCCGACGAGGGAACTTGCTCAGCAAGTAGCCTCAGACCTGAACAGGTACGGCAAGTATCTGTCAATCAGAGCCTTAGCCGTGTACGGAGGCCAACCAATTTACAGCCAAATACAAGCCCTACAAAACACTGTCCACATCGTAGTTGGAACACCCGGAAGACTCATCGACCACATAAACCGAGGCACACTAGTCATCGACAACGTGAAAATGGTCGTCCTAGACGAAGCAGACCGCATGCTAGACATGGGCTTCAGGGACGACATTGACTACATCCTCCGCAGAACACCCAGCGAGAGACAGACCTCAATGTTCGGGGCAACTCTGCCAGAAGAAATCCAGCAGTTAGCCTCACGGCATCTGTACAGTCCAGAGAAATTCCTAATCAGTAAAGATGAGATCGCTGTAGAGGAGATCGAACAACTCTACCGCCTTGTTGATCCGGAACGCAAGTTCCAAGCCCTCTGCGATATTATGGCTCAGAAGTCGGTTGAGCGCGCCCTCATCTTCTGCTCAACTAAACACGGCGCAGATCGACTTGCTTGGAGGCTTAGCCACGTTAGAAACGATGTCGCAGTAATACACGGCGACCTAACTCAGCCTCAACGTGACCGCGCTCTGCAAGATTTCCGGAGAGGGAGAATCCGCTTCCTGGTTGCCACTGATGTTGCATCTCGTGGCTTGGACATTCACGGCATTTCCCACGTAGTGAATTATGACGTGCCCCATGATCCCTTACTATACTTCCATCGAATTGGCAGAACAGGACGGGCCGGGGCTGAAGGCATAGCAGTCACGCTGGTCTCACGCCGCGAAATGGGCGACCTGAAACGGATCCAAGGCATGACGAATACGCGAATTCATGAAATACGTGGGCTGACTCCAGCTTTGGATCAGCCATCCCATGTGTATGGGAGTCGTTGAAAAGCCAAGGTTGAATAGGTGCCAAGCCCAAGGCCTCTTCAGAGAGTGGACTAAACGGGACGACGACGAAGCTTCCGCAACAGAAACGTACGCTTCGAAATGAAGAACGTAGAATGCATCCGATGCCACAGACTCATAAGACTTGATGAGTACAAAGCTCATCTCACCACTTGCGGACTCACTCCGCAGGTTCCCAATAGTGCCCAACCCATAGCAGAAGCTCCTCCTGCGACTCACCCGTAGATAAGCTGCACTCCGATGTTCTGTTTCGTCTCGGAGACGTAACAGCACCCAACTGGCTAACTCTAATACAGAATGCCTCTCAAAGGAGAGGTAGCTAGTAACCATATTGAGTGGCAATCCGCAAACACAATGGATGATTAACCTAGGACAAGCACTGCTAGAAGAGCGTAAGCGAGAGCCTCCGCACTGCAAGATGTGCCATAGGAATCCAGCCGAATATTCTGGCTACTGCGGAGACTGCTACAAGAAACTTGAAGAAACTGAAGAAACCAAGAAAGTCACGAAACATAAGTTTTGGTTGTTTTCTTTCTTCCATCTCTTTGATACTTGACATGCAAAACATACATGAGTTTCTTTTGCCTAAGAATGAGCTACTAAGATAGGGCCCGTCAGATGAGAGTAGTTAGATGAAGAAACCGAAAATCACGAAGATCCCTAATGCTACGCTTAGAAAGCCGGCCCCGGCCGAAAAGACTGGTCTGATGAGCGACGACAACTTTCCCCCTAAGACCGACGGTACACTTAGTGCAGAAGCAATCAGACTCATTGCAAATATCAAACCGGCTCCGAAGAACACCATGAAGAAGACCCCCTCGATCACACCAGTCATAGTCGACATGGCCAAAATGACAAGAGCTCCACTCCCCGCGAGGCCATGTACTATCCCTACCGAGAACGGTAGGTGAGCGTGTTCGTGGGATGGCCCCTCAGCGTGGGAATGAATATGCGCGTGGGTCTTGCCGTCGTGGGTGTGCACGTGAAAGACAAACTTTCCTCTTCTCAGCTTGCTCAGAGTCCAAATACCGAGGATGACGAGCAT
>Ga0315296_10002602_pt1 | contig 15354 bp, 35 predicted proteins | sample YL17G14_18_MG_FD_203921 | JGI IMG/M metagenome (GOLD analysis project Ga0315296, IMG submission 203921) | Sediment microbial communities from Yellowstone Lake, YNP, Wyoming, USA - YL17G14_18 | ecosystem: Environmental > Aquatic > Freshwater > Lake > Sediment | place: USA: Wyoming | collected... | reverse complement strand
CCTTCTGGTAGGATTATCTCCCACCCGTCTCCAGAGCATATCCCGTTGGATTTCGTCCATTCGACCTTCACTTTAGGTTTACTCGTCTTCCTCTTCTCAGACATTTTTCTCAATCTCCTGCTTTGCGGGGTTCCCATTCAAAGGACACCAGTCGGGAAATATGATATTCTCGTCGGCATCAATAATCGGCGGTTCCCGTTCTTGTTCATCCAACTTACAATACCGCGCAATCTTGTCATAGAGATGCATACAACTGAAGCAACTCTCTTCTGGCCTGGTGGAAACCGTTTCGGTACCTTCTACGCTCATCGGTTGGTGGGCTGGGTTCGCCGACTTGCACGGCTTCCACTCAATGATGTGGTCCCAATCAACTCCGAAGATGGCCGAACCGCTCTCGGTCCTGACGTCTATGCCACGGGAACAGAGGGAGATGCGCAGATATATGTCCTGCCAATCCATCCCAGTAAAGTGCAAGTCCCAGACATCGGATATAGGGTCGTAGACGAACGCAGGGACGTCCTTCGGCTCGTCCTCTCGCCAGTATTCCCATATATCGTTTTGCCAATGACACACGTCGATTATCTCGCAGAACCTGTCGTGCGCTTTCATATATCTCATATACCCGCAGGTCGTGCAGTTCTTTACAGTCTCCATTCCCCTCTCTCCTTCCTTTGCTTCTTCTGTATCGCATCCTCTCTTCTTTTATCTTCCCTTCGCTTCAGGTTCTGTTGGTCTCTGGCATCTATGTAGAGGACGTCGTCATAGTGTCCAGGTGGTCCGCAGTCTCCCCACTCATCGACATCATAGAAGAGGACGTTCTCGTCCCTGTCCTGATGCACTCCGAGTTCGAGGGATGAAAGGCACATCTCGACCTTATCTACTGTACGTTCCTTCTGGCACGGGCCCTTGCTGTCGCCACGTTTGAAAGACTGATAGGTGATTCGAAGCTTTCCGTGGTCAGTAGGTTGTATGCGCACGTGGCTGACGTAGCGCATACCTCTGACGGGCTTTTTCGATTCATACCAACGTCCCATTACTTCACCTTCTTCTCCACCTTTTTCTCGAAGCAGTCGAGGCACATCTCTTCGCTCGTGCTGTCAGGCCATTCGACCTTGTACCAGAAGTCGAACCATTTCTTCTTGCATCTGGAGCATTGAATCATTCTGCCCTTCATACTGGTGACGAGGAAGATGCCATCGCAGTTCCTCATCCACTTCGGTTCCTTTACGAACTGTCCTTTGGTACTTCTGTACTTGGTTCCCATTCCGTCACGTTTCCTTCCTTTGCATCCTTCATAGACCGTTCGAGACTCTTGCGTGTCTTTCTGTCGAAGAGGATTTCGCAGGTGTCCTCCCAGCCCTTGTCGATTATATCTTCGTCGCAGAGTTCCCGCACTATGCCAAGGACCTGTCTTTTGACTATATCTATCTCTTCTTCGAGTTCTTTCATTTTCATTTCTTGACCTCTTTGAACGATTTGCACTCCGCTGTCAGCTCGGTCAACAGACCTTCCCCAGGTTCGGGGCAATCATTGTGATACAGTTCGCATCGAATGCACTTGGCTGGGTAGATGCACTCACCTGCATCCAGCTTCTTTCCGACCTCCCCGAATATCTTATCTATCTCATCTCTTATGGTTTCACGCTCCTCAAGCTCGGTCTTCCCCAATCATTACTCGGCCTGCCCAAACTCATTCTTAACGACTTCCCATCGGTTTGATGAGGACACATACCATCGTTCATATGAGCACCTAGATGACAGTTCCAGCAGGAGACTCGATAGGTGGTCTTATCGTTCTCTCTAATAACATCCTCAAGCAGAGCTGTTTGACCATCAGGAAGTGTTCCGTATTGTCTCCTGTGCTCAGCACCGTTCCCCTTTAAGTGCTCAACGGTTCCAAAAGCTCGCAAATCCTCACCACAGCAGGGACACTTATTCCCGTAGAGTTCTAAAACCTGAAGCCACAACTTTATTCTCTTCTGTCTTCGTTCTCGGTTGAAGTCGTACCATTTGAGCTGTTTCTTGTATCGTCTATTATACGTAGGGTGAGCTTGCATCCATTCCCTGTGTTTGGTGCGACACTGCTCCTTATGGGACTGATAGTATTGCTTCTGGTATTCTTGTTTATTGAACGCCATTATCTCACCCTCGGAACATCCCAGTACGGAGACTTACACCTAGGACAAGTTCGTGGTCGTTCCTCTCTACGAGGAATCCATTTGTGTTCACATCTCAAACATTTATAGGTGGGTAGTTTCATTGCCAGACCTCGTTGAAGGATATGGTTGTAGTATATACTTATAGTTATCTTGAACGGAGTGAACGTCCATGTATCAGAGAATCACCCCAGATGTTGAAGCTGTGCTGACCGTCCTCCAAAGGGGTGACGGCTTTGCTCTTGCGGAACACACGATAGTGCGTCGGCGCACCGCAGTCGAAACCGAACTCGGCGGGGAACGGCAGGTGTACGACCTCCTCGAAGTGTTTGAGATACTCTCTGAGCGTGTCTTCCCGTAGCACCCCGAGTGCTACGGCAACGCGCTTGTCCGCCGACCATAGGTCGGGTTCCATTATGCGGTTGGTACGGCCCGTCCACGACCGTTCGACGATGAACTCGTCCGTTATGCCGTAGTCGAAGTGCAGTACTCCCCAAGCCCATTCGAGGGCCGAATTGTAACGGGAATCCCTAGTCTTTCTCATAGTTAGGGAGAACAGCGCACAAGTATATGAATGCTTCCCATCAGAAGCCCTGAAACAGCAAAAACAGAAACCCCTAGTAAAACCTCTAAACCTTCTCCAACTCTCCTCTAGAGAGAGTAGTCTAGTATAGTTTTGTCGATTACACATTACGTGGTAGTACTACAATTCGTATACTTAGTTTAGCTTTCGTATACCTATGTGTTTTCGTGAGGGACACACAAGTTGTCGTATTGGTGCACTGTATAGGTAATGCCCAAAAACCCATAAACCCCCCTTCGGACGGATTTCTCGCACGTGCGAAAGGTGTATTTGTGTTCATCCCGTCGGTGTCGCACGTGAGACCTCTTTCGGAGCAAAACCTGCCCCATAGAACCTGTAAGCGGGGCGACCGCCTACGACCTTCCCATCGACTATCCGTGGGATGGGCAGACGGACAATCCTCTCCGACGTTTCGAGGGTCTCGATGAACGATGCGACCTTCTTGATGTTCATTCTGCTCAATCGGATGAGTTCGGCATAGGTCACACCCTTCTCCTCCGCGCTCGTCACTATGCGGAACACGAACTCCATGCCCGAATCCGACCCGAGCTTCGAGTAGACGAAGGTGGCGTTGTCGCAGTACGGCTTCATCACCTCGGCGACCTTCACGGCGGTGTCGTAGCCTATCTCGTGCTTCGCCCCCAAGTACCCCATCTTCTCGGACGTATCATATAACATACAGAGTTTGACGAAATAAGCCTCCAACCGTGAAGAGGCGGGACCAGGCAGGGCGAAATGGCGCACATCGTTGGCGCGGTCCTCGGCCCAAGCCTCATAGAACTGCTCGGAACCATCGTTCTTCCAAAAGCATTCCGTGGTGTACTTACCGCTACCATAGGCCGTCCGAACATCGCTCAGCTCGGCCTCAAGCGTCTGCCTCACGGAAGACCAATGAGGTCGGGCGTGCCCGTGGGCGACATAGTCATCGTAAGGCTCGCTGTAGGACATCAGGAATCGCGCTAGGAAGCCGTCCTCAAGGTCGTCCACAGTAAGTAGCTGCGAGAGCCTCGTGAGCGTACAGCCCGATATGAGCGTCATATAGACGGGGTCTATCCTCCACGCCATCTTGACGTTCCGACGGGAAAGAGGGACACCATCATAGAGCTGCATCATAACGTCCTTCAGGTCGGCTTGGTAATCCTTGTGTTTCATACCTGATAGGACTCTCCCGAACTCGTCCTGGTTGGACCATACATGGCATATCCCATTTGCCGACCGCTCCGCAAGCTCGGCCTGAAGACCTTCGACGGAGCCTCCGCAATCGGACATCTGAAGCTCCTTCGCCGTGGAAAACAATAGCTCCCTGCCGTAATCGAGGGCGGTGGTCTTCTTTGTGAGACTGGATGCGCCGACGAGCAACGCCCAGACGTTCGGATGCACCTTCTTCGTTCCCCGTTCGAACCACATATACGGTCCGATGACGGAGCTGAGCGTGTGGAGAGCAACGGTCTGATGGTTTATCGGCCTCGAAGCGGGAGAGACCTCCTGAAGATGCCGAATGAACTCCTCAATCCATTGCTTTCCCATAGCTTCACCTATGCAGCTTCACCTATGCGTCGTCCTTCGCTCAAATATATGGTATCTGGTATAACATTTAGGGCACTCGTAGTCACGGCTTCTCATCATATGACCGTAACTACCTTTTCGTTGAGAAATCCCTTTGTACTTCAGGGGAGTTTTGCACTTGCTACACAGACCATCCCACGGCACTCGTTTCGAACTCAGTAGCATTTTCATACAGTCACCATATCGGATTCGGTAGCTCGCTTATAGCTACTATGTAACGTTTACAGATGAACGACCTCTTGTCGCCCTCTGATATGAGCTGGATGAAGTCGCCGTCGTCCTTTGCGAGCACGCCAGTCCAGACCTTCCCCTTCTTCTCCTTGTCGCCAGGGTCCTCGAAGACCACCCTCACGTTCTTCTTCATCATGCAACTGAATGTGTTCTGTTCCGTTGCCAAGTCTTCGATGTTGTCTTTCATTTGTATGCACTCTCCGTAAGCACCACCATCAGCATAAAGAGTTTGCCTATCATCTCACGTGCGACTATCCCTTACTCGGATTATCGCATCTGCGGTCGGTTCGTTGACGAGCGTGCCGTCCTTCCGTGTAAAATGCCTTCTGCACACGATAATCTTCTTCCCTTCCAAGCCAGCTACCTGGACCTTCTTGCTCTTTACGTTCCCGCACCAAGCACAGGTCACAAGTCCTCTGATGTATTCCTTAAGTTCCAATGCCATTCTTTCCCTCTTTCTTAGATATTTCTTAGATATCATCAAACTTAATTATTCTGGGTGGGTCGGAGCCAGAAACCGCACACCATCGGTGGGCGAGGGGCAGAGAGAGAGTCTCTGTCTGGCTCTTGTTATCGACCCATATCGGCATATCGGTCCCCTCATTTCAGGCGTGCGTTTACGAGCGATGTCCCCCCAAGCAAGGCATAGAACTATTGCAGTACCCTTCACTCAGCATCGCTTCTCGTAGCACACCTAACACCTTTCATCCTTTTTGACCTCTAGATGTAGCTCTCCGACTCGCTTCCCTCGGTTGTTCTTTGACACATATCTCATCTCTCCGTTCTCGACATCGAACCTGATTGCCCAGTTCGAAGATGTGGTACTGATGTCTTCGGGTCGCCATCGGTCCTTCCCCTGAGACCTGAGCATCGTCCACTTGCCCCCTCTTCGTATTTGGACAAACGACTTCTTACCGTTCTTACCGTTCTTACCGCGCACATATCATTGATTGCTCTTACTGTGTTAAATATGGTTTCGCCTCCTCCTCAGAAAGACCACAGCAACTGCGCCGATTACAATAGCTCCGATGAGCACACCTATATCCGAGCCGAACTCAGGGATGGCAGTCGGGATGTTGTAAAGGACCGTGACTTTGGCATCCGTGAAGGTCACATTTCCGTTGAGCGTCGTCAAAGATACGCCTATGTCGGGAGACCACGCGTTGTTCCTCCAGTCATCGAGAACCTGACACATCCCGAAAGACTGCACATCCCGTTTCTCTCCATACCAGTTCCACCACCCCCTGCTCCCAGACACGACCAAGGGATTTCCGTAGAACTGTATGGTAGTGCTGTTTATCTTTGTCGGGAACGAGTCGGAGAACGTCAGCCTCTTCCCCGTCATCCCTTCATTGACGCGAACATCTGTCCCATAGTCGCCAGTACCATTGACGACCATACCGCAGAGAGGGTCGAGACCCCACCAGCTGAGTGGCATTCTGTTCTCGAAGGTGAACAAGGTTGTGTACATATCGACCGTCCGACTGGTCATATTAAGCACGAAGACGTGGAACCCAGGAGAGTCCCAAGCACCGCTGTCATCGCTCGGAACATCGGTCGGAAAACGCTCTTCGACGGGTACTGCTCCAGACGGGTACGCAGGGCGGGTGTTCGTCCAACTGATAGCGATATAACCTGAGAGCACGACGAGCAATACGACCAAGACTGCGATGGGCGCATTGGACTGCTTCACAGGCGGTCTTGCATTCGGCTTGACGTCTGCGGTGAGACCGACCTTGCTACCGAGGGAAACCATCATCATCCTCCTCTGCCTTGAGCACGCATCGGAGGTAGACACAGTCCAAATCGGGTGTCTTCCCCATCCTGCGACCCATCTCGGGATTGTATGAACCGTAGACTTTATGCACGCATCGGAGACCACCGCATCTGTCACAAGTGTAGATATGGATATGGTCGAAATCGCTTGCACGTTCCTTTCTGACGGCGACCTTGTGCGGTCCCATTCCCAGCACGGTCTCCATCACCTTTTTCATAGTGACCTCCCCTCCTGCAACTCTTCGTAGTGCCGAACCCACTCGGGTCCATCACCCCGCAAGAGAGCCATCACAAAGTCGGTTACGATGTCAGCTCCGTCGCAATGTCCGTCCGGACCGTTGTTTATCATTATGTTCTCTATGGTGTATTCGATTTCCTCTTCTTTCATCTTCTCAGTCCCCGTGGTCTATCGGTATATGTTTGCCCGTCCTTTCTCCTTCAGCACACTCAGGGTGTGCGAATCTATACCCATAGGGCCATATCGTAATTCCAATTGCCATCTCCTTGTTGCATATAGCACACACGTGAGTGGCAGTCTCGGCCAAGAGATATGCCTTCATCATATCCCGCCCTATATCACTCATCAACTCATCGAGCGCACCGTATTCGCAGTTCTTCCCGAGGTATGTCCCTATAGCTCTGATAAGTCCTCTGAGGTCTGCATTGTCCTCGTACTTCATTTCCCTCTCTCCTTGTAGTTGTCATAGAGCATCATACAGAAGTTGGCAATATCAATGGCTTCATCGAGCATATCATTCAATTCTTTCTTAGCAAGCTTCTGATTACCGATAGCGTTTTCATCCCTATAGAATCGGTCCATAGCTCGGAACAGTTCGTCCCGCTCTTCGTCGATTCTTCCAAGAAGATGGTAGGCATTTAAATTCTCCCATCCGTCCTTATGGTCGTTCTCCTTCAGCACTCGCTCCATAGCGTCTGCGAATTCCTTTACCGATTCCCTCATTTACTCACTCATCCTCGATGTACCATCTATGCTTCTCTCTCATCTCCTCTGTCGTGAAATTGACGAGGAACTCTTTCCAGAGCCACCGATGCAATCTATTGCGCAACATTCTCTCTTCACGGTCGAGTCGGTCGAGTTCCCTGTATAGCTCTCCAGATGCCAACGCCTTCTCGAATGCCTGAGCGCATGGCATCTTCTCGCAACAGTCTTCACATATAGTCTTGTCGTGCCAGAACGGGTCTGGGTTGTAATCGTACTCGGGGCACGCACGTTTGCAAATCGGACAGTGCTCGACATCGCTTGTCATCTCAGTTCACCTTCTTCTGCTAATAGAAAGACGACGATGACAACAACTGGCACAAGTAACAGCCATATCAACAGCATTGATAGCCACGGCAGTCCGAATAGGACACACCATAGGCACATAAACGCAGCCATACAGCACCAGATGAAGGCATCGTCGAGCTTGCTCACTGTACCTTCACTTCCTTACCTGCGTAGTAGTCCTTCTTCTTCGCTTCCTTGCCTTCCTTCTTAGTTATCCTCTTCTTTGCCATCATCACCATCGGTTTCACCTCCTCTTCCAATACATAGAACGAAACCACGCTCTTCTCCTCCTTCATAGGAAGTAGAAGACGGTGGTCTTCCGAGTCGCTAAAATAACACCTGCATCGCTCCCCACTTGGATAGACTTGCACCGCTGGAGTTCCTGTGATATCAATGCTGAACTCTGTAGTGAAGCCTCCCCATTCAACAGACCACACGTCATCATCAATCTTCTTGAGAGAGGGTATGTCGTTCGTCGAGACTTTCCAGTATTTGGTGTTCTCAGTCGATTTCGTCGGTCGGAGCTTCCTTGCGTGCGCTATATGCTCCTTTACCTTGCTCTTGGTGCTCTTGAATGCTTTCATCTATGTTCCTCCTATCTTCTTTAGTATACTCTCTATGCTCTCCAGATTACGCTCGATGTCGGACAGCCTAGCCCTTATGAGCGATACCTGCGTCTCCAAGTCCCGAATCTGCTCATCGGTCATCTCAGTAGCCTCTCATCATCAGTCTTTCATTTCAAATCCCTCAACCTGGGAAACAGTAACGGTATTGTAGCTTCCACTCTGGTTTGCTCCCAGGTTTCATCTCGAACTTCCTCTCACCGCAATGAACACAGATATACCATTCACCTTCCAGCGACAGGTAGGCATATCTGGTCGATTCCAAAATCTTCGCCCCAACGACAGTAGGCTGGCGAACCCATATGTGCTCGGCCTCGGCGCACGTCTTTTTCTTCCCGAATAGTTTCACGTGACTAATCATCCTCCTTCTTTAGGAAAAGCTTCTTCGCGCCGTCACGGTACTCGTGTGCAGCCACCGAGTCATCTTCCCGATGGATAGTAACGTGTTCGTTCTCATCAGACTTGCTCTTGTGCCAATCCTTTTTGTCACCCATTCATTTCACCTTCTTGCATCTTACGTAATACATATCGTAGATATCCTTCTGTATGCCCGTCAACGTGCGCTGGACATCGGCCAGCCTGTTCCAGATAGCTCTCAGCTTCTCCTCATCTTTTATTTCCATTTCCTCATCCACCCGTACACCAAGTCACTAGACCGATAACCGCCAAGCACACGATAGCGAGTATGTAGAGGATGACGAGCATATTCTTTGTATCCTGTTGCATTTATCTCACCAGCAGTCCTATTGCTTCTTCAAGAGAACCACACCTAACTATGCACAGCCTGTCGTAACCAGCGAACGCCTCTGGAACAGAAGCGTGGTAGTTCCCGTAGTAGCCGATTTTCCAGACATCCTCGAACGAGAACTTGTGAAGCTCGATTGTATGTCCCTTAGCGTTTCGCCACAGGGTCAGACCATCCATACTGCCTACGGCCATCAGAGCCGACATCTTTTCCCGAATCACTTTCATATCCTCGGGGCTGACAGAGTTGAAGATGCGCCCGTACCTCTTCCTGAAGTACCATTTCTTCAGTGACGGCGATTGCTTCCCCTGCAAGTCCTTCTTAACGACGTCCTCCCAGGTCGGTCCGCCGAGCAGATGCTCATTATCGCTCATCTCAATCAATCCTCATCTAAATCCTCGAACCACTCGATGTAGCCCCACTGTTGCCTGGGCCAACGCAAGCAAACGAATGGAGCACATCGCATAGGATGAACTCCAGAGCTGGCATTCACACTTCGAACACTTACCGTGGATGAACGGGCACTGCGCGTGCACTACATCCGTCATCAGCTGCTCCTCTTTCTGTTCACTCAGTTTTTCACTCGGTTTCTCCATCTCAATCGCCTTCATCCTCGTGCACCCAATCGCACTTCGTGCAGTGAAGCACTCCCATCTCAGTGATAATCTCGGGAGAGCCACAGTCCTGGCATATCGTTATCTTCTGCTTGGCCTTCTTCCGCTTGATTGCCTTCTCCAGATTCACCTTCGACTCCTCGGGGACCGCACCGATTGGTTCCACACCAGTCAAGGACAGCTTGTCCGTCACATCCAGCACGGTTCCAGTCTTGAACCGCTTTATCTTGGAGCTGATGACGTAGAGCCTGAAATGCTCCTTGCCCCCGATGGTGTCTATCTGACACTTCACCACAGCATCCGTGAAGTACATCACAATGTCCATCCACTTCGGGATATCCGTCTTCTTGACGAGAGTGGCGTTATTGACTATCTCGTCCTTATCGACGTACGTCGTGTTCCCGCAGAATGCGAACTTGCCGTTGCGCTCGACGAGGAGGTTCTCGTTATCAGCCACACAGGGACACCAGACCGTTCCCTTATAATTCTTGACCTCCGTAGCTTTATTGCTCATTCCAAAGAGTAACGAAGCATACACGACATACGACTTCCCAGAGTGTATCTTCACTCCATTGTACTCTGATTCCGCTGGGGCGCATTCACTTATAGAGGGACACATACCGAGCTTCACGGCAAGAACTGCCACATCCTGTGCCAACTTCTCCGAAACCGTGCGGTATGAATAGCTCTTGCGACCGAGGTGCCCTGCGATAGGAGTCTGTTTGTGTCCATCTGAATCCATCAAACCATTCCAGAGCTTCTGAAGCAATGGGGCCGATGCATCGAGCATCCACGACGGGATGCGCTTCTCCTTCGCACTCTTCCCGCATTCAGCAAAGAACGGAGCGAAATCCCTCGGATGGAACTCGATTGTATTCTTATAGAGACTGAGCTTCAGACCAGCATTGTGGTTCAGAGCCATCACAGCGTCCTCTCTGGCACGGTCTCCTTCAGGTATGCATAGTTGCGCCCACTTATATGGCCCGTAACTCTTCCCCTTATATGAGGTTCTCCTGTTCTCATTCATACACCCGTCACCGATATACAGACCGATGGCATAGAAGAAGTTCTCAGGAGCGCAAGGTAGCATCCTATTCATCATACCACCAACCCACTTGCCGACTGGGAAGCGGATTTCCCTTCCTCTGCCCACAAGCTCCTTCGCCTTGACAATTCGAACACGGTCGGGATTCCACTTCCCACCGTGGTGACAACCCTGAAGAAGCATCCTATGCCCAGGTGTGACGAACAGGTCTGTCTTCTTCCCCTCGAACTTCACCATCGGCCCTTCATAATCGGGGAAAGTCTGTACACTGGTCACAGGCTTGACCTCTATCTCACCCTTCCTGTTAAGGGAATACACAAGGTCTCCTGGTCTCAGCTCATCCATCATCTTCAAGCCAGTCGTCGTCACTGCTCTCGTATGCTTATCATAGCACCAGACGACTCCCTTCGTCGCACATGCGAAAGCAGAATCGTGTATCGCTCGGATGTTCGCCTTACGGTCCTTCCAGAAACCGAGCGTAGCGAACCCGTCGAACGGCCCAATCTTGTGGTCGTAGCGCATAGCCATCTCTGCGGCCTCTATGAGCATCTCCAAACCGTCTATGATGACCCAATCGCATCCTCCACGCTTCGCAGTCTCATCGAGCAACCACTTGGAATACTCCACAGTCTTCTTACCAGCTTCGGTCATCTTGTTCTTCCAATGCGAGATGTACTTGCTCGCATCGAGGACCGTGATGTCCTTGTCGTCGGGCCTCATAAGTTCCTTCACTCGAAGGGACTTCCCATCGAAGCTCAGGACCACCTTGGGTCCGTCCAAAAGATAGGCTGCACTCGTCTTGCCCGCGCCCTTCTGTCCGAAGAAGACGATGCCTTCCTTCCCGCTCTCCGTCTCTGGCGTGTATACAAAATCGCTGTCGTCGTATTCATCCAAGCTCATTTCTTCACCTCTAGTTTCAGTCGTTCGATTCCTTTGATTATCTCATCAACGGTAGCTTTCTGTGTCTGAGCGGTACTAGCATAGTCCCGAGCGATATCGGCCATAACCTCGTCGTGGGATTTCTCCTCTGCCCAGACCCATTTGGATGTCTTTATCCAACTCTTTCGAACCAGACCGCACTTAACGCACTTATATTGATGGACGGTCTCGAAGAGTCGGTTACCGTTGGGAAGAGTCTTCTTCAGTGTTTCGACGTAGTCGTACCACGCGAACTTGTGCCAGCAGAATTTCTTCTTTTCAATGACATACACTCCCTTCATTTCGTCCTTCATTTCGTCACCACCATAATCACTGGTTTCTCACGTGCGATTGCCTCGACGGACTTCTTGAACGCATCCATAGGCTTCCCGTTCCGAAGCTCCTCTATCAACATCTCTGGGTACGCCATCTCGTGCGTCCAGGTCGGTCTGCCCATAAGCTCCTCTATCTTTTCATGGAGGTCGCCCATCGTTTTTCCTTCCCACTCTGGACCGAGCTTCTCACACAACAACTTCTGAATCTGTTCCACTCTATCCTCTACATCATCCTCTACATCATCATTCATTTCTCTCACTCCCTGTATTCATCGTATATCTCAAGTTCCCATCTATCCATAATACCGTCATAAGAAACGATAACCTCATCCTCGTGTCCCTTCACCCAAGAGAGGAACTCCTCAAGCGTGTTGAAGGACTCGTAAGTAGCATCGCTCTCGTCCATGCCTATGCTCGTCTTGGTGACTCGGAATTTTGTCGGATTCATTTCACAGCCTCCAAATCTTACTTTCCCTCGCCCTGAAATACTTCGGAGCATTCTCTATGTGCTTCTCATAATCCAAGTCATTATGTGCATGGCCGTAATCCCAACCGAACACGCGACCTTCTGCGAACGTCAGACCGCCGTTGACCTCTGGGTCCAAGTCGTTGTAACCCTTACCGACATCTGAATGGTCTTTCGGTATCTCGATATACGCCACAACATCCGACGCAGGACCGAGGATGGCCGATGGCTGGAACTCCGTATGCGCGAGGAGAGACCTGTAACCGCCATCATGCACGGTAATCAATCCGTTCCCTAGCTCGCGCTTTCGTTTCTCTAACGTACAAGTCCATCTCATTTCTTCATCTCCGCTTCCTTTGTTTTGTAGTCGAACGGCTCGGTATCCTCGACCATCCCCAAGTAGTTTCCCCTCCAATCGAAATACTCCGCGAACCACGTCTTCGGGTTGCTTCCATATATGACGTAACGTATAGAGGCTTCTCCGAGGGTCGCATCGAGAGCCTCGACCCATACGTGCGCCTTGCCCTTATAGGTTTCCGCACCGTAGAGCTTCTTCTCCACGTTGTTCAGCTTCGTGGAATAGTATGCCAGTTCCTGAAGCAGGACGAAACTCACCTTCTCGCCGAATCTCATAACTTCACCCACTTACGTTCTTTGAAAACCTTCACGATGCAGTCCCTACATAGGTCTTGAGCATAATGGACGTCCCGCTCTTCATTCATCTCTTCAAATGGCTGATATGTTCGCAAGTGAACCTCGTTACACCCATCATCACATTCTGCGCCACACTCATCACAGAAAACCTTTCTCATTCACTTCACCTTCTTCTCCAAATCGACTACTTTATTGTGCAAGTCGCACATTATTTTCTCTAAGCTCTCATCCGTCTTCTGCTGACCGTGTTTGTATCCGTGGATGAATCCTTCCTTGTAGTTCTGCTCGACGAGCTTGAACCATATCGTGGCCCATTCGCCTACGAAGTTATACATCCAAGTCCAATGCTCGTTAGCCAGTTGCTCTCCGTCTCTCAGCTTCTCTTCTTCACTCATTGCTTCGCCTCCTCGATGCGTCCACCATACTTCTTCCAATCGTTCTCCGTGAACCAGAACTCTATCTCGATATCGAAGAGGCCATCATACTCATACTTCAAGACTTCTTTCCACTCCTTCGGGTCTTGCTTTTTGAGCCACAAATGGTTCTTACGGTACTCTCCAGCCTCGGGCCTCGCGTAGATATTGATGTCCAGAGAAGGATTGCCGTCGGTTGCTTCGCTGTTCCTCAGAACATTCAGCCTCGACAGCAGTTCCATCTCATCCAGTGAAAGGTTGTGAGCCTTGTACCTGAGCGTTATCGTCTTGGACGGCCAGCTCGGAAACACATCGGGTCCGTCCTCGTTATAGAAATCCAATCCTATGAACTTCTCGAACATCCTCGCAAGCCCGACAGCTACAGCCTGCCGCACACCCTCATCGGGCATCGCCTCTGCGGTCTTTCTCATTCTCCAGTACTTAGTTCCTTCGCTCTTCTTGCTCGGTTTCTTCTTTGCTTTCATTTCTTCTCCTCCAACGGTACATTGAACTTGACACCCATCTTCTTGGAGAACCACCACAACCAAGGAGCAAACCCCGTAAGCTCCAGCTCGTAATCCTTCGCCTTCATACATAGCTTCATAGTTCTCTTACCTCCAGATACACCACGAACTTCCTCTTGCCTATGTTCGTCATCGTGAACGGCCCCCATGCGTGCATCTCACCAGCGGCGAGCGTGAACGGCTCCATCGCCTTCTCCTTGCGATACATCGAGAGCCACGCACGGAGGTTCTCGGTCGCCCCCCTATCAAAGTAGCAGAAGTGGTCGAGATAGGAAATGAGGAGTTCCAAGTCTCCCTTCGCTCTGTTGACATCAACGACTGGCATTAACTCCCCCCATCTCCAAGACAGTACGGGCATAATGATAGAGTTCGCAGAGCAAATCGCACTCAAGAAAGACCGAATCCATAACATCATCAACAACTGGCATTCCCGAACTCCCTCCCAACCAATAGGATACACGTAGTACACTCATAGCAGTCTACGTATCTCATCCCGTTGTGGTCGATATAGACGGTCGCTAGGAACCTACCGCACTTCGGGCAATGTTTAGTGGTCAGCATCACTTCCCCCGCTTCTTGAACATAAGACCTATCTCGGTGCTGAAACAGTCATCACACCAATCAGGGTAAATGGGTTCGGGTCGGAACTTCTTCCCGCACTTTGTGCATACTTTAGTGACTGGCATTCCGTTCAACCCCCAAGAGAGCAATAGTAGCCATCAGAATACTGACGAACGTACCGATTAGTATGAGTGGCTTGCTAGAAGCAATCGCTATCACAGTACAGAGCACACTCGTTACGGACCAGAGATGAGAGATATAGTAGTAATTAGTGACTGGCAATCCAAATCGACCTCTGTTTCTGTAGTGACTCTCTTACACGATAGTCCAAATCGCTACCCCATCCGTCACATTCGGCCTTGTGCCACTTACAGACCCTGCATAGGCCACGAGAACAGGTCTCGGTCGAGGGAATGGTATCGAGAGTGAGAAGATGCTTCCTATACAACATAGTGGCACGTATCTTAGGCAGGTCGGTAAAGTCTATCCTGAACGATTGCAGATGCGGGATGTTACGCCATACACCGTTGACCTCTTCCTTTATCCCAAGATAGAACAACAGTATCGTCCCGCTTCCAGCCTGCTCCTCGGGGTTCATCATCGCCGAATACATCCCCAACTGCGTCACGAAGTTGTCTGGAACGTTCGACGGGACATACGGGGTCTTCACCCTGGTGGACTTAACCTCCACGGGAGTGCCGTCGGCTGCCAGAGCATCGACCGTGCCGACTATCCCTCTATAGTCTAGTTTCACTTCCCTCATTTCCTGTTTGTTTATCAGCTTCTCGATTATCTCGTGGTGTGCGCGACCTGCCGTGAAATATAGCAAATCGAAGTCTGTAAGTGGTTTGGGGTGA
>Ga0315296_10002600_pt1 | contig 15359 bp, 22 predicted proteins | sample YL17G14_18_MG_FD_203921 | JGI IMG/M metagenome (GOLD analysis project Ga0315296, IMG submission 203921) | Sediment microbial communities from Yellowstone Lake, YNP, Wyoming, USA - YL17G14_18 | ecosystem: Environmental > Aquatic > Freshwater > Lake > Sediment | place: USA: Wyoming | collected... | reverse complement strand
TAACAATAGACGGGGCAGACCAAATAGATGAAGAATTAAACTTAATTAAGGGCATGGGTGGAGCCCTTGCTCGAGAAAAAATTGTAGCCTTTGCATCAAAAAAACTCGTCATTGTTGCAGACGAAAGTAAGAAAGTCAAGGTTCTTGGGGAAAACAATCATCCAGTGCCAATAGAAGTTCTACCTTTTGCAACGCCAATTGTGATGCGCAAAATAGGAGAAATTGGCGGAAAACCAATTTTAAGAGAAGGAACAAAGAAGGTTGGACCAGTTATTACTGACAATGGAAATGTCATCATAGACGTAGATTTTGGAATTATACATAATCCCGCGGAGCTGGAACGCAAATTAAAGTTTCCAGGAGTTGTTGAAACTGGTCTTTTTGTTAAAATGGCAAATGTGGTGTATCTTGGAAAACATTCCGGCGTAGAAAAATTGGCATAAAAAAATAACTAGGCTTAACAATTTTAACTCTTATATGTAGGGGTACTGCAAAACTTAAATGGACGCAGTTGCGTTACGCCGGGGTAGCCTAGCTTGGTTTGGGCGCCAGACTCATAATCTGGAGAACAATAGGGGCAAGTGCGCCCAAGTGTCCAGAGGTCGCGGGCTCGAATCCCGCCCCCGGCACTAGAGAATATTTAGGATTTCTTCAAACTCTTCAATTACAATCGTTGGTTTTGTACTTTCCAGTTGCTTTCTGGTGTATGTAGTAGATAGCACTGCAATAGTGAAGGCGCCTGCTTGTTTTCCAGCTTGAACATCCAAGGAACTGTCGCCCACAACGACGCATTGTTTAGGGTCTACTCTTAGTCTCTTTGCCGCCTCGAGTACAATGTCGGGTGCAGGTTTGTGTTTTATCACTTCATATCCTGTCACAACCACGTCGAATAGCTCTGCAATACCAAAATGAGAAAGTACGTCCATAACAGGCTCCCTATATTTGGTCGTTATTATTCCAAGTTTGAAGCCTTTGGCTTTTAATTTTCTAAGAACCATCTGAGCTGAAGGATGGATTGTTGTATTTTCAAGATGATGCTTCATGTAGTATTGCCTATATTCATGTACAAGTTGCCATATCTCCTCCTCTGGAAGGTTTGGGGCAAGAACGCCAAAAATGTTTTCGAGAGGCAACCCTATCATTCTAGCTACTTTAGCTCTGTCGCACGTTAGCCCTTTCAATTCCAAAGCTTTTTCAACAGCCTTTATTATCGCCTCAGAAGAGTCCACCAGCGTACCATCTAAATCGAAAAGTACGGTTTTGACATTTTGCAAGCGCAATTTGACCATGGCTCCGCTAATCTTAGTTTTGGCTTTTGATTCCTTGTTTAACTATCGATGTCGTGTTTCTTGTTGATATTTCAAGCTGATCGCCAAATCCCTTTTTCACGTAAACATTCTTCATGATGATTTTATCGCCTACTTTCAAGTCCTTTACAGAGTCTGTGTGCATTCGCCATGCTGAAACCCATGTTCTGTCAGTTTCATCTTTTAATTCAAAGGTGGCGAGTTTCACAAGCTCTCCCTTAGATGTTTTTACATCCCTAAGAATGGGTTTAGTGACAACTTCTCCTTCAACATTAACACTGTTTGAACCTTCTCTTAGATCGGCAATTTTTAAAAATTCTTCTTCTGGTGCGAGTGTTTCCACGTATGTTCCTGCATCAACATGAATTTCTAAGCCTTCGCTCATTGCTTTCTTCAGTTTCGCATTTACTATTCGCAACTCTACGCCTCTCCTCAGCATTTTTTCAAGCTCATCTACCTTTTCGTTCCAGACCACAACTGGTATTTCGCCTGTTTCGTCCACCAGCACAAACCGCATGACTTTTCCAGAGCTTGAATCCTGCCTTTTGAAAGTGGATGCTGAAAACAACTCTTTAACCGTGCCTTTAATGCTTACTCTTTTGTTTTTGTGAGCTTGAGTTATTTCTCCGATTTTTATTGTAAATTTGCCGATGGTAGGGTAATCTTTTGCTTCCACGTCCTGCGGGTTGATTTCAATTTCACTCTTTTCTCCAATGTGTAATTCGACTCTTCCGCTACGATCTTCTTTTGTGTATCCGTGAGAAAAACGTATTATCTGTCCAACCTTTATCTCGCCAGATTCTATGAAATTTGTTTTATCATCCCACAAAACAACTCGCAATATGCTGCTCTGGTCAGCAACAAGCAAACTCGCAACTTTTCCACTTCTATTCCCTTTAAAAGCTTTAGGAGGAAAAACTGCAACAACCCTTCCAACCAAGGTAACATCATTTAAACTCGGAATCAAATCTCTTATTGAAAGCGTAGGAGTTAAAGCCTTATCATGCGGAATCTCCACGCTAAAATCTGCCGCAATCATCCACAAAAGAGTCTCGTCTGAAATGAAACCGCCCGTTTTCCTTCTTTCCTTCTCTAATCTCTCTACAATATCTTCCCTTGAAATTTCTGGACGCCTCGAAAGAATTTGATCAATTATTTTTTCAGTCGACATTTCAGCTTTGATACCGCTGAACATAGGAGTAATGGACGCTATAAAGCTTATTAAAAGCCGTTATCGAGTATAAAATGCTGAGAGGCGCCAAATATATCCATGGATGCAGAGACGCTTTACGGTTTAGGCATCGTCTTAATATTCGCTGGAATGCTTATCATCTTAGCTGCAATCCTTTTGCTCTTCCTCTCAAACGTCAAAGGAGAGGGAAAAGCCAAAGGCGGCGGAGCCATTATCATCGGGCCTTTACCAATAATTTTCGGAACAGACAAGGAATCAGTTAAAACAATTTTGCTATTTTCAATAGCGCTTACTGCACTTCTTGTAATAGTAATGGTGATATTTTACTTAATATCCAGATGAAGGAGAGCTTGCAATGGTGGCCCAAGAAAAAATTTCAAAACATATAAACAAAGAATCAAGTAGACCTCAAAAATTCTTAATATTATTTGTTATAGGGTTTTTCATAATTTTTGTGGGCATCATAATTTTAATTGTTGCCGCAGTGCTTTACGGCGAAGGTTCAGTAAATTTTGGGGTCATTATCTTTATAGGACCAGTTCCCCTAGTTTTCGGCGCTGGTCCCGAAGCCACTTGGATGGTTTTATTTGCCATAATTCTTGCAGTTTTAAGCATCATAATGTTTCTAATAATACGCAGAGAAATAGATAAGGTAAAAGCTTGAGCTTCTTTTAGCTTGCCTTTTCCTCTTTACCGTAAAACGTATATAGAAATATTAAAACCAACGCAACGAATGTCGCGGTCATAAGGACATATTTGAGTATTTCAAAGTATGCACCTATGTCCATGGAAACATTCTCCTTTACCCCTTTACTTCTGAGTTTAAATATTTAAGGAGTTGGTTTTTTCCACTCAGCCATGAGAGAATCGTAAATTTCGTCATGGTCCTCTATAGTTTCATACCATTCCAAATTTTTGGCTAGTTTCTGTGCAATAAGATGGTAGCACAGGTGCACTTGCTTGTCCAAGACGCGAAAGTAAAAGTCGTCGCATGTGCAGAATTCAGCTTCAGGCATTATTAGGTAGTCACGTTCTTTTCCAACAACAATCCAGATAGTCTTGCCGCTTGGCTTAAAAACATACTTTTTTACACGATTTTCTTTTAAGGCTTCAAAAGCTCTAGTGAACCGCTGACCAAAAATTTCGTAAAGTTTTGTCAAATTTTTACCTGTTAATTTGCCCTCTGCCTTTGCTTCTTTGCATATGACGTGTAGTATGTCGCTCTCTGAGTTTTCGTCCATGTGGGCACAGGCTATTTCGGAAAAGAGTTAACTACGATTTAAAAAATGTGGAACGTTATTCTATGTTTATTGGTTCGCCTTTGGGTTTCATTTCTTCTTTGGTTTTTGGTAATGTAATTTCTAAAACTCCATTTTTATATTCTGTTTTGGCCTCTTTCACTTTTACTTTTGCAGGTAATTTGATTTCTTTATAGTATTTGCGTTGCGGAATATCAACCGATATGCTAATCGTATCTTCTGTTCCATGCAGTTTAATGTCGTTTTTCTCCACTCCTGGCAGTTCAACCACAATGTGAATTTCTTCGTTCGTTTCAATTATGTCCACAAGTGGTTCACGTTCTTCCTTCACTTGCGGGCCTAAGCGACCATGCTTGACGTTTCCGAATTCGCGGACTTCAGGTTTTCCGTCAGGCCCTATTTTTACGCTGTAGCCGTATACGAATGGGCCCAATTCCCGTACTGTGGAGCCGTCTGGAAGTTTGCGTTCCCTAACATAATCCTTCGGGACTCGCGAAGTGAACGTTTTGAATTCTTCTTCCATCGTTTTTTCCATTTCACGAAACATTTTGTCAATGTCCTCGAAATCCCAGCCTCCTCTAAAGAAAGGATAACGCCTCTTTCTAATCCAGTCTGGGTAATCTTCATCTGATGACATTTTATTTCACCTTGTTATTGTGAAGAAAGCTATCATCTATAAACCTTATGCTGAAAAAACTGTTAGCTCAAGTTTTTGAGCTGATTTAAAGTTCCAAGAAAAGTTCCATCAAGAAGATAAGTTTCCGCGTTTTCCATGTCGACTGATTCTGAACGGAGAACTGGACCAACAATTCTTTCACTTTCTGCTTTCCCAGCAAATTTCCTTCCGTTTAGCGGTCTGCCTCCTAGGAAGTCGTTGAAGGAAGGCATTATGAAAAGCTGCGAGGTTTTCGGCTTAGTCTTGTAATGTTTTAATAGTGTTTCTTCGGCATTTTTTTCGATTTTTATTTTATGTTTCTGCAATAGGACTTGAGTCAGTTTTGTTCTATTGCAGTTTGCTTTCACCCAGACTTGCTTTGTTATTCTGAAACCTGCTGGGTCGCGGAAGGCTACAACTGGATGAACATGCCCCATCACCAAAGTTTTGCATTTCAGAAGAGACGGTGACGGCCACCTGTGTCCATGGAAAAAGCCAACTTCGCCTATTGCCATGCCAGTGGAGGGCAAGATTGTTATGTTTTCTGGTAGTAATGGTTCAAGGTTTCCGTCGTGGTTGCCTCGGATTATGAGAATTTCTTTTGTTTGCTTTTTTAGCTCGTTGAAGAAGTCGGGTATGTCTTGCCATTCGCCTATTTCTGCGGTTGCAACAGTATGTTTTACGTCGCCCAAAATCAGTAATTTTTCAGGTTTGTGTGTGGATATGAGAGTTATTAGTTTTTTTAGGAGTTTTGGCGTTTGTGTTGGAACATGTATGCCCTTTTGTGAAAGGGCTATTTCCCATCCTATGTGCAAGTCAGCTATTACTATTGTTCGTGTTTTCTGTGTTCTTATTAGTGCAGCAGGATTTGGTGTAAGTAGCTTTAGTGAAGTTTTCATTTTGTTTCCTTTTTGGTTTTTATCAGGTTGAGTATGGTTTTGTGGATTTTTTGGTTGGCGGCTGCTATGAAGGTTACGTTTTGTTTTGGGTCTAAGTTGATGGTTAGTGTTTTTCCTTCTGGTGTTGTTATTTTTGCTCCTGCCTCTTGTATTATTAGCCATGCGGCTGCCATGTCTGTTGTGCGGAGTTTTCCGCGTATGTCTATGAAGGCGTCTGTTGTTCCGTCTGCCACGTAGCATAGTTCTAGGGCGTTGGCTCCAAAGTGGCGTATGTGTTTTGTTTTTTGGATTAGGCTTGTTAATTTTGGGATTATTTGTTGGATTTTGATGCTGTTTATGTCCATGCCTATCACTGCTTCTTCAAGTGATTCTTCTTTTGATGGGGTTATTTTTTTGTTGTTGCGGTGGGCTCCTTTTCCTTTTTGTGCAGTGTATGTTGTGCCATGGTATAGGTCTGCCACTAGGGCTGTGTGTATGGTGTTTAGTGTTGGTTTTGTGGATATTGCGATGGATGTTGCGTAGAAGGGTATGCCTCTTGTGAGGTTTGTTGTGCCGTCTATTGGGTCTGCTGTCACATAATGCTTGTAAGGAGTCTTGCCATATTCCTTTATGCCTGATTCTTCGCTTATGAGTGTGAATGAGATTTTGTGATTTTTTAGTGTGTTTATTATGGCGTTTTCTGCTGTTAGGTCTATTTGTTTTATTGGGTCGCCGCCTGCTCCTATTCCTAGGTTTGGTTGTGGTTGTTTTAGTGTTTTTAGGAGGGGAGTAATTTGTTTTTGTATGTTGTTTTTGCATTGGATGAGAAGGCTTAGCCAGTTGGTTTGTCGTGTCATTTGGTGCGTTCTCCATTGTTTTATGTTGTTGTTTTGGATAAAGAGTTTGCTGAAGTGAATTAGGCGTGTAAGATTTAGGGTTTGTGTTGGTATATGGTGTTGTCAGAGTGTTTCCGGCTTTATGCGTGTTAGGCCCGAAACTTTGTCGTATGCTTGGTCGAATGAAATAATTTTTCTGTCTAGGTTTAGTGCTGTGGCGGCGTAGTGGGAGTCGAAAAATGTTAGGTTTAGTGTTTGTCTTAGATATACGCTTGCAACTGCTATGTCTGGTGTTAATGATATGTACTCGACGTTGGGTAAGGCTGCTATAGCTGCTAAGTGTTCTAGGAGTTTGTGTTCCATTTTTTCGCTTCGGTAGATTAGCTCCATTTCAATTAGGCTTACGCTGGAGATTTCTACTTTGATTTCTCCGTTTTGCAGTTTTTGGAATATTTTCTCGGCGATTTTGTGGTTTGGGTCGTATTCGTTTAGGTAGGCGAAGATTGTGTCGTTTTCTAGTAGAGGCATGTGGTGGTTAGCTCCTCTTTTTTGCTTCTTTTTCGGCTGTAAGTTCAGCTTGTTTTCTTAGTTCTTTGAATGGTTTTTTGATGTTAAGCGCACCGTGCAGGGTTTGAAATGGGTCTGATGGTAATGGTATTATTTTGAGGTGGTCTCCGGCATTTATGATAAGTACTTTCTTTCCCATGGCTAGTGATTCTCGGATTTTTTTGGGCAGTGTTAGTCTGCCTTTACTGTCTAGTTCAGAAATTGTCATTTTCCCACCTAGTATCGCTTTTATTATTTGGTGGGATATAAGGATTGTTGAGTTCTGTGGTGGGAAATTATACGTCTTGGCTGTCAAGATTGTTTGGTATTGGTATTGTGTGTTGTCGATGATGTAGAATTATAAAGGCTTTGTTAGAGGCGGATTGTTGTGTAGAATTATGGTTTGTGTTGGTATATGGTGTTGTTGTCTATTACATAGAAGGTGTGTTCTGTTGGGTCTGCTTGTGTTTTTAAATTGTTGCTGAAATTACTTTTCCTAAACGTTTATAAACTCTGCGAAAGCCCTTAAAAAATGGGTGTGCTTATTGTCCGAAGAGGTTGCAATTCTTAGGGAATTCGGTGAAGATTATGAATGGTTCGTGAAAAGCCGCAGCAGACTTCTGTCAAAATATGCAAACAAGTGGGTTGTTATCCATAAGAAGAAAATCTTGGACTTCGACAATGAATTAACACCCCTTTTGAAGAGACTGAGAAATAAAGGGCTTAAACCAGAGCAATTGCTTATAGAGTTCCTCTCACGAGAGTCCTTGGAAGCAATTCTGAGCTAAGCCTGTTTCTATCCGTGAAGTTTGTGGGAATGTTGCCGGAGCTTGGTTTTCAAGGGGTCTAATAGGGCTTTGTGATGGTTTAACTTTTCTTCTTCGACTTTTCTAAGGCATCGGCGATTCTTTCTGGAAGGCTGTCGAGTTTTCCACATACTTCCGCTTGAATGCCGTCAAGCTTTGTACTGATTTCTCCAAACCTTTTCGTGGCTTGGTTGAAGTCGTGGTGTATCCCTAATATAGCGTTACTGATGTCTTTTAATGGAAACTTTTCTGCAACTTTGTTAGGGAGTTCCGCTATTTGTTGTCTTCCTTGAACTAGCTGTTCGGCGGTGAGGTAGCTGAGGTATCTATCTATTGTTGGAACGGGAATCTCGTCCTCGTATGGTTCTCTTTTCATCTTTGAAGGCACAGGCTTTTCTTTCTTCACAGTTTCATAAAATTTGTTGATCTTAGATTCGTCATCTTCTACTAAAACTTCAACCTTATCCTCGTCAATGTTTCGAGGAAGAATTTTCTGAATGCCGCTTTCCAATGCTTTTTGTGTTAAAAATATTCTGTAACCGACGCCTTGTACCTTTTCTCCCTCTATCACTATTCTAACTTTCTTTATCATCCCAGGAACCAACTAACGAGATTAGAGATTTGTTGTGTAAATATACATATAACATTTATGCATAATGGTTCCTTTCTACCTTTGTTGGGTTTGTTAAGCCTTTGTTTTGTGTTGGTATTTTGTGTTGTTGTCGATTATGTAGAAAGTGTGTTCTTCGGCTTCTGTTGCGTGTAATATTGGTCTTGCCAGGGTTTCGGCTATTTTTGCGAGGTCTTCGAGGGTTTCCATGTTTATTGTTGTTTTTGTTTCTGGTGGTTTTTGTGTTGTTTTGGCTATCAGTTCCTTGTACGAGGCTGTGAGTTTTTCTATGATTTTTGTGGGTGGAGGGGCTGGCTTATATTTGATGTATAGGAATGCTGATATGGTAAGGGCTGCTGCCGTTGTTGCTGTTCCTATGTAAGAGGCTGTTCTTTGATTTTGAACCCATAATAGTGGAATTTCGTGCGTTTCCGTTATTTTGCCGGGTTTTGTTTGGTTGAGGTTTTCTATGGCTATGTAGTTGCCTTTTTCAGCCTCTGCTTGGAAGGTTACGGTTAGTTCTGGAGTGAAGGTTTCGTCTATGGCTTGTGTGGTTACGTTGGCAACCATGTGGATTTTTGGTTTTATGTTTATGTTGTAGTTTGTGGAGCGGGTTGTCCCATAGACTTCTTTGTCGATGGCTTCAACGAACTGCCTTATTTTTGTGGAGTTTATTTGCATAGTCCAGTTGAGGTTTCCGCTTAACTGGAACATTTCTTCAGCTTCTGCGGGCTGGAGGGTTCTTGGAGGCCATCTTCCGGGTGATTCAACTTGAATTGTTGTTTGGTGGTCAACCTGAATGTTTTCTGGCTCTGGGTTGCATGTGAAAGCGTATGTGAAGGTTAGGTTTATGTATTCCACTATGGCTGTGTAGAGGGTTGCATTATCTTCCGACGTAAGTGTTGTTTTGTTGTAGATCAGGTTTGGTTTAAGCTCTGCTACGTAGTTGTATGTTCCAGTGTGCTGGTATGAGCACAGGGTTGTTGTTTGGGTTTCCTGTGTTGGGAGTTGATGTGTGTAGTATATGCTTAGGGCTGATATGATGGTTGAGCATGCAAATATTATAAGTAGGATTTTCGTGATTTTTTCCGTTTTGACTCTATAAACTCTGGACATGCTGTTTCCTCGATTTTATGCTGTTACTTAAAGGTGGTGTTTATTAAATAAAAAGCATATTCTAATGTTGTAAGCTTGTTGGGTTTTAGATGAGTAGGTCGTCTACGTTTGTTATGTATATTTGGATTGTTTGGCCGATTATTGTTGGGTCTGTGGTTTTGAATATTATTTTTGTCCAGATGACTGCTTTTTGGCTTTTTTCAAGGGTTACTGGTGCGGTTTGTGGGGGTGGAGTTGTGAATGGTGGGTTTGTGGATTCTGGGGGTGGTAAGTCGCCTATTTGGGTTCCGTCCCAGACTGTGTTGAAGTCTCCTCTGTCGAAGGGACCGTAGAAGTATGTGGTATTGGTGAAGTAGCTTTCAATGTTTATTGAGTTTGGAAGGTATTCGTAGATTGGTGTTTTTACTTGTGCTGGTAGGATTCCGTCGTTGGGGATTACTAAGCCAACCCACATATACCATGAGGCGTTTGTGTTTTCAATTGTGATTTGGAGTGTTTGATTGCTTGAGAGCAGCTGGTCCGATATTCTCATTTGCTCATCGTATCCGTGTGGATAAAGGACTTTACGGGAACCTATCTCGGTGCCCCATTTGCCTGTGGTTATGGTTCCTGTTATGGTTAGGGTTTGTTGCCAGTGGCTATATGATATGCCTAGTATGGCTAGGGCTATGAGTGGGATTAGTATTAATGCTGTGAGTTTTGGGGTGTGTTGTCTGTAGTGTCTTCTTTTCATCTTCCGGTTCTCCTTCTTAGTTTTCTGAGGGGTTGGTTTCTGTATCTGTGGATTCCGAGGATTGACGTTGCTGATGTGATGGTGATGGTTGTGCATGTGATTGCTGGGTTGTTTGTGAGGAATGTCAAAGCATTAGCGATGAACGTCTTTAAGTATATGGATATCCAGCCGAGTTTTGGTATTGTGATTACGAGTTTGCCTACTGTTTGGGGTGCTGTTATTGGGTCGTCTGGGGCGTTGTTTGCATCTCCCTTTGTTATAATGTAGGTTGTACCTCCTGACTTGTAAGTTTCTATCACGCGGTGTATGATGGGCGCTGGTTCGCCTTGTCTCCAATATTGGATTACGTCTCCCACTTTGATGTTGTTAGGGCTTGTCGGCACTGTTACTGCTATGTCGCCTACATCAAGCGCGGGTCTCATGCTTCCGCTGGCAATTATGCTTGGCGTGAAACCAAGTAGACCTGTTGATGACCATACTGCGATTAGGTCTATTAGGGCTATGACTGTCCAGTAGGGCAGTTGGCTTTTTTGTTTTTTGAGGGTTCTGTGGATGCGTTTTGTTGGGAGTGGTTTTATGGCGGTGTCTAGGATTAGGAAGCCTGTTGTGGCTGCAATTACAGTTAGTATGGATTGGGCTGCCCATGGCGGGTTTGGGAGTATGGGGCTGAACCATGTGAAGAAGGCTGGTATAGCCATGTATGCGAGGTTTGCTGGGAATCCGCCTAAATAAGCGAGGTAGGTGGCAAGGAGGCTTGTGGCTAGTGCTGGGATGAAGGTTCTGATGAGGAATTCTGATATTGCAAGAGGCGCAGTTAGGTCTAAGTATCGGGGGATGGTTGTGGAGATTATTGTGAGGAATAGGCTTATGAGGAGTATTTGGAGTGTTGGTTTGTGTTTGCTGGCTGATTGGGCTAGGTAGGCGCGGGAAAGCTCTATTGCAAGGAATGGTACTAGCAGATAGGGGAAGTAGATGGTTAAAGTTGATGGTGTCCAGACGTTTGCGTTTTTGCCGAAGCCCATGAAGAAGGCTGTGAAGACTGCGAGGAAAACTTGGAAGACTGCGATTATAGCGGCGAGTTGAATAAGTGTTTTATCTGTTCGCCTCATAGTTGTTTGTGTTAGTTTTGTGATTAGTATGGTTGCGGCTATGGGGATTGCCCATAACAATGCGTCTATTAGGAATATGATGTTGCCCCTGAAAGTGTAGGGGACAATTATGTTGGTGAGTAGGTAAACGGTTATGATTAGTATGGGAATTGGGATTGCATATTTCATGTTTTACGTTCCAACGAGTTGTTTTAATAAAAAAGGGGAATAAAGTTTGGGTGTTTTTAGTGTTTTATTTTGGTGGTACGTATTCGTTCCATTGAACCAGCAGTATTGTAAAGATGAAATGGTATGTTGAACCTAGTGTAGCTGTTTGGAGTATATGGGTGTCTAGGCTTGTTTCTACAGAATGTCCTGGGTCCACTTGTTCTCCTATCGAGTCTGTGACGTAGAATTCTATGTCCGGTTTTCCGTCTTTGTCAAGGTCTACTTGTACCCATTTATTTTCAGGCACATTTGTATCGTCCGCTTTGTAGCCTTGAATCATCCATGCTACGTTTCCAGTGTTCTTTATGGTTATGCTGTAGTGAACAGTGTAGCATGGATATGCGTTGTTTATGGTTACATAGCATATTTCTGGGTCTTCCTTGTCTATTGTGCATATGGTTTCGCCGACGTCCTTAGGCGGATATGTTGCGCCTTCAGGGACTGGGTCAATTGTGCCTGGTGGGTCGTTGCTGAACCAGTAGGTTATTTTTCCGTCTAACTTTCCAGTGTTCACTGTACCGTTTATTGTTAGGTTTTTGGACCATAATGCGTAGCTGACTCCAGTCATCATTAACGCTATCATTAGGGCGCTTAATATTGCGGTTAGTTTGGTTTTCATTTTGTTTTCCTCCGAAAGCGTTAGAGAGCTTACTTTACTGGATACTCATTCCATTGTACAACTTCAATTGTCACGCTAAAGGTGTATGTAGTTGATTGTAGTGCTCTGTTGTCGATGTGTACCTCTAAGTCAGCTGGAATGGATTCGCCGCCATCTACCTGTGTCCCAACTAAACCGGACGGTGTAACTGTCACAGTTCCAGGGAAGACACTGATATCGGGCGTGACTTTGTTAACTATCCATGGGACAGTGCCTGCGTTCTTTATGAAATAGTCTATGTGGATAGTTATGCACGGGTATAACCCGCTGATGACTACTATAAGGGTTTCAGGGTCATTTTCCTGTGTATGAGTATCTACGGTTATTCCAGTCAACTTCTCCGTTGGTACAGGCAAAGTCTCACCGCTGGCTGGGTCAACATAAGTAGCACTCCATTTGTAATCTCCTGTAAATATTGCATCAAAAGTGCCAGTATTCACAGTACCATTTATGTAAATTGTTTTGCTCCACAAAGCATAGCTAACTCCAACAGCCATAAGTGCAATCATCAAAATAGCAAATATTGCAGTCATCTTAGTTTTCATTTTCTTTATCACTCTCCTTTCCTCATTTTGGGTATCATTTAACGTGCCCCACACTCGGCACGGGCTAGACAAGCCTAACCAAAGCATGTAGCCGGCTACGTGCCTAACCACCCCTATATCTGCACCGAATCCAATATAAATTCTACTGGAACATAAGTCTAGAACAAAAACCCTAACAAAAACAGCACACATCCACTACAAAATCTATACACTCTTCTATAAGCTAATTCCACTAAAAGTTAAATCCCAGTTTTTAAAACTATATTAAACACCTAAAAAGGGGAGAAAGGATGAAAAAAGCCACCATAACAATTTCCCTAGTAGAAGAAAGCAAAGAAAAAACAAACCAAGAACTAGAAAAAGAAATATACACTGCATTATCCGAAATGCCAATAAAAATTCCATGGATAAAAAAAGTGGAAAAAGTCAAGGTAACCGATTAAAACCAACGTTTCAGCCCGAAAAGACCCTTGCAACAAACCTCTGAACACTACCGTTAACTCTCTCAACTTCTCTGACAACGCCCAAACCTTTCGAAGTCAAACGGTAAACTCTGCGCATGTTCTCCTGCACTCCACACACCAAGCCAGCCCTCTCCATCGCATAAAAATGCGAATAAACCGTCCCAGAACTCGGCAGAAAATGGAATTGCAAATACACATGCTTGATCACGTCATAGCCACTGATACATCCGCCATCATGACCCAAAGCCGAAAGAATAATAAAATCCATGAAACCATTGATTACCCGCTTCTCAATATCCCTTACAATATCACCCATCATTCACTCCCAATTTAAAATTTAACTCTGGCACAATTATGGGCATTTTTGTTGGTCAAAAAACTTAGGGGGGTAGGGGTTGAGAAAAGTTAGGGTTCGACTTCTTTCTGTGGCTAGGCGCGTGAAGCAAAGATTTGTTTAAAATTTAACCCAAAATCTGCTTTTAAACCTTATTCAAATTCAGAACAAGAACCCACACAAACATATTTGGCTCCAAATACACGCGCCTACAACCATCGCACGCACACACATAACAGAAAGAGCACATATCCAAAACCAAACCTAAATCAAAACTAAATGCAAGCCCACAACTGCCATGGATTTAGCTTTTAGTATGGCTACTGGGTAGCTTTATTACAGTATTTCACGAGTTTTTTGAAGCAAGTTTTTAAATAACTCCTCTTAAGAGGCATTCAAGAGGAAGAGGCATGGCTATCATCCTTGAGGTAACAGCTTATGACGGTAGAGTGGTAAGATTGAGTGAAGCGCAGTGGCGCCACATACTTTTCTTTCATCCCGAAGTTGAAGATGAACAGGTGAAAATAACGGAAGTTGTACAAAAACCGGAAGTCGTGTTAAAGGGAGCCACAAGAGATACAAGGGTATGTTACAGATTTTATCCGTCTACACCTGTAACTTCCAAGTATTTAGCGTGAACTACCCTACCCTGAAGGGTGAGGGCTTCCTGCTTCAACGACAGAGCTTACGGGAACTTGGGTGAGTTCCCGTAGAGGCCCCATCTCCACAGGCGTCTTAGGGCTATCCCATCCCCGCATCAAGATGTTTAGAGACGCATTATAGTCTCTGTCCAAATTTCCAAACTTGTATTCTTTCGATGTTCCCCTTGGATTTACCTTCACCACCATCCCACCAGCGTTTTCAGCTTTGTAGGATAGCATTTGAAGGAATTTGCCCCAGGAGGCGTCTAGAATCCTTCCAGCCAAGTTGTGGTTTCTGACCATGCCCTTTATGTTCAGGTTTTCAGTAGCTATCAGGTCGTAGTTTTCCACGTAGAACCTTGAGAGTTTATGGAGGAAGTCATCTCTCTGATTCACTACTTTCTCGATTAGCTTGGCGAGCTTTACCCTTTGCTTTTCCCTGTTTCTTGAACCTTTCTGCCTTCTGCTCAGCCAATGCTGAGCCACTTCTATCCTTTTCAATGTTTTCTCGTAGAATTTCGGGTTCTCTATCTGTCTTCCATCACTGTCAGTTAGAAAATGCTTTACCCCCACATCTATGCCAACAACGCTCCTTACATTCCTCTTTTCAATTTGGATTTCTTGTTCAACGCAGATGCAGGCGAACCATTTGCCAGAGCTATGCCTCTTGATTATAACTTGCTTGATTTTTCCTTTGACTTCTCTATGAACTCTTATCAGTATGTCGCCGATTTTGGATAGGTGTAATATGTCAAGCCTTTTACGCGTCTTAGTGATTTTGAAGCCGCTTTGATTACAACAGAAAGTTTTCCACCAACCCTTGCCCTTAAACCTTAGCTTTCCAACTTTCTTTCCGCTTTTCTTCAGTTGTGATAAGGCTTTTAGGTTTGAGTAGAGCTGGTAGAGAACCATCTGCAAAACTTTGGAGTTAATATTCTTCAGCTCAGGCTTATCCCTTTTTAGGCTGGGTAATTGGGCTTGCAACTCAAACCTACTTGGTATTTTGTTTTTCCCATCCCATTGAGACAGGAAATAGTTGTAGGTTTGCCTGCATAGCTCAAGGGTCTCCAACAGTTTGCCCTCCTGCTCTTTACTAGGATAAAGCCTAAACTTGTGGGTTATCTGCATTTTCCTATCAGCCTTTTTATCACGTCTTCGTAGGGTTCCCTAGGGTGGACTTTTAGTTCGTCGAGTTTCTTTTTCGTCGCTGTTGAAACCCTTATTGTTGAGTATCCTTCACTCATACAACTCGTTATAATAACTTATATGCGGTTATATAAATATTTAGCGGCTTTCATCCCCACCCTAAAAGGATGGGGACTTCCCGCCGAAGAAGTTAAAACCTAAGGTATTTCTCATTCTTCTCTGATGAACTTCTCGATTTCCTTTTCAAATTCCTCGATGTCTTTAAGGTTGTGTTTGATTACCTCTAGAACCTTTCTGTCGTCGATCTCTCCATATCT
>Ga0315296_10002599_pt1 | contig 15360 bp, 17 predicted proteins | sample YL17G14_18_MG_FD_203921 | JGI IMG/M metagenome (GOLD analysis project Ga0315296, IMG submission 203921) | Sediment microbial communities from Yellowstone Lake, YNP, Wyoming, USA - YL17G14_18 | ecosystem: Environmental > Aquatic > Freshwater > Lake > Sediment | place: USA: Wyoming | collected... | reverse complement strand
ATAACCCCTTTCTAAAAATCGTATAGCGCATAGCGTCAACAACAAACCGGTAATTAGGTAATTGAGTAATTTGTAAAGTTCAAAGGAAGACTTTCATAGCTGACTGAATTTTTCAGTCAACTTCTTCACAGTAGGTAAATTGTAAGTGAGGGGTCATCCATAAAAAAGTTGGCCCTGTCGAGGGCATTTTTTTGCCTATTTGTAAGATTTTGGGGGATGAATAAATTATTAAAGAGAATTATTGAAGATCCTGCTGGAGCCATGGGTTAATAAATTTGGTATCAGTCCTACGTAATTGACAATGTTTCTTAAGTAAAAAACGTAAACTCGACATTCCCAACAATTGCAGATCTTGGCAGGAAACGCCTCAGTGGAGGTGGCATTGCCGTCAATGAATACCTCCAAACCAGCGATCCTGATATTTATGCGGGTGGTGACTGCGTAGAGAATGTGCATTTGATTACGGGGCAAAAGGTTTTCGTTCCGTTGGGCTCTACAGCAAACAAACATGGGCGCATTATTGCCAACAACATCATGGGGTACAAGAAAAAGTTCAACGGCGTCCTGGGCACTGGGGTGGTCAAGGTATTCGATTACAATGTGGGGAAAACAGGGTTGACCGAAGGTCAGGCCCGTGAAGCTGGTTTCGATGTGGTTACTGCCCTTTCGCCCGCAACCGACACTCCACATTACTACCCGACTCATAAACCGCTTCTTCTCAAATTGATTGCCGACCGAAAGACGAAGAAAATTCTTGGCTTGCAGGCAGTAGGCTTTGGCGAAACGGTCAAACGAGTGGATATGATGGCGACAGCTCTGGCCTTCGGAGCGACAGTGGATGATCTGCCTGCCCTTGACCTCGGCTACGCTCCGCCGTATTCAACCGCAGTCGATATCGCAGCCCATGCCGCTAACATTCTTTGTAACAAGATCAGCGGAATCGGCAGGGCATTAACACCCATGGAAGTAAAAGCTAAAGTCGACAGGGGTGACGACTTTATTTGGCTTGATGTCAGGACGCCTGCCGAATATAAGAAGGAACGGATCGAAGATCCCCGAATTAAATTGATCCCTCTTGGTATGCTCCGCCAGCGCATTAATGAACTACCCATGGATAAGGAGATTATCACTTTCTGTAAGTTCAGTCTGCGAGGCTACGAAGCACAAACGATTCTGGACGGAGAAAGTTTTGGGTCAGCCCTTGACATTGGACAAACCCAAATAGCTGATGGCTCATGCCCTCTTGAGATACTGAAACCAGTTTGCCTTGGCACGCAAGGGGTCATCTATAAAAAATTTTGCCCTACCGGAATGACAAAGCGCCTATCTGCAGCAGGCAGGCGTAATTTATAGATGCAATGATCTTTTGTTATATTTTTATATAATAAGTCATCCCTTGAGGATTTAAAGGCTGTCTAGAAGGATCTTCTGGAAGCAGTGGTGACTTCAAAAATATTCTATTTGGAAAGATACTCTCAATTGTCAGAATAAGGTGCAACTTCGAAGATTAAATTTTTAGGAGATCTCTGACTTTCTGCAATAGCGGTTTTTTGATTTTAACTTTCAGATAGAGGTCACCGGGTTCTCCCCCCTCTTTGCCCTCGGCACCCATCCCTTTCAATCTTATCTTCTGACCATCCTTCATTTCAGGAGGAAGGGTAACCATCAGCTCTTTAGATCTCCTTCGGTGAATGTATCGGCCTTTCGCTCCTTCCTGCGCTTGCAGGGGAGTGAGAAAGATAACATCCTCCCAGTCTTTCCCTCTCTCCGGTTTTTTTATTCCCAGCGGTTTCTTTAAAAGATACCGAGTGAACTTACCCAGGTATCTCGGGAGAATCTCGGAAGAAGTTGGGACCTCCGATTGATGACCTCTCCTGTAGCCCGGACCGAAAAATATGAATCCTCTGCCAAAGACTCCTGGCCTTCGAAATTCGAAGGTGCGATATTCTTGGCCATACGACTCTTTGAAGACCTCATCAAAACTTCTGAATCCGAAGGCCCTGGCCATCTCCTCAAAAATCTGATTGATGTCCGAACCTCTGAAAATATCCTGTTCAGAATAACTCTGTTTAAATCGATCGTAGCCATAAGGTCCATACTGCTCCTGCAATGTGTCATAATCCCTTCTTTTTCTGGGATCGGATAGGACAGCGTAAGCCTCATTGATCTCCTTCATCTTTTCAACAGCTGAAGGATTTCCTCTATTTCGATCTGGATGGTATTGAAAAGCCAGTCTCCGGTAAGCTTCTTTAATCGTTTGAGGAGTAGCATTTGGATCGACACCCAGAATCTGGTAATAGTCTCCCTGACTCATTTTCTCCTTCTATTTTACCACCGGTTGGTGTGAACCCTCGAAGGATGATAGCGGTCTTCCCTGGGGATTCTTCCAGCAGGATAGCCTATTGCATCCATCTTTTTTCCCTCTTTTTGAGCTGCAAATTTTCGTCATCATCTGTCAAAGGGTGAAATGGAATGGGAAAGGAATGGTTCTTCATTGCTGTATCAAAAGATCCGCCTTAGAAATGTTCGTCGTGGGCTTCGCCCGACAGATCCTCTATTTGAAGACCTGTACTCCGTCCCCATGCACTCGTCTGCCAGTTGTCGATACGGCTGGATTCGGGAATCCAGGGCGGAACAGTGATGCGCAGGTAGTTGGAAAGGGAGTAAACATAAGGTTCGTACATCCGGCGAAGCTCTGATAGCTTTTGGTCGACTTCACTTCCTTCGCGAACCTTTAGACCGGTCGCAGTTAGAGTGGTGCGTAAGGAGGCCAATTCAGCCGACGGAAGGCGATCTTGCTCTGGCTCACGTGGAGGGCAGTTGAAGATTTGAGCGAGGTCGACAATGGCGTGTCGTGTGATCGCAAATGTCAGCTGGGCTTGGCGCTCACAGGCGCCTTCCAGACTGACGATGACGAACGCACTTGCATCCAGAATCGCTGTGAGGGCCCCAAGCCAGGACTGGTTATTGTGGTGAGAACGAAAATAGGCGAGCACCGGATAGGAGAGATGGCTTTCGAGTAGATCCGCCGACCAGCGTTCCCACTCATGAAAAAGTTGCCGGAGTTCCTCCAACCCATGGTCGTGGCTGTGCCGGCGCAACATCTCGGCGGCAGTGGGTGGCGACCCTGCCCTTGCATCGAGGAGTGAAATATTTACTTCCCGCCGGGCAAAAGACTGATGGAGCACTGGAAGGTAACCAATAACGAGTGCCAAGAAGCCAAACCCCATCCCCGCCTCAAACGCGACAAGCCCCCTCCCGAGTGGGGTATTGGGCACAACGTCTCCCAACCCGAGGGTGAAAAAGGTGGTACCACTCAGGTAAAGATAAGTACTGAAACCCGCCGATCCTTCCGGCGTTTTAATCATCGAGCCAGATGACCAGTGAACGAGTGCAAAGCCAATCACCAGACCAGTCGCCCAAAGGATCAACAGCAGAAGCAACGAAAGGGGCCCGTACCAGCTTAGATACGTTTCCTGACGCTTACCCGAAAATATCGAACGAACTGCTCCTGACCAGGAAAGCCAGGTATATTGATAAAAAAGACGGGCAAGACTAATCTGACGTGTCACTCGGCGGGGGAGAACGATCGTCTCAAAAGCATCCCCTAAAACGATCAGGATGAGAGCCACACCGAGAACACCCAATAGGATGAACATACCATCTCCAATAAAAAACAATTATACAACATAGGCCAATGAGTTAAAAATAAAGACCTGATCCTTTATATAAACTTTATGACCACAATCTCCGGCTTTGTATCGAGGCGCATAGGAGGACCCCAGGTGCAAGCCCCGCTGGAGGTATAAACCAAGAGATCGCCAAACCATTTTAGTCCATAATCGTAGCCATGATAGACGCGTGAGGTGATCCATCGGAAAAGGAAAACCTGGCCCTGGTGCGTATGCCCTGAAAGCTGGAGCGAAATCCCCTCTTCCTTTGCGACCTGCAAATGGAGGGGGGCATGTTTTAGTAAAATACTGGGCTTATGACGGTCGATCCCCATCTTCTGCAAAATCGTTTTAAACTGGTTTTCATTTCTCGAATCCCTGTAATCCACTCCAATGATCTGAAGGCCATCCAGGTTGACCATTTCATTATATAAAACCCGTATCCCCGCATGCCGCACGGCCTGTAGGTACTTGGAGTTATCAGAAAATTCTTCATGATTCCCTGTAATAAAATAGGTGCCGTAAGGAGCGGGGATGCAGGAGAAAGGTTCGATCACCTTATCCAGATCAACCGCCTCACCATCATAGAGATCGCCGCCGATAAAAACAATGTCCGGATGTAAATTCTCAACCATTGTGGCAATTTGCTGAGCAAATCGATAATTTCTTACTTGACCTAAATGTGTGTCGCTTATCCAGGTAGCGGTTTTGCCTTTCCAATGGCTGGGTAAATCAGGAAGCCGAAGGCTCATTCGAGTAATGCGAATCACCCCTGAATTGATGAATCCATACAGGCTTGCCATCAGGGCTATCCCGATCAAAATCTCTATCAATATTTTGCGGTCTAAGGGAAAGTGAAATAATTTAGCCAGACCGTATAAGATCCAGGAAAGAATTGCCGCGAGAATGAAAAAGTAAACAATCCCTAACCAGGATGCGGCTGCCGTGTAAAGCATGCGGACCAGAAGGTTGGAATAACGAAAAGCCAGAAAGGATGTTAAGACAAGGCTAATGGATAACAAACCCAGGGCAACTTTCAGGGTCAAGAGCCTCGCTGGACTGGCCAGCCCCAAAAAGCGCACCAGGGTTCGATATAAAAACCAGTGCCCTAAGAAGAGGATCGATTGAACAATGCCAATAAAGAGGATGAGCCGGTAAGCCATAAATGTTTAAGCATTATAATTCATAAAACTCTGATTCACCATTGAATCACTTTTGTTCATAAATGGAAAAGGTTTTTTAAATTTTTCCGCAGAAAGCCAAAAGATCGCTGTAGATGAAGGGCCGTTGGGTAGTACCTCTCCACATCTCTGGCACAGGATAGTTTACTACCCTCTACCACTGGTTGGTGTGAATCCTCGAAGGTTGATAGCGTTTTTCTCTGGGGATTCTTTCTGCAGGATAGCCCACAGCAATGAGAGAAAGAGGAAGAATTCGCTCGGGAATGGCAAGGAGTTTCCGCATACCTGTTATCCGTTCTTTTAGAGGATAGATGCCCAGCCAGACCGCTCCCAGCCCTTTGGCATGGGCTGCGATCAGGAGATTTTCCGTAGCTGCAGAGCCGTCCTGAATCAGGAAACCTTCGTTTCCCAAATCGAGATCCACACAAATAAGGATCGCCAAGGGTGCTTCTCTCAGCATCCGGGAATAGGGATGAAAGCTGGGGATCTGCTCCAGTACTTTGCGGTCATCGATGATGATGAAATGCCAGGGCTGCTCATTCCCTGCGGAAGGGGCACTCATGGCAGCCTCTAAAAGTTCCTTGATCAGTTGATCCGATAACTTCTGAGAGGTGTATCTGCGGATACTTCTCCTGGAAAGAATCGCCTCCATCGCATCCATCTCTTCTCCTTCCTTCATATTCTATCTACCAGGTTAACCCTTTTCACCGGTCAAGTCAAAGTAGGCCCTTCGATCCCAAAGAAGATTGGATTGGAGAACTCCTGGGTAGGGGAAATTGAGTTTGATCTTTCCTTATATTTTTTATAAATTACCTCAAACGAATCGAAGATGTACTCCCCCAACCCTTAAGCGATCTTTTATCCGCTTTCGCAGAAGACCACGGATTTTAGCCGTGGACGCCGTCGGCCATAGCCTATGGCGTCGGACGATGAATGCGAAAAGGATAACCCTCCGAAGCCTTGGCGCTTGCGCACCGAAGCGCTTCAGTGCCTAGGGGCGTAGGAGGGTATGCTTCGGCGGATTCCGCCGAAGAGATGGAGGTAAAACGGGCTTGGCCCGTGGGGCTCCATTCTCAAACCTAGAAGAGGTGCAGCATGGACATTTTGAATTATTTCAAACCCGTTTCGACTTGGCCGGCGGAAAAGGTTCGAAGGTTCTTAGAGGAAAAGAACCTGAGGGATTATAATCTCGTCGATGTCAGGACACCCAAGGAGTATGAACAGGGCCATCTTCCCGGTGCCCAGTTGATACCGGTGGGAGAGCTGGCCAATCGCCTCTCCGAACTCGATCTCCATAAACCAACCATCGTTTACTGAGCTGCGGGAGTGCGCAGCCGGGCAGCTGCAGCCACTCTATCAGGGGCAGGGTTTAAAGAGGTTTATAGCATGGAAGGGGGGATCAATGCCTGGAATGGCCTCATGGCAGAGGGGGCGCCGAAATCGGGTATGACCTATTTTTCTCCGGCAACAAGACCAGAGAAGTTGATGGTTCTGGCATGGTACCTGGAAGAGGGATCTCAATTTTAAAAGGGAATGATCTTTTGTTGTATTTTGGAGGATTAGGCCATCCTCCCTAAAGAAGCGATCTAAATTCTGTAGAAATTTTTCAAATTAGCTTTATATTTGTCCGATAGGGCAATTTGATCTGGATTGCACTATGCCCTTCCTTCAGGTGCCAGCGTTCTGACACACTCCTTAAAGACGTAATGAGCATGTTCAATACCTAAGCACGTTAGATACTTTTCCGTTTTCGTATTGACGACAAAGTATGTTTCTTGGCTCTTATAGATCTCTACCCTTTTCCCATTTAATATATACCCCAGTATCAATCTTGGGCAGTTAGGCTCTCCGTTTGTCCCGACACCCATATAATATTCACCATCCTCCATATGGATACCCCCGACGGGCCGACTTCAATCAAATAAAGGAGCAACTTTAGTGCCAACAATCTGCTATTTTGTAAGTGCTCTAAATTATAAAAATATTTTAAAAACCGGATATTTTAAACGTCCCCAAATCTAACAATTTTTGATCATAAGTTCGCAGTTTGTGCGCTCCTCTTAACCTTGAGGTTGAAGGCCTGTCCTCAAGAAACCCCGAGAGCCAAAGCACCGTCCTATTGGATTTCACGTAGGTCGGCAAGAAGATGAAAAGTAGGTTACACCTTACGGATTACGCTTTACGCCTCACGATTTACCCTTCGCGCCTTACGGTTTACTTCTAACACTTTACGCTTTACTCTTTTCGCTTTACGTTTAAATGTTGATCTTTTTTTGTATTTTTGATAAGTTGACCCAAGTTCTTCCTCCTGGACTTGTTCTTGTGCCGCATATCTGAACGAATATAGCGACACCTCGGATCAGTAGATAAAGATATTTCAAATCTGCATTCCGCGTTCTGCAATCCGCAATAATTTGTGGGGGGCAATTTGGACCCTCAAAGGTCAAAAAGATTTAAATTGAAATATACATATAAAATACATATAATAGTATGAAAGTCGTTTGGGACGTTAAAAAGGCTGCGGCAAACATTCGGAATCACGGTATCGAATTCTCTCTTGCGGCCACCGTTCTTGATGACCCAATGGCCGTAACGATAGAAGACACCCGCCATGGTGAACAGCGGTTTGTTACAGTGGGGTCGGATATTTTGGGCAGGATACTCGTGGTTGTCTATACTTACCCCGTGGAAGAAGAGATCAGATTAATTTCAGCGAGGAAGGCAACTCCAAAAGAGCGGAGGGTTTATGAAGAAAAAGGATGAAATGCTGGAGGAATACGACTTCAGCAAAGGCAAGCGCGGGCCGGTTATAGCCAATAAAGGAAAGACGAGAATCACGATCTTTATTGATACAGATATACTGGAATGGTTCAGAGACGAAGCTGAACGCGAAGGCCGCGGATATCAGACAGCGATAAACCAGGCTTTACGAAATTATATCAAGCAGGACAGTCGGCCCATTCAGGATATCGTTAGAGAAGTGGTACGAAAGGAATTACGAGTAATAAAGAAAGCAATCTAATCGATCCGGCAACTCGTCACGACTTACGCTTTACGATTTACGAATGAGAATTTACACTATGCTCCATGCGCTTTGCGCTATGCAGTGTGTAGAAGGCAGTATTTAAGAGATGGCGTCGCATCGGATGGAAAAATATTTGTAAGCTTTGGCTTGAGGAGCGCACTCCAGAACAATTGAAAGGGGAAGGTGGATAAATTAATGGTAACTCCTAATATGAATCGAATGTGAGCATGAAAATTGGCGAACTTAATTCAAATTTCAAGGCCTGACACCTCATTCCAATACATCAAATTTGATGTTGACTATTTATGGAATTCACTGTAGAATTTTATGAGACAGAATCAGGGCGATGCCCTGTTCGGGAGTTTTTGAATGGGCTTAAAGAAACAGACCCAAATGATTTTGCAGCTATCATGGCAGGGCTCGCCAAGCTTCGAAATAGGCAGTACCATAGGCCGCCTCTGTCAAAGCCTATTGGGAATGACCTTTTCGAACTCCGACATGTGGGCAAGCTGAATACAAGAGTGCTTTACTTTTTCGCCAAAGGTCAAAGGATTATTGCAGTTCATGGGATCAGAAATAAAGCAAAAGAGATTTCTAAAGGAGATCGTAAAGTTGCCTTGGAAAGAAAAGAGAATTGGCTGTTGAGGAATCCATTATGAGAAGACAAACAAGTTTTGATCTTTATCTTGAAGAGCAGTTGAAGGATGCGGATTTTGCGGAGAGGTTCAGAAAAGCCGGCGAAGCCTGGGATGTGGCCATTCAACTGGCTTCTCTGCGCAAAAAGTCCGGGTTGTCTCAGAAAGAATTGGCTCAAAGAGTGGGGACATCTCAACAACAAATCAGCCGTCTTGAGTCTCCCTCGTACGAAGGTCATTCCTTAGGTATGTTACGCCGGGTCGCGGAAGTTCTTGGAGCGACCGTTCACGTGGAAATTCAACGCAAAAAACATCAAACCCCACCAATTGTTGCCGAACCCAAATCCATTTACAGAGTTAAAAGAAAAGATTTACGTAAGTAGCGCCCGTATGTATTGTCTGCTGTAAACCCCGAACCATACTGGTTCAGGGCAGGCACGCGCAATTTATAAATGCCTTGATCTTTTGTTGGATTTTTGATAAGGTAAGTCATCCTCTCTAAAGAAGTGATCTAAATTCCGGATAAGCTTTTCAAAATAGAGCGGTCCTCAGGAGTTTTGCCTGGAGCGAGGCGGTCCTCCAACCTCAAGGCCCGAGGGTCGGTCCTCAAACCCGCCAAGGGCGATAGGGGAATAAAATGTTTGGTTAAAACAGAGCCTATTCTCAAAAAGAATGGGCTTTTTTGTTTTTTAGGTTTCTTAAATGAATGTTATAAGTAGGTTTATTATTGAACGCGATCTAAAATAACAATACATTGGAAGGAGTGTTCTAAATGACGAAAGCGGAATTGATCGCCAGCATTGGGAAGGAGGCCAAAATCTCGAAAGCGTCAGCTGAAAAAGCCCTGAATGCATTTACCAGTTCTGTAACGAAGGTATTAAAGAAGCATAAAAATGGTAAGGTGTCAGGCCTTGAAATTTGAATTAAAGAAATGTAGGCAAAAAAGGTGTCATCCATAAAAAGTTGGCCCTGTGTTATTAGCATAGCGCCTGCCTGCCCTGCCTACCGCAGGCAGGGGCAGGTAGGCATAGAGCAAAAAGCATAGCGTCGATTAGTAAAGAGAAAATGGAGGGATAGGGTGAACCATAAAAAGAGATTGCAGAATTCGGAGTTTACCTTATCAATTCGGTCAATAGGTCATTGGGTCAATGAGTCATTGGGTTATTAAGTAATTCACTTATACAAAGAGGGGCGGTGTACAATAGACTAAAATGAGAATTTGTCTTGACTTTTGAGAGACCGTAAAGTATGTTTAATTTCAATCGCGATAGGAATTTCTTTTATGTTGTTTTTAGATTACCCCCCAAAAGTCATTCACGCCATTTCACGAGAGACTTGTTCACACAAGCTTAGTGAAATTTTTAATAGTGGCTGAGGGGATTATATGGGGGATTTGAGAAAACTATAAATAGGAGGTAGAGAGATGGCGGAGCAGAAGAAGAAAGAAAGCTTTGAGACCACCAGGCGAAGTATGTTAAAAGCAGGGGCTCTTGGCCTTGGTTCACTGCTTGTTCCAGGCGTTGTAGGGACCAGAAAAGCAGCAGCAGCGGCTCCTCAAGAGACCACCATCGACCGAATCAAAAGGACGGGCGCATTTAATTTAGGCGCACGAGAGGCAGATCCACCTTACGGTTATCTGGACAAGCAGAAGAATGTGGGGTTTTCCACGGAGATCGCAGAAAAGGTTCACGAACGGCTCGAAAAAGAGTTAAAGACGAGCATTAAGATCAATTATATTGCTGTCACGGGTCGGACCAGGATTCCTTTGCTCCTGAATAACACGATCGATATGGAAGCCGGAGCCACAGTGATCACGAAGGAGCGGGATAAGGTCGTCGATTTCTCCATCCCTTTCTTTTTGACAGCCACATTTATCCTCGTCCCTGCGGATAGCCCCATTAAAAAAGCGGCTGACCTCTCTGGAAGACGAATCGGCGGCCACCGGGGTGGTCTGGAGGAAATGTTATATACCAAGAAACTTCAGAAGGAAGGCGTCTTAAAGACACCGGTCAAATTCATTGGCTTTGAAAATCACTCGGAGGGGTTAACAGCCCTTCAAGGCGGATCGATCGATGCCTACACAAGCGATGGACCCCTTCTCTATGGTCTTCAGAGAAGTACACCCGACCCGAGCAAGTGGAGGGTCTTTGACCCAGGGGTGAATGCCTTTGCTCAGGCATTTCCAATACGCGAGAATAGTTCCGGCTTCGCAAATCTCATTAACTCCACCATCGTCGAGATATGCGAGAGCGGCCGGTGGCAGGAGCTTTATCAGAAGTACTTCGTCCCCGTAGGTTTGCCGAAAGAACTGGACGATACTCTGAAATTCCTATTGCGAATCAACTCCTGGCCGGAATAAACGGTTGAGCCTCAGAGATCGGGTGGAGGGTCAATCAAAGGGCCCCGCGCAGAGCGCGTGAAGGCTTTGAGATACCATCAATCGGTGGAAAAAGCGTCGCATAAGCGGCCATCGGAATACTCACCATATTCGCGTCTGGCGCAGATATTGCGTTATTCGGCGTCGCTGACGTGGACAAACCTCCCCCCATATTTTTAATGTGATCGTCTGTATTCCAGCTAAGACAGGATAGAGAATTGGGCTCGCGGTACACTTTCGAATGATCGAATATGTAGAATCTAAGGAAGAAAGGAAAAATACTCGGTATGCCAGATTTAACAGGTAAAGTTGCAATGGTTACGGGTGCATCCAGCGGCATCGGCAGAGCCACTACAAAGCTCTTCGCCGAAGCGGGTGCTTCAGTGGTACTTGCCGCTCGATCTAGGGAAAGGTTGGAGGAGGTTGCGAGCGGTCTGAAGGTTGAAAGTTTGGTGGTTAAAACCGACGTCACCGTTGAGGAGGATCGAAAAAAGCTGATAAAAAGTACAATCGATCGGTTCGGGAAACTGGATGTGATGGTCAATGCAGCAGGGATCATCAATACAGGAACGATCGATACGACATCCTTGGAGGATTGGGATCGGATGTTCGAGATCAATGTTCGATCTGTGTTTCGGCTCATGCAACTCGCTTTGCCATACCTGATCCAAACGCGTGGCAGTATCGTGAATGTTTCGAGCATTAATGGGCTGAGATCATTTCAGGGGGTTTTGGCCTATTGTGCAAGTAAAGCCGCATTGGATCAGCTGACCCGTTGTGCATCCCTCGAGCTGGCTTCCAAAAGTGTCCGCGTCAATTCGGTCAATCCCGGCGTAGTGAAGACAGAACTACACCGTCGAGGCGGTATGGATGAAGAGAGATATTCAAAATTCCTTGAACATAGCGCTAAGAACACCCATCCAATAGGGAGAGTGGGAGAGCCTGAAGAGGTTGCCCGGCTGATTCTCTTTTTGGCCTCTGATGAAGGGGCCTGGATCACCGGAGTGAACTACGTCATTGACGGCGGACGTGCCAATACCTGCTTCAGGTAGAAGAATTTTTGAGACTTTTTAATTCGATTTGAAATAAGGAGGTTTCAATTGAAGGAGAGTCTTTTGAAAAATACGGGAGAGTTGACCCAAAAGATTGTGAGTTTTGCGAGAAATACGGCATTCAGCGATTTGCCTACCCATTTGGTGGATCATTCGAAGCTCGTTCTTCTCGATACTCTTGGCGCAATGCTTGCAGCCTCCAGCCCAAGATATCCTGCAGGGAAGATCCTTGTGGATTTCGTCAAGAATCTTGGTGGAAGAGAAGAATCCTCCATCATCGGATATGGTTTCAAGTCCTCCTGCATCAACGCAGCCATTGTGAACGGAACATTTGGATACTACTGTGATATCGAGGCTCACCATCCTGAGGCTGTTGTTCATCCTGCAGCCACCATCGCCCCCACGTCTCTTGCGGTCGGTGAGCGGCAGAAGGCGGACGGGAAAGAGTTTCTCCTCTCCTTTATTCTCGGTACTGACATGGATTGCCGCGTCAGTATGGCCTTGAATCCCCGCATCCTTTACGATCGAGGATTCCATCCTTCATGCGTTGCAGGGAGCATCGGTGCCGCAGTGGCCGCAGGTCGCCTCTTCCAACTGGGATTCGATGAGTTTCCCATTGCCCTCGGATTGGCTGCCCAGCAGACCTCAGGTTTGCTGGCATGGAAGGAAGACTTCTCCGAAAACTCCAGACCTTTCAATCACAGTATTGCTGCCCGTAATGGAATTACCGCTGCATTTCTGGCTAAACTGGGGTTCGGTGGGCCTCCTGATATTTTCGAAGGGAGATATCATATCTTCAGAGCATTTTCTGAAGAAGGGGATTGGAATGCGGATCACCTCACTCGGAATTTAGGAAAGGATTTCTCCATCATGGACCTTGCCTTCAAGAAGTATTCATGCTGTGCCTTCCTCCATCCCGGCTTAGATGCCTTGTTACACATCATGGAAACGCAACACTTGAACAGTTCAGACATCGAGGAAATGGTGCTCAGATTTCCAAAGAACGGAACAGAATTGATTGATGGAACGGACCTCCGATCCCATTCTGCACAGTATATCCTTCCCGTTGCAGCGGTGACCCGTCAGATCATGATCGATGATATCCTCTACGATCAAACAGTTGAACCAGAAGTGAAGCGTCTGGTGGAGAGAATGGTTGTGGTGGGTGATGAAATCCTTGATCAAGTCTTTCCAGAGCGGTATGCCTCCATTGTGGAGTTAACGACCGTGGATGGGAAGAGATTCACAGAGCGGGTCGATTATGCTGCGGGAACTCCGCAGAATCCTTTCACCCAGAGAGACATAGAAGAAAAATTCTATCAATTATGCAACCCAATTCTCGATCTCTCCACAACGAAGAAGATTATGAACTTAGTGGAGAATATTGAGCAGGTTGAGGACATTAACGGGTTGGGAGACCTTTTGCGAAAATAGCCTGTCCATCGACTGCCAAAAATAAGAGATCCCGCAGGTAGCCTTATGGGATATGAAATACAATGGTCGGTTCTGTGGCAACTGCCTTACCGAGAATGGATTTTTCAAGGGATCTATCTTACCTACCAGATCTCTTTGATCTCATGGGTCTTCGCACTGGTGATCGGAGTATGGGTGGGCATGATGGCGGAATCACCGCTGAAACCCCTTCAGTATATTTTTACTGGCTATGTGGAGCTGTTTCGAAACATTCCACTTCTTGTCCAGCTCTTCTTCGTCTACTTTGTCATTCCCCTTCTGCTGCCCCTTCATCTACGCCGGCAGTTATATGAGATCGGTTGGGAATGGGGAAGTGCCGTATTCACCCTTTCCATATACACTTCCGCCAAAATGGCCGAGCATGTCCGGGCAGGACTGAATACCGTGAGCAAGGGCATCCGGCAGGGCGCTCTTTCAACAGGTCTCACTTGGTGGCAGATGCAGATCCATGTGGTGGTTCCCCTTCTTCTCCGAATTATCGTGCCCAATATCACCACAGAGTTTTTGACCATCTTCAAAAGTTCTTCTTTAGCCATGGCAGTGGGTGTCGTTGAAACCACTTATGTCACCCAGCGAATCGGTTTTCACAGCTTTCGATGGATCGAGGCCAATACCGTGGGAACAGTGGTCTACCTTCTGACCGCATGGGCGATTGCCATCTTCATGAGCCTCATTGAAAGAAGAGTGAGAGTTCCTGGCTTACTTCAAAGGGAAGGAACCTGATGGGATGAGTTTGTCACAGTTCTTCAGCAACCTATGGAGCCTATTCGTAACATTGTTTCAGTACAATGTCACTCTCACGCTTCTGGCTATTCTCTTCGCTTTTCCAATTGCAAGTCTGCTCGCCCTCGGACGGCTTTCACATTATCGGATGGTCTACTTACCGATCACCGCTTATATCAACATTTTGCGGAGCAGTCCACTGTTGATGGTCATGTTCTGGACTTACTATACGTTTCCCATGCTCCTTGGTGGAGCCAACGTGAATGTATTTTATGCTGCTCTGATTGCCCTCACTGCTTTTGAGGCTGCTTATTTTGCAGAATTCATTCGTGCAGGACTTCAGTCGATCACTAAGGATCAGCGGATGGCCGCTCTTGCAACGGGTCTGAAACCCTGGCAGGTCTCTCTTTATATCATATGGCCTCAGGCGGTCCGCAGAATGTTACCGTCGTTGCTCACTCAGAGCATTATCGCATTTCAAGATTCCACACTGGCCAGCATGATCGGTCTCAGGGAGGTAGCGAGAACCACGACCATCATCAATGCCATTCAAGTGAGGCCCATCTGGCTCTATTCCATGCTGGCGGTCATGTATCTGATCCTCTGTTTTTTAGTCAGCCGGTTTGTGAGACGGGTTGAGCGAAGGACAGTCAATCTGCTCAGTGTTTAAACATTCCGATCCAGAAGGACGACATTTAAGATTAATTGATGGAGGTATGGGTTAGAGATGGTGAATAGAATGGAGCAACCGATCATCGAATTTAAGAATCTCAGTCTCTGGTACGGAGACTTTCAGGCCCTCGCCGATATTAACGAAACGGTCTATAAAAAGGATTGTATTGTCATATGCGGGCCGAGCGGTTCTGGGAAGAGCTCTCTGCTCCGATGTGTCAATGGACTGGAGAAATTCCAGCAGGGAAATGTGATGGTCCATGGTGTCAGCGTAAAGAACTGTCCAGATCTTTCCAAATTGCGTTCCCATGTAGGAATGGTCTTTCAGCGGTTTGAACTCTATCCCCATATGACGTGTCTGAACAATGTCACTTTGGCCTTGAGAAAGGTCTCGAAGCTCTCTAAAGCTGAAGCGGAGGAGAAGGCGAAACAGGTGTTTGAAAAATTTGGAATCCTGGAACAGGCTTCTAAGTATCCCGCTCAATTGTCAGGGGGGCAACAGCAACGGGTCGCTATCTGCAGATCTCTTGTCCTTGAACCGGATGTGATGA
>Ga0315296_10002598_pt1 | contig 15365 bp, 14 predicted proteins | sample YL17G14_18_MG_FD_203921 | JGI IMG/M metagenome (GOLD analysis project Ga0315296, IMG submission 203921) | Sediment microbial communities from Yellowstone Lake, YNP, Wyoming, USA - YL17G14_18 | ecosystem: Environmental > Aquatic > Freshwater > Lake > Sediment | place: USA: Wyoming | collected... | reverse complement strand
TTAATCTTAAAATTAAATCTTCTCCCCATCCCTTTTTAATTGTTGAAAAGATTCTTTTTAAACTAAAGGTTGGTTTAGAGAGATCCCTGTGGGGATAAAAAGTGGGTATTTCTTGAAATTTATTAAAAATAAAAAAAGCTATATTGCCAATTAAGGGAACTTTTTTAAATTTAGAAATAAACTCATAAAACGTTCTGGTTGACTCCCAGATTTTTTTATCTGTTTCCGGAATTCCCGGATAATCATTAGCATTGATAACCCTCTGGTTTGGAGTGAATTGTTTTAAAGGATAAGCGGTCCTCTGATGCCCGTAGCCCATATTAACTGCCACTACCAAAACCTTCTTATTATTCATATTCTTTTATTATATTTCTCTCTTCTACTATTGACAAGCTTTTTTATTATACTAAAATAAATATAGATCATCCTCCTTATGTTTAGCTTTCTTGTTGCTTGTTGAGGAAAGAGGGTAAAAGGAAAATTCTGACAACTTTTAGTTCTTCAGTTATTGGGGAAAGAGGAGGAGTATTACGTCTTAGAGGTAACACAGGTTTGGTGAAGATTTTTAGTTGTTTGTTCAATTTCTATTGTTTATGCCGCGGCAAATTGAGGTCCCCTGTTTTTACCCTCTTTCTTCACTTATTGCTCTTTTAAATTCGCTCATCAACGATATCCTTCCATAGGAAGGGCCTGATGAAGTTTTACTTCATCAGGCATTTTTATTAATAATCCAAAAATTTTAATTTTTGGCGTTTCGTCAGACGCCGAGTTAAAAAGCCCAAAATTAAATAAGAAATTATTAGCCAGAACCAATGGACATTTTCCACAGTTTTAGCCGCCCAACTTTGGGAGAAAAAATCTACTATTTTTGTTACATAGGTCAATAAAAATAAACAAGGGAAAGATAAAAGCCAACCCAAGGATTGCCAGATTATTTCTGCTAGGGCAAAAATAAAACCGGAAATCATAATCCAGTAAACAACAGGTATTATTAAAATATTAGTTAGTGGGGCAATTAAAGAAATTCTGCCGAAATTATAAATTAAAATTGGCAAAGTAAAAACCTGGGCAGCAAAAGTCATTGCAATAATTTCTTTTAGGTTGTTAAATTTTTTAGGAATAAATCTCAGCCAATTTTTAAAAATGGGCACTAAATAAATAATTCCCATTGCTGCTAAAAAGGAAAGTTGAAAACCAACATCATCCAACAAAAGCAAAGGATTTATTGCTAACATTAAAGCTGCTGCTATTACTATTACTCGAGAGCCGACAGATTTTCTGCCAATTTTTTGTCCTAAAAGAAAAAGCCCGCCCATTATCCCGGCCCGGATTCCCGACGGCTGAAGCCCGGTCATAATAATAAAAAGAGAGACAAGAATAATTGAAAAATAAAATGCCTGGCCCCGCCAAAATCCCAAAGCAAGTAATAAAGACATTAAAATGCTTGAAAGAATTACAACATGCATACCAGAAACTGCTGTAATGTGGCGAACGCCGGCAATATTTAATTTTTCTTTCAGGTCGTTTGACATTCCGCTCTTGTCCCCTAAAATCATAGCTCCCAAAATTGAACTTTGGGGCGGAGAAATATTTTGATAAATACTCTTTCTTAATTTATTTTTAAAAGACGAAATTTTAGCGAAAATAAAATTACCTTGATTTTCTTCTATAACCTCAATTTCCGGCCAATCCATAACAGAATAAATTCCTTCTTTTTTTAAATAATCTTTATAGTTAAAATCCTCAAAAAACAACGGGGTCTTTAATTCTCCGATAATTTTTAACTCATCTCCATATTTATATTCGGGATATCTTTTAACAGTAACTAAAATTTTTCCCTGCCCATTCAATTCTTCTGGCTCAATCGTAAGCTTTATACTTTTGTCTCTGATATCCGGCTCTTTCACAACAACTCCTGTAAAAATAACGTTTTGCTCTAAATCGTTATATTTTTTTAATTTACTATTTTCAATTTTAAGTTCTATCATTTGATGTCGCCATATTCCTAAAACTAAAAAAATTAAGCAAAAACCAATTACAATTATTTTTTTATGTTTCCATAAAATAGAAATCAAAATTATGCCCAAAATTAAAAAACCCAGCATCAAGAGCTGGGAAATTGGAATTATTGAATTAAGGAAAATTCCGGAAATAAAAGAAAGACAAAGATAGAAAAATATTTTAGAAATACTCATCATCTGAGCTGGCAAACTTCAAAAAATGGAGAAATTGCTTTTTGAATTTCTGAAAGATACTTTTCGGAATACGGTTTTATTTTTTCAAACTTTGGGTCAATGGTCTTCTCCGGCCGAAAATTTTGCAAATAATATTTTACATTTGGTCCCCCTATCCATTTTGCGATTTCTAAAAAATCTTTTTTTTCGTGGATAGTCGGTACCACCGTTGTCCTGAATTCAAAATCAATTCCTGAATTTTTAAGTATTTCAACGCTTTTCTTAATCTCGTTTTTGTATTTTTGAATTTGGTATTTGGGATTTTTTAGGCCCAGAGGGCCTTTTATATCCATCGCCACATAATCTATTAATCTTTTGCTGATTAAATCTTTCAACATTCGGGGATTAGAGCCATTAGTATCAATCTTTACAGGATACCCTAATTTTTTAATTTTTCTAACAAATTTTGGTAAATCTTTATTTATACAAGGCTCCCCACCAGTAATTACTATCCCTTCTAATAATTCCTGTTTTGATTTTAAAAATTTAAAAAACTCTTTTTCGGGAATTGTAGCCCGTTTTTTTATCTCTTTGGGAAGAACTAACTCTCGATTATAACAAAAGGGGCAGCGGAAATCACAGCCGGCAAGAAAAATAGTCGCCGCTATTTTCCCGGGATAATCTATCAAAGTAAGTTTTTGTAATCCAGCAATAAGCATTTTAAAATAAAAAAATTATCTCAGAGGAGCCCATCCCGAACAAAGTGAGGAATGGGACTCCGAGACCCCCCACCACCCTCCCCACCTCTTCCAACGAAGGGGCGGGGCTTCTCGGACGCGGGCTTGCCCGCCTAAATTTCCTGCGGAAACTTTGGCGGGTGAAGGTATGTTGCAGTCTTATCTAAAACAAAAGGATAGATAATATTCTAACCCTTTACAAAAGACAGGGGTAGGGTAATTTTTTCATTTTTCGTTGGGTCTAGCAACAACCAAAATCTGTTTTAGGGCAACGACCAGTCCGGCAGCTGCCATAAAAGCGATGAAGTTTTCAAAAATAAAATCAGCTGTAATGGGCAAAACCTCGATCTGTAAGCCAGATAACCCAATAACAAGCAATGCAACTACTGCCACTAAAAATGGTGTAGTTTCTTTTTCTTGAATGTTAAGAAAACCAACAATCAAACCCAGAATACAAAGAGTAGGCGTAATATAAGATATTTCGGTAAATCCAGATAAAACTGCCAGAATTATGCCAATAATAAGTGCCCAATGTCCAACAATTGTTAAGGTCATATTTTATTTAAAATAATAAAGTCTAATTACTAAAAGATAAGACGACCTTTGCCCCCCCCACTATAATTACAAGTGAGGGAGGAAAAGAAAAATTTATTTTTCTTTTTCGACCGAACGCCGTAATTTCAAGCTCTGCTTATAATTACAAGATCTGCTTATAATTACAAGTGAGGGATTGATTGATTCTTACCTAAAAAAATCTCAAAAGCGCGGAGTTTTAAACCTTTACCCCGTTAGAAAGAGCGCGGCTTTAATCTAAACCATTCTAAAGGGCAGGCTTTCTAACGGGGTTTACTTTAAACTCTTTTCGCTCTTTAAATTCCTGTCTTTTTCCTATATGCCACTGCTGAACAGGTCTTAAATATCCCACAACCCTGGAATAAACCTCACAGGGTTGTTTAATAGTGCATTTTGGACATTCAAAATGTTCCCCAGACAAATAACCGTGGCTTGGACAAATTGAAAAAGTGGGAGTCAAGGTAATATAAGGCAAACGGAAATTTTCAAAAATTTTTTTAACTAAACTTTTTGCCATTTGGGCATCGTTTATTTTTTCTCCTAAAAATATGTGGAAAACGACGCCGCCCGTATATTTACATTGAATTTCATCTTGAAGTTTCAACGCCTTAAAAACATCGTCTGTGTAATTTACCGGCAACTGGGAAGAATTCGTATAATAAGGAGCTTCTTTTGTGCCGGCAGTTATAATGTCGGGGTATTTTTCCCTGTCTGCCTTTGCCTGCCTGTAACTCGTGCCTTCTCCGGGAGTAGCTTCAAGATTGTACAAATTTCCTGTTTCCTGCTGATATTTCACTAACCTATCACGCATAAAATCCAAAAGTTCAAGGGCAAATTTGTTTCCTCGTCGACTACCAATATCCTCACCCAAAAAATTCAAAAGGGACTCGTTCATTCCCAATAAGCCAATGGTTGAAAAATGATTTCCGAAATAAGAATTTCTCATTTGCTTCACCGAAGCCAAATAATATCTTGAATAAGGATAAAGCCCCTTTTCCATAAAATTTTCCAATGCTTTTCTTTTAATTTCCAAGCTTTCTTTTGCCAAAACCATCAGGTGTCCTAATCTATCAAAAAATTCTTTTTTGGTTTTAGAGAGATAACCAATCCGAGGCATATTAATCGTAACCACGCCAATTGAACCCGTTAAGGGTTGGCTTCCAAAAAGCCCACCGCCTCGCATATATAATTCTTTGTTTGAGAGTCTTAATCTACAACACATACTTCTAAAATCTTCCGGTTTTATATTAGAGTGGATAAAATTTGAAAAATAATTAACACCATATTTTGCTGTTGCTTCCCATAAGGGGTTAAGGGTCGGATTCCCCCAATCAAAATCTTTTGTGATTGAAACTGTCGGGATGGGAAAAGTCATTGGTCTTCCTTTAGCATCCCCTTCCATCAATCCCTCGTAAAAAGCCCTGATAAACATATTCATCTCTTCTTGAAATTCGCCATAAGTTTCTTTTTGGGGCTTACCACCAATAATTACCGGCTGTTTAGCCAAAAACGATGGTGGTTTAATATCCAAAGAAACATTCAAAAATGGCGTTTGAAATCCAACCCTAGTTGGCACCATGCAGTTGTACAAAAATTCCTGCATTGCCTGTTTAACTTGAGGATAACCTAAATTATCGTAACGAATAAAAGGAGCCAAAAGTGTATCAAAATTTGAAATAGCATTGGCACCGGCTGTTTCACCCTGAAGGGTAAAAAGAATGTTAACTAACTGGCCGAGAGCAGTTCTAAAATGTTTCGGAGGTCGGCATTCCAATTTGCCACTTACCCCACCAAAACCTCTTTTCAAAAAATCATAAAGATCCCACCCTGCACAATAAGTAGCCAAAATCTCCAAATTATGAATATGAAAATCCTCGTTAGCCGCCGCCTCTCTTACTTCTTTTGGATAAATTTTATTAAGCCAATACTTTTTAGAAATATAAGAACCTACATATTGGTTTAATCCCTGCAGAGAAAAAGTCATATTAGCATTTTCATTAACTTGCCAGTCAAGTTCTTGCAGATAACTGTCAATTTTTTCGCTTGATTCATCAACAACTTTTGTCGCCTCTCTTATCCTTCTTCTCTGTTCTCGGTACAAAATATAGGCCTTGGCTGCTTCAACTAATCCCTCTAAAATTAAAACTTCCTCAACAATATCTTGGATTTGTTCTACTTGGGGAAGTTCATCTTTTTTAAAACGGCGATTTAAAATTTGAACTACTCTACCCGAGAGGCGCTTTGATTTTTTGCCGTCGCCCTGACCCGTAGCGGTCAACGCTTTAAAAATAGCGTCAGTAATCTTTGAAGAATCAAAATCCACAATTTGGCCGTCTCTTTTTTTCACCCTCCTAAGTTTTCCTTCGGAAAATTTTGGAGGGTAAACTTTGGTAATTTTATTTTCCATAAAAATAAAATTCGCATGGGCGCATTCGTAGTGCGCTATTCGCATGCAATTATTTCATTTTAACTCATAAAAAAAACGGGTCAAGCCCCGTAGTAGAATTTGGACAAATATTTTGTTTTGCAAAATATTTTTTTATCTAAAATTAGTCCAAATTCACTACGGGACTAGCCCGCGAAATTGTGGAAAAGTTCAAGCATAGCGAGAACCCCGCCCTCTAAGCTCGTAGAATAAACTCGAGATTAATAAAATGCTTAAAATCTTTAATCGGCTTTACTAAAATTCAATGAGCATAGAGGGCGGGGCTTCGCTCACTTCGTTCGCTCAGAAACCAGTAGCTATCACGGTTACTTTTATTTCTCCTTCCTTTAATTTTTCGTCTTGAATTGCGCCGAAAATTATTTTTGCTTCCGGCGAAATCTCCTGGGTTATGATTTTAGCTGCCTCGTCTATTTCAGATAAACTAATATCTTTGCCTCCGGAAACGTTAAACAAAACTCCTTTTGCTCCTTTGCAGGATAAATCAAGCAAAGGCGAATTAAGAGCGGCTCTGGCCGCTTCTTTTGCCCGCTCTTGACCTTTTGCTTTTCCTATACCAAAAAGGGCGGAACCAGAATTTTTCATAATTGCTTTAATATCAGCAAAATCAATGTTGATTATTCCCGGAAGAACAATCAAATCAGAAATTCCCTGAACTGCCTGTCTTAAAATTTCATCACAAAACCAAAAAGCATTCAAAACTGTGGTTTTCGGCTCTAAAATTGAAAGCAATTTATCATTAGAAATAGTAATTAAAGTATCAACTTTCCCTTTGAGTTTTCTCAAATTATCTTTAGCAACCTCCATTCGCTGAATTCCTTCAAAGGAAAAAGGTTTGGTGACTACGGCAATTGTTAGGGCTCCTAAATTTTTCGCAATCTCGGCCACAACCGAAGAAGCACCAGACCCGCAACCGCCCCCAAAACCACAGGTTATAAAAATCATATCTGAACCTTTTAAAAATTCTTCAATTTCTGCTCGCTGCTCCTCAGCCGCTGCTCTGCCAACTTCAGGATTCATTCCTGTGCCCAAGCCCTTGGTTAAATTTTTACCAATTCGGACTTTCCGATGAGCTCTTGTTTTTTGAAGATCTTGGGCATCAGCATTAACAGCAATTAATTCCACACCTTTGATTTTGCACTTCATCATCCGAGAAATAGCATTTCCTCCCGAACCTCCCACTCCAACAACTTTTATTTTTGTGTTAAATTTCATGGTCTATTCCAAAAATTTATTCAATAAATTTTTTGACGACCCGACAATAATTTCTAAAGAAATTATTGTTTAGGGAATAAAAACTCTAAAAAAATTTTTAATTTTATATTTTATAATTCCCAAAATGCCCGGACCCTCCTCTTCTTCTAAAAAATCAGCGCCTTCTAAAACTAAACCACAAATAGTAGCGAAACTAGGTTCTGCCCGAAATGCAGGGAAACCTTGAGGAATTCCAATCCGGCAGGGCAGCTTTAATTCTTTTTTTGCCAGCTCTTTAATCCCCGGCATCTTTGCTCCTCCTCCGGTTAAAACAACCCCGGCTGGAAGCATAGCCTGACGAGAAATTTTCTTTAGTTCTTTATTTGTCAATTCAAAAATCTCAAAAATTCTGGCTTCAATAATATCAAATAGCATTTTTTGAGAAAACTCAACTAACTCTTCTGGAGCCGCACTCTCAACCCTATCACCTTCGACCGAAGGTGAAGGGCTAACTTTTATTTTCCTTTTAGCCGAAGACTTAAAAAACTTACAAGACCCAAATTGTAATTTTATCCTTTCTGCAGTATCAATATCTGTCTTAAGACAAATCGCAATATCGCTTGTAATATGTCCTGACCCAATTGGAAAAATAGCAGCATGAATTAAATTTCCTTCTTCAAATACCGCCATTCCTGTAGTGCCAGCTCCGATATCTAAAACACAAACTCCCAGTTCTTTTTCACGGGAAGTCAAGACTGCCCGGGCGCTCGCTAAGGGACTGGGAATTAACTCATTGATTCGGAGGCCAGATTTTAAAATAGTTTGAGTTGAACTTTTTAAATAAGGAGAAAAACCGCAAAGAACCAATACATCCGCCTCTAATCTCACTCCCTGCATCCCAACTGCCTCTTTTACTCCTCCTTCTCCATCAACAATAAATTTTTTCGGGAAAATATCAAGAATTTCTTTATTTGAAGGGAGAGGAAGGGTCTGGGTGGCTTGATGCAAAACTCTGTCAGTGTCTTCTTCTGAAATTTTCTGGTCGGCCCGAGAAACAGAAACTAATCCCCGGGAAGAAGTACAAAATATGTGCCCCCCCCCGATATTTGCATAAACACTTCCTATCTTTTGACCGCAATCTTGCTCAACTTTATTTACTAAAGAAGATATAATTTGGGCTACTTTTTGAACATCAATAACCACCCCTTTCCTAATCCCTGAAGAAATTTCCTCTTCCTGCCCTAAAATTTCAAAATTTTTTTCTCCAGGTTTTTTAGAAACACAAAGTAATTTCACAGAACCCGAACCAATATCTAAGGCGGTGATAATATAGGGCTTTGGCATAAACTTTTTTTTAAAATCCCAAATCCCAATGCTCAATGACCAATCAAATCCCAATTCTTAAAATCCCAATTATTATATCGTTTTGGTCATTGGGGTTTAGGGCTTGATTGGGCATTGGGGTTTGGACATTAGGGCTTACTATCTATACATTACTTGTGAAAGATAATCCTCCTGTTTCCTCTCCATCTTCTTTGCTTCCCTCTCGTCTCTCTCGTGCTCGTATCCTAAAAGATGTAAAATTCCATGAATTAAAACCTGGGCTAATTCTTTTTTAAAATTTGTTTGATATTTTTTAGCATTTTTCTTCACTTCTCTCAGACAAATAACAATTTCTCCAAACTCATTTTCTGGAAGAAAAAGGAATTTTTGATTTTTGATGGTTCGACTTCGCTCACCATCAACCCTGAGCGTAGTCGAAGGGTTGATTTTTGAGTTTTGAGTTTGGCCGAAGGTCAATACATCTGTTATTTTATTCTTTTTTCGATATTTCTTATTAAGTTTTTTTATTCTTTCTGAACCCACTAAAGCAATAGATAATATTACCTTTTTTTTATTCTCACCCTTCAAAACTTTTTTGGCAACCCCTTTTAAAAATCTTTCATTAATAGTTGCAGTAGTTAAATTATTAATTTCAATCATTATTGGTTTTCTTTATTCTATAATCCTTGTTTTGTTCCTTTTGCTCTTTTAATAAGTTCTTCTCTTAATTGTTCTGCGGTATTTTTATCAAGACCGGGTAAGTAACCCTCGGCCCCAATTCCTCTTGCTCCCACCGCACCATAACCAGCAGTTTGAATCATAAGCTCGCTTAAACCCAAAATTCTAGAAATTATTCCACGACGAATATCTACATTTTGAATTCTTTCATAGGGAATAGAAATATAATGTTTCCATATCACACCGTATTCTTTTTTAAAGGCATCTTCGGTAAGTTGATAACCATAATAGCGCCAAGAGAGTTTTGCCCAAATCCAACAGAAAATAATGAAAAAAATAAAAACTAAAAGCACTCCCCATAAATAACCCAATCCCCCCACTTGAACCAAAAACGATCCTAACCAAAAAGAGAAAAATATAAAAAAGAATAAACCTCCGATCAAAAACTTAAAAAAGAACAACCAGACTGCTTTTGGATGTAATTTTTGCATAGATGTTTTATTATTTTTTATTAAATCTCCGACCTTTGTTTGTCAATTATTTCTTCCAAAATTTTAATGGTTGATTGTTTTTCTGCCCACTAAAACTTTTAGAAAGGACGCTCATACCCAATTCAGTAATAAAAGGAGCTAAGCTCCTTTAGAGAGTAATTCTTTGACGATTTTACTTACTCTGCTGCCGTCGGCGCGGCCTTTGACTTTTGGCATAATTTCTGCCATTACCCTACCCATATCTTTTATTTCTTTAGCTCCAACTTTATCAATAGCTTCTTTTATTATTTTTTTAATCTCTTCCTCTGAAAGCTGCTCTGGCAAATATTTTTCTAAAACCTCAAGCTCGGCTTTTTCTTTTTTAATTAAATCTTCTCTTTTGCCCTTTTCAAACTCTAAAATTGACTCTTTCCGCTTCTTAGCTTCAGATGAAATAACCTCAATGACTTCCTCATCTGTTAAATTAGATTTTTTGACAAGTTCTTCCTCGTTTAATTCGGGCTCTCCTTTGGAAATTTTATACCTCTTTTCTTTTTCTTTGTTTAAAATAGCAGCTGAAAGCATCCGTAGCGTAGAACGGCTGACTTCGTCACTTTCTTTCACCGCCTTAGTAAGAGCGTTTTGAATTTTTTTCTTTAAGTTTTCCACTTTTCGTTTATCTTACCTAATTTTTCTAACCTCTCGTATTCCTTCTTTAATTGTTCTCTCCTAATAGCTGATTTTTTCTTCATTTGATGACTTTTTTCTCTTCTTTTAAAGCGAATTTTTCTTGCCCGAAGCAAAATTCCGCTTTGTTTCATTCTTTTGCTAAAGCGACGAACTAAATTTTGGGATGTTTCTCTTTCTTCTCTTTTTATTTCTAAAGGCATTTTCGCTTCGCTCACCACAGATTTACGCTGATTTTTGGCTGATTTACACAGATTATTATCAGCGGTGATCAGCTATTAATCAGTGGTAATCGTTTTATTATGGTAATTCAACTGGTTTTCCGCCAAGCAAATGCAAATGCAGATGCTCTATAATTTGGCCGCCTTCGCGGCCAACATTTATTACCAATTTATAACCTTCTAATTTTTTAGGGGCCCGTCGGCTTTGCCGACGGGAGGATGTGGTGGGTGGGTTGTAGTCTTCGGCTATTTTTTTAGCAACTAAAATCAGTTCTCCGATTAATTCTTTATCGCTATTTTCTAAGCGTCTCACCGATTCAATGTGTTTTTTTGGAATTATCAAAATATGAATAGGTGCTTTTGGATAAATATCTTTGATAGCAATAACCCTTTCATCTTCATAAACAAGATTGGTTGGCGCTTCTTTATTTATTATTTTGCAAAAAATGCAAGACATGATTTGTTATATTGTTGTAATGTTAGAACATTAGAACATTAGAACATTTATTTCTTAAGTTTCTTTTTCATCTCCTCTACCGCTTTATCTAATTTTACGGTTTCTTGCTTACCGGTTTTCATATCTTTTATTATAACCGACCCCTCCAGAGCTTCTTTCTGGCCCAAAATAATAGTATATTCTGCGCCAATACGATTGGCTCTATTTAATTGAGCTTTTAAAGAATCCTTGCCAAAGGATTCAACAGCTTTTATTCTTGCTTTTCTAAAATTTTCCAAAAGTCTTAAACTTTTTCTTTTTGCCAAATTGCCAAGTTGAGCTAAAAATACTTGTGCCTCGGTTTCTTTTTGAAATTTTATTTCTTGGGTTTTCATTAAATTTATAATTCTCTCTATCCCGGCAGCTGCTCCGCAAGCCGGAACATCCCTGCCTCCCAAAAGCTTTACTAATTTATCATATCTTCCCCCGCCTGCCAGAGCACTTTGAGATTTTTTTTCTTCTTTAACAGTTTCAGTGAAAATTTCAAAAACAGTTTTTGTATAGTAATCAAGACCCCTCACTAAATAAGGATTGAGGTTATAGGGTATTCCTATTTCATCTAAAAATTCTAAGACCTCTTTAAAATGTTTATGACATTCTTCGCAAAGATGGTCAAGTATCTGGGGCGCATCGGTTTTTATGGGCTGGCATTTTTCTTCTTTACAATCTAAAACTCTCAAAACATTTTCGCGAAGCCTGCGCCTACAATCAACGCATAAAGAAGATTCTCTAGTTTTAAGATAACTTGCCAAAAGTTTCTTATAGTATGGCCGACACTGGCTATCTCCGATACTGTTAACTTCGACAATTAATTTTTTTAATTTGAGTTCTTTTAAGATATTATAAAAAATTTGAATTATCTGGGCGTCTATCACTGGACTTGCTTCTCCTAAAACCTCAAAACCAAACTGCCAAAATTGGCGATAACGACCTGCCTGCTGCCTTTCATATCGATAACAAGAACCAAAATACCAAAGTTTTACTGGCTGGGACCAGTTTTGCATACCATTTTCAATATAAGCCCTGACTATTGGAGCTGTCCATTCTGGCCTCAATGATAAAAAAGTTCCTCCTTTAGTTTTCAAACTATACATTTGCTTTTTAACAATATCTGTGGCTAATCCGATTCCTTTTGAAAAAAGCTCTGTTTCTTCAAGAATCGGAGTATCAATCTTCCCAAATCCATAAAAATCAGCAATATTTGAAACTGCATCATAAATCCTTTGAAAATATCTCTGGTCTTCCGGTAATATGTCACGCATTCCGGTTGGAGATTGAAATTTTGGTTTCTTTGCCATATTTAAATTTAATATTCTGGAGCTTCAATTTTCGCCATAGCGACAAATGGCCAAGCTCTAAAAATTACCCGTCCAATAATTTTATCTTTTTGAATGGACCCAAATTTTCTTGAATCAAAAGAAAAATCACGGTTATCGCCCAAAACAAAATATTCGTTTTCGGCTAACATTATCGAAATATTTCCTGTAGTTAATAAGCCGGAAAAAAGATAGTTTGATTCGTTTAAAACTTGAACTTCTCCTTCTTTGTGAATTATAATTTTGCCGTCTTTAATTTCTACTGTTTCTCCGGGGAGACCAACGATTCTTTTAATGAATCTCTGCGAAGGATTGTCCGGATACTTAAAAACTATTACCTCTCCCCTTTGAGGACCTCGAAATCGATAGGTAATTTCATCTACAATCAAATAGTCGCCATTGGCAAAGTTAGGATGCATTGACTCTCCTCTGACAAAAAATGGTTGAAATAAAAAATATCTAATCGGAATAACTATTACTGCGGCAATCAAAGCAATTTTTACAAGTTCCCAAACGAAAGTAAAAAATTTTTTCATACCCCGTAGGAGAATTTTGACAATAGTCAAATATATCTAACTGCCAAAATTATCTCCGTTTAATAAAATAAATATCTCATTTTATACCCCGCATTGTTTTGTTCCGCTGGAAGCGGAACCAGTCAAAATTCCTCTACGGGGCATAATAATTGATTATGATATATTTTAGCATAATATTTTGTTTTTACAAGCCCCAAGTAAAAAAGCCAAGACATTCTGCCTTGGCTTAGGTGTTCTAACCCTTCACCTTTGGCCAAAGGCGAAGGGTCTAAAAACTTATTCTCTAATTTTTCTGATTGCTTTATCGGCTTCTTTACGAACATCTTCGTTTGGATCTTCTACTCTTGCTTTTTCCAGGGCAGGCAGAACTTCTTTATTTTTTACGTTAGCAAGTGCTCCTGCAACTTGCTTCCTTAATTCCGGGTCAGGGTCTGAAAGTAAGATATCTTCGAGAGCTTTTCTGACCTGAATATCAAAAGAAAATCCTGCTAATTTATTAATTGCTTCCTTACGCTTCTCTTTATTTTCTTCTTTAAGGTTCTGGAGAAGTTCTGCTTTCTCGCACCGCAGTTGCTCAAATATTTTCCCAGTTTCTTCATCATATTTTTCCGGCTGCACGATCACAACTTTTTTTCCAATCACTACTGGCGCTGTTCTAATTACTAACGGTGAAGGGTCAATAATAGTATAGCAACCCGGCTCATAGGGGTAATACCAATCTCTGCTGTCCGGAACAATGGTTGTTCCTAAATAGCCGCACCGGTAATGCCGTGGATACCGAAAATACCGTGGCTGGTAGCAATAGGAAGCCCTATATTGGTCCCTCCCCATCCATCTGTGGTGGTCTTCTGTGCTGTCTATGAGGCGTATGCGCATATTTAAATGGCTCCTACTACCGATACTTATATGACAGCGGGTACGTGCTAAAGCTGTATTTGGCAACCAAATTAGAAAACACGCCAATCCTAATCCGACCATTCTGAATTTCAGTCTTTTCATTTCTATTCTCCTTAATTATCTAACTATATTTTTTTGTTAAAAGAACGACAAAACTAACTCTATCTTCATAATACCGTATTAAAAAATATCGTCAACCCCGTTAGAAGTCTGCTTTTACCAGGGGGACTTTTGGGATAAAAACATACTTTTGGTAGATTGATTTGTCCCTCAAGTTGTAAAAAAATTTTATTAACTAAAATTTTTTTACCAAAGACTTTTAACGGAGTCAACTCAAAAATAAAAAAGCCGAGACGCATTGGTCTCGGCTTTGTTGCACTAACTCAGCTTCAGGCTATTGCTGCTTTTCGCCTCAAAAAGGCCAGTAAATGTTCCATAGAAATATCCTTTCAAATTACGATACAGTCGTCACAACTTTTTGACACTTTTCATTTGCCAAGGTGCTAGTGGTCCAATCTTTTTTTCATTTCCACCTCCTTTCTCACGTAGAAACCATAAAACCGGTTTTGCGCATCTTACTTTCTGGATAACTTCCCAGATTATTTTTTAAATGAGCTGATTAATGAGCTGATTTATTAATCTTTTGTTTATGATATTTTTTTACCAAAAACTTGTCAAGTGGAAAAAAATAAGCCGAGACCTATAGACCTTTACTAGGTACTGTCTCGGCTTCTTTATTTTTGAATCCTTATCCTTTTGGATTTCCTTATCCTTTTGGATTCTGGATTCTGTCGTCCTCAGACGGCTATAATTATAATCTAATTGTCTGAACTATCTATCTCCTATTCAGTTTTTCTTAGAACTTTAAGGCGGATGTCTGGATCTCTCCATTCTTTACCTCCTTTCTTTTTTTCTCGATGTTCCTAAAAAATTTTCTTTAACAACCATCCTCTTGGGCCCAGATTCTTTTTTGAAAGAGCTTTTTAAAAATACATTAGATTAAGTATAATCACCCAAAGAAACTCGTCAAGTGGTTTTTTCCACAGGTCAATTATTTGGTATAATGAAGATAATGAGTTATCTACATAATTATTTTGCTCGGTTGAAAAATAAAAATAAATTTTTCTTTTTCTTCCTCGCTCATAATTATAAATCATGATATTAATTGTTGGACTCGGCAACCCCGGCGAAAAATATAAAAATACAAGGCATAATATTGGGTTTTTAGTTGTTGATGAATTTAGAGAAAAAAATAACTTTTCTGAATTTAGGTTATCTAAAAAATTTATTGCCCTGATTTCAGAAGGTGTTTTTAATAATGAAAAAATAGTTCTTGTCAAGCCCCAGACATTTATGAATGAATCAGGCAAAGCCGTAAAATCCATAATTAAAAATATCGGGGGACCCGTCCTCCCAATGATAATTCACGATGATATTGATTTACCTTTAGGGAAAATTAAAATTGTTAAAAACCGGGGAGCAGCCGGTCACAAAGGAGTAGAATCAATAATCAAAGAGGTTGGAACAAAAAACTTTCTTCGCTTCCGTATTGGAATAAAACCAGACTATAAACCGGAGGATACAGAAGTTTTTGTCCTTCAAAAATTTAATAAAGGGGAG
>Ga0315296_10002597_pt1 | contig 15365 bp, 8 predicted proteins | sample YL17G14_18_MG_FD_203921 | JGI IMG/M metagenome (GOLD analysis project Ga0315296, IMG submission 203921) | Sediment microbial communities from Yellowstone Lake, YNP, Wyoming, USA - YL17G14_18 | ecosystem: Environmental > Aquatic > Freshwater > Lake > Sediment | place: USA: Wyoming | collected... | reverse complement strand
GCGAGCCAGCCCTCGGCGTCGCCGGCTCGCTGAGACTCCGCCAAAATCGCCGCCGTCAAGGCCGCCTGCGGTGGAATCGACTTGATCTTCCAGCCGTGCGAGAGCTCGGACCGGCGGACCGCCTCGTTGGGTGACGCCGCAGGCCCTACGGTCACGTGAAGGGCGACCGGACCGCCGCCCCACGCCGGCGGCGGCGTGAACTGGACTGTGCCATTGACCGGCGTGCCCGCATCCCGAGAATCACCGGTGAACGGGTTGAACCAGTCTGCCTTGGCCGGGCCGGACAAGCCTTCCAGTTTCAGCGAAAACGCCTGGGCCTTGTTCTGGAAGACCACGTATTCTCTTCCCCGGTTCGCCAGGCAGTACCCGTCGCTGACCAATTCATCGGATGGCTCCAGAGCCCAGAACTCGGTCGCCTCGAAGAAGACACGCAAGTGCTTGAAGTACGCATAGCCCGGCGGCGTGTCTTCGGGCCGGATCACGTCCCAGGCCGTGTAGGTGTAGTAGTAGGCGCCATAGCCACCGGCCATATAGACCTCCCACGCCCGGCGGCAGACCTCCTCCGGCGTCTGCGCAACGCCGTAGGTCATGTCCTTGGGACCCTGCGGGCCATGCTCATATCCGAACTCGAGGTTCAACACCGGCCAAGTATGCTGCTTCTGATGGTCGAGCAGCGACGCGTGCCACTTGGAGTGCGTCTGATCGCTCCGATAGTCCAGCACGTTGTTGTAGGAGCCGGCGTCGAAGGTCTGGGTATCGGTATGGGTCGTAATCGGCCGGCGGTAGGGGTCGTTGTCGCGAAGGAACCGGACGCGACCGAGCTTATAGTCCAGGTCCTTCTCATTGTTGGATTCTTTGGAGAAGTCCCAGTGGACATTCGGGTAGGCCGAGTACCGGGCGATCAACCAGCGGAAGAACAGGTCGTCCTCGGGACTTCCTTTCGCAGGCCAACGGACCATCTTATTGTAGACCTTGATCATGATGTGGGCGATCATGCCCCGCCGGTAGAGGGCGTCGATGATCCGGTCGTAGTGCTGCCAGTAGGCGAGATTCAGCCGGCTGTGGTCAGGCTGGTCGTTGCTCCCCTCCCACGCGTAGATCGGCGGCGGCCCGTAGTCGTCCTCGGCCGTCTTGCCTTTGCGCCAGGCCGTGTCATGGGCATAGGCGTTCAGCAGCACATAGTTGAACCCGCTGGCCGCCAGCTTGTCCAGGAAGCGGTTCACGACCTTCAGTTCCGGATCGGCCGTATCGAGCGCCCACAGCCAATCACATTCGTAGCCCATGAGGAAGAAGCGCGTGCCATCCTCGAAGAAGAAATGACGCGGATGCTGAGGGTCCACCCGCAACCCGCCGTGAACCGTTCGCAAGGGATTGGCAATGGAGACAAACGCAACCCGCCGGCCATCAAGATCCGTCACGGTGGAGCGCGTCGTAAGCGTCCAGTCACCCTCTACCGTTGGCGAGACGCGGACCTTCCATGTGCCGTCCCCATCATAGAAGCCCGGCACGGTCAGTTTCACACCGCCGGGACCGGTCACCTCGGCCGAGAACGGAACCTGAAATGGCTCTTCCGGCGTTCTATCGACATGAAAGGTGAAATCGTGGGGCTGCCACCGCGGGACCTGGATAGATGAGGCGACTTCGCCCATCGATTGCCCGGCCCAGGCCAGTATCACCGCCGTGGTTATGACGATCCGCGTTTGTCGTGTACTCATGGTTTCCCCTGTCTTCGTTCTGATGGCCTGAATCGTGCGCAGCTAATCCATAGAGATGGCGATCAATTCGATGCCTTCTTTCTTTCCGAGATTGCGGGAGTATTTCTTTTCCGCGGCGTTGTTCCAGTGTTCGTGCACGCCGAGGCTCTGCAACGTCGTGCCGTCGTCTTCGGGATCATATCGAGCCTTCGAGGGCGGGTTGCCCGCCAACGCTGCCTCGTGCAGGTAGCCGTCGACATGGCCGTTGAAGCTTGGGTTGCCCTGGGTGAGATTGGGTTCGGAGCAAAGAAGGTCGTACCCCACGGAATCGAGAGCGACCGGGTCTTGCGACATCAGGAAACTCGAGAACCATCGGTTGTTCAACGTGCTCCAGCGAACCACACTGAGGGACTGGTTCTTCGACGTGTAGAGTCCGTCGGCAAAGTAGAGCAGAGTCTTGCCACCGAGTTCCTTATGGCCCAACAACTGGACCAGCCCATTTACATAGCCGTGCTTGTAAGGCGTGGCATAGTCCCACAGGGCAAACGCATGAAGGACGTTCGGGGCAAACGCCTTGGCCTGCGTGTCATAGACCGACCCAAAGTGGTTCTTGGCGGCCATGGTGATGCCGAACACGCGATGGGGGCGGACCAAGGCGTAGTTGATGAGGTAGGTGGCCTCGGTGTAGATCTTGGGCAGGTACATGACAACCTTTGAGTTGCCGGGCAGCGTGAAATGGATGGGGCTCTTCATGTCGGGTTCGGCCTTGACCCGCTGCGGAACCTCACCCCCCAGTTCGTCCGCGAAGGTCACTTGTTGGAAGTCCGGCCCGGGATGGGAGCGAATCTTGGCGTAGAGTATCTGGTTGAGGCAGCGCGACGGGTCCGCGAGCGTGACGCAAGCCCCGGGGACGCCGGCCACTTCAATCAATTGGCGAACCATAGTGTATACGGCTTGAGGGCTGGGATACCCGACATTGCTCCAGGCTGTCCCCTTGGCATCGGCATTGAGATTGAGCTTGATGACAATCTTCTCTCCCTTCCGGTAGCCGCGCTCGCCCCGGTCATTCGTCTTGTTGTAGTGGTGGAAGAGCCTGTCCCACGCCTCGGCGTCTGATGAGGTCCCGGTGAGACTCTGGAGCGATCGGGAGAACATCCTGTCCACCGTGAGTTGGTCGATGTTCTCGTCCTGCCACCAATTGCCGGTCGTCCCGTCCCACCGGGTCGCGCGGAAGTCCTGCACCCAGACAACGCGACCGGGACTAATCCCTTTGCCGTCGCCCATCGGATTGTTGCAGCCTTCTATCGGCTTGAGATCCTGAACGATCGGTTGGCCGGGCGCCGGTGTCTGGGCTCTACCCATGCCGTAGTAGCCAAGCGCCACCACGGCTACTACAACTACCAGCGCCAGCGTCCTGCCGAGTTTCTGATAGATGAACCGGAAGCCCGTGTACGTGAGCAGCAAGCCAGCCAGATAAGCCAGGAAACTGGCGCCAATTCCGGCCGCTACCCGTTGACATGGATAGGCGGCCCGGCTGGGCTTGGGAACCACTCGAAACAGGAACCAGCCAATGGCCAGAACTCCCAAAATAGGGAGTAGGATCTTGGCGAGCCGCGTGCCTCTCCGGAGTCCGGTGATACGGCCTGATTTCGGGCAGCGATTGACCAGTTGTTCAACAATCTTCAGGGGCGTGCTTTTCATGGTAATCCTCGTTCCTCATGTAGTCCTTCCCTAATGTCCTTACTGCTACGCCAATCCGTCGGTTGCCGGGATCCGCCTCGGCGGCAATCCCGCACGCCTGGTCTTGTGGCCTGCCAGCGGTCTACTGGTGAGCATTCTATCGTGCCCAAAGACTCATTCAATCGGTATGTTCCTTCGTGCATGAGTGAGGGCTTCCAGGGTGGTTGAACGCCAGCCATTCCCAGTGAATCAGGCGGAGTTCAGATGCAGGATAGCGTTTCGAACCGGCGTGCGTTGCAGTGCTGCCGCGGGTACCGGCTTAGACGTTAAGCTCTCCGCCCTGATGGTCAGTCTTACTTGCAGCAGACGCAGGACATTGGATGTCAGTTCATTCTTGACCACCGCAGGTGAACCGGCCATGCTTCATAACCAGTCCGCCACTGGCAGCAGATCGATCGCTTGGCGCAGTGCCGGGTCCACGTTCGTGTACACATCGTTCGTGAGCTGAGGGCTGGAGTGTTCCAAGAGCCTCTGGGTCACGGCGGTCGATACGCCTCTCTGAGCCAGCAGGGAGGCGAATGTCTTCCGCAGATCGTGGAATCTCAATCCAGGCATCTTCATAGTCTTGCGGATCCTCGCCCATCTCTTCGGGCTGAACCTATCCGTGAAGAGCGGTTCCTGTCCATCCGGGAGCGTGACGATGTAGTTGGACAATTCCATCGTGACCTGCTCCGGAATCGGTCGTTCTGGCATTGCCTTGCCCGCCTTGCGGTTGCGCGTGGCGATGGTATTTCGGTCGAAGTGAATGTCTCCGATGCAGATCGCCTCGATATCGCCGCGTCGAAGACCCGTCGTCACGGCCAGCAGCACTCTCAGCCGCAGGGTCGAATACCTTGAGGCAGCCGTGAGCAGGTCCCGAACCTGCTGTGGTGAGAGTGCAACCACCGGCTTCTGAGCCACCTTGACCTTTCTGATCTCCAGGCCCACACTCACCAGACGATTCCGGCTCGCCCAAGTGAGGAATGCATTGAGATTCCGTATGTCCTTGTTCAGCGTGTTCTTCTGGACCTCCTGCCCGCGATCCAAGATGAACTGGTCCAGCAGGTTCTGCGTGACCGCTCTCGATGAGTAAAGCCCGGTCAGGCGTCTGAAATGCTCCAGCGTTAGCAGGGCTTCGTAGATGGATGCCTGTTGGAGTCCCTCGACCTGCTTGAAACGCCGATACTCCTCAACCATCTGCTGCCAGTCGAGATCGACAATGCTCGTGAAGACATCTGCATTGAGTTGCGTGTACTTGATGTGGCGAAAGTGCTCGGCGAGGCTCTTGCTCGGCAACGCCTTGGCCTTCCGCTTGCCTCCTTCATACCATCCGGTCCACCATCCCTTGATGTCCTTTCGTTTGTATACCCATGGCTTCTTCATAGTCTCCATCATATCGGCAGTTTTTGCCCGCCAGTCTGTTGGCGCGGTCCCACGGTGCTGCGAGTGGAGACAAAGCGGAGACATGACCGTCGCGGGGGAGACAGATGCCGCCACAAGTCCTTGTGTCAGAAGAGTTTACGGGGGCAGGCTCCAAAGGCGCATGGGACAACCAGTCCGTTGCCCCTTCCCGCCCCCCCCATTCAGCCAGGCCCTTGGTTCATCACGCCTGGACTGAACCGTTTCTCACTGCCTCGGGTGGATTCGCTTCCTATGGGTGCCCTTGCGGGCCCGACAGATCCACCTCGAATCCTGGCTCTTCATCCTGCGGTGCCTCAGCCAGGACCTGCAAATACACGTGGTGCCCTTGGTACACGCCCTCAACTGAAATGTGCGGTCCCTTTTGGTCATGGGGGCCGAACGAGTGCGACTGCCAGTGGCTATCCGTTAGCTCTTCAAAAATGGATATCAGTTCCATCAGGTCCAGAGAGAAACCGGGCACGAGGACTGCTCTATCTTCCGCTCCGCCGACTGCTTCGCCAGGAGTACAATAGACCATCACTTCCCAAAAATCGTCCTCTTTACCCCAACGAAAAGCCAGAGGGCCAGTTGCGCGGTGCGCCTCCATACAACTGCCTACAGCGTCAACAAGCGACGTCAACTATTGAGGTGCTTCGGACATAATGAGTTCCTTTCGAGCGACTGCTATATCGATAAGCCCTCAGGGAAGCCACAACTGCCTGGTGGATTACTCCTTCATCTTGGCACGGCTGCCACGCTTTGTTTTCTTGACGACCGTTTTGGCTTTCTTCGTTGTCCGCTTCTTCGTCGCCTTCTTTGCGGGAGCTCTGCGCTGAGCTTTCACCGCGGCGATGGGCTCGACGATCTTGGCCTCAGAGCCATCATTCACTGCCGCCGCAGTGGAGTCCAGATCGATGCCGAACACATCCCCCAGATCGGCGTCGTCGATCACGCGGGAGGTCTTCTTCTTCGCCTGTCTCAGTAGCCTTTCGGATTTGTCGCGAACAGCCTGGGTGATGAGGTCGTCCATCTTCACCTTGCGCAGGACAAAGAACAGACTCGGGTCTTCATCCAGCCGTGTCCCGATGCCAAATAGAACGGCCGCGACGTGCTTACACATGTAGGCCCAGTCGGGGCAACTGCAATGAAAGTCGATCTCCTTCGGCGAGGGAAACAGACCGCTGCCCTTGGCCGTGAACAACTCCGCCAAGCCCTTGGGGAACCGCCCCTCCAACAATTCCTGCAAGGACGCAAGCTGACCCTCGCATGCCGCCTTGATCTCTTTCCAGATCGATTCGCTGACAGGTTTGATCTTGATAGCGATTGTGTAGGGGCTGCCTCGGCTGCCTTGCACCAGAGCTTTGACCTGACCGGGGCTGATCTGCAGGTCCAGAACGGCCCCATGCCGCACGTAGCTGCGACCGCGCCCGACCCGATTCTCGTAGTCGGCATATTTGCCGAGATTGCTGTTCCACGCCTTGCCCCACCACGTGCGGACCAGGGTGTTGCCTTCGATGACAACTGGGCGAATACCCGGGTGCTTCTTCTTCAATTGTTCGAGCTTCCGCCTCGCCCTGGCCCTCTTCTCGGCAACGGACACGTATCGGGGGTAACCATAATAGTCGTAGTACGCCACGGCATCTCCTTTACAGCGATAACGTAAACAGCCTCATCAACTCCCTGTCGTCCATTTCGGTGATCCAGGCCTCACCAGAGTCCGGGATGATCTGCCGCGAAAGCTCGGCCTTCTCCGCCAGCATCGTGTCGATCTTCTCCTCCACCGTGCCCTTGGTGACGAATTTGTGGACCACCACGTTCTTCTGCTGCCCGATGCGAAAAGCTCGGTCCGTCGCCTGATCCTCGACGGCGGGGTTCCACCAGCGGTCGAAGTGCACCACGTGGTTGGCGGCCGTCAGATTCAGTCCCACGCCGCCCGCCTTGAGAGAAAGGACCATGAACGGCGTATACTCGTCGCTCTGGAATCGCTCGACCATCTGCCTGCGTTTCGCCACCGGTGTGCCGCCATGCAAGACAAGGCCCTCATGACCGAAAATCGCATCAAGATACTCCTTCAAGGGTCCCGTCATCTCCTTGAACTGCGTGAAGACAAGCATCTTCTCTCTCTTCTCGAAGATCGTCTCACAGATCGGACGGAGCCGCTGGAATTTGCCACTGTCCGGCTCCGCAAACTGGCCCTGCCCCAGGTACTGGTCCGGGTGATTGCACAACTGCTTGAACTTCATGAGGGAGGCGAGAATCAGGCCCTTTCTCCGGATACCGTCCGGTTGCTCCTCCAACACCTGCCGAAGCTGCCTGACCAGGTCCTCGTACAGGACGACCTGCTTGCGGCTCAACTCCGCATAGGTCTTCATCTCGATCTTGTCCGGCAGGTCCGAGATCACGGTCTTATCCGTCTTGAGTCTTCGCAGAATGTATGGACCGACGACTTTCTTCAACCGCCCGTAGCCGCTCGCGTCGCGATTGAGCTTTCTGCTGAAACCGCCGAACTCCTCGACGGTGCCCAGCAGCCCGGGATTGAGGAAATCAAACAGCGACCACAGGTCGGAAAGACGATTCTCGATCGGCGTGCCCGTCATGATGATACGGTTCCTGGCGTGCAACTTCTTCACCGCTCGCGTCTGCTGAGTCCCGGGATTCTTGATCGCCTGCGCCTCATCCAGCACGACAAGGTCCCATCGGACGTTCTGGAGCCAAGCGTATTTCTGACACAGGCCGTACGTGGTAATCACCAGATCGACCTCATCGAGCGCAGGGCCGCGTCGTAGCACATCCTGTTCAGCCCCACCGGATGGATGGGCCACGAAGTACCTCAGTGACGGTAGGAAACGCTCGATTTCGCCGGTCCAGTTACCGATCAGTGAAGCCGGCAGGATCAGCAGGCTCGTCTTCGGCCCTTGCCTCGATTCCTCAGCCGTTCGGACACTGAGCATGGCCAGCAGTTCCACTGTCTTTCCCAGACCCATGTCGTCGGCCAGCAAAGCCCCGAACCGTAGACCATTCAGAAAGCACAGCCAGTCCACGCCCTCGCGTTGGTAGGGCCGCAGCGTAGCCTTGAACCGGCCGGGCAGTTGAACAGAGTCAATACGCTGTGGATCGCGAAGCCGAGCGACCACGGATTCGAGCCATTGCCCCTGAGAGACCTCAACTTCGACGTTTTCTTCGGACAAGCCCAAGGCCCTGTCGGCGTCCAACTGTAGCCGCATGGCCTCACGCAGGGTCAGGTCCTCCTGGGCCATCAATGCCTGTGCCTTCTCATAGGCACGCAGGGTCTGTTCGAGCTTCTCGCGGTCCACCTCCACCCATTTGCCTTTGATGAAGGCCAAGCCCTCCGATTCGTCCAGTAGCCTCCGGGCCTCCTCTTCAGAGATCGGCGCATCGCCCAGCAACAATCCGGCATGCAAATCGAGAATGGCGTCCATCCCCAGCGAGCTCGGCCGGGCCTCGCCAATCTGGATACTCAGGCGAAGCCCCGCTGCTCGATTCTTCCACCAGTTAGGGATTCGACACAGGATGCCGGCCCGCTCATAGACCGGGATCTCCTTCAGAACCGTGTATGCCTCGCCGGCTGAGAGGGCCAGCGGATGGAAGATCTCGCCGGTATCCAGGACTCCGGAGAGGAACTGGCTCTCAGATGCCGCCTGGTGAACGGTGGCAAGCAGGTCGAGCAGCTTCCGGCTGTCGGTGCCGTATTCCGTCAGGGCGTGCTTTAGCGGAACGTGCTTGCAGCCGCTCTTCTGGTCCAAGCCCGTGGAGTAGGTGGCGAGAAAGGCAAACGGATACTCATCTTTCTTGCTCTCGACGAGATGAAAGAAGACCCGGCCGACAAGGTGCACCTTCGGGCTCAGGGTGCGAACGAAGTCAGCGACCGATCCTTCGTACGATTTGACCTGCCGCTGATACGTGGCATTGAGCACGGACCACAGTCCGCCAAGCAGGTCACGACTCAGGTACTCGAATCCGGGCATGAACGGCGCGATGTCGAGCAGCTCGGTGGCTCCGGCATCGTTCAGAGCGACGGTTGCCTTGTGCCTCAAGACCTCCAGATCGGGCGTCTTGACCAACTCCTCGGCGAACCGCCCCGTCACCTTCCTCCAGTAATCCAGCGAGGCCGACAGCGGCACCGACGGCTCAGAGAACCCCAGGAACAGCAGGGACGACTCGTAGTCCTCTCCCATCCGCTTCCGTAACTCGTCCTGGAGCAGTCTCTGATCCCTGCCAATCGGGTCCTTGACAGGATTCCACTCGAGTTCTATCCGCCCATTGGGCAATACCGCCGCGCCCAGTTCATTGAACGAGGTTCCAGATGTCTTGTCGAACACAGAAGGTTTCCTGATCACGGATCACAATAGCGCCACACAGCGGGGCGCTCACGGCATTGCTCCTGTTCCGACCGACATTGCAGCGGGAGATACCGAGATTGTCAAGCAACCTTGCTCCCGCACTCCGAGCAGTAGCTGCCCCGGCTGACCAGCACATGGTCGCACACCGGACATCGGCGGATCAGCCTGCCGGTCTTGGCCCTCGGACTGACCAGCAGGATCAAGAGCACCACAATGATTGTGACCGCCGTCCCAGTGACGTACTCCGCCCGGACGTGCCGCGCCCAATCCACCACACCACGCTCTGCCAACCAGTTGGCCACGAGCAGGACGTTGCCCAGCAGAAGGATTGAACCGATCAACCCCAACACAATGACCTTTCGAACTGCGAGACTCATCGTTGTCCTCCTTTCAAAAAGCGACAATCAACCAGCATCGAGATTAGCGCGAATAGGAGGAGAGCGCAAGTACTTTTTTGGAGAAATCTTCTGGAGTGATGTAACTGGCGGGTGGAGGCGCACTTACGAACACATTGCGGCAGCCTCTACGCCGCACGTTGCTCACGCGACTGATCTCGTTGCTCATGATTCTATTATGCGTACGGTCGCACCAAGCACCTGATGCGCCCCGGCCAAATCCATCATCCGCGCCGTGATCACTGCTCTGAGCAACTCTGGCGGTAGGAGATCCGCGAATTTTAAGAAATCACATGCCCTCTCTGGTACGCATGGGTTGAAGGGCACATCAGTGTCACGAAGGCTCTGAATTGCCTTCCGGAGGTCATGAAGCTGATTTCCTGTCGAGAACTTTATCCAAAGGTTATCCGCGCGAACTCCGTCGCAAATGAAAGGCTCGAGTAACGAGACTATCGTCTGATTTGTCCGCAGTCCAGCAAAGGTCCACCATTCGCAGCCGCCCTCTCGTTGCAGAATCGCGGTGCCTTCAGAGACTGCTTCGGCAAGCTCCTGCCTCAACTCCCCCATTCTCCCGCAGGCCCGTCGAGACCAGCGTGGGTCCTCGTGAACAGATCCTAATACGTTCCTGATCGCGGTACACAGAGAAGGTGATAGTGGAACGCTGGAACCACTCCAACGAGAGCGGCCCCTCTCACCCGATGGCTCAACATGGGCAATCTTACGATCCCAGTCAAGATTAATGACTCGCCAACTGCATCCTCCAAGGGCAAGAATCGTGGGACCTTGTCGGTTGGCCGTAAAGGATAGTGGGTGGACAAATCCAAGCTCGCATCTGCCATGCCGAACCTGAAATAATGGCTGAGAGGAAATAACAGACAGAAGTTCGATGAAATTGCGGCGTCCAAGGCGATGATCTGCAACAGGACCCATGTGCAAAACACCGTTATCCTCGTAGAGCAGCCGTGAATTCAACGCAAATTCGATGATAGCGTCGACGCAGTCCTTCTCGATGCCAGCGCATCTAGCTACCGTGCCGATCCATTTGTGCCAATCCTCGCGGATGAGGTCCTGCTCCTGTAGTACCAGCGCGAACAGTTGTTGAGCAAGAACGTGGTACGGTGCAGGAGGTGCAACAACGTCTTCAACATAACCTGACATCCAGAGGTCGATAATCCCCGCAGCCTGAAGCAGAGCATAGTCATTGGTAGCCAGGAAAAGATAGTTACTGTCAGTGCCAGGGCGACGCCCCGTTCGACCCATGCGCTGCAAGAAACTTGCGATCGTAGCAGGGGCATCAATCTGGATGATGCGATCAAGATCGCCAACATCCACACCCAACTCAAGCACACTGGTAGCCACAATGACGCAATTTGTTTCAAGGGTAAACGCTTGCTCGGTTTGAGCACGTTGCTCCCGACTCAAGGAGCTATGTGTTACGAATGTCGCGACATCAAGCTTTCGCAGTTCAGCTGCAAGTTCCTCCGCACGAGCCCGGCTATCTACAAAGACAAGTCGCTTCTCTCCGCGGTGCATGCGTGAAATCACAACCGCAGCATTTGCTATTGAACCTACATAGTCCAACTGGACCCTTGCCCTGTTGGATCCAGCCATTTCGGAGCGAACCACACAGCTTGCACGTTCACCACAACAGATGAGCCACTTCAGCAATTGGTTCGGGTTACCTACCGTCGCGGAAAGCCCCAATCTTTGAAGTTCTCGTCCAGTGAGACGGGAAATCCGCTGAAGAACTGCCAGGAGATGCCAGCCTCGATCATCTCCTGCAAAGGCATGCAGTTCGTCTACAATCACGACTCGGACTTGACCGAGCAGACCCATACAATCAGCCTTCTGCGAAACGAGCATTACCTCCAACGACTCGGGGGTCGTCAACAGGATGTCGGGCGGGTCCCGATTGATTCTGGCACGAACACTTGGGCCGATATCACCATGCCAGAGACCGCAAGTCCGCCCTACCAGAGAGGCATATCGGGTCAATCTGGGCTGCAAGTTGTTGAGCAACGCCTTGATCGGGCAGATGTAGAGTGTACTCAGCCCGCGCCAATCCTCCGTTAGCATCCGTGACAGAACAGGCAAGATCGCCGCCTCTGTCTTCCCACCTGCCGTGGGGGCAATTACAAGCACATGTTCACCACGCAAGACAGCCGGAATGACTTCCTCCTGGAACGGCCTGAGCTCTCGCCAGCCGAGACTGTTGACAATGTGGTGCTGTATGCCTGGATGGAGGAGCTCGAATGTAGACACGTGAAGACGCCTTATGTCAGTGCAATATCGTCCACGCTGGTCGCGGAAGCGGCGTGTCGCTCCGTTGCCGTGAGCTCCGTATCCTGGATCGTCAGCTTATAGTGCTGGTGGGGGTCGAAGTCAGCGAATTGATCGATGCGATCAAGGATATCGGCGACCAACTTCTTCAGGAAAATGCGAGGAGCAACACCCACCTTTCCCCCGAGTCGACCCGCGACGGCATGGGCAAGTTCATTGATGTATGCGTCACCCGCCTTGACTGCCAGCCGATCTGGGGCATTGGCATGCATAGCGTACACGTCGCGCACCTTTCGACCGACATCGCACAAGCGGTCGAAGTCAAAGGCGGAGAGCCGCACCTGCACAGCCCGCGGATTATCGAACCTCGCGTCCGTGGTGAAGTCCACATGCAGTCGCTGGGCTAGTGGTTCAAGCCGCTGTACGCCTTGCGGGCCTTCATAGAAGGCGCCAGTTCCAGTGATCATCAGGTAAAGCCCTGGAAACCGGCCGGAATCGATGTCGTCGATAAGTTGACGCAAGGCATTGAGGCTCTTATCCCGCATGTCACCCCGGACTCGTTGAATGGTCTCCACTTCGTCGAGTACAAGATACAGCCCGGCATGTCCGGAGTCGCGTAAAACAGTTAACAGGCCCTGGAGGAAGCTCATCGCACCGAAGTGATCGATGTCGCCTTTTATCCCGACCTGCCTCTTGCTGCTGGCGGCAACGTTCGGTTGTCCCGCAAGCCAGGCGGCAATGCAGTCGGCCAAGGCAGTATCGCCTGTCGCTCGTGCCGTATGGTAACCCCGAAGAGCAACGGCGAACATCGGCGCGGACCGGGTCACCACGGCCAGTCGCTTTTCCATCAGCGTATTGGACCGCTCAAGCAATTGTCCCTGATCGCTGGGCGAGATGTCTCCTTCCGCCAACACATCCTCTTCCAGCGTAAAGAACCACCCGTCCAGAACATTCCGAAAAGCTCCCGTGGGCGTATCCGCGGTGCCCAGCCTCTCCATCAGGCGCCGGTACACTGTTTCCAGCCGGTGCAAGGGCGTTTCTGTTTCTGATATCTGAACCTCGGATGTGGCGAAACCCATCTGGCGGGCATGCTCTGCCATCCACCGAGAGAAGAATGTCTTGCCCGTACCGTATTCGCCACGAACAGCCTTGAATCGCGCGCCACCGGCCTCAATTGCCTGGAGTTCCTCACCCAATGTCGCGACGAAGCGATCAAGCCCCACGGCCAGCAGATCCAGGCTCTGCATGGGGACGGTGCCCCTGCGGAGTGCATCAATCAGTTCATCGCGACGTTGGTGGCTGATAGTCCTCATGCCAGTCTCACAGGCCCAGTTCAAACTGCTTCTTCAACAGCGGGATATTCAACACAACGGTGTTCGCGGCATCCTGGCGGTCAAGGATAGCGTACCCCTCGACATTCAGCAATCGCTGTATCACGGCCAGAAGGCCCGGCAGGCGATGCTCGGGCACTCCAACGGTGCCGGCGAGCGCTGCGGTTGTCATGGAGCCACCGCGACTGACCAAGGCGGCTAAGAGTCGCTGTACCGTCACCTCGTCAATGCGGACGCGGCCGGTCAACCGCTTCTGCACGGCGAACACTTCGCTCTGCAATAGGACTTTAATCCACGGTTCCTCTGCCACGGGTATGACCTGGGAAACCCGGGGCTGATCAAAGAGCGTTGGCGCTGCCGCCTTCTTTGGACGTTGCGGCTGCTCCGCAACCGCCGGGATCGGCCGGGCCACCATGGGCTCGGTCCACCACGCGGGAAGCTCGACCGGGAGTTCTCCAAAACCCTCAGGCACTTGGAGTTCGGGCCACAGAATCCCGATGGGGATGAGCATCTCCTGCGGTGTTGCCCCACCGTGGTAACCGTTCTTCTTCGAGCCATAACGGAGTCGTTCCGACCATGGTACAATGACCCGCCCCCCGTCCGGCATCACCACTCGGGGTGAATTCACGTCCAACTCGTCCTTCCCGACAGCCTCGCCAGGCCGCCTCCAGCGAAGGCCATCGATCGCCTCGCGATACTCGGTCTGACGATCCAGCACATGCCCATGATCGCTCAGAAGAACCACCAGTCGGCCGGCAGCACGAGCTTCGGCCAAGATCGGCTCGAGTACCCGAATGCGCTGCATCGTCCAGTCAGCATCGATCTGGCCCCCCTTGTCCAAATGATCGTCTACCGCGTTGATCACAATACCGACCACGCGTTGCTTTCTATCCGCCAGTGCCTGTCGAATACCCTTGGTCAAGCTCGAATCGTCTTCGCCTTCTAGAGCAGCCTTGTGGAACAGCTTTGGCGCAAGACCCGGCAGCGACGATGTGGCCAATGCCATGTGCGTAGCGAACCCTTGCACTTCATCGGATGCCTGGCCGCGTCGTAGGGCTCCGCACAAAAGGCTGGTGCGGCACACTTCGGTTATAGACGGGAGGGCCGCCAGCCCGATGAGCCGCTTCGGCGTCGGCCCAATACCCAGATCAATCCAGTTATGAGACTTGATGTCCGAGACCAACTCGCGGAAGACCGCCCAACTCATGCCATCGACCAGAAGCAAGAGGACCGGGGCTTTCTCGGCCGCTTTGGCGACCACTTGCTCGATCATCTGCTCGACTGGTATCAATCCAGCCGCAGCATCGCCCATTACCTGTCGTTCGCATAGAGCCTGTCCGAACCGGAGATTCTCGGCCTCTCGCAATTCGGTGATGCGATCCACCAAATGCACCAAAGCCGCGGCCAGGTCTTTGTTGGGCTCGCCGCCGCGTAGAACCTGACGTGCCCAGTCCACGAACCCGGCGTCGCCAGCATACGCCTGGGCAATCGCTAACAAACCCGCTGGACTTCCTGGATTGCTGGCGTTCTGGTCCGCAAGCCAACGCGACAGCCGAACAGCCATTATGACACGTTCCGCCCTACGTCCAGCGTCATGCCATAACCGATGTTGCTGGATGCTGTCGCATAGATTCTGGAGTTCCTCGGGAATTGCGGTCGCCCGCGAGTCGACGTGAGACCTAAGGGCCTGCCCAAAGCGGGACAGTCGTTGCTCAAAGCCGCTTTCAAGTTCGCTGCTACGCCAAGCATGGCTTGCAGCGCCAATGCTTTCGATGATTATTTCCGCCTCATCCAGGCAGCGACGCCGCGTCATCTTCGGGAGTTGCGCGGCAGCAACAGAGGCAGCATCACGCCACCGCCTGGCGAGTTCGGTCGGCAGATTTGTCGCACCAACGTATGCATCAAGGCGACCCGCCGCCTTATCCAGATCGTGGCCGACGGTGTCGTGGTAGACGACACCCAACACCAAACCAATGGCGAGCGCCTCTGACCCATGCTCGCTCCCAACACAGCCCAGAACGGCGTTGGCGGCATCTCCCGCCGTCTCACTGATCCATACCGTCGCCGCACTACGGAACTCCGGCGTGCAGGCCCTCCAGCGACCGGCCAGATCGGACTCCGCCGTGGCTCGCAGGAGTTCCGCCAGATCTGGGTGGGCGCTAGCCAGACCCAGCCGCCCCGACA
>Ga0315296_10002596_pt1 | contig 15367 bp, 20 predicted proteins | sample YL17G14_18_MG_FD_203921 | JGI IMG/M metagenome (GOLD analysis project Ga0315296, IMG submission 203921) | Sediment microbial communities from Yellowstone Lake, YNP, Wyoming, USA - YL17G14_18 | ecosystem: Environmental > Aquatic > Freshwater > Lake > Sediment | place: USA: Wyoming | collected... | reverse complement strand
GATTTGTGGTTTTGAACCCGAATTATGATGCGGTCGCCGGGATTTGGACCTGAATGGGTTCAAGTCTTAGAAGCTTTCGCTAATAATGCCCAGCGCTTAAGTCTCGTAGGTTCAAATCCCACCCCCCGCACTCTAATTTCAGGCATACTTTGAGCTTATTTCAGCTAAAGAACCCCGATTTGGGATGTTGTAGGTGGGGGCTAAAAATTGAGCACGTGTTTACCGGTAAAAGCGTTTGGCTTTGGGATTCTGGAGAGCTTTAAACCCTCGTTCAAGCATTTCTAGGTCATAGAGCTTGCATACGTAGGCTGGGTGAAAGTGTTGCAAACAACTGGGGACTTGATGACTACCTCCTACGTTGTTTAGAGACTTTACTTATGGCTCGAGTGTACATATTCGACGAAACGCCTGCAACAAGTCCACCAATTGCGTCATTTGTGATTGGCCCAAGTTCCTTCAAGATGCCTGGTTTGGCTTGATCAAATCGAACAAACTCAAAAATCCCTCTCGCCCCAGCTATATAGTTAGCTATGGTCATTCCCAGAAGCTCATCGGTTACAAGTCCAGGTCGACCCATAAACCTTTCTTTTGTTAAGCCAGGGATCAAACCAGACTTAGCGTCCTCTTCTGCGCGGAAACACGCAACCTCCAAACAAGAGACATTCACATCTGACAAGGCTTCAAAGAACTCTTCCTTAAGCAATTCAAGGGCTTTCTCCTTTGTTTCCACACCCGGATGAGGCACATATAGTTCCAAAGCAGCATCTATCAAATCCTGTAGTGTAATCCCTTTTTCCTCAAAATATCTCAATAAAGGTAAATCGCAACTTTCAGATTTCTTTTCTGCCATGTTCACACCCCGCTTGTTTTAGGAGGAGAAGACTAATAAAGGTTGGCTGGATAATCCATCCAACATGTCAGCGAAAATTCCCGTGAGACAGCTTGCAGCCATATCGTTGTTGGTTGCTACAGCCGCCTCCGTAAGGATTGGCATGAATTGGGCCGCGCTCGCAGTGACTATTCCGATTTATGGTGTTCTGGTAAAGATCGGGTTGACTGAGACTTTGACCTTTGCTTCCGGCTTCGTGTTTGGGCCTGTACAAGGTTTCGTCACCGGTCTGCTGATAATTGTCGTTTCTGACCTGTTTACGTTGGCTGGCCTTTGGACCCCCTTTATTGCAGTAATCATTGGCATGCTTGGCTTACTCGGAGGTTTGCTTCGACGTTTTAAGACTAATCCGAGCATCGTGCTATTAGGTGCAACGGCAGTTGCTCTGACAACGTTAAGTGAATTGCTTCAGAATATATGGTTCGCGTGGTACATGTGGGCATTCTATATGCCCGAGACACCGTTTGGGGCGGTACTCGGAACGGTGCTTGTTGGTGGTGTGAAATCAACTGTTACGGCCCTGATTAACAATGTTGTTCTGTTCATGGCAATCGCACCGACAATAATCAAAGCATTGCAAGAAATGGTAATGCCAAAAACTGCCGTAAAAGAGAAGGCGGTTCAATCTTGAACAACTTTGTTGACGAAATCTGCTTCAAGCTTCGGCTTTTGTCACAAGAAGCAACAAAAAGAAATTTGACTGAAGGTATTTTGCTTTCCGGCGGGTTAGACACAAGCATTCTAGCGACCATTGCGTCAAAATCCGCATCGTTAAAGGCTTTTACTGTAGCCCTTGAAGGAGCTCCAGCGCCTGACGTTCAATACGCAACATTGATGGCCCGTAGATTGGCGCTAGCGCATGTTGTTTGCTACTTCCAAAACGACGAATTGTATGATGCTGTTCGCGTGGTCGTGAAAACAATGAGGTCTTTTGACCCCATGGAGATACGCAATAGCATAGCGGTTTACATTGGGTTGAGAGTGGCGAAGGAACATGGAATGGGCACCGTCATGACTGGTGATGGATGCGATGAGTTATTCGCCGGATACAGTTTTCTTTTCGACTTGGAGAAAGAGCAACTGGACTTGGAATTGCGGAAACTATGGGATGTCATGCAGTTCTCGTCCATCAAGTTGGCGAAGGCCCTTGGAATAGAAGCAAAGCTTCCTTACCTTGATCCCGATTTCAAGTCCTTCGCTATGAAAATTGATTCAACCTATAAGGTTCGTGACGAAAAGGGGATGAGATGGGGCAAATGGATTGTTCGCAAGGCTTTCGAAAGCATCTTACCTGAGGAAATTGTGTGGAGAGTTAAAACGCCTATTGAGTGCGGCTCAGGAACGTCGACGCTTCCAAACCTCTTCAATGAGAAGATTTCTGATGAAGAGTTCAAGGATAAAAAATGCAGGTATTTTGATGAGGACAAAGTGATGATTCGGGATAAGGAACAATTGTTCTACTACGAGGTTTACAAATCAGCTATAGGCGTCCCGCATCCTGCCGATCTAAAGAGCAGATTGTGTCCTGAGTGTAACTCTAATGTAGCCGAGGGAGCCACTTATTGCCGAACTTGCGGAGCTTATCCGATTTAATCGTTGGGTGATTGTTATGTCTCGAGTTGTTGTGTCGTGGAGTGGTGGAAAGGACAGCTGTTTTGCCTGCCATAAAACAATCTCAGAAGGATCCGACGTTTCTTATCTCATGAATTTTGTCTCGAAAGATGGAAGATGTATGTCTCATGGGCTAAACTCTCGATTGCTCCTAGCACAGTCTGAAGCAATCGGAATTCCAATGGTTCAAAGAGAAGTCGCGTGGGAAACATATGAGCAAGGTTTCAAAAGTGTGGTACGTGAGCTAAAACAAAAGGGCGTAGAGAGCGCTGTCTTTGGAGATATCTCTAACATTGCGGGACATGAGGGTTGGATAGACCGGGTTTGTAGCGAACTGGGTATAAAGCCTGTGAAGCCTTTATGGGGCAGTGATCCTTGGCAGCTTCTCGCCAGCTTTATTAAAGAAGGGTTTGAAGCACGCGTGGTTATGGCGAAAGCGAACTTATTTGGCAAAGAGTGGCTTGGGCGCAAAGTAAACGAGACTTTTATGAGAGACTTGCGGAAGCTTGCGGAAAAAGTCGATGTTCACCCTTGCGGCGAACTGGGTGAGTATCATACGTTCGTTTGTGATGGTCCATTGTTTAGAAAGCGCCTAAGAATACTTGATTTTGAAAAGAAGACACTAGAAGGATTCTGGTTTCTGGATATTACACACTGCAGAACTGTGGAGAAGTGAGAGAAATGCATGACATAGTTTTAGCGCATAATGAAACCAAAGGCAGAGCCTTCTTAAATCAGCTAAGTGGAAAAACACCTCTATTTGCATGCGTCATTGGCGTGACTGAGACTGCGAAAATTCCTGGCATATCGGCTGCGGGAAAATATCCCGAGTTAACCGATTATACGCCACCTGCTGACGTTGAGCTTCTTCTACTTGGAAAATGTAGATGTATAGCGGGTGTGCCTGTGACGCCGGAAGGGATACCGACTCCTGCCTTAATTACCATGTCAGCACTGAGGCTAGCGAACATACCCGCTCTCGTGGTCAGCGGCGGACTTGAGATAAATCCGCATGTTCCCTTCTTAGACTTAGGAGGAAAATCCGGAAGAGATGTAAGAACAGGCAAAGCTGTCGACAATGCAGGGGAAGTTATGTGGAGAGCAAAGATTGTTGCAGAGAACTTGTCCAAGACGGTTGACTATCTTGTGATTGGTGAAAGCATTCCTGGTGGCACAACGACTGCTCTCGGCGTGCTGTTGGCTATGGGCATGGACGCCAAAGGAAAAGTAAGCAGTAGCATGTCTGGAAATCCCCATGAACTCAAGAGTAGAACTGTTGAAGAGGGCTTGAAGGCTTCAGGTCTGGGGTTCGGTGTCTTAGCAAATGATCCGCTAAAAGCGATTTCCTGTGTTGGAGACCCAATGATGCCCGCTTTCGCTGGATTGATCCTTGGTGCCGCAGATAAAGTGCCAGTTTTGATGGCTGGCGGAACACAGATGGGGGCAGTATTATCCATCGTTAGAGCCATAAATCCAAAGATCCTCGACAATGTAGCCATTGGAACTACCAGATGGATCATGATTGACAAGACAGCTGACCTGAAAGGAATAATCACTCAAATAGCGGACGTTCCGATACTTGCTGCTGATCTCGACTTCAGCCAATCGCGATTTGAGGGCTTAAGGGCTTACGAGGCGGGTGCGGTGAAGGAAGGAGTCGGTGCGGGAGGAGCAGCAATAGCTGCGATGGCGAAATCAGAAGGATCAATAACAAAAGATACTTTGCTTATGGAAATTGAGAGCAACTACGAGCGGTTAGTGGGATCCAAGTGATGTAGTGGAATGTTTAAGGAAATAAAGAACCTGATAGCTTTTCTCACAATAATTCCGGTAGGTATGGATTCGGATTACCTCGCTGACACAGCTGACTACATGTATTTTTTTCCATTAGTAGGTGCTTTTATTGGATTGTCATCAGGAATATTCGGTTGGCTGCTTCTTAACATCCTTGACGCTGCAATTGTCGGAATCTTGACTTTAGGCTTCATCTTGCTGATCACTGGGCTTCACCACACTGATGGACTACTCGACTTTGGAGATGGTATAATGTATCAGGGACCAGCGGAGAGAAAGATTGAGATCATGCATGACCCGCAAACAGGTGCTGGCGGCTTGACACTTGGCTTAGTGACAATCTTAACAACAGCTTTATGTATCGCACAACTCAACCAGAACCGCTTTATACAAAGCTTGATTGTGTCAGAAGTCTCAGCCAAGCTCGCCATGGTGATCGTAGCATGGACGGGAAGATCCGCTCACAAGGGGATGAATACATACTTTGTCAACGCTATGCATGGTCAACATCGAAATCTTCGAATGATAGTTGCTCTCTTTATCGCATTTGGCATAGTGTCACCGCTTATGAATGCGGTGGGTTTTGCCGCGTTGGTCACAGGTTTGGCCATTGCTCTGGTTCTCACGGTGATTTCAAATAGACACTTTAAAGGTGTGACAGGTGACGTGTTTGGGGCGGCGAACGAGCTTGCCCGATTGGCTTCATTAATCACTATTTCAGTGGTGGTTAGATGGGCGTGACCGCGCTGGTGATGGCTGGAGGTAAGGGCACGCGGATGAAAACCATGGGAGAAAAGCCCTTACTGGAAATTTGCGGCATACCTCTTATTGAATACGTCTTGAATGCGCTAAAAGCCTCAAAGAAAGTAGATGAGATAATTGTGGCTACAAGTGAACGTACTCCCAAAACAGCTGCCATGGCAAGAAAATTATCAACGAAGGTTTTGAAAACACCAGGAAAGGGCTTCGTGCCTGACATGCAATGCGCGATCAAGAAGCTTGAACTCGGCACAGTTTTAACGATATCAGCAGACCTACCTCTAATCAAGAGTGAATTTATTGATGAGATAATAGAGCGTTATGAACAATGCGGCAAACCAGCGTTGACAGTTGCTGTTCAGAAGGATATACGCGAAGGATTAGGTCTGAGTTCGGATTACGCCTTCGAAGTAAATGGCAAGTGTTTGGTTCCGGCAGGCATAAACGTGATTGATGGGAAGAGAATCAATGAAAAAGAGCTGGAGGAAGAAGTCTTCGTCCTCGACGATGAGAGAGTTGCTGTGAACGTCAACACTTTGGAAGATTTAAGGGTCACTGAACTTATGCTGCAACCAACGTCGCGGTAGTCTCCATTTCTATGTCTTCCATATTAATGCAAACCCTAACATGCAACCTTCTGACTTAGCTGAGCCCTACTATCTGCGTTAAGCCTAACCTGACACTAATAATGAGCATCATGATATAGCCTTGAACTCTCGGAAAGCATATTTGGTATGTTTTTTTACCGATAAAGTTGAGTGGGGGTCCCACCCCCCGCATCTGAAATTCAGGCACATTCTGAGCTTGTTTCGGCTAAAGAAATCCAATTTGGAACGTTGTGAGTGGGGTTGAAATTTGAACACACGTTTACCGGTAAAATCTCTCCAATTTTGAGAGAGCTTCAATCTCTGCTTCAAACTTTTTCAGCTTACCATCAATTTGCGAGTAGAAATCAGCTTGATTGCGATTGAAACAGCTAGGGTTTACTAGCATTTTCGCTATTCATCCGAGAGCTCGTCGTTTTTTCGCTGTCATGTTATGCGAGAACAAGGAATAGACCAGTCAGCCAATAGGCCAAAACTGATCACTAACCAGATGGTTCAGGAAGCAGACACGATAATTGTGATGGGATGCAGTGACGAAGGGTTCTGCCCGGCCCCTCTGCTGAACTAAGTGATAGACTGGGGAATCGAAGATGCGAAAGGTAAACCCATAGAGAAGGTAAGAAAAATTCGAGACGGCATTGAAAGAAAAGTGAGAATGCTGATTGCTGAGTCTGTCTAGTCAGCCCCAGGTATTTCCGCGCTTGCGCGTGCGTCTTTTTCTTGAGCGGTTCTGTTTTTTATTCTGTGCGCGGGGATTTTGCCATAAGATGCGGAACACTTTTTTCTTTTTGAGCATTGCCTCGTTGCAGCCCATTTCAGGATCGGGATCACAGCTTCTCTGAGCCCTTCTCCATCTTTCGTCAACGAGTACTCAACTCGAGGCGGGATTTCGGCAAATGATTCTCTCTTGAGTAGCTCTTCGGCTTGAAGTTGCTTTAGTGTGTCTGCAAGCGTCTTGGGACTTATGCCCCTCAGTTCTTCCATGAGTCTGTTGAATCTGAGGTTACCATAATTCCCGATTGCATTGATGATTAAAAGCGCCCATTTCTTGCTTATCACGTCTATTATTCCTTCAAGCGGACAAAAACAAACTACGTCATTCTTGTTCTGCATGCCCGTCACTTTCCTTCCACATAGCAACTATCTCGCTATAAACTTGATAGCATAAATACTTTACTTCTAATAGTATCAGGAAGAAATCGAGGTGAGATCAGATATGGATGAAGAGTGTGGTTGCGGTGGGCATCACCGGAGGCATGAGGACTATTGTGGATGTGGTGTGCATGGAGAGGGACACGGTTACAGAAGACGGTTTTTAACGAAGGCCGAGAAGATGGAGAAGCTGAAGAGCTATGCAGACGAGCTGAAGAATGAGCTCAAGGCTGTAGAAGAGAAGATCAAAGAAATGCAAAGTTGAAAAACATCCAAGCCTGAAGCTTAGGGTGGTGCTTGATAAACGATTGGGAAAGTTGGCACAAAATCGATGGTCTCAAACAATGGATCAGCAAACATCTTCATTTACCCCCCATTTTTAGGTTGGAAAGTTGGTGGAGTGACAAAACATGGGCAGTGCAATAGAAGCAATAAATCTGACGAAATATTACGATGATCTTTTAGCAGTTGATCACGTAAACTTTGAAGTTGAACAAGGCGAAATCTTTGGGTTCTTGGGCCCCAATGGTGCTGGGAAAACAACTACGATACGAATGCTCACGGGACAGACCAGACCCACCTCGGGCTCGCTCAGAGTCGCTGGCATGGATATGGTTCGAGAGCCAAATAGGGCAAAGGCGTGCATGGGGGTTGTGCCCGAAGTTTCCAACATCTATGATGAAATGAACGCTTGGGACAACCTCATTTTTGCAGCTCAGCTCTACGGAGTTCCTAAGAATGAGCGAAAAAAAAGGGCGAAGGAACTTCTGGAGCTCTTCGGACTTCACGAACGTCTTGCAGATCGTGCAGGCAACTTTTCCAAGGGCATGAAAAGAAGATTGACGATAGCCGCTGCCCTCATTCATAAACCTAGCATCCTTTTCCTGGACGAACCCACTTCTGGCTTAGACGTCCAAAGCTCGCGGATGATCCGGAACCTGACGAAGGACCTCAACAAGAACGGCGCGACCATTTTTCTCACCACACACTACATTGAGGAAGCCGATCAATTGTGCCAACGTGTAGCCATTATCAATCAAGGAAAGATTGTTGCCGTTGATAATCCAGAGAAACTAAAAGCTTCCGTTGAGAAGCATCAAATCATTGAGGTGTCTTTCGACCAGACGCAGAATCTGGAACGTATGCTGGCGAGCCTAGAATATTCAAGCAAGGTCGTGCAGGTTGGCGACAAATTTAGGCTCCATGTAAGAAATACTTCCGAGGCCGTTCCGCTCTTGGTTGATTTTGCGAGAGAAAACGGTTTGAAGATCATATCGATCAACACATTGAACCCGAGTTTGGAGGATGCTTTTGTCGAAATGACCGGGCTTAGCTCCGAAGTTATGGCGGCCGAAAAAGAACAAGGCAAGAAGGCTGCAAGTCTTGGCTAGAGCGTGGGCTGATAGTCTGATCAAAGCATTCTACATCGCAAAGAAGGACGCAAAAGTCTACTACTTCAAGGCACCAAACTTCACCTACGGCCTCTTGATTCCTGTTTCATTGTACTTAGCCTTCAGCATGGCTGGCGAAATCAATTCAAAGCTGGTCGTAGCTGGGCTGACTTCTCTCGTAATGCTCTTCGGAACAACATCGATTGAAGCGGTAGCAGTGGTCCTTGAGAAGCAAACTGGAACTTTTGAGAGGCTCCTTGCAGCGCCCATTTCATTATTCACCATTGTTCTCGGAAAAGCATTAGCAGGCTTCTTCTTCGGTCTCATACTAGCAGCTGTGGTTCTTTTCCCTCTGGCAGCTGTGTCTGGTACAGTTGTCATGAACCCTCTGTTAGCTGTTATTGCAATCGCTTTTGCTTCCATGGCATTTTCAGCCCTAGGCATTATCGCCTCTGCGTACGCAAAATGGGTTCCAGAAGCGCAGATGCTCTCAAACTTTTTGAGGTTCCCAATGGTTTTTCTTTCAGGAACCTTCACGGCTCTGGAAACCTTGCCTTCTCAATTGCAGGTCGTTGCCCGTTTCCTGCCTCTCACATACTCCGTTGAAGCGTTAAGAAGCTCCATCGCTCAACCAGCAGTAACTTACACATATATCTTAGACATTGCTGCATTGACTTTGTTCACGATCGTGTTGCTTGCTATCTCCACGAAGATACTTGAAAAAAGAATTGCTTGATACCGCGTGAATCACCTGTGTTCGTGAATCCACCCATAGTCCGCGTAGATCTTTCTTGTCGCGACTGAAGTCAGGAAATCGATGAATTCTTCAGACAGCTTCACATTCTTGCTATAAGATATCATACCGGCAACAGTGCTTCTGAAGACCTGAAGACTCTTAGCGAGTTCGATTATCTCGCAAGTGTCTGGCCACGCGCCCTGGAACGCATTCCAGCGCGCGCTAAGCTCTCCAGGGGGCTGTCAGCAGCAGCAACAACCATGTCCTTCGTGTTCTGAATGGTCATCAATGAATCTCTGCGGATTCTTGTCGAATACTGCCTTGCACGACTGGTTGCAGAAGTAGTAGGTTTTGCCTATGTATTCAGATTTGAATGCTGCTGTTTTCTCATCCACATTCATTCCGCAAACTGGATCCTTAACCATGTTTATCTTCACCTCCATCATTTCATAGTCTGCTCATTCAGCTTCTCAAACTTGAATTTCGACAATTTCAACAATGCAGAGTTGGTGACCACGGTCAGCGAGCTGATGGCCATCGCTCCAGCAGCGAATATTGGGTTCATCAATCCAGCTGCAGCAACTGGGATCATGACTGTATTGTATATGAATGCCCAGAACAGGTTGGAGTTGATTTTTGTCATAGTCTTCTTACTCAACTCCACGGCTAGCGCCACATCTCGCAAGTCGTCCTTGATTAGCACTATGCCGCCTGTTTCTTTCGCGATGTCGGTTCCGCTTCCGATTGCTATTCCAATGTCGGCTTGAGCCAAAGCTGGGGCATCGTTTATGCCGTCGCCAACCATCGCGACCGTTTTCCCTTCGCTTTGCAGTTTTTTAATCGCATTGACTTTCTCCCAAGGCAGCACATTGGCTATCACATGGTCAATATTGAGCTGCCTTGCAATTGCTTTGGCAGTTGTTTCATTGTCACCGGTCAACATAGCTACCTCCAACCCCATGCTCTTCAACTTGCTTATTGCTTCAACTGCATTCTCTTTCGGCGTGTCCATAGCGGCAACGACACCTGCAGGTTCACCGTTCACAACAAGAATCATCACCGTTTTGCCTTGTGCTTCCAACCTCTCAAGATCCTGCTGTACTTGTTCGATCGGAACTTTCTCACTCTGCATGAGTCTTCGATTTCCAAGCAATATTCTCTTGTTTTCGTAAGTGCATCTGACTCCATAGCCTGGTACTGCCTCAAACGATTCTGCGTCAGGAATATCAGGGTCACTTTGACTCGCTGCATTCGATATAGCTTCCGCCAGCGGATGCTCCGAACCCTTCTCAGCAATCGCTGCAAGTCTCAACACATCCTTTTCCTCAAAGCCGTTGTAAACCACGATGTCGGTGACTGAGGGCTCTCCCTTCGTCAGCGTTCCTGTCTTGTCGAAAACAACGGTTTTCAGTCTTCTGGCTCTTTCAACATATTCACCACTGCGAAGCAGGATACCATATTCCGCGCCTTTGCCTACACCCGCCAACATAGCTGTGGGGGTGGCGATACCCAAAGCACATGGGCAAGCAATCAGCAATACGGCAAGCAGCACGAAGAACGCAGCTGAGAAACCACTCACAACATACCAGTAGGCGAAAGAAACAGCGGCAACCGAGAAGACTACAGGAACGAATTTCCCGACGACTCTATCGGCAAACTTTTGCACGGGTGCGCTTGAAGCTTGCGCTTCTTCAACCAGATGCACAATCTGTGAGAGCGCTGTCTCTTCTCCAATCTTGGTCGCCTTGACTCTTAGAAGCCCAGTCTTGTTTACAGTGGCACCTATGACCTCGCTTCCGATATTTTTCTCGACAGGTATGCTCTCACCAGTGATTATTTTCTCATCTACTGAAGAGTATCCTGCGATGACGACCCCGTCTGTAGGAATCTTCTCGCCAGGCTTAACAACCATAACATCGTTCACGTGGACCTCATCGATTGGAACTTCAACTTCTTTTCCATCCTTGACCACTCTGGCTATAGTTGGCTGAAGTTCCAGCAATTTTCGAATTGAAGCGGCTGACCTTCTGCGGATGCTTTCTTCTATGTATTTTCCAAGCAGGACAAAGGCCAGTATCCCAACCGCTATCTCCAAATAGCCTTCTCCACCACTCGCTAAGCTGGGGAAGAATGCGTTGACTGCTCCGAAGCTCCAACCTGCAACTACTCCAGCGGAAATCAATACATCCATGTTGATTGCGCGATTTCTCAGAGATTTGTAAGCTCCAAATACTATGCTCCACCCTGCAATCCATACGACAGGAGTTGACACTACAAAAAGCGCTAGACTGTAGACGGATAGACCTCCGACTAGAGTGGTGGTCATCAAGACTGCCACCAAACCGAACAAAGCCAAAACTCGCAACCCGGCAACAGCGACTACACCCATCAAAGTCACAGCAACCCTGCGCTTCATGGCCTTCAGCTCTTGTTCTGGCTGCTCGTACACGTTGGCGCAAGATTGACTGCAGAAGTAGTACGTGTGATCTCCAATCTTCTTCTTGATCGCCTTATCCTTATCTACATCCATACCGCACACGGGATCTCTTGGCATAACATTCATCCTCCATTATGACATATGTAATTGGCTGTGGTCTCCGAAGTATTTAAATATATCTTTTTAAGATATATGTTTTAAAGATAAATCTGGTGAACATATGTCTAACAAAGACATAGACGAAATTGTCTCTGACTTCTCGCGCTTCTACATTCTCACCATCCTATACGAAGGACCACAACACGGCTACAGCATAATCAGCAAATTCAGAAAAAGGATAGGCAAAGAAATCAGCCCCAGCCTAGTGTACCCGTTTCTCAGTCAACTAGAGAAAAAGGGCCTTGTAAGACACGCGCTTAAGCCGGTCGGAGAGAAGAAAAGGAAAGTGTTCGAACTGACCGAAAAGGGGAAGGAACTCTGCAAGACATTGTTCAAACGCTTCTCAGCCCTTGTATCTGTTGCCATCGAACCGAACTTAGAAGTGTGCGCGAGCTGCGGATGCAAAGTGTACGAAGGCGGACACAGAGAGGTCATCGATGGAAAAGAAATGACCTTCTGCTGTGTGCACTGCGCAGCAGCATACAAGAGAGAAGCGTCGAGAAAGTCTGCTTCGCGAGAGCATTGATGTTTTAGGAGATGTATGAAAACATGCACATTGGAATTTTGGACATTATTTTACGCGTTGGATTGACCCTAGCAACGAGCTTCTTGTTCGGAATCATGTTTCTTGGCTATTGGCGTACAAGAACCCGTAAGATGCTGTTTGTCACAGCGGGGTTTGCAGTTTTCTTCGTTCATGCACTAATCACGGTTCCAGAGCTGTTCAGCGATACCTACCAGATCGCTATGAGCGAGAACGTGCACCTTCTCATCCATCTGATAGCACTAGTCTTGATAGCAATCGGCATATTGAAGGACTAGCACGTCATGTTCAAAGATGAAATCCTGGAAAACGAAAGAAGAAGAAAAATCTACGCCGCCATAGAGGGGAGTCCAGGTATTCATCTGAGGGAACTTCAAAGAATATTGAACATGCCCCTAACCACTTTGGAATACCACCTCAGCTATATGGCCAGGAAAAAGATCCTGTTCGCAGAAACACAGGGTCATCATAAAAGATACTACACAAAGCCCCTTGACTCTGAAGACAAAAAAGTGTTGGCAGCACTGAGACAGAAAAGAATGAGACAAATCGTGCTCATCATCCTAGCAAACGGAAAAGCAAAATATCAACTACTCGCAGACCAGCTCAAACTGTCGCATTCAACGTTGTCACCATACCTCAAATATCTGGTGAGCAACAACATCCTCGTCAAGGATAAAATCGGGTACGAAAACCTCTACACCGTTCAAGACGAAGATAGAGTCGCAAAAGTCTTGACAGCGTACAAACAGAGCTTCTTAGACAGACTCGTGGATAATGCGCTAGACATCTGGATGGAAACCCACTTTTCGCAAGGAAAAAACCAAACGTGAATTAGACAATTCGGCTCTTGTTTTGGTCTGATTCGGCTCTTGTTCTAGTCTGTTTCATGGTTTTGTCCGTCGCTTCTTATAAGCAAAGAATGAGAGGCTTGGAGTTGGAGGTTGAGAACAAGTCGGCAAAACCTGTTCTTCAAAAGGGCTCGGAAGGGTCTAGGGCACGTTGAAGGCCATTTTTCATAACACCTCTCTCCTTTCTCCTCTTCAGCTGCTCCAGACCTTTGCGAGAACCCAAGAAGAAGAGAATCATGCTGATATAGAAAGGTGGAGGAGAATGAACACACAGGTATTGCTTGAAGAAAAACACGTTCTGCTGAAGAATGAGCTTGGCGAAAAATTGCAGAAGAAACATGCTTTGGAATTGGAAATTACAAAAAAGTTCGAGGAGCTGAAAAGACTAGAGATTTCGCTAGAGAAGCGCGCTCATCTCACGACCGTTGAGGGATAGTAATGCTTTGCTGTTTAGGACTGGTTGCTGGATTTGCAGCTGGCGCCGCATTAGGCGGACCTTGGGCATTTCTCGCACCGATTGCAGGATTTGGCCTAGGCTTGATGGGAGACATGACCCTGATCAGACGCGGCCTGCATGGTATCCACAAAAACGCCGAACGATGGGTAAACATGAGAGAACGCGAGCTGCATCACGAAGAGTCTAATGAGGTGTAAGATGCAAGTGACAAGAAGAGTTATGGTTTTTGTCTTGGCCTCAATTGCGGTGATCGCCACGATAGCTCTGGTGAGCTTTGGTTTAAGTCATGCGCAGGCAATGAGGGAAAACGCCAGCTTCATGAGGTCTACAGGAGGGCATATGAGCCAAGATAATCACGGGACCTGCGATGAAAACATGTCAACTCACATGAATGCAACAGGGAATATGCTCGATGAATGCGGAGATGTGCATGACGGTATGAACATGGCAGGACACATGATGGGTATGCTAGGGCACTTCACTTTTCCTCCACTCTCTGCCGAGCAAGAATGTCTTTTGGTCCCTGTGCTTTTAAGCGATAGAGGCCTAGCTGCACACGACTAGACACCATCGCCCTAATTTGAGAGGTTGGAGAGAATGGCAGGAGAGCAAGTTAGCAGCGCGCGCTCGAAAAAAGAATTGCTTGATACAGCGAGAATCATATGTGTTCGTGAATCCACCCATAGTCGGCATAGATCTTCCTTATCACGGGTAAGGTCAGGAAATCGATGAATCTCTCAGACAACTTTACATCCTTACTATAGGAGATTATGCCGGCTACCGTGCTTCTGAAGACCTGAAGATTCTGGGGGAGCTCGATTATCTCGCAAGTGTCTGGCCAGACGCCTTGGAATGCGTTCCAGCCGAATATGGCGTCAACCTTGTCCGAATGGATTAGACTCATCAGAGAGCCGCATGCGTCTGCATGATGGGTGATGTTTCGACGTATCTGGTCTGTTAATCCTGCTTTGCTTGCCACGTCGTCCCACATGCCCTTCAGGCATCCATCAACGGCTATTCCGATTCGAACGTCTTTCCTGCAAAGGTCTTTGAGGGAAGCGATCTTTGCTGGGTTTCCAACGGGAACAATTATCACAGATCTTCGATAGCCCAGACTCTTTCTTGAGCCTTTAAGTATCAACCCTTGATCTTCTGCATCATCTAGAATGTACTCGGCGCCGGAAGAGAAGACGTCGCCTTTTTTGAACTTCGCAATTTCGTTCAGGAGGTCGCCTGGTTTGCCTATTCTTAAGTCGCATTTTACCTTGGAGTCTTTCTCAAAAATAGCAATCGCATCACGGAGAGGCGGAGCGACCGCCCCAGCAGAATACACCTTAAGCTGCCCTTTTTCAGATTCCACAGACCTTCTCACCAAGCCTGCCTCTACTTCTAATGAATGATAATCATCAAGACCTGCACAAATTGCTTTCGAATTCTGCGGCAAATTACGCGTGGTTCATATACGAAAAGCAATTGAAACGCCATGATTTTGGTAGCCACAGATAGCTTCGAACTCTCGCCAAACATATTGTAAGCGTACTTTTACCGGTAAACTTGGGTGAGGGTCCCACCCCCATCGCTTCCAACATCGCCAAGGATTAGCCCTCGTGGTGGCACGCGTACTCTTCATATGAACAGAACCAGTGATGAACATAGAATGAAAGCCCCTACAATCTGGATATACCCAAAGGTCCAGAGCATTCTTCAAAAAAAGTCACTAGGTCAAAAATGCCCAAAGGAGCAACATGTTTTACGGTTGATTCAGGGTCAGCCTTATCAAGTAAGAAGCTCCTCTTCTCAGGCAAGGGGCAAGGCTACCGTATGAAAGGGAAAGAAGACGCGACCAACTATTTTGTCAGACATCTTAAGGTGCAAAACGAGAAAGTGTAAGGAATTGCTATGGCAGATCCACTCCTGTTTGCTTTCGTGGTTGGGATGATTGCCATTTTGGTGGCGTCATATATCACTCGTTGGATTCTCAA
>Ga0315296_10002595_pt1 | contig 15373 bp, 16 predicted proteins | sample YL17G14_18_MG_FD_203921 | JGI IMG/M metagenome (GOLD analysis project Ga0315296, IMG submission 203921) | Sediment microbial communities from Yellowstone Lake, YNP, Wyoming, USA - YL17G14_18 | ecosystem: Environmental > Aquatic > Freshwater > Lake > Sediment | place: USA: Wyoming | collected... | reverse complement strand
GTTTTCCTTACGAGCTACGAAGCACAAGTCCTTCGAGTCCGTGAAAATTCGCCTTAACAGTCTATCCCGGTTCCAGCCCATACACGACCTGTCGAGATCGATGGCGTCTTTGAGGTCGCGTTGAGTCATTCGTCTAATCGTGCTTTCGCCTCCCTGATTTCCTATGCCTTCACCTGCAAAACGAATGAAGTCTGAATCGACTTTGAAGCCGATTTTCTCGTAGAACTTCACAGTGTCAAGATAGGCGTAGAGAGCAATTGTGGCAGCAGATTGCTCGGAAAGGTATTCGATGGCTTCTTTCACTAGTTGAGCACCGATTCCCTTTGAACGATAACCGGGATCAACTATTACGTTGCCGATCCAGCCTATCTTGTCGAAATGCGCAGTTGTTGTGATTCCAACTCTCTTGACGCCGTCTAAAGCTACTAAGCAGCCTTCAGGTTCAAGCTCCATCACAAACTTGAGGTCTCTCTCAGTAAGATCCCAGTGCATGGTATCGGTTAGTTTGATGGCAAAAGCGAAGTCGCTTGGAGTCATTTTCCTGAATGTGATTCTTGTCATTTCAGAGCAAGACTATTTTCAATCCTAGCCGCATAATACTGTTTCCGTCACGGTAAAGAAATAGTCTTATTAGATGGACTGCAACCTCATTTGTAAAATCTCAATGGATGTGTCCACGTTCCTCAACGTAGTGATCATTCGCGACGTCACCATAACCCTTCATAAATTCATCGACTACTTTAAAGGCTTTGAAAAGGTTGAAGCAGTGAAAGAAATATTCGGCGATCAAACCGAAGAACTCCTCAACCACTTGAAAGTTGAGTTTGTATCAAGACGCGGGTACATGGGCGTGGACGAGCAGGATGGGCACCTCATAGTAAGCGCTTACTATTTGAAGAGCGGAAGCGAAAGGGACATTTACCTAGATATCATCCACGAACTAGTCCACGTCAAACAATGCAAGCAGGGCCAGAAACTCTTCGACCACCGATATGATTACGTGGACAGGCCTACAGAAATCGAGGCCTACCGTCATGCCGTCAAAGAAGCAAGAAGAATAGGCATGACTGAGAAGCAGGTCTACAACTATCTTAGAACCGAGTGGATGCGCGAGAATGATCTCGCGAGGTTAGCTAAAGCTGTCGGTGTAGGATATGATCCTGAAGCAAATTCCAATCAGCATAGGTAGAAATTTCGCTTACATAATTGCAGATGAGACAACAAGAGAAGCGGCAGTCATTGATCCCGGGCACAATGCCGAAGATATCTTACGGCAGGTTCAACAGCTCAACGTTCATGTAAAATACATCATCAACACGCACTCGCACAGAGACCACACCTCAGGGAACAGCGATATGAAGGAGAAGACAGGCGCCAAAATCGTTGCACACGCCAAGTCGCCACTTCCAAAAGACGTCACAGTTAAGGATCAAGAAGAGTTACGAATCGGCAAACTCGTCGCAAAAGTGATTCACACGCCAGGTCACACACCAGACGGCATCTGCCTATTAGTCGACAACAAACTTTTCACAGGAGACACGCTCTTTGTCGGTGAATGCGGCAGAACAGACATAACCGGCAGCAGCGCAAAGGACATGTATCATTCTCTCTTCGAAAAGATTCTCTCGCTCGGCAATAGCATCGAAGTCTATCCCGGACACGATTATGGCAACAAGCCAAGCTCCACAATTGGTCACGAGAGAAAGACCAACTATACGCTAGAGAAACGCACGCTTGAGGAATTCATTGAGTTCATGAGCGAACCGTGAGCCATTAACTGCCGCCGACGGCTCTTGGGCTACTCGCTTATTCTTTCCTTGACCGACAAAGGCGCTACGTGTATTCCGTTCTTCACTACACTTGTTAGATCCTGAACGCAGCCTACACTGGCGTCTATGTTGCCATATTTCGGATGTCGCCACATGGCTTCTGGAATCAAGTTTAGCTGAAGCGGCACCTTATTGCCTCTGCAGACAGTCTCGCCTAGCACGGCTTTTCTTAGACATGCCGAGCGAATGGAAACGATGCTTCTTATGAGTTCCACTCCGCCGAAGACGCCGATGCCGTGCCAAATGGAGGCGTCTTCTGGAGACAAAGTAGCGTATAGAGCGAACTGAGGCGACGAAGGCGTCTGAGAATAATCATAGTTTGCTATTTTTTCTGCGTCTACCGAGAAATTGTCGTCTGCTTTTGCAACGCTAACATCAGTTTCCTTCACGTCTAGTTCGTTGGCGTAAAGCCGTGTTGTCTTGTATTGAACTTTGATTTGTTCAAAGTGATCTTGCTTGAAGACTATGCTTCCTTGAGCTGCTCGCTTTGAGCCAAACCCTTTGGGCGAGTGAGGGACGGTGAGCAGAAGCGTTTTTCTTTTTCCTATGTTTCTCCCCATGAGCTCGTAGATGGTACTTATCGTGTCATAGTCGTGATGGCTGCCCTGTATGAGCTTGTGCATGGGGCGTCCAGGTTTCTCGCTTTTCAATACGTCTAGCGGCATTCTGTATGCAGGAATGCAGAGGTCCATCCCTAAGAAGTCCGATGTTTTCCTTAGCATCTCGTACTTTACGGCGTCGACAAGATCCAGATACTTTGCGGAGCCTTGTGTGAGGTGGTCTTCGATTAATGTGGCTTCATCGTGTGATAAGAGTGAGCCCTCGTATTTCGCGAGGAAATTCGGATCTATCTTTAGTCCATCGGTGACAACTGAGGCTGAGGGGAAGGCGCTTTGACCGCTTTCAACGATTGAGGCTCTCAACGGGTTTATGGAGTATCTGTCGGGCTCAACGTCATCTGTGTTCAGTATGAATGGGATTATGGGGCCTTTTGGAGGTTTTTTAAGCATCTCGGATATTTCTTCGAGTTCGCTCTGGCTGAGCTCAGATACCTTGTTCTCTGTCATGTAGTTGCAGCATGTCTCAAGGAGTCTAGCAGTTATGATCCCTTGCAGTTCTTCAAGCGTCAGTTGGGGATTGGCGTATTCTGTTGAAGCTCTGAGGAAGAAATGTCCCTTACTCCACTGAACCTCCCGTCTTCTATTTCCTTCCATGGTAAAGAAGGCTACATCGCCGGGTTCTTCGCTTACAAAGTGATGTAGTTCCAGCATTAAGGCGTCAACCGAGTTTCTGGAGTGCTTCAGGAAGCTATCGATCAGTGGTAGGACAGCGTCAGACATGTTTCTCGGCTCTAGGGTGGAGGGGTCTGTTACTAGGCTGTTGCCTAAAAGGTTTTCAGGGCTCATCTGAAAGGCTCCCGAGACATCCCCTGTCTCCTCCTGATCTGATTGTTGCCCCTTATCAACTCGTCCTTTGCCATCAGCCTTCATGGATGGATAAGGTTAATTAAATCGGCAAAACTGCAATATGGAGCGAGCGGAAATGGCCATGAGCGACGTAGCGGTCGTGGGAGTTGGACAGACAGCATTTACAAGAGCGTGCGGCGTGTCCATCAAGGAATTGTGCTTCGAAGCCTTCAAAGAAGCAGTGGAAGACGCAGGAAACCTGCAGCCACACGACATTGATGGTTCAATCATATGTTCAGCCCCGGAATACGACAAACAACGCTCTCCAGCTGGAGCCATAGCCGAGTATTTGGGGTTGAATCCCAAGCCAACGTTCTATGTCGAGTCAGTCTGCGCTTCCAGTACAACTGGCATGCGAGCTGCTTACGGCTTAATCAAGTCAGGACTAAACAACGTGATTGCTGTACTTGGATTTCAGAAAATGTCCGAGCTTTCCTCAGCAGAGGTCCAAGAGCGCATGGGACGCGGCGCAGACATTATGTGGGAATCCCCTTTTGGCTTGTCGATGCCCGCGGGATACGCCTTGTTCGCTCGCTCCAGAATGCAAAAATACGGTATGACTGCGGAACAGATGGCGAAAGTGAAGGTTAAGAGCAGCAAATATTCGGTTCTGAATCCTAAAGCCATATTCCAGAGAGAAGTTTCCCTGGAGGAATGCCTGAGTGCTCGTGCAATAGCTGAGCCGCTCAAGTTCTACGATTGCTGTTCAAACGCAGATGGAGCTTCTTGCATAATCTTGGCAAATGACGAGACAGCTAAGAAAATAACGGACACGCCTGTCAAGATTATCGGGTTGGGCGCAGCGAGCGACAGTTTGTCTTTGGCTAACAAAGTCAGTTTGACTGGGCTGAATTGTGCTTTGGAGGCGGGGAAGCAGGCGTTTAAGATGGCTGGCATTCAACCCAAAGACGTGGATGTGGCAGAAGTTCATGACTGCTTCACTGTTGCCGAGATCATGGCTTATGAGAACTTGGGTTTCTGCAAGCCCGGCGAAGGCGGCAAACTAGTTGAAGACGCCCAGACCTACATTGATGGAGACATCCCCGTGAACATTGACGGTGGGCTTCTTGGCAAAGGCCACCCAATAGGCGCCACAGGCGGGTCGCAGGTACGCACAATAGTCATGGAATTGAGAGGTGACGCTGGCAAACTGCAGGTTAGAGGCGCTGAGATAGGCTTGGTCCACAACATTGGAGGCGTAGGCCTCTACGGAAACGTGATCATATTCAGCAGGTGAAAGACGCGAATGGGCTTTGAGAAATTCGGTAAGGTCAACTACACTGCCGAAACTAAGGTTAAGGATTTTGTGAACTACTTAGAGAATGGTAAGGTCAAGGCGACTCAATGCAAAGTATGCAAGAAAGTGTATTTCCCACCACGAATGGACTGCAACAACTGCTTATCCACAGACCAGATGACTTGGAAGGAGATTAATAACGAATGGACTCTACTAACCTACACCAAAGCTCATTTTGCTCCGACAGGTTTCGAGGAAGACACACCCTACATTTTGGCGATAGCTGAGACCCATGAGGGATTGAAAACCCTCGCAAGAATCAGCAAGAGCGTCAGCGAGGACAAGATTACGCCCGGAACGAAGCTTCAACTTGTTCCTATTAAGCTGGCGCACGAAAAAACCAGTTATGAATTCAAGCTTCTAAGCGAATGACAGAGGCGCAGAAAACATGGACACAAAACAGAACGTAATGTTCGGAGTGGAAGGCCCAAACTATCCTTGGAACACAATACTTGACGTAGCCGTCACGGCTGAAAAGGCGGGCTTTGACTCATACTGGACGCCTGACCACCTAGTCGCAACTGGCGTGCGCAGATGGGACGCTTTGGAAGCATGGGCAACGCTGACCGCCCTTGCTATGCACACCAAGAAGATCAAGCTAGCAACTGGCGTGAGCGACACCTATCGTTATCATCCCGCTTCGCTGGCTCAGAAAGTGGCAACTCTTGATGTGATCTCTGGAGGTAGAGCGATTCTGGGCGTAGGCATAGGCGAAGCCATGAATCTTGTGCCCTTCTGCATACCCTACGACAAACCCATAGCGAGAACGGAAGAAGCCCTTGAAATCATCCGGAGACTATGGAGCGAAGACCTGTTTGATTATGAAGGAAACTATTACAAATTGCATAAAGCATTCATTCAGCCTAAACCCTCAGTTCCAATATCTGAAACCAAATTCAGACCTACAGTGCCCATCTTTGTCGCTGCCAGTTCGCCTAGGACTATGGAGATGGTGGCAAAATACGGCGACGGATGGCTTCCAGCTAACCTGCCTACAAGCGAGTACGGTGGGGATCTGGCAAAGATCCAAGCCATGGCTAAGAAATTTGGACGCGATCCAGAAGCAATAGAGCCCGCGCACTTCACTTACGTCGCTATCGGAAAAGACAGAGATGCCACAAGAAAAGCAGTGCTTCCGCAGGCTAAAATGCTGTTGCTCTCAAGACCAAAAATCATCGAGAAACTAGGCTTCACGCCACCGACCTATGATTTTGAGATGACGTTCAAGCTGGTTTTCCCAGAGCATGCCAAAGCATGGGTGGAAACAGCCAAGAAGCTTCCCGATGAAGTTGTGGACAAGTCACCTTACATAATCGGTACGCCAGAGGATGCCATAGAAAAAATTGATGAATACGTTAAAGCTGGGTGTCGACACTTTGTGATTAACTTTCAAGTCTCGGCAAGCGAATTGAAAGAAACCTCGAAGCTATTCGCAGAGAAAGTCATACCCCACTTCAGACACAGGCACTAAAGTGTTCTCTGCTCAAGGCTTCGCACTCGAGAATCAATGTCGGAAAGAATATTGAACAGCTTGTCATTCCAATATTTGTCTTACAGACTTCACCACATAGTTGACTTCAGCCGTTTTCAGGCCTGGGTGAACGGGCAGCGAAAACACCTGCTGCGCGGCTTTTTCTGTTTCGTGTAGACTGTACTTCTCTTGTTTGCAGTAGTACGGCATCAAATGAATAGGCGTGTGGTAATAAACCGCTGCGCCCACGCCCCTCTTTCTCAACTCTTGGACAATTACGTCTCTATCTTTGACCGTGCCTTTTCTGGTTCTAACTGTGTACAGATACCAGCTACTTCTGCAGCCTCTCGGTTCAATCGGAAGAACCAATTGCTTTAGGTTGCTCAGTTTCTCCGTGAGTGTTCCTGCGTTTCTTCTCCGTTTCTCAACGAATGTTGGAAGCTTCTTTAGCTGCTCTATCCCGATTGCAGCTTCGATTTCTGGCATGCGATAATTGTGTCCCAGCAGAGCAGCCTTGTATTCCTCTTTCTCGCCATGCGACCTCAATAGGCGAAGCTTCTCAGCGTATTCATCACTACTGGTTGTGATCATGCCGCCTTCCCCTGTGGTCATGTTTTTGCTGGCGTAGAGACTCCAGCAAGCAACGTCAGCAAAGGCGCCTGGCGGCTTGCCTCGGTAAGATGCGCCATGAGCTTGAGCTGCATCCTCAACTACGAGGAGATCGCGCTTGTCGGCGATTTCTCTGATTTTGTCCATTTCAGCCGGTAAACCGTACAAGTCCACAGGCATGATGGCTTTGGTCTTGCCTGTGATTGCAGGTTCTATTTTTTCCGGATCAATATTGTATGTGTTGGGTTTGATGTCTACGAAGACTGGTTTCGCTCCTACGAGTGCAACTGCTTCTGCTGTGGCTATGAACGTGAAGCTGGGCAGAATTACCTCGTCGCCTGCTTTGATGTCTTTAGCCCAAAGAGACATGTGCAAGGCTGCTGTTCCGCTGTTCACGGCTATGGCATGTTTTGCTCCGGCGAACTTGGCGAAGTTGTTTTCGAATTTCTTTGCCATAGGTCCGCTCCCGAGGCGACCTGTTAATATGCCGCTTTTCAAGACTCTGGTAGCCGCGTTAATCTCTTCTTTGCCCATCAAAGGCATGTTGACTGGGATCATTTTACGCATGCGTTATCTCACTTGCTCAGCTTTTGCAATGAAAGATTGCGTACGAAGTGCTTATTAGAGATTCGATGCAAAAACGAATAGCGAGTCAAGGTTTTTTGTTGAGAGAATCAACGGAGTTGTTGCTGACTCTGAACTTTAGGTGACAACGACTTTGAGAGATGAAGGAATACTATTATAGCGAGTAGCCGCTATTCTGAACCGTCTCGCAGTATGGCTTGAGGTTATTCATGGCCTTTGAGATAAGAGAAAGAGATCTGCTCGCGCGAATTGGGAAGCTTGAGACCAAGAGTGGCGTAGTTGAGACTCCGATTCTGCTGCCCGTTGTGAACCCTTCAATTCAGCCTATTTCTCCCAAGGAGATGCGTGATGAGTTCGGTTGCACAGCGCTTATGACAAACGCTTACATAATTAGGAAGCGATTGCGCGCAAAGGCTGAAGAAATCGGCATTCACCGCTTACTGGATTTCGATGGCGTTATTATGACCGACTCGGGCGCTTATCAGATCCTTGTCTACGGAGATGTGGAAACTACAAATAGCGAGATAATTCAGTTCCAGCGGGACATTAAGACCGACATTGGTGTCATTCTTGACGTGCCGACTGGCTGGGGCGTTTCAGAGCAATACGCCAAACATACTGTTGAAGAGACTCTGAAAAGAGCAGGAGAACTGGTCAAAGCTAGGGCTGGAAACGACGTTTTATGGACTGGGCCAGTTCAAGGTGGAGCCTATCTCGGCTTGGTTGCCGAGTCAGCAATAAAGATGGGTGAGCTGCCTTTTCAGGTTCACGCATTAGGAAGCCCCACGCCAGTCATGGAGCAGTACCTCTTTGGCACACTTGTAGACATGGTTATGACAGCAAAGCAGAATCTTCCCCTGGATAGACCGTTACACCTGTTTGGCGCTGGGCATCCATTCATGTTTGCCTTGGCTGTAGCCTTGGGCTGTGACATGTTCGATTCTGCAGCTTATGCTCTCTTCGCTCGACAAGACCGCTACATGACAGAAGCCGGGACCTTGCGGTTGAGGGAAATCGAGTATTTTCCATGCTCATGCCCTGAGTGCATACGGACAAACCCGTCAGAAGTTAAAGGCATGTCCAAACCAGAACGACAGAGATTTCTTGCTCGACACAACCTGCACGTCAGCCTAGCTGAGATAAGGAGGATAAAGCAAGCAATCAATGAAGGTCGCCTTTGGGAGCATTTGGAGACCCGCTCTTACGGGCATCCTGCTCTTCTGAGCGCATTGAAACAGCTAGCGAAGTACGCTGACTACTTGGAGGCTAACAGCCCAGTTTCGAAGAAAAGTGGCTTTTTCTTTTACGGAGCGGCTGACTTAGCTCGACCAGAAGTCAGGCGACACGCGAAGAGACTTGAGGAAAGATACACCCCGCCCAAAAATGCACAGATATTGCTCTTATTGCCTCAAACAAGGACAAAACCTTTCCACAGGTCAAGAGAACACGCAAGGATTATCAATGACATCGAGAGAAAACTTGGGCTCAAAAGAAGCCTGATCCATGTATGTACTTATTCAGCGCCTTTCGGAGTTGTGCCACCAGAGCTTGATGAAGTGTACCCATTGTCGCAGCATGAGGTCGCGCTTCCTCTCGACTGTGAGACGATCACATATGTTGCTAAGCAGGCTGAAAGCTTTTTAATGCGTAGTAATTATCGAGAAGTCATATTGCTTAACGATGCTGGAACTTGGGGTAGCATGATGACATCAACTGTAAAGCGAGCTTGCAAAGATAGGAAGCTTACTTTGACGGTTCTGAATCCAACCAAGTTGTGGAGCAAGCAGGCAGTGAATAGTCTATCTAATACAGCGCAGAAGGCTGTGGGCGAGCAAGCATGATTTGCGTAGATCTGCATCTGCACACAAGGTTCTCCTTTGACGCCTCAATCAACCCAAAATATGTGGCAGAATCGCTCAACGCGCACCCTGTGATTAAAGGAGTAGCCATAACGGACCACAACACTCTAGAAGGGTATTCCCACGTGCGCAGGTTTGCAGCCGCATACCCTGATGTGGTAATCGTTCCAGGGGTTGAAGTTGGCACTACCTTGGGTGATGTCATCGTCTTGGGCGTCGTGGAGAAACCGGCTTACTGGACAAGCCTTGAAAGCGCAATAGACTTCGCGAAAGCGAGAAACGGTGTCTTAATCGTGCCTCATCCATATCGAGGAGGCGGAATAAGAGACGCAGCTAGGAGAATCCCCAATGGACTAGGCGCCATAGAAGTTCTGAATCCTGATTCCACAGAAGAAGAAAACAGATTGTCTGAATCACTTGCGAAGACTACTAACTTGCCCGGAGTGGGAGGCAGTGACGCCCACCATGTTTACCAGATGTGGAAGGCATACACGGAGATCGATTCCGATCCAAACGTGGAGAGTATTCTTAAGGCGATCAAAAACAACAAAGTCAAAGCCGTCTTAGCTAAGGCATGATTTAAATCAAGGTTCTGCACTTATGTGTGAAACCGTGTTAACAGTATAAACTTACAGATGTTTATTGGATGGTGGATTTCGGTCTTTGAAAGTGCAGTTTTTGGGCGCCACTCGGGAAGTTGGGCGCTCAGCAATAGCTGTCATGACTGACAAGACCAAGGTTTTGTTAGATTACGGCGTGATGATGGATCACGAGCCGGGTTTTCCAGTGCATATACCGCCTAAGGAAGTAGACGGTGTGGTAATGACACATGGTCATCTTGACCATTCAGGCGCTGTGCCGATTTTTCATATTCAGGAGCAAAAGCCGGTTTTCGGAACACGTTTAACGTTTGAGCTGGCGCAGTTGCTGATATCGGATTTTATTCATCTTTCTGGTTACTACCTGCCCTTTGAGTATCTTGAATTGCGTTCGATGATGCGAGACGCTGTGTCGCTTACCTATCGAGAGAAGCGCGCGGTAGGTGACATACAACTTCAATTGCTGGATGCTGGGCACTTGCCTGGAAGCGCTCAGGCCTTGATTGAAGCCGATGGAAAACGACTAGTTTACACAGGCGACTACAACAGTGTTGACACGCGGCTGCTTAAAGCTGCAGACGAAGACTACGGCGCCATCGACGCATTCATCGTAGAGAGCACGTACGCCAACGAAGACCACCCTGAACGAGGAGCATTGGAAAGAGAGTTCGTGGAAAAAATCGTCGAGGTTGTCGAAGGTGGCGGAACAGTGTTGGTTCCAGCATTCAGCGTTGGGCGCTCGCAAGAGATAGCGTGTGTTTTGGCCGCGTATCATTTTGAGCATCCGATAACAATCGACGGTATGACTCGTGAAACCAACCGCATACTTATGAATTACCAAATGTTTCTGCGTGAACCACGCTTGTTTTCGGATGCGGTTCGCATGGGCGATAACGTGGAAGGATGGCGGGATAGACGTATTGTGCTAAACAAGCCTGGCGTGATTATTTCGCCAGCTGGTATGCTGAAGGGCGGACCCGCGGCGTTCTACGTGCAGAAGCTTGGCAAGAAGCACCGCAACGCCGTGTTTCTGGTCAGTTACCAGATTCCCGGCACACCTGGTCATGAACTGTTGGAGAAAGGCCACTGCGTAATCGACGGCAGAATGCAGCAGATCAAGGCTAGAGTGGAACGGTTCGATTTCTCTTCTCATGTCGGCGCCACCGAACTCAAAGCATCTGTGAGCAAGTTGAAGGGCAACCCGAAGGTGTACGTGATGCACGGCGCCGAAGGCAACTGTGAACGCTTTGCCAAATGGGTCAAAGAAGAAACCGGATTTGAAGCTGTGGCGCCACGATCAGGTGACACTTTCACGATTTAAACCGTGAAGTGGTAAAGCAGTTAATATCCACAGGAGTAGCCGAATGCTGCACAGTGCGGTTCTTAGTCGATAGCTCTTTCGCAGTAGGCTCTTATGTCATCCATATTCCAGATTAGAAGACCTAATCTCTGAGTGAACTTCTGGCCTGCGAACTGCCTTCTTAATTCGCTCATCACTTTCTTGTTTGTGTTCTCTGGTATGTCCCATTGATGTGAATATGCTCTTTCGCTCATATGGGCAAGGGTCTGGTCTACATCTATGTGGTAGGAAGCTATGTGTATAGATCTTAGGGGAGCAACTAGACTCTTGAGTTGATGTTCTGGCTTGCCGCGTCTTGGGCTTTCATAACCGTGGCTTTCTAATAGGCAATTGTAGGCGTCTCTTAGGGGGTTCCTATCTTCATGGATTGTTGAAACCAGAACCTTTGACGTTACTCTGGATATTTCTTTCAAAGCCGCGTTCAATTCAGGTATGAGATGCAGAATAGCATTGCATAACGCAGCGTCAAAGTATCTGTTCCTAAACGGAAGGAAGCAAACGTCACCTCTCAACAGGTTTATCGTGCCTTTGTCTTTGGCGACGCTTATCATCTTCTTAGAAATGTCGATGCCAACGACTTCGAATCCCTTGTCTTGGAGGGGCTTTGCAAACCTGCCTGTTCCAGTGCCTGCGTCTAGGATGGTCTTGTACTTGAGCAACTCCTCTGTTAATACTTCAAGCAGTTGCTTCATGACGCCTTTTGGCAGGCCTCTCGTTCTGTCGAATACTTGTGCGACAGCGTCGAACGATATTCTTCTCAATGGGAGCATCTCGGCACAACTTACGTATCTGAAACCTCGCCCTTATTTCTTGATGCCTAGGGCGTCCGTCAGTTTGACTGATTCAGTTTTCTGCAGATTGTCTGCAAGTCAATTGCCTAAGAGGCTTCGAGGCTAGCCAGTCCTTTCTTGCCACGCTGTGTAGTGTCAACAGTCTCCTTTACAAAGGCTATTAGCACACTTGTTGTCACGATTCCTAGAATCGAATTAACGAAGAAGGGTATCCCGTATCCTGGCACGGTTATGCCTCCAATGTTCCATGATGCAGTCCTGTAGATGTCGTAAAGCACTGTTGATATGATTGGACCCACAATGTCTCCTGCATTGAAGAAAGTGTTGTAAAGGCCGAACATTTTGCCTCGGACTTCCTTTGGGACTACGTCTGCTCTCAGTGCTTGCATCGCGGGCATGAAGATGTTGAAGCCCAATGAGCGAATTGATAGAAAGAATGCAGCTTGCCCTACGTTTGCCGTGAAGGGGAGGACGATGCCGCAGCAACGTGTGGAGAATCCTCCAATGGCTATGAGTGGTTTTCTGCCGAGCCTGTCTGAGATTCGCCCGGCGATCCAGCTGGCAAGAAATCCGGCCAAGCCTGCAATGGTCATAATTGAGCCTATTACGATTGGTTCGATGCCAAATTTGTCTTGAAAGAACAGCGCCGTGATGGGGAGTATGAAGCCCAAAGCGATGCCGTTGGCAAATGCGCACAGCAACAATATCTTGAATGCCGACGGATACTTGACCTTGGGCGGTTTTGAAGGCGAAGACGAATCTGGATTCACGCGACTGTTCGAGCTTGTCGTTGCCGAGGCTGTTGGCTTTTCACTGATTTTCCACGCCACCAGAACCATCGCTAGCATAGCAAATGCTGCATCAATGAAGTATGGCACTCTGTAACTGCTTATCACGTCTAGAAATTGCGAAGCAACAAACTGAGTTGATCCACCAAATGCTGGACCTACATTTCTGCCGATGATCGCACAGGAGGCAACAAATCCAACTGCTTCTCCTCTTCTATGGACCGGTACCTTGTCAATCAGCAATGCTTCTGCGGGTAATGTGGCTGCGGCTGTTACGGCTCCGTTGACCGTTCTGATTAGAAGGAGCCAGTGCCATGTGGGCACTAGTCCTGTAAGTGCTCCGAATATGACATCGCCCAGCAAACCCCAAAGCATTAGCCTTTTTCTTCCGATTTTGTCGGAGGCGCTTCCAATCTTTGGGGACAGCAGAGCTGAAGCGGCCATGAAGCTGGATGTGAATAATCCTATGGAAGCGACGGTGGCGCCTAAGGACAGGGCGTAATTTGGGAAGTATGCGAACGGTATGGAGAAAGCCAGAGACTCGATGAATGAAACTGCGCCAAGTACTAGGACGTCGCCACTGTAGAGTCTTCTGAAAGCCATGCAGTCACTTTCAAGCCCATCGTATAGAAAATCAAACCTAGGCACAGTCTTGATGTATAAAGTTTTGCGGCAACCTGATTCTGTCTAGAAGAAACGTGCGCTAGACTTCTTTTATTTCGCATCTTAGTTTTTTTATGACTTCCTCAGCTCTGGTGGGATCAACCTTAAGCGTATAGAGCTTGCCAGGCGTTCGAAGCTTGAGTTTCACGGTTCTTTTCAGCCTTTTGATGGCGCAGTATTCGGCTCTTTCAGCAGCTTCGACGAATTTGTCAACGTCGAATATTTCTTCAGGCATGTGTTGGTTCAGCTCTTCGAGTTGCTTTTCAAGAATGTGCAAGGCACGATGTATTATTTGTTGCGGTTGTATGAAAAGCGAAAAAGTGAACCATTGACATATTTCGCTGGTTGAAATATTCGTCTTATACCAAGATCCCCTCTAGATACTGTTGAAGAACCAGCAACCCAATGGACGGTCTCAGCTGTGGCTAAGTCGCTGCAGTTCGTGTTTCAGTTTCCCCCGATATATGGAGTCTTCGACTCAGGCTACGGAGTAGTCTACGTTTTTGGTGAACTGCATGAGAACGCCATTGAGGATATCATTGCGCATGAGACTTTGCATTACGTGTTGCTTAGGGTTGCTGGAAAAAGGGCAAGCCTAAAGCTGGATAGAATCTACTCTGAAGTTGCCTCGGATTAGAATTTTCGAAAGGCTTTGCTGAGACTTAGTCTGGTCGAAGCTTCAACTTGCCACTTTTCTTCTCTGCTTTCTGAGGCTTCTCAGCTGGTTTCGCTTGCTTTTTGGTTTGTGGTTTCGGTTTCCTGTTTACAAGTGATTCTTTGATGGAGTTGGCTAACTGAAGCGCGAATGCTCGCTCTACGAAATAGTGCTCGGCGTGATTGGATGTCTTCAGTGTTAAGACGATGCCGTCTGGGTATTTGTAGGTCTCTGGTGCAGCTGGTGTCATGGTTGCGTATGCTGAATCCCAACCGTAGAGATGTCTCAGTCTTTCGGTTTTGGCGTGCATTAGGTCTTTCACCTTGACTTGAGCCAAAAATATCGGAGGGGTAGGCATTTCAGCGTTATGAAGTTGAAATCAGAATCGTAGATCCTTGCCCTAATACAGATTTTCTGATTTGCGTTTGGACTTTGGCTATGGGTTGGTTTGCGTCCAGAACTGTCCAGTTGCCAATGAGGGCTAATGAGAGAGCTTTGATTCTGGTCTGTTCAAGTTCCCGTGAGCTTTCGAACATCTCAAGCCTCTGACGTGTCAGTTGTATCCTTCTTTGCGCTTCTTTTGGTTTAACGTCGAGAAAGAACATTAAATCTGATGTGGGCACAATTGAAGCGAAGAAATGGTAGGCGATTCGATGGAGCGGTGAGGGCAGATAAGCTGTTCCCATTAGATAGCGGACGAAAACGATGTAGTCGTACTTCTGCCACGAATACGAGAGGATAGAGTGTACGACGTCTAGCATGTAGAAGAGAGCAGCAGCAAAATGTGCACCTTTTCCTCTCAAATAAAGAAAATGTTTGGTTTTGATTCCAAAATAGTTGTCGTCTGATGGATGAAACCTCAGAAAGACAGTTCGCCCACCTTGCTTAAGGAACTTAGACAGAAGAATCGCTTGAGTGCTCTTTCCAGAAGCGTCTAATCCATCAATTACTACGAGAACCACTTAGGCACCTCCAGTCAACATCAGAAAGGTCAAGGCGCCGAGCGTAGGCACTGTCAAGTTGTCTGATCCCTTGGGCGATAATGCTTCTACCAAGGTTGTTACGGAGGCTACGGCAAGGGCTGGAACGATTCGGTCGAGAACTGAGAACGAATACAGCCTAGAAAAGAAAGTCAGACCTGCAATAAGGCTGAGAAAGCTTACCATGAACATTGCTGCTGATCCTTCTAGACTTCTCCGTGCGAGCAATTTGTACCAGGTTCTGCCGTATCGCTCGCCGAATAGAGAGGCTGCGCTGTCACCGTAAGCCATTGGCAAGATTCCAGCAGCAATAACATACGGTTTGGACGCGAAGAATGATGCCAAGACTGTGTAGGAAATCGCGTAGAAAACCAGTCCTAGATGATGTCCCTCTTCAGTTATGTTTGAGAGTCCCTTCAGT
>Ga0315296_10002594_pt1 | contig 15379 bp, 20 predicted proteins | sample YL17G14_18_MG_FD_203921 | JGI IMG/M metagenome (GOLD analysis project Ga0315296, IMG submission 203921) | Sediment microbial communities from Yellowstone Lake, YNP, Wyoming, USA - YL17G14_18 | ecosystem: Environmental > Aquatic > Freshwater > Lake > Sediment | place: USA: Wyoming | collected... | reverse complement strand
GCAAGCTCGACGACAAAGATTTCATAGAGCTTTTCACGAGCAGAATCGGCGTACTCGCAATGTACACGTTACTGGTAGCTCTGGAGAAAGGCGCGGAGAACCCTGGTGAAGGGGGAAGATGGGTTGAAGATGCCTTTGGCACACTTATACAGAAGGACGGATGGCGGAGCTGCCTCAATCGACAGGTATTTGGCGGTGTCGTTAGGCTAAAGAGTCCGATAACACTGGAAGAGCCATTGGCACCTGAAATCCGTATCGATAATGGAACTATCTATGTTAGGCTGCCTCTTTCCATTAAACCGGGTTTCGCAGGAAAAGTGCTTAAAGAACTTCCTTATGACAAAATTCCAAAGGATCGAATAAACTTGCTTAGAGGTTGTCTAAAAAAGCTATATCCGATGGAAATTGAGCTTTTGGACAACGCCTTGGGTACGATAAAGGAGGCTGCGGAGCAAAGCAGGAGGTGAGATATTGGGTGAGGAAAAGAAAGGCTCCAAGCCTGTGAACACGGCTCAGGCCGCTGGGCAACTGAGCAGTAGTATCAGCAATGTTGCGACTTTGCCGAAATATGGGGTCAAAATGAAGGAAGCTTTGCTGAAAGGGGAGGCGCCTACGAAGAGTGAGGACAGCGTAAAGTAGGTAGATTATAACTATGTATGGGGAAACTGCAATCTTCCTTTCCTATGAGGCTTTCATTAGCATAATTCTCTCCTCGGTAGAGGTTTACAAAATGGAATGCCTTGGTGCTTTGTTAGGTATGCAGACGCAAGGGCGAATAGTCGTTGAACATGCTATTCCTTTTCAAGCTGTAAAGAAAAGGACTTTTAGTGAAGTCGAGTCTAACTGGCGAAAGGAGCTTAAAGTGAACGAAGTGATACCCAAGCTAATACACTTGCAGAAACTTGGATACTTTCACTCGCACCCTCAATTTGGGGAAAAACGAGGCGAAGCAAAACTAAGCCAGGCCGATAAGAAAAGCATTCAGGAGATGGAGATAGACATTGTTGTGGCCATCAATGATGCTAAGAAATCCTCGCCATGGGCACCATCAAGAAACGGATTAGTTGGCACTCTAGGACAATATCATATCCGAATTGCAGGTTTTTACAAGAAAAAAGGAGGAAAAATCAAGAGCTTTAAGATTCTGTGCCCTTATGCTGTTGGGTTCGACTATACCTTCGAAAAATAGATTGTACACGCATCAGAAAAAGGGGATTGCTATATGTTGTTATTATGGCGCGCGCAGCATCTCCTACGAAAGAAGGGTTGGATAATAGAAGGAGGAAAAATCATACGCAAGCCGTATTAGCGATAGTCGCGTTTGATGAGAAGAGGTAATAACATAGTTAAGATTCAAAGCTAACAGCAGGTAATTTCATGTCGATTGAGACTGCCAAAGAAAAAATTCGAGATTTAGTCGAGAGATATAACCAACTTCTTAAAGAAGGAAAGACCCAAAGATTCAGTGAGGCTGATGTCGGCTCCAAGTTTATCTTGCCCTTCATTGAGGCTTTGGGCTGGGATACCAAGAACATCGATGAAGTCAAAGAGCAAAAAAGAACACTGACTGGACCCGCTGATTACTCTCTAAACGTTAGGAAAACTCCAAAGGTTGTTGTGGAGATCAAAAAGCTTACCGAAGACTTGGACTCAACACGCGTAGTGCGGGGCAAAGAGGAAGGTTTCGCCTTTCAAGCCACTCGGTATGCGTGGCATCTGAAGGTGGACTGGTGCATCCTCTGCAACTTCAAGGAGACTCGACTCTACTACGCCCACACGATCAGACCAGAAGATGGCTTGGTCTTCAAATTCACATACGACCATTACCTTGATGCTTCCGTTTTTGAGAAACTTTGGTTGCTGTCTAAGGAAAGTGTTCTATCGGGAAAACTGGATACCCTTGAGAAACGCAGAACTAGGAGTGATATAGATAAGGAAATACTGAACGACCTCTTTGAGTGCCGCAAGTTCCTCGTAAGCACAATCGAAAAGAACAAACCAGAGTTGAGCAGAGAGTTCGTCAAAGAGTCCGTCCAAAAGATTCTCGATCGGATCCTTGTAATCCGAGTGGCAGAAGACAGAGGGGTCATCGGTGCTGACAGCCTCTGGAAAGAGCTTGAATCATGGCAGAACCGCGGTTTACCTACGCCCTTTATGCGAAGTCTTAAGAGCTTATTTCGTGACTTCGATGAGATATACAACAGCAAACTGTTCGAGCCACATCAGTGCGAGGACCTAGTCATCGACAATAGCGTTTTAGAACACATTCTCTCAGCTCTCTACAAATACAACTTTGACCTCATTTCTGCTGACATTCTTGGCGCAATATATGAAGATTACATAGGACATATCCTCTCGGAGACCCAAGAAGGGAAAGTAGTTATTGTGGAGAGCCTCCGGGAGCGAAAGCGCGGTGGCATCTACTACACACCAACATACATAGTCGATTACATCGTGAAAAGCACCTTGGGGGAACTCCTCAAGACTTGTAAGACACCAGACGATGTGTCTAAGATTAAGGTTCTTGACCCTGCATGCGGTTCAGGTTCATTCCTCATCAAAGCGTTCGATGTGCTCAAGCAGTGGTATGACGACTACAATCAGAGGGTTTTATCGAGGCAGAATCGTAATACCTTAGAGGCTCATTTCGAGACTGTGCAGAATGTAGAGATGAAGATTCTCAACGATAACCTATTCGGTGTGGACTTGGACCCCCAAGCTGCAGAAATCGCGGCTGTCAACCTCATGCTAAAAGCCTTGAAAAAGGGAGAGAAGCTGCCTCAAATACTGGGAGTAAATGTGAGAATCGGCAACTCACTGCTCTCTGGATCGGAGCCGGAATTGAAGAAACTTCCACCGGAGGTGTTCAAATCCTTAAGACCCTTTGGCTGGAGGAACGAATTTTCCGAGATATTGACTAATGATGGCTTCGACGTAGTATTTGGTAATCCGCCCTACTTCAAAATCAGTAAAAACAGCCCAATTAAGATGAGCGAGGATCACAAGGAAATTCAGATGGGTATGATGAACGTTGCCGCTGTCTTTTTGAATAAGGCACTCAAACTGACCAAGACTGGTGGATATGTTGGAATGATCGTGCCCAAACAACTCTCATACACAGAAACCTGGGGCAAAATACGTTCAATGATCCTTGAAAGAACTCGCATCGAGAAAGTTGTGGACTGCAGACGCGCTTTTGAAGAGGTTCTTCTTGAGCAAATAATAGTTGTATTTCAAAAAAACACGCCCGCAGGTGAGAGCCAATACAGTGTCGGCGAGATAATTGACAAGAGCATTCAGGAAACTGCAACAGTTAAACAATCATTGGCAAAAACAGAACAACTGATGTTTCTGGAGTCGAATCCACTATCCTACAAAATAAGAGAAAAGGTAAGTAGTTTCGGAGTTTATTTCGGAGATGTTGCAGATATATTCATGGGAGCCTTAAGTCGTCACGCAGCTGACATAAAGTGTTTGCACACCAATTACAGAAAAGGCGACATTAAGATCTTACGCGGAGACGATATCCAACGATACCAAATACGTAGCGCCCTTTTCTTTGATCCTAATTCTGAGGAGATGGCTCCCTACAGAAAAGACATTGAGAAACTTTTGATTCCTCACATAGTCGCCCAGAGGATAGTCGCGCACGTTATGAATCCTAAACCTCACATAATACTCATGGCTGCTTACGAGGACGTAGGGGCCTTCTCCTTCATCACCGTCACTAACATTATCATTAAGGACCCCAACTATGTCCACCGATATATTCTTGCTCTTTTCAACTCAAAGCTCTACTCCCATTATGTGTATAAATTCATCTATAACAACGCTATCAGATCAATGGACCTGACTAAGGCTTATGCTGAGCGGATTCCTCTTCGTCCAATAACTCTTCAAGAGCAACGACCATTGATCGATTTAGTTGATAAGATGCTGACGTTAAAAAGCAAGCAACTTATGCTTATTGATGACTTTGAGCGTCATTTGGAACCTGTAATAGACCAAGTTGCGCTGAGGGTCTTCTGGGACCGTTTGAATGTGGGTGACAAGGATATATTCAATCGCATGGCAAAGGGCTTGATCAAGAGCGTGAATGTTGAGGAAGCAGGGGATTGGCTTACGTTCATCGTTGACTATTCCGTTACAGAGAATAGAGAGAAGAAAGAACTCAACAGGGTTCCTATCCTTAGGTGCAGAATAGAGGACGAAGCCCTGAGGAAATTCATCACTCACGTAGTATTAAACCGTAAGAAGTGGTTGGCTTCTGGCAATCTCTCATCAACGATTCTCAAAACACCTATCCCACGATTCGACAAGAATGAAGCTAAGAACATCGAAGCCATCCGTAAGGTCATGGGCTCTTACCTCAAAGCAATCCATGAGAAGGAGAGGATAGATGAAGAAACAAGAAGGATCGACGCGGAGATTGACAATGCCGTCTTCAACCTCTACCGCCTAACGGACGAGGAAGTTGCCTTCATCAGAAGGGAGTTCGGCATGTCCTAATCACCCACACCAGCTTAAACACCTTATGGAACTAATTGCGCGCGCCTACACACGCTTAGAAGTCTGAATTGAAGGAAAATTTTCAGTCTTAACTCCATACTTCTCTAGTTCCTTTGCCAAGATGCATGCATGCATGCACAACTTTCAATCATCGCACTTTCGGTTGCGTATGCGGTATGGGTTCTGTTGCTTTTAAGGGTGTTTGACTTCGGTGTTGCATCCTCGGTGGTGAAGACGTGATTTTCTGTTATTTGACCGATTCAGTCACCACTTTCGAATGAGCTTTCATCAATTTGCGATAGCAATCTGCAAAGACAAGGAGTAGAGACTTTTCTTCTTCGTGCAACCTATATCTTAGAAACACATCTCGCGTGCGCTCATTTTCTCTAATGCCTATTGGATGCACAAGCTTATTTCTTACTTCTATAATGCGGATTATCCTATTACGGGTTTTAGGATCGATCAAATCTAAGCGAGATAACCATTCAATTTTGGATTTTACCCCCCATTCTTTCAATACTCCCAGCGGAAGCCTGTTTTCAATCAGCGTACCAAAGGTCAGATTCGCCTCATATTCAAAATACGTCACTGCAAGAGCAAATGCAGTGAAAAAATCATTGCGCTTGTACGCATCTTCTATTTCTCTAACAGGATTTATCTGAAGAACCATTTTTTCTACCTTGATCCACCTTATTGATGTTCACCTTAAAGTTGTGCATGGGCTAACGCTGATTAGTCTACTTTTAAAAGTTATGTCTTTCAGCTTCTTGGCTTTTCCAAAAACTCTTGCCTTACGGCTTGCGAACTGTAACGCTAATTGATTGGTCTGTCGCCGCAGTCGTTACTATGTATAAACGCAAGATTAGACTATCAAAACCCTTGAAATCGTATATGTCCATGTTCAATTTAGGGTCATGCTTCTTTTCTGTGTTATGCCACGGACGACCTTTTGGAATAAGTTTGCCTGTAGCTACGTCTCTAATATCTGCATCTAAAGTGGGTGAAACGTTTGGCTTTCCATTATAATCAAGCCTTAACTGAATTTCATAATTCTTGAAAGGAAACCAGTCCACGAAAAAGCATCTGCTATCTTTCTTTTTACTAAGGACTGTTTCCTTACCTGTTTCTGCATCAACCATCGTTACACTTACGATATAACTCATTTGTTATCCCCCTGTTCTTTTAGATTCTATTCTCTTATTGTTGCCGAAATAAGATTTTTCTTTCATGAGTCCGTATAGCTACTCGCATGGATGGTTGAAGCGTAAGTATCTAATTGCTGAGAGGAAAGGGAGAAACCCTGTCAGAGCCTTAGGTTTGCGGTTCAAGATTGAGGAGCAAGCCCAAAAGAGAGCCGAGAAGCATGCATGCATTACGAACATCAGAAATGGCCTAGTGAGTATTCAACCAATCCTTAACGACAGATGTTACTTGCTTCCTTTTTGCTGGACCATGCTTGGTAGTTGTCTTGAAGAATAAGGCATCATAGAAGAAATGGTCTGCGTCTGGGAAGCTTTGAATTGACTTATCTTTCGTTGCCAAACTTTCAAAGAGTTGTTTTGCTCCGTTGAGAATGCTAATGTCGTCCTTCTCACCCAGAATTATCAGAGTAGGTTTTTCTGTCTGCGACGCATTCTGCAATGCTTCATCGCTCAAAGCTTTCTTTACACCGCCTAACCAGCGCCAACTCCATTTTTTTGCGAACAGTGGGTCTTGAAGTAAGATTTTTCCCTCTTCGCTCTCTATAAAGTCATGGGACCAATTCTTGCAGGGCTCATAGCATGTCTTAGGCGCAGAGCGGAGCATAGAGGGGATTTTATTGCGCAATCTTCGAGGCATGAATGCCACCCAGTAAGGCGCTGCGAGTATTAGTCCGTCAAGAGAATTTGGATGATTTGCAGAATACCACAGAGTGTACAACACACCCAGACTCCAGCCAAACATATAGACCTTGTTCTTAGAGTGTCTCTTTCGTACAAAGTTAACTACTTCATCCACATCTTGTAGGTGCCTATTGAAGTCGCTAGTATCCCCTCTTGGCAGGTCTTTTTCCTTGGAGTTTCCAAAACCTCTAAGGTCTAAGGCATAAACTTCAATTCCATCTTCAGCCAAATCTTGTCCCATAACTCTGAAAACTTCGGAATGCCCCCCTATGCCATGGATGCATACCACTGATTCTTTGCTCTCTCTAAGGGCTTTCCAATGTCTGCAAAATAGGTCAAAGCCATCTGTCATCTTGAAATGTTCTTGAATTTCTTTAACACTTGTGACCAAGTCATCCATCCCCTCACCTATTCGTTAACATGTTTGCTTAAATTCTTGTTCATTTTTGCTTGGCCTTATGTCTGTCGCCTCAAAAAAGAGGGGAGATAGGCGAAATTCCCTCCGTTGAAAGTATAAATTATAGCCTAAGCAATGGTTTCTCCCGGGCTACTATACTCTAGCGTCTTCTATGCCCTTTCTGTAATCATGAAGTATTCTGTTGATGCATGCATGCATGCGTGGAGAAGGGTCCCGCCTCAGTTGTCGTCGTCTTGGATTTCTGTGGTTTTTTGCTTGACGACGACAAGTGCGCGTTGCATCAACTTCTCTAATAAGGGCCCCTTAGAAGATAGATCCCTCCCCCTACCTTTTTTCTCCTGCCATGTGCAGGTCAGCATGTTTTTGAATGTTTCAGCCTACCTAACCGCTCCAAATTGCCTACTCGTTGTAAGTGAGTACCCACAACAAACCCTCTCTTTCAACATAGTTTCCAACATGAAAAATACACGTTGTTGTTGTGAAAAAAAGAATTCTTTTTTTTGCATGATTTTCGTTGCAATGAACTTCGTAATCAAAGACCCCTTGGAGTTGGAGCTTGAAAACGCGAGACAAAACCATTTTTTGGCGAGAAATTTTAACCAATAGGACCTACCCCCCTACATTTTTTCTGGATCTACTACGTACATTCTGGGTCCAAGGTCATTCTGCGACGTTTCTGAGAGGTAAGGGTTCATAGCTGAAACTTGGAGAATTTTTACCCCACCCCCAACTCGTATATTGTTTTGGTGTTTTTGGCTGGTTTAGGCTACCTAACCACGCTAAAAATGCCTGCTCGTTGTTGGCGCCCTACAACAAACTTTCTCCCTAAACATAGTTTCTAACATGAAAAGTTTCAAGAAAAGGGAGAGTTGTTGTTGGTAAGCAAAAAATTCAGCGAACAACAACTGAGATAAAACTTGAGCGGTTGTCGTCGTCTGTTGCAACGGGGACAACGACAACTCCCTAGGCAAAGTTAATTCAGTAGTAGAACAAACGCTACTGTCCTGTTCAATAGCTTCGCCTTGCTCCCGTTCCACAAAATTTTGGGTATCGGGAAGTTTTAAACGAGAAGTAGAAGAAGTTGATTTCTGCACCGCTTCTTCTTCTACTAACTATTCGCCTTTGAATGTTATATTTGTAAGAGATTCTAGCTTTCAAAAACAATACCCCCCGTATTTTTTGTTAAGCTTTGGATTCAATGGGTAATTGGCTACAGAGACCATTGCAACTTGGTGTCTGCACGCCGTTACCATGGTAACACAAATGATTCAACGGCTCCTTAGGCGTGTCTTTCTGTCCCTTATGCGTTAACAAGTCACTTGGAATAAGCTCGTGTGTTGTTGTTTGCGGTGTAGGTTTTTTATCAATAACAACACGCAAGCGGTCTTGTGTAGAGAAGTACATTGCAACTATAGAAACTTCATGTTGACACATGTGACAACTTGGAAGAATCGAATAGCCTCAACCATAGAGTATAAGGGAGGGGGAGGGGGTAGGTGCGTATTGAGGTGTTTGGCAAAAAATATAATGTTATTTTCGGAGCAAAGACACGACTAGGGGGCTATTATTATTGGCTAAAATTTCACGCAATAGAATGTTGCTTGACCACGGGCATCCCGTGGTGAGGATGCCAAAAATATGTGTTAAAAAAGATGGCAAGCCTAAACGGAAGAGAGTTAAGTATGCTTAAGGAAGTGTTCGCAGAAAATAGGCATCCACGGTTTATGAAGGAATTTAGTTTTCATGATCCTTACGGCAAAAGTAAAATCTACAAAGAGGCTGTGGAAAATGCAGACCTGGAAAAACTCACAAAACTCATCGGCATCTGCGCCATGCTATTACAGACTAAAGTATATCTCTTCTGGCAATCGGATGCCTAAAACAATTGATGAGAAAGGAAATAGAAGAATTATTCGGAACCACATGTTTTATGTGTTGTTGTTCTTACTTGATGCGCAGGGATTCCTCGGTATGCCGACGTGCATCTTTCCTTATTCATACTGGTTCTTGTTGCAGCCCATTTCAAGAGTGGAATTATTGCTTTCCTGAGTTCTACTCCGTCCCTCGTAAGTGAGTATTCAACACGTGGAGGTATCTCCGCAAACGTTTCTCTCTTGATTAAGCCTTCCGTCTGAAGTTCTTTAAGCGTATCAGATAGGGTCTTGGGACTTATGTTGCCTAACTCATGCATAAGGTTGTTAAATCTTAGTCTCCCATAGTTGCCAATGGCGTTGATGATCAAGAGCGCCCATTTCTTGCTTATGACGTCGATAACGCCTTCAAGCGGGCAAAAGCATACGTGATCATTTTCCTCGTGCATTCTAACCACTTTCCACGCAAATAGTAACTACCTAACTATAAACTTGATAGTTTAAATACTTTACTTCTGATAGTATATAAAAACAGAGGTGATAAGTTATGGATGAGGAATGCGGTTGCAGAACACATCACCGGGAGCATGGAGGCTACTGCGGCTGTGGCATGCATGAATATAGACACGACTACCAAAGACGTTTCTTAACGAAGGCTGAGAAGATTGAGAAGTTGAAGAACTACGCAGAAGAGTTGCGGAAGGAGCTAAAGGCTGTCGAAGAGAAGATCAAGGAAATGCAAAGCTAAAACTCGAGACTAGGTTTGAACCAAGTCTTCGAAAGCACCATAAAAGTCTCAAAGCTTATCTCTCTTTTGTTTTGGAAAAATAAGGAGAAGGTGACGTAGTTTGGATAATGCGGTTGAAGCAATAGGGCTAACAAAATATTATGGCAATCTTTTGGCAGTGGATCACATAAACTTTGAAGTAAAGAAAGGTGAGATTTTCGGATTCTTAGGTCCTAATGGTGCTGGAAAGACAACGACTATACGAATGTTGACAGGGATCTCCATCCCTACAGAAGGAACAGCAATCATAATGGGCTACGACATTCGGCATCAACCCATCGAGGCTAAGGAGCAGATGGGAATAGTTCCCGATATCAGTAATGTCTATAATGAGCTTTCGGCTTGGGATAACCTAATCTTCACCGGGAAACTCTACGACATGCCTAAGGCGTATCGAGAAAGCCGCGCTGTGGAACTTCTAAAACTGTTTGGGCTCTATGAACGGCGCAAAGAAAAAGTACAGGGCTTTTCAAGAGGCATGAAAAGACGTATCTGCATTGCTATGGCTCTCATGAATCGGTCGAGCATTCTATTCCTAGACGAACCTACTTCAGGATTGGATGTGCAGAGCGTACTGATAATCCGAGATATGATTCGAAAACTGAACCAACAAGGATTGACAATCTTCCTAACGACCCACAATCTCGAAGAAGCCAGTCAAATGTGCGATCGAGTGGCCATAATCAACCATGGCAGAATAGCTGCCATCGACGCTCCTGAAAAGCTGAAGAGGACTGTAGAGAGCCTCCAGTCCGTGGAGGTCGCCTTCGCAACCCTGCCATCAGACGCTTTGAAAGAGTTGGAAGAACTGCCCAATATCAGCGAGGTGGTGAAGGAAGGCGACAAGTTCAGACTCTTCACCGATGACCCATCCAGCGTCCTGACCTCAATATGGAAATACGCCGAGAACAACAACCTCAAACTTATCACCGTCAATACTCTCGGCCCGAGTTTGGAAGACGTGTTCGTGAAGCTGACAGGTATCAGGCCTGCGACAGCAGAAGAGGAACTGGAAAAAACGGGTCGAAGCAAAGTGCAAGGGACGGCTCAGAGGAGGGCAGAGCAATAATGGACGGGCATTCAAGCCATTATGGCAGAGAGATACGAGTAGCATGGGCAATCACCGTCAAGGACATGCGTACCTACTACACGAAACCGCCATCTCTTATGTTCGGAATACTCTTCCCATTCAGTCTCTTTCTCTCTTTCAGCATAGGCACGAAAGCACCGTTGACCACACAGATCCCGATCCTAATCTCCCAGACGCTCTTTTTTGCTTCCTCTTCCATAGGCCCAGTGGTAATACCGACGGAACGCGCTAATCAAACCTTCGACAGGTTCTTAACCTCACCAGTCTCTCTTCTCTCCATCCTCATCGGCAAAACTCTAGCAGGAATCATCTACGGTGCCGGAATTTCAGTAATTCCTGTCTTGGTTGGCGTAGCCTTCTTCGGTTCTCAGATAACCAACCTAGGAATTTTGTTTGCCTGCTTTGTGCTGTCCTCTCTCGCTTTCTCGGCGCTAGGAATCCTGTTCGCCTCGATCCCAGGCCAGACTCCAGGACAGGTGATGATGCCCCTAAACTTCGTTCGAATACCCCTACTCTTCATCAGCGGTGTTTACATACCCATTCGAGAACTGCCCGCCTTGATGCAGGTGGTGTCTATGCTTTCACCTTTGACTCACACTGTTGAACTCGCAAAATACGCCACTGGCGGAGAGACTTTCTTCGGTCCAATCCTAAACATAACAATTCTAACCATGTATGCCGTAACCTTCCTCTTTATGGGTATTCGTTTCCACATTATGAACCAACGTAAGGAGTAACGTGGAAATCCGCAAGAAGATAGAGGAGGCATTTTGATATTGGATGTGTGGGATTTAACTAAACTGGCAGAATTTTCAAAAACCCAAAGAGTCAAGAAAGACCTCTGCAAAACAAAGTGGTTTAACACCGTCCTTGTTTGCCTTGAAACGGGTCAAGAAATTTCTTCTCGCCCAGAACCTTATGATGTATGCTTTTATGTTATTGATGGGAGTGGAACAATTACAGTAGGCAATGAAAAAGTTGATGTGGCTCAAGGCAACATGGTCTTCGCTCCAGCAAATGTGGCGAGAGGCATAAAAACTAAGAAACGGTTAACCATTTTAGGAATACAAGAACCGCATTAGGAACAAGCATAGCATGGATATTGCAATAACCGTTCATAATTTGACAAAACGATACGGCAATGTAGTAGCGGTGAATAACATTTCTTTTGATGTCCATCGAAGCGAACTTTTTGGCTTTCTTGGACCGAATGGCGCGGGAAAAACCACAACATGCATGTATGCATGTGCTTGCCTTGCAACAACGTGGTCCGCCTATTTTTGCTATATCAGTCAGGGCTTCAGAAACTACCTGCATTGATAACGAGTTGCTGCGGCTCCGCAGACACCCCAATAGCCACACGATCCCAGAAGCACTCTCTTCCCCCTTGAAATGGCCTCATCAAATGCGGTGTCATCAACCTTAAACTTGCTTAGATTTCTCAAGGAAGCCAGTAAGACGCTGCTCACTAGATAATGGTGTTCAGGACCATGCATTTGTATAGCAGGATATTTCATTAACAAAATCGCTATTTTTATAGAATCTGTCTCTCAAGTAGCCAAACAAGCCTTTTTGACCAACTTGTCAGGAGGAGCAAGTCTGCAATCTTCACACATATAGTGCCCATCGGTACAAACGTAATCTGCCTTTTCTTTTTTTCCACAAAATGAGCAAACAACGATCTCTGATGAGGGCGTCATCGGCTTGTTACAAAGAAAACAATAAAATGTCTCCTCCATTTCTTTAACTCCCAACTTCTTCATGTGCAAAAGTCCTGTCTCTATATTTGTTTTAGAATGGCATCTTCAAGTTCTTTCTCGTCAAAATCTGTAGGAAGTTTGATTTCTTCATTCACTACTACACACATGTCTTGGACGCCGTATTTGGATGCTTCTGATGACTTGGTTGACTTTATTTGAACTTCCACAGAATCTTTGAAATTTGATGTTACTCGTCCCACTTTTTCAATTAGTGGTGCAGAATTGCAAACGCAAGTCCCTAGAGGCACGAAAATTTCGACCTTGATTCTATTTTTCTTCGTTTTTACCAACCTCCTAACACATAGCTGATCATGATCAAACCAATTACAACAAATGCGATTCCGAAAATCTTTGTTAACCATTCGCTTACTACAGACGTTCTTTTGCTTACTGCCTCTTTGGCGGTTGCTAACAGTACACTAAGAAAAATAACTGGTAGGGCATGACCTAAACCAAAAGCGAAAAGCAATAAGCCTCCGTGAATTGGTGTGGGTGCACTAAATATGGTTAACAGTATTGCTGGTAGAACTAAGGATAAAGAGCATGGCCCCAATGCTAGAGAGATTACTACTCCGAATAGAAATGAGCCCAGTGCATAATTGTATTTTGAAAATCGTGTCAAAGCGGTTAATTTTAGAGCATTCACTCGTTCATTAAAGGAGCTACTAACATTGCTGGTTGTCTTGATTCTTTTGAATAGTCCTAAGTTATTTAATCCAAAAAATATGATAAGAATTCCTGCAATGCCAAAGAAAAGGCGGTAGCTTGCAGGGTCTATTGGAGTAAGAGAGGATACAGCGTAGCCAAAGAAAAAGAACACTAGACACATAGCGATGGTGAAGCAGCAACCAATTATGAAGCCTTTGCGTATGCTTTTGCTAATACCTACAGCATATGTCAAGTAGACTGACATAAGAGCAATAGAGCATGGTGAAAGAAAAGTTACAATCCCCAAGAAGAATAGCCCCACAAGTTCTCCCCACATAACTTAGCCACTCCAACTTTTCAATAATTTGCTGCATTTGTGCTTTTGGTTTGTGAAATTGAGATTAATCATATACTAGTCGCCTTTCTCAATCAGCTACACTATCATTTGTATTTTCGTTAATCGATCAACCACATTTTTTAATCCCAGAATCAATGTGCATCGAGGGCAATAGAAATCTCGGCGGCTTTCGCGTAGTAAGTTAACATATTCATTGGAATTAAATGGAGGAGGAGCTGGTTCAGGGGCAGGAGGACTCTGTCCTTGACTAAGAACAATAGCTACAGGAAGGTAGCCTATCCCGATTTCTAGTGGGAAGGTAAACCAAGATTTGCAGTGACTACATCGAGCGTCAAAATGTGTCACCATTTGATGAGCCCCAAAATCTTCCCGCACCATTTTTTTATCAGTTTTTTCGTGTACATAGACCAAACGAGGATAGCGTTCAAAGCGAGTGTCCCAAGCTTCAAACTCAAATTTATTCTGAAGTAAACCTTTGATAAATACTTGTAATGTTTCGGTAGAAAGCATAGGGTGATCCTCTTTGACTCTCCTGACTAATTCCAGCAATATCTCTTCTTCGTGCACTAGTACTGTTTTCGGTAACATCACTTTCTCTATTAACTGGTTTATTGAAGGGAGCCCTATGAAAATTGGTGTTTTTTCACTGACTTGTTGAGGAACATAGACTACCTCCGAATTGTTCATATAAGCTGCTAAGAGGGATCCTATAGTCATAACTCTTGTTCCGCTAGAGACGTTCACAACGACCGAATATTTTTTGTGCCGTCGAATTACATCATTTACGCGGTCAGTCACGTCAAGTACATTAAACGCATCTGCTTCAGTCATTTCAACAGCATAGCCAAGCTTCTCAGAAAATTCTCTTATCGACCCCATGCACTGCCTGACTTCAGCGTCATCACTGCCAATAAGATAGACCTTTTTAATGTTCAGCCGACATCTTAACCCGATTAAGACTTTTTCCGGCGTTTTTCCAACAGTAGCCACATACACATATTCTACCAAGAACTTCACCCCTGTAATAGCTGGTTGATTTTTGAAGACATGGTTGAAGCAGTAATGGTGCTGTATGAGGTAGAAATGTGAAATGCTTTGTCTATGAGTACTATTGTTCCATCACCTTTTGCGGCATATTTTTGCGCTATGTCCATTATTCCGTCATCAGCATCGTTTCCGAGTGGCCAAGTGATACCATATATGTTACGAATCTGTGCAAGGTCACTGCTTGGGCACGTTGCCACAGCAACCGTTATTAACTTGACAGGCTGGTTGCCACAAAAGCTACTGCAGACTGTTTTTAATTGCGTAAGCTGGTTGTCGTTGATTGGGTCAATCTGTCCGTGGCAGCCAACTCCCATAATATGTATGGCTATAACCTTTCCCTTAAAATCTTTCAGCCAGAATCGAGTGCCGTTTATGTCTCGCATAGTGAATTCATAAGGCGTTTGTAGGGGATTTGTTGGATTTATTGGTGGTGGCTCCGTAGATGGTTGGGAAGGTTGCGTAGACTGCCATACTCCATAAGCCACAAGAATTATGGCAATCAGACACACCGTTCCAAATATTTTACCTTTAGGCCATCCTTTGTGTCCACTTGCGTATTTTCTTTCAACTTCAAGTCTGATGTGCTCAGCTTCTTGAGCCCTCTGTCTTTCTCGCTGTCTTTCTTTCCAGCTTTTTTTCTTTTTCTCTTTTTTAGGCAACTTTTAACTCTCGCTCTGCTAGGTTTTTTTAGGTCTAAACGGATGACAATGGCTCTCTTCAATGATTTTTGTCAGATCAATAAGCATGTCTTGTGCTTCAGCTAGTAAATTTCTATTCTTTTCATCAGTTGGACTCGAGTTTCTTATGAATGACTCGATTTCCCGTTTCAATGACAAAAGGTCAACCCTACTCTCTTCACGTTTGGCATCTCGATATTTCTTGCATATTTCTTTAAAACATGCTTCCATGATGCTCAGCTTTATTACTTTGCATTTTCTTGCTTGTATTCATACTTCTCAATATTGGACTGCAATTCTTTTCTGCTGTATTGGATTACCCCTTGTTTTT
>Ga0315296_10002593_pt1 | contig 15382 bp, 13 predicted proteins | sample YL17G14_18_MG_FD_203921 | JGI IMG/M metagenome (GOLD analysis project Ga0315296, IMG submission 203921) | Sediment microbial communities from Yellowstone Lake, YNP, Wyoming, USA - YL17G14_18 | ecosystem: Environmental > Aquatic > Freshwater > Lake > Sediment | place: USA: Wyoming | collected... | reverse complement strand
ACTACTTCCCTTTTTCTGTATTTCATAGTCAAGAGCGCGCCCTATCTTGGCGTCAAGTCTGAATTTTCTTGAGAAAACCCAAGGAATCCAATCGCCAAGGCAGTTGACGCCGTCAGTTTACTATACTTTCTGGGGCTTCGGGCAGAACGGCAGAATCGGCTCAACCGTTACACCGTTCAAACGTGCCACGAGGTCTAAGAGGCTTGAGTTCCCTTTCCGCTCTACGCGGTTGAGCCGACTGGCGGGCGATTACATCTTCGTCTTGCGACTGCGATTCCGCCACTTGCTATATGCGCGGGTGCTACCTACTGCGATGAGAATTGCGATTGCGATATACACCAATGGTGTTAGATCTGGTTGTTGTGGCTGGCTGGGGGGTATTGCAGCGATGAAATTGACTGAAGCTACCGACGAGCCAAAGAGTCTATCGACAGCCTTGACCTCCACTTTGTGGGGTCCGTTGCCTAATCCTGAAAAGGTAAAAGAATCAGCGGTCCCGACGACATTTGTCCATGTGCTATCATCCAATCTAACCTCGTAATGGTCTATACCGGCGCGCTCGCTACTCCATATAAGGCCTATGTCCGATGATGTAACAGATGTGCCGTTTACGGGCGAAGCTATTGATACTCTGGGTTTGAGGCGATGTAAGACCGCATCAGGATAGCGTGATTCAAGCGAAGATGTCAACAGTGGAACATAGTTGGCTTTTCCAAGTTTGTAATCATCATAAAAGTCATAGATCTTCGAGTCGACCAGCGTTGTGTTTGTCGTGCCCCAATAATTCTCGCCTACATCCAGAGTGTAATCGAATGATTCCTCACCCAAGGGTTGACTCACCAGAAAATCATACACTTTGTTATTGTGTAGGTCATTATCTTTAGCGACTAATCTCAGAATTTCGGGATACCCCCATAATACAAAGGCAATTCCCACATTGTCATTAAACGTGATACAATTTTGAGTCATGTTTACGAACGAACCTTCATATATTGAACCCAACATCTCGACTCCGACTTGTCCATTTAGGGAAATGCGGTTTCTCACTACAGACAGAACGAATCCGGAAAGGTGAAAGAAAGAAATCTTCATACCTTCCCAATTGTAAGCAATTTCATTATCCTCAATTCTAAGACCGCCTCGTACATCATAGTGGATATCTATCTTTATGCCAAGATCATTCGATGCGATACTGTTTTTACTAATAGTACCCGAGATATTTCGTCCAGTATGGTAGTAACGGTAATACCATTTTACAGAGATTCCAATACTGTTCATTGAGAACTCGCTGTTAGAAATTTCAGTGTCGGCTTCAGCACTATAGACAGCGGTGTTTGCATACTGGATTTTGCAGTAATTTAGGTTTAAGTTTGCGTCATACTCCGAAGTTTGTATCCCCTCCCAGTCACCCCAAGATGGTGAAGGGGCATTTGATGTGAAGGTGATTAAGGAGGATGAGTTGCCTTGTGCTTTCAGGTTTCCCTTAACCATTAAGTAATATTTCCCAGCAAACTTGACCGTCACTCCGGGCTCAATTGTCAGTGTTGCGCCGGTTTCGACTAGGATGTTGCTTGATACGATATATGGGCTGTTTGCAGCAGTCCATGTGGTGTTTGTGTCTATGATACCGTTGACATAAGTCGGTGAGGACTGGTTGAAAGCACCTAGATTGAATAGGTCAGCCTGCGCAAGATTCTTAGCCGATGCAAGAAACATGGGAAAGCAAATGAGCAAAAGCAAGATCAATGATGGTTTTCTATGCTTCATCTTTTCCCCTTTGTCTTCTATCCATTAAGGCGCGTGCTTAATCATCCTTTAGAATCTCTTAATAGATTTTACCCATTTTGCACTTGAAAGCGCGCGCGCAGAATCGGCTCAACCGTTGCACCGTTCAAATGCGACAGTGCAGATCTAACGGGAAAGTAGACACAAACCGTTGAACCGACACTGCCGTTGGATGCGACTCCGTTCGGTGGGCTGGCATACCGCTTTCCCGACGCGGTGTAACTCCATAGGCTGGGAAAAATAGAGGAGGCGCCCCAACCAATGGCGTTACCTACCTACCTACCTTCCTTGGCGCATCTCGTTGCGCCTAGGGTCATCTGCGCTGTCGGTGCTGTCGGCGTGACTGCCTCCGGAGGTTTCTTTTTCCTTCGCATCACGAAAGCTATAGCCCCTACAGCTATCGCTATGACTACCGCTGCTAAGATATAGAGATAGGTTTGGTCAAAAGGAAGCCCTGACTGTTGAGCTTGCCACATGTTTGTTTCTGTCGCCTTCCCAGTTGCAGTAATGCTTCCTGAAGTTGTGGATGCTTCCACCATTGCCCCTGTCTGTTTGTCCCAATAATAGGTGAGCTGGCTCCCAAGCTGTGAGAAACTTGCGTAGACCACTGTTCTGCTTGCTCCAGCATAGGTTCTTGTAGTCTCACCGGCAATCGTTACGTTGCCGTACCCACTTATGTAAACGGATTGTCCAGTCGTTGAGTTGGCAGGAATAACAAATCCTGAAAGCCCCTGAAAAGCTCCACTGCCAATTGCCACATCAACGGTCATGGTTTGACTGGGTTCTGTTCCATCAGACATGTGCATTGTTACACGTATGTTTGCTGTTGTTCCTTCAACGTTTAGGAATTCTATCTTTATCCACTGGGGCAACGGTGTTCCAGAAGGCGCCCCACTAATTGTGTAATCAATTTTGATCCAATCTCCAGCCTTAACGCCGACTTTAGGCTGTGGCGCGGGAGGGGGCAAAACGGCCATGTACAGATAGTCAGCGCTAACTGGTATGTTTCCAAACCCATCGTAGCTCGTTCCTATGTATATGTTTAGCTGACCTGTAGGTATGTTTGTTACGTGGGTTGCTATCAGAGTGTTGTTAACATAGAATTTCACGGACTCTGAAGTGGCCTCAATCCTGTATGTAAGATCATAATCTCCAACCATCTTTCCCAAGGGCAATAAATATTGACTTACAGTTTCTGTGCCGGAGGATACTGTGCGGGCTTCAACAGTGTCTCGTGCATAGGAGATAAACTCAATTGAATTGTTAGGGTCTGTACCAACGCGGAGACCTCGGGGTTGGTAATCAGCGTAAACTCCAGGATACCAATGTCCTTCCCAGTATGCTGATACTCTGCCCTCGAATACGATGACGGAATCAAGTGTAGCCGTAGCCTTACTCGTTAATGCTGCGCTGCCGGCGCCACCATAGCCGCTGCTCAAGCCGACACAACTGAAGTCAGTAAGCTCCCATGTTGCGTTAGATATACCTATGGCGCCGAGACCAGTAAGATGGGAGTTCCATCTGCTCGCATTCAGGCTGGTTCCAGTGAACTCATCGAAAACTAATGTCTGTCCCTCAGTAAGATTGAAGTTAGCAGTTGTGGTTCCCGTGGTTATGTTAACAACTGGTTTTGTGGCAGTTATGTAACCAACTGCTGACGCACGCACCTTGTATGCGCCTTCTGTGAGCGGAAGAGAATAGTTCCCATTTGCATCCGCTGTGGTGCTTGATACCACCAAGTCCCCTTGCTGCAATGCTTCTACGATAGCGCCCACTATGGGTGTCACTCCGTCGGCTTCGGAAACTTTGCCAGATACAGCGTTCGCGCTTATCAGAGAAGTCCAAGGATTCATAAGTGGATGTCTGTCTTGGTTACCAGCATCAATGGAGTACGGAGTATCTCCTATTCCGTCACTGCCGAGCTCGTTCTGAAATGGTCCACGGAAATCGTCTGTACCCTCGTAGTCACTCCAATAGTTTCCGCCAGAAGGATAACCATTATCCAAGATGTTTTTTGACAACTCGGGGTCATTGGTCCCGCCAGAACTAAATTCGGACCCAATAACAATGGTGTTGCTTAGGAAGTTGTTGTGATAAAAAATGTTGTCTAAACCAAGCAGTTTGACACCTGCTTCCGTGTTGTCTGCTATGTTATTTTCATAAATTGTGTTGTTTTCGGGGCACTCCTTATATGTAGCACTAATATAGCCATCAAGGCAGATGCCCAGTTCGTTGTTCGTTATGTTGTTTCCATAAACTGTGTTATTCTTCACAGAATAGTCGAAGAAGACACCGTAGCTGTTGTTTATTATGTTGTTTCCAGAAATCTTGTTGTTGCTCGCTCTCCCAAGGTAGATGCCATATCTGTTGTTTGTTATGTTGTTTGTCTGAATCACATTATTGGTTCCCCCGCCAAGAACAGTAAAGCCCTTGACCTCGATGCCTTTAGAAAAGCCTTTGATGTTCATGGTTTTGATTATTACGTTACTTCTTCCCGTCAGATCTATTCCTTTGTATGGATAGACTCCTGTGCCTTGAAACGTGTAGCCTGCCCCATCAACCACAATATTATCTCTCTCAACAACTATACCGTCAACATCGGTGGTGACGTTACCAGTTAGGGTATAAGTCACATTGTCAACGGTTGAAATAGGAGCATCAGGCGGGTCTATGCTTCCGTCCGCCCTTATGTATATGGTTCCTGGCTGACCACTTGCCAACGGAACATTCAACACCGCACCAAACACAGCCACAAAAAGCAATGAAACCCAAACACTTGAAAGAAAACGAGCTCTAATCCCACTCAAAACCGTCTCCTCCCCACATAATAATAGAATCATAGAAACAACTCTTAACGCTTCTGGAGAACTATTCTACCCCTCTAACCCGCTGGCACGCGCCCTACACACTGAACGCTCAAGCAAACGTCTGAATTTTCTTGAAAAAACCCAAAGAATCAAATCGCCTAGGCGGTTGGCTGCTGCATGATTCGATACTCTTTAAGGGAGAACAGGAAAAAGGCTATCCGATGCTCTGAGATAAATGGATGTGGATGTTCATGCGTTTGAGTCTTCGGAGCGTTTTGCTTCAGCTGTTGGCAAAGTTCCTCCATCGATGCTTGCGGAGAATCAATGAGAAGCCCTAGAGCGTTGTGTTTCCCATAAGCAACGAGCTGGGCAATTGAAAGCTCAACTCAAACCGCTCTTTCGTCAAACCCACCCTAAGACGCCTCCTCCGGCGAGTCTAGACACGCCGGAACTAAAAGGGCTAAAAAACCAGAAAATGGAGGTAGACAGAATGGACGAATTGATGCAACGGTGCGCCGAGAAACACCGCAGGATATTGAGCGCGCTCCACGTTTGAGAGGACCCGATTCTTACGTTTTCTCCCATGGATTGTTCAAAATATGTTTCCAACTCGCATTAATGATTTAAGGAAAATCCTTCACTAGAAGACTCTTTCACAAGACATAAATGATAATTACATTCATAATACAACCATCTGGGAAAGGAGAGTCATAACATTGGAAAAGAAAACTGCATCAGGAATAATGCTGACACTTCTAGTAACAAGCATGCTGACATTGACATTTAACATTCAACCAGCCAAAGGAGAGCCAACAACTTGGACTGTAGATGATGATGGACCAGCAGACTTCCATACAATACAGGAAGCCATAAACGCAGCAAACCCAGGAGACACCATATACGTACACAGCGGAACATACTATGAACACCTAATCATTAGAAAGAACAATTTGACATTTGTCGGGGAAGAGAAAAGTAACACCAAAATAGATGGAAGTCTAACTGGGGAAACCGTCGTCATAGGTGCAGACAGCATTTCCTTCAAGGGCTTCACCATCTGGAATAATGACTTTGGAATCGTGCTTGGATATTGGTACCCACTATACTACTCCTCACATTATAGCACAATCAGTGAAAACATAATAACTAATAGTCTGCGGAGCGGTATTCTGCTGTTAGGTTCCTATAACAATGTAATCAGCAATAACGTAATAACTGATAACGGTGGGCATGGTGTCGGTCTATGTGTTCAATCAAGTCGTAATGAGATAAGTAACAACACAGTGTCGAATAATGGACACAGCGGAATCAGATTAGACCCTCTCACGAAGAATAACAAGGTTTGCGGAAATACTTTTGTAGACAACACCTATGGTATTAACGTATATGCCGCAAGTGAGAACATAATTTATCGCAACAATTTGATTAACAATGCTTATCAAGTCTACAGTTATGATTCCTTAAACATCTGGGATGATGGCTATCCTTCTGGTGGCAACTATTGGAGTGACTATGGAGAGAGATATCCTAGTGCTCAAGAGCTTGATGATTCTGGAATATGGGACACACCCTATGTAATTGATGGAAATAACAAAGACAATTATCCTCTGATGGAACCTTGGAGTCCAACTCCTGAAACCGTTAGGGTCAGTGTTCTAATTGATTATGGCAATGGAACCAGGACGTTACATGCTGACGTAACATTACCGGCTGGTTCACCTGTTCTTAATGCAACGCTGGCTGTTGCCCGGGTAGATTACATTTCTTACGGTGAACTCGGAGTCTTCGTAGACGCGATAAATGATGTATGGAATAGCTATCCATATTGGTGGATTTGGTGGTATTGGGACCCTGTTGAGTCTACGTGGATGCTGGGGCCTGTCGCAAGCAATCAATACGCATTAAGCAATGGCGAGATAATAGCTTGGTACTATGAAAGCATCGAAATCTGGCCCTTACCACAACCTCCTTGGACGCCCATTGAGCCAGTTGTCACAGCAACTGCGGACATAGACCCTGACACTTTGAACTTGAGGAGTAAGGGACGTTGGATTACTGCTTACGTTCAGCTTCCTGAAGGCTATAGTGCAGCAGACATTAACGCAACCACCATTTTGCTTAATGGGACTATCTCACCTATTCTGGACCCAAAGTATGGCTTTGTGACCAATTCAAGCGAATACTTGGTTGACCATGACAATGATGGCACCTTAGAACGCATGGTTAAGTTTGACAGAGCCACTTTAGCCTCATGGATTTACCAAAGTGCTGGAATGCAGTATGATGTTTCATTAACCATAACAGGCGAATTACTTGACGGAACTCCATTCGAAGGCACAGACACGATTTCAGCATTCTGGACTGGTAAGCGTTCTCCCTGTAAACGATAGCTCAAACGCTCACATCGCCAAACTCAATCACTACTTCCCTTTTTCTGTGTTTAGCGCGCTCTGGGTTGCACCGTTCAAGCGACTTGGAAAGCCTTAAGCGGTGGCTTTGCCAAATCCGGCCAAGTCGCGCCTAGGTGTTTCCGGACGATTCGCGAATAGACCGGGATACCCGACTACAGGGTGAGAAACCAAAAATTTTAGGTAGATCGAAAATTGGATGATTGAAGCAACGGTGTGCCGATAAACGCTGCACGATATTGAGTTAATAGTTCCACTCAACTCAGTCTGATGTTGCACTGTTTGATGAAGCTCTGGGTCTTAAATTCAGTTCCCTTCACCGCTTTCCTTGAGCTTTGGGACTTATGCTCTCTCGGGAGTTGATTCAAAGGTTCTACTTCGACACAACCCTTACTATTCCGAAGTTCTGGAATCCTTCTCGCAAGCATTTCCGCGTTGAAACTTCCGAGGGCAGGTTTGTCAAGCTCAACAAACTGGAGAACCGATTAACCGCGAGGGACGTGGCGTTCTACTGCTCGAAAGCGCGCTCGCTCCTGATGCAAGCTAGCTCCGAGTGGCGCTCTGACGGGCGCATATGTCTGTTTATGCTGTGTGGTGGTTCAATGGAGAAAGCATCTATCGGAATAGCTCGGCTGGGATATAGAAAGTCTGCAAAGACTCTGCTTCATTCCTGAATGTCCCAATTAGCTCTCCTCTACTGCCGAGAATAGTAACATAAACGTAGCCTTCTTGGTCCTTAGCTACATCCATTCTTACTGTCGGCTTTGAGACGAATATCTTCAGTGTGAAATCTATTGCAACGTATCCGGTCACTCCACCAATCCAAATATTGGTGAAGCTTACCATTGGGTATAACTTGTCAATCAACGTAAAGTCAGATACATCGTATGAATCGACCAGTGTAATCGATAATCCATTGAACCTCAAAACCGCTGAACCAGATGTTGATTCGACACGAACAAACACTTTAGTATTAATGCTCGTCTCGCGGGCTTCTGCTAGACTCATGGAAAGAATCACTCCTGAGGAGAAAGAAATCAACACGAGAGCCACAATACAACAAATCCTCTTTTTTGACATTGCTCCATCTCACCTCCCTTCTCCTTCTGAATAGCGCGCAATAATGACTTTGGCACGACGACTTTTATGTTCTTTGTGTTAGCGAACGTTATCGCTCAAGCGACCGTCTGAATTTTCTTGAGAAAACCCAAAGAATCCAATCGCCAAGGCAGTTGACGCCGTCAGTTTTCTATGCTTTCAGGGGCTTCGGGCAGAACGGCAGAATCGGTTCAACCGTTACACCGTTTAAAATCGATAGTGCCGATCTAACGGGAAATTGGACACAAAACGTTGAACCGACACTGCCGTTGGATGCGACCCCGTTCCCATTTTCTCAACCGCCTTGAACCTGCCGTTTCGCCATATCAGGTGTATCATATCTTTCATACCTGACCCTTCCCGGGCGATTCGCGAATAGACCGGGACTACCCTATCCTCCTCCCTTGGCGAAACTTGATTCGCCAGTTAGGGATGTGAGGCCAATGGGTTTACTTGCGTTTTCTGAAGATTTTGACGCCTTCCATGTCGGTTACGTATTCAAAGCCTTCCTCGACTAGGTTGCAGGCCTCTTTGACGGTGGTGGCGACTTTGCACACGAAGTCTTCTGAAGCGAATTGGATCAGGTGCGTGTAGACCAATGTGTTCTTTATGTTCCGATGTCCCAACTGCCGTTGAGTGTACAGAATATCCTTAGTTCTATGGTAGGTCATTGTTCCAAAGAAGTGTCGGAAACTGTACAAGTTTATTCTCAATAGTTCCGGTCGCTGCAACTTATTCGCTGCCGTTTTCTTCAGGGTTGAAAACCGTCGTCTCATGCAGGCAACGGTTGCGAACAATCGGCTGTTCAAGTCGAGTCGGCGTTTGCTCACGTATTCCTTCAACATCGCTGCCGTTTGAGGCTTCAACTGCAAAGTCCTGCCCTGTCTGCCCTTGGCGGTCTGCGCGTTAATCGCGCCTCTTTCAAAGTCTATCCACCGTAGTCTCAAGCGTTCAAGTTCTATAGGCCTCATTCCGGTGTCTCGAAGGATTGAGAGAACGAGGGCGTATGTGCGAGTTGAGGAATTGATTAGAATGCTGATCTCTTCTTCTGTTGGCACGTAGGGCGTTTGGCTCTCGCGAATGTAGTAGGGTCGCTGCCAAGTTAGGCCATTGTAGTGAACGTAGCGGTCATAGATGTCTGCGAGGTTTTCCTTGTAACCGCTACTTGCAGCCTTCTGAGCAATATACTCCTTAACTTTGTCGGGATTGTCGATGTCGGTGTCTCGGGCGATCATTCTTAGGCGTCGGCTTGTGGCGTAGATGGTGGTTTCGCAGTAGCCATCGTTCTTCATTGACCACAAAGTCTTGAAAACCCGCTCTTTAACCGTTGGGCTCAACGGAGACAACGGGGTTACATGGGTTTGTCCGTTGGAGCCGGGGATGGGAGTTGAACCCATGTAAAGCAGCTCTGCAGGCTACCGCCTAACGGCTCGGCCACCCCGGCTTTCAGCCGCAGAAGTTCTCAAGCGATCTGTAGAATTTAATCTTTGTCTTCTAATGGTCATCATGGTGTTTCCTGTTCCCCATCGACCGCATGTGTACATGGAGGTTGCGCGCGTTATCGTTGTGGAATCCCGTACTCGACATTAGAAGGTAACCATGAAAACCTAGGGGCATCTTCTTCTATTTTCTTCGTAGGTATTCAGTCTTCACAAAAGACTAGTAATAGCATGTCAGAAACGACCTAACATGAGTAGTGGAAAGAAGCGCACGGTCCTGCTTGGGCTTGTCTTCCTCTTTTTCCTTGTCTTAGCTTATGTGGAGAACACTTCGTTCTTCGTATACATAAGAGACAGCTTTACGAATCTTCCCTTAGGCGTAGTGCTTGTTTTCATCCACAACGTCTTGGCGGTTTCGCTGATAATATTGGGCATGGCGTTTTACGTTGAGGTTGTATTGACTTTTATGCCTAAACGGAAGATTGAGTACGTTGTGCTGCAGAATCCGGAAGTCTTTGCAGTTGTTTTCGCAGCAATGATCATTCTTATCAGCATTCTGAGAGCAAGCACACTTGTGAGAGGGCAAGTCGAGGTCAGCACATTAGCGATGGTCGTGCTTCTGAGTCTGCCAGCTGGGTTGGTGGAGGGTTATGGTATATATCAGGCGATCAAGAAGACTTTGAAGAAGACGCTTGAGACACGCGATTTGGTCATGATTTATGGCGTGTTTCTTATCGCGGCAGTTGTTGAGGTTGGGTTCATTCAGGCATTACTGTGGATATCGGCAGCTTGACGAAGCGGCATGAATCGCGGGGTGCTCTGGATTTCAGATGCTATTAGCTTCGCCTTAGATACGATGCTAATAACGTCAATCTGCGTAGTTTTGTTTGGGAAAAGCTTTTGTTACACCGCTTCACGCTGAAATAACACGTAAGAAGAGGCGATTTGCGCTGAAGCCCGCGGTAATCGTCGTTGACATGATTAATGATTTTGTGACTGGCGTTTTCAAAAGCGATAGAGCCGCAAGGATCATCCCCAATATCGGCGCATTGTTGAATAATGCTAGAAAAGTGAATATTCCTGTCATCTATACGACAGATGCTCATCTGCCCGGAATCGATCCCGAGTTTGATGTTTGGGGAAGACACGCAGAGGCGGGTTCGTGGGGCGCTGAGGTAGTTGACGAGTTGACGCCCAGGAAGGGTGATTTTCGAGTTTTCAAGAGGAAGTACAGTGCGTTTCAAGGGACTGATCTGGATCAGTTGCTGCGTGAACTGAAGGCCGATACGGTCATTCTGACCGGAGTTGTTACTGACGTGTGCATTCAGCATACGGCTGCGGATGCGTTTTTCAGAGGTTACAGGGTCGTGGTTCCTAAGGACTGTGTGGAAGCAGTTGACGAGGCGACTCAGGAGGCATCTGTGAAATTCATTGAGAGAACCTACGGGGCCACGGTGACCACTTCAAAGGAATTGATGAAAAAGAAGTGGGTCTGAAGACGGGGGAGACGTTCAACGACTAGGCAATCCGAATTTGACTTTGTATGCGAAGACAACATGAGCCTGCTCACTGATTTGTATGAGTTAACCATGTGTGCCAGCTACTTGGACAACAACCGAACTGAGCCGGCTACTTTTGACCTGTTCATTCGAAAGTTGCCCTCTGAGAGGTCGTACTATGTTGTTGCTGGTCTGGAGCAGGTACTGCTGTACTTGAAGAACGTGACGTTCACTCCGACTCAAATTGATTATTTGAGAACTCGTGGATTCAAGGAGAAATTCCTCAGTTACTTGCGAGGATTCAAGTTTTCTGGTGACGTTTGGGCAATTCCAGAGGGCGCACTTGCATTTGCTGACGAGCCGTTGATTAGAGTTACAGCGCCTATCATTGAGGCCCAGCTTGTTGAATCTTTTCTCTTGAACACCGTTAATCTGCAGACTATGATTGCCACCAAAGCCTCCAGAGTTGTGTACGCAGCGCAGGACAGATCTGTGGTTGAGTTTGGTTTGAGACGGACTCATGGCACCGATGCTGCGATGAAGGCGGCGCGATGCAGTTACATTGCGGGCTGCAACGGCACATCCAACGTGCTTCCCGGCATGAAATATGGTATTCCAGTTTTCGGGACGATGGCGCACTCGTTCGTAATGCTGTTCGACAGAGAAGTCGAAGCTTTTAGGGCGTTTGCCAAGACTTTTCCGGAGAATTCGACGCTTCTGATTGACACTTATGATAATATCGAAGGTGCCCAAAATGCGGTGATCATAGCTAAGGAGTTGGAGAGAAAAGGCTTCAGGCTTAGCGGCGTCAGGATTGACAGCGGAGACCTAGTTGAAGTGAGCAAGAAAGTTCGAGAGATACTGGATGAGAAAGGTTTGGGCTATGTGAAGATTTTTGCCAGCGGTGATTTGGACGAGTATAAGATTCAGAAGTTGCTGCAGAGAGGTGCGAAGATTGACTCTTTCGGTGTGGGCACAAGGATGAGCACGTCGGAAGATAGACCATACGTGGACATTATCTACAAGCTATGCGAGAGAATGGACAAGTTTGGCAGGTTTGTGCCTACTATGAAGTTGAGCCCGGGCAAAAAAACGCTTCCAGCTAGAAAGCAGGTGTATCGAGTTAGTGGCAAGGCGGGTAGCTTCGTTAAGGACATTATCGCGTTGCACGATGAAAAGGTTGAGGGCACGCCTTTGTTGGTCAAAGTTATGGAGAAAGGTGAGATAACTCGCGAATTGCCTAGGCTCGAGCAGATTCGGAAAAGCGCTTTTGAGAATCTATCCAGACTTCCGGAAAGGTACAAGTTGCTTGAAGGGGCGTCTCGTTATCCCGTCGTTCGGAGTCCCAACTTGAAGAGACTGTTGAAAGATGTAACTAGTGAACTGAAGAAGCTTGAGAGTTCATCTTGATGACTAATGGACGTGCTTTTCTATTCTGCTCTTTCGACTACTAGGGTGCAGCGTGTTGCGAGAGCGGCTATTGCGCCTAATGCGGCAAGCCATGGAGCTAGGATGGCGCCGACTACGCCGACGGTTGCAGGCATCTCAAAAAGAGTCTTACCTCGTTCATCCTTTATCTCGATTCTTGTGACATTGCCCTCATGGATGAGTTGCTTGATTTTTTCAATGAGATTGTCGGCTGAGACTGAGAACTCCTCTACACGGGTTTTCACGGCTGAGCCGCAGATGTGACAGTATTTGGCGTTTTCAGCTAGTCTAGTTCCGCATTTCCAGCAAGACACCATGAACTATTTCACCGGGTGGTATCCTTCGCTCTCAACATAGAGTTTATGAGACATAAGTTTTGCGTGTGTGGCTGAAAGAGTGTGCGAAAGAAGAAGGTGACTGACCCTTAAGGCCTTCTTCTACTTTCTTGGAGCAAAACATTCTTTTATGTAGTGTCAGTGTTATTTGGTATTCTTGAGGGTTTCAGTTTGGAGCGTAGGACGCGCTACGAGATCTTCGCTGACTTGCTCGACATCGTTGTGAAGCGCGAACTCTGCGCTGTGACCAGAGCGTCATATGGTGCGAATCTGCCCGTGGACAGAGCCAAGAAGTTCCTCAGTTTTCTAGCCTCAAGAGGCTTTGTGAAAGAAGAGTTCGTAGGCGACTCCAAGAAATATAGAATCACCAAGAGAGGCTTAGAATACTTGGAAACCTATCAAAAAATGCAGAAGATGTTTGCTGCACTGGCTGAGAAGTTGCCCGAATAGTGGTTTGAGAGTCTGCCTTCAATGCGGGAGTTGTTGCTTAGGGTTCTGAGTTAACAGCCGCTTAGTGACCCCATAAGCTTCGCTCCAATAGTGGAATAGAGTCTTTGGCATGATCAGAACGTATGAAGCAATCTGGAAATCCCTCGACTCTAGTGGCTTTCTTAACCTTCCGCATGGCTTTTATCGGCTGAGAGCGCTTTCGAATCTGAGAATCGGTAGGTTGTTTGGCTGGTTTTGACATGGTTTCTCCGTTAGACGATTGGAGATTTCTTGTTGGAGAGTGGAAGGGCGAGACGAAAGGTCAGTTTGGTGAAGCTGAAACCATCAAAGGAACAGCAGTCTATTCGCTTGACCCAAGCGACAGTTTCATCATGGAAAGACGTGAAGCATGGAGCGGCAGCCGTTTAGTCAACAAGAGCATTGGTCTGATGTTTTTTGATGGAGCCGAGCAGAAGTTCAAGCGTAAGACGTTCTTTTCCTACGAATTCGTCAACAATGAAGTGGAATACCTGAGAAACGAGAAAGAAATCAGGTTCGACATCACGATAGAGCCGTTGTCGAAAAGCTTTCAGGGCACACGTTGGCGGTCTTTCATAAGAAAGATCTCTGAAGATAAGGTAGCTGTGGGTCTCGAAGTGGCAAAGGAAAGCGAGGAATTCAAGAGCTACGGCGAGACGATAATGGTTAAGACCAAACGATAACACTCTCAATAGCCGCAGTTGCCAAGCGAGAACACCATTTTTGAGATGTTACCAAGTAACAATTTGTGACTACCTTGTGTGCGTTCCGGATATGCGTCGCCTTAAATACCTACGCGAGCGGCTTATTCCATCAAAGGTGAAACATACATGCCAGATGAAGTTCCTCCCAGAGCAGTTCAAACGTTAGGCGTCGTGCAAGGCGACCTCACAACAGGAGACTCTGCAGTGATCCGAGGCGAGGGCATACCGCCAAAAGTGACGGTTTCAGGCGCAGTTCACTGCCATGGCGATTGCATGTTTGAGTGCAGTCTTTCAGCCCAAAGCCTAGTGGGCGATGGCTACATCGTTGTCAAAGGAGATTTAGAGGTTAAAGACGATGTGAAGATAAGCAATGGCTTCGGTTTCCACTGGGGCGACCACGCAAGAGCTCAGCTCGTCGTTGAAGGAAACATGAACGCAAAAACCGTTGATGTAGACAGCAAGCTGTCAGTTGGCAAAGATCTGGACGCTGAAACCGTTGATGTAGGTGGTAAACTAGAGGTTAGAGGCAAGGTCAAGGCCAGAAACGTTGATGTTGGCGGGAGTTTTTCATCCATTGGAGAGGTGGAGGCTGAAAGCATCGACGTAGGCGGTGCTGTAAACATTGAATCAAAGGTTAAGATCGAGAAGCTCGACGTCGGCGGCAGCGCTAGGGTAGCAGGTGGGCGTGTTGATGATATAGATGTGGGCGGATCGTTTGCGTCAAGAGACTCGCTTCAATTCCGGTCCATAGATGTTGGCGGTGCAGTAAGACTGGCTGGCAAGAACGTGGGCGGTGACGTCGAGGTGGGTGGAGTCTGCAAAGTTGAAGGCGACTTGCAGTTCGGCGACATTGACGTTGGTGGAGTTGTGGAAATCTCTGGATCTGGCAAAGGCAGAAACATCGATGCAGGCGGCGTCGTAAAGGTTGGCGACTCACTGCAGCTTGAAGGAAATATCGATGTCGGCGGCAGGGTTGATGTTGGGGGCGCCTTGACAGCCCATGACGTGGATGTTGGAGGCAGCGCCCGAGCCAAGAGCATAACTGCCACGGCTGATGTCGAGGTGGGCGGTTCGATAGCCACCGAATCAGGCGTGTCAGCGTCAAGAGTCATAATCGGCAGACGGGGCGAAGTAACCGGTCCAATAAAAGCAAATGAAGTCCATATAGAGGGTCGAGCAAGGGTGGAAGACGTGCACGCAGAAACAATACACATGGAAACGCACAGCCAAGCCAGAAACCTCTACGCCGAGAACATAAACATAGAATCTGACTGCCAAATCACCGGCGAAGTCCAGTACACACGTGATCTGCAAACTGAGAGAAACATATACTTCGCTAAGCCCCCACAGAAAGTCGACAGACTGCCACAGTAAAGCTGAATCCTCGCCGCGGGCACACAACGGCAATAGG
>Ga0315296_10002591_pt1 | contig 15387 bp, 14 predicted proteins | sample YL17G14_18_MG_FD_203921 | JGI IMG/M metagenome (GOLD analysis project Ga0315296, IMG submission 203921) | Sediment microbial communities from Yellowstone Lake, YNP, Wyoming, USA - YL17G14_18 | ecosystem: Environmental > Aquatic > Freshwater > Lake > Sediment | place: USA: Wyoming | collected... | reverse complement strand
AAGCCTCTTCTCCATTATAAGCAGTAATTACCTCGAAATCTTCTGCCTGAAGGGAATAGGAGATCAGATCTACCATCTGAGGTTCGTCATCAACTAATAATATCTTATGTTTTCGCATTAGTTATCTGCTCTCATCCTGATCAGGAAACCTTATATTTCAGGATTCAACCTCAATCTCTTCTTAGGTAATGCAAAAGAAAAGGTACTCCCTTTCCCCATCATCCCCCCAACATAAACCCTTCCACCATGTTTCTCAATAACCTCTTTAACAATTGATAATCCCAGCCCTACTCCCGAAAAAGGTTTATAGGGTATATTAGATTTCTGAAAATATCGTTCAAATATATGCTCACTTGCTTCTTCTGATATTCCTACCCCCTCATCACTCACGCTAACAAAGACATATTGATCCCCATCTTTTAATGTTACTAAAATATTCCTGCCCACTGAGGTAAATTTACTCGCGTTATAAATAAGGTTTATCATCACCTGTTGAAGCCAATTCTCATCTACCTCGACTTTCGATAATATCCTGGGGAATTCAAACTTGATCTTTTGATTCTTCTGAGATATCAAAGGGGTGATTTCATTTATTGTTTTCTTAAAGATGGGTCTGATATCAACATATCTGGGCTTCATCTTAAGCCATGCCTCTTCCACCCTCACCCGGGCAAGTATATCTTCGACGATGTTTATAAGACGCTCGCAACTAGTACTTATAGTACTGAGAAAATTTTGTTGGACCTGATTAAAAGGCCCGGGCTTTCCTTCCATTAATATATCTACAGCCGCTTTTATCATCGAAAGAGGTGTCCTGAGTTCATGGGACATGATGGAGAGTAAGTCGCTCTTCTTCTGGTCAAGCTCCTGGAATTTAATCGCTCTCTTTTTTTCACTCTGGCGGAGACTGGCGAGAGATCCGGCAAAATATGCTATGAGGAAAAAAACAAGGACATGGATAAATATTGATTTGATTGACCATTCCTTATTAGAAGATTCTCTAAGATGATAGGTTCCCATAAGTATATATACAAAGCTTACAGCTAATGCACTGTAAAAACACTCCTTCATTCCGTATCGAAGGGCATTTACCAATATAACCGCATAGTACAATCCCTCAAAGAACCTGCCGAAATCATGAATTATCCATGTAATAATCATAATATCACCAAGACTCGAAATAATTGGCAGATATCCGAGAAGTTTCTTGAAACGAAACATCAATTCGAGGAAAGATAGGTATCCAACACTAACAGATAGAATTATGACAACAGATGAAGTATATATATTTCCGGTTAAAATGGCAGCTATCAACATCAGGATCATAAAAGCCCAATGGCCATACAAAATGGACCGTTCGGTCTTTACGTGTAGTTCCGTTTCGGAGGGCAACAAAAAATGGTTAATCTTCATAATCTTGTTTTAGGAAAGAATCGGTTTAAAACCGGGGCTTGCCTGCAGCAGAAGGGCAGGGGCGGAAGCCACTTTTTAAATATCGTCTTCAACTCACCCAAGTGCTTCATTCTTGGAAGGCCTTTCTAGGGGCTTTTCAATTTTCATGTGAAGGGATCGGTGGAACACCCTTCCCCCTCTTACAACCGTCCAATATGTCTAAGCTCACTCCTTTTGGGGGAAACAAAGACTATCCATATGGTCGGGATTGTACTACTATATCAAAAACAGAATAGGACAGCAATGATTGACCCCTTCATCGGCTGGAGTAGATTATTAAGGGCCAGGACAATTTTTCCGTGGAACCCATTGATTACGGTCTAAAGGGGAGGAGTTAATTTTTTCGCATCAGGTAACTGGCGGCTTTCTCCAGACCATTGAGGGTCAGTTCGAACATGGGAAAGGTCTCTCGGATATATTGAATGGAACGGGTATAAACCATTCTTCACCCATGACGGGGTTTGATCCAGATGGAATGGGGAAAGGTTTTGGCGAAGAACTGAAGCCTCTCATAACTGGGCTTTCCAGACCTCCCCTCGATATGGATCGAACCGTCCGTGGCCATTAGTTCATAGGGGGGTATGCTCGCATCCCCTACGATGATGAACCTCGTTTCTGGATCGAGGCGGGAAAGCTCATCGACGGGGAAGGCTTAAAGCGCGCGCCTCGGAGGGTCTTCCCAGAGATAATCGTAGATGGTATTGTGGAAGAAGAGGGTCTTAAGATCTTCGAACTGGGCCCGGACATAATGGAAAAGCGTTTGGGCCAGCTTGATATAAGGCTCCATGGACCATCCGCCATTGTCGATCGCGAGGATCACCTTTGAGCGATCCTTCAGGCTTCGATCAAAAACGATTTCGATCTCCCCCCAATTCTTCACGGTTTGATAAATGGTCTTATCGATATTTACCCTATCTTTGGGTTCTGAGGGGACCGTATTTCTCAACCTTTTTAAGGCTTCGCCCATCTGGGATGGGGTCAACGGGCCTTCTTGGGAATAGCCTTTATACCTTCGATCCAGGGCAACTTTCATCGCGGACTTGGTTCTCGATACTCCTCCCACCCCCATTCCACCTGGTTGGTATCCGGAATGGCCCACCGGTGAGGTCCCTCTCGTCCCGATCCATTTGCTCCCTCCATGGTGGGCCTCGATCTGTTCCTTTAATCGGTCAAGGTTGTTTGCTATTATGGATGCATCATCACCCGTCCTCCAAAGATCACCGAAGTGAAAGACTACGAATATCCAACGAATATGGACCGATTAATGAAGGTGATTGGAATCGAGTCTCTCGACTGGTCCTATAAGACCCGTTGCTGCGGGGTTTCTCTCGGAATCACCCAACTCTCAATCGCGCTGGAATTAAGCAGAAAAATATTGAAGAACGCAAAGGGTGTGGGTGCCGACGCCATCGTGGTTGCCTGCCCCCTCTGCCATGTCAACCTGGATGCCCGGCAGAAGCAGATTGAGGATGAGTCCAAAGAGGCCTTTCACCTTCCGATCCTCTACTTCACCCAATTGTTGGGATTGGCCTTTGGTTTAAAGACAGATGAAGTTGGCCTCGATAAACACTTCGTCGATCCCTTGCCTATTCTAAAAAGAATTTAAGAACATTTAAAAAGGACGTTGTTTTCTATTTTAGTTTTTCAATCGATAGGGATGAACATCCGTTAAAATAATATAAATTTACACTTTTGGCACCAAATTTGCTATATAAACTTAAGATGAAGTGCAATAAGGCAATTAAAAATTCAATCATTTTGGTTTTATTGATTTCTGCAGTCCTCCTTTGTCAATATCAGGAAGCGCTCTCGCTCGAAAATTCTATTAAGATCGATGTTCTTCGATTCGGTCATATTTCTGTAGAAGACCCAACCATTATTCTAGGAAAATATCAACCTCTACTTTCTAAAATGAGTGCTCTCTTGAAAATAAACGTAGAATTGGTCCAGAGTACAGACTACTCTGGCATACTAAAACTTTTCCTGGAAAGGAAGATAGACATGGGCATCTTGAATTCTTTTTCATATATTCAGATAGCCCGAGAAGCAAGACTCATACCTATGGCAAAACGGGTGATTGGCGGCAAAGGATATTACCAGAGCTATATTATTGCGAATAGCGAAAGTGATATCAAAAGACTCGATGACCTGAAGGGAAAGGTATTCGCATTTTCTGACCCAAATTCAACAACTGGCCATCTTTTACCGAGAATAATTTTGCAGAAAAATTCCATTAATCCTGAAAAAGATTTCAAGGGAGTTCTGTTCATCGGCCACCATGATTCGATAATCCTCGCAATAGCCAATAAGACAGCGGATGCAGGGGCCGTGGCCTCGTATATGTTTGATTGCTATGATACCAGGATTACAAAAAAAATTAGGATAATTGACAGATCAGAGCCTATACCCCTGGGGCCGCTGGTAGTCAGACTTGATCTGGGGAAGGAATGGATAGATAGAATTAGGAGGTTCTTCTTATCCCTCGATGAAAGTGAGGAGGGTAGAGGTTTGCTGAGGGAAGCAGGCTTATCTGCTTTTACTGATGTTCAGGACAGTGAATATGATATAATAAGAAATAAATACAACCTATTTAAGAAAAAGTAGATTCTAAAAATGAATCTTTCAGCGAAATTTATTATTTCGGTCACAGCCCTGATCACTTTGATTATGGTAGGAATTATTTTTTCTGTAATGACAAGGGAAAAAACAATTATTGTTCAGGAGATGCAAAAGAAAGGTTACACCATTGCAGAGGTTCTTGCCATGTCCAGCATAAATTCTTTTTTGGACCATGATTATTCAACACTGAAGAGATACATAGATACAATAGCGAAGGACGAAGACATGAAATACGTTATGATCTTGGATTTTTCTGGTGTAGTAAAAATGCACAATAACCCCGAAATGCTTGGGAAAATACTGAATGACCCGTTAGCAATGAATTCACTACAAACAAAAAACACAATACACCGCTTATACCAGCTAGATGAAAAGGAAGATGTCTATGATATTGTAGCACCTATAATCTCGGGAGAAAAAAAACTGGGAATTGTCAAAATCGGTATGTCCACAAAAAAGATGTACATGGAAATAGCTAGATCAAGGAATCGCATTTTATTCATGGGTATTATGGCCATACTGGTAGGAATAGCGGGTTCTATAATAATGGCCAGGACTATTTCAAAACCAATAAAAAAACTTGTTAAGAGTGCTAAAGCTATTTCGCAGGGAAATTTGGATTTAAAAGTGGATGTAACATCGAGAGATGAGGTAGGAGTTCTGACCGAAGCTTTCAGAAATATGGCGGAGAAGCTTAACACGCATATCAATGAGCTTATAAGGGCAGAAAAATTGGCAGTTATGGGTAAGATTGCAGCCAGCATAGCCCATGAAGTCAGGAATCCACTGGATGCCATCAAGGGGTCAGCAGAATATCTACAAAAAAAGTATCATGAGGATGGAACAATAACCAGGTTTACAACTATAATAAAAGATGAAATCAATGAAGTTGCAAAATTTCTGGATGAATATCTCCAGTTTGCCAGACCTGCAACTCCCCGGTTTACTCCAACAAATATTAATTCAGTTTTAGATGAAACCCTGCACCTCGCTGAAAATTTAATAGAACAGAACCGTATAAAAGTTAATAAGGAGTTGGAGACGGATTTGCCTTTACTTATGGCCGATTCCAAACAGATGAAGCAAGTCTTTATGAATATTATCCTGAATTCGATTGAGGCAATGCCTTCAGGTGGAGTCCTTGGGATCCACACCTTTAAAGAGCTCCTTAATGGAGAGCTCAAAGATGTAGCGGTGGAATTTTCTGATACAGGAAAAGGTATCTCTCGGGATAAAGTTGAAAAAATATTTGAACCATTTTACACCACAAAAGAAGAAGGAAGTGGTTTGGGTCTTTCCATATCCCAAGGTATCATTGAAAGACATAAAGGAAAGATAGTGGTCGAAAGCGAAGAAGGAAAGGGTTCCACCCTTAGGATTATCCTTCCAGCATATTAATTGTGTTTATAGAGTTTATAGCGTTCATCGCATCTATTGCTTTCAAGGGGTTGAAAGTTAATGGAAATCAAGATGGTAGAGATACCGAAAGGGAAAATATTAGTAGTTGATGATAAGGCCAATATTAGGGAAGTCCTATCTGCCATATTGACGGAAGAGGGATATGAAGTGAAGGCATCGAGTAATGCGAATAAGGCCCTGGAAGAAATAGTGACTGTGCTTCCTGATATTGTTATTACTGATATCAGGATGCCAGGAATGGATGGTGTGGACTTTCTTAGGGTTATAAGAGAAATGGACATGGATATACCCATTATACTCATAACCGCTTATGGATCGATAGAATCAGCTGTTGAAGCTATTAAAATCGGGGCATATGATTATCTTACCAAACCCATCAACCATGAAAAACTCAAGATAATCATCAAAAGGGCTCTTGAACAAAGGAGGTATATCCTTGAAAACAAATACCTTCGCCTGGAACTTCAGGAAAAGTATAGCTTTTGTAATATAGTAGGAACAAGTAAAAAGATGGAGAAGGTGTTTGAAATGATTAAGACAATATCAAATACTATGTCAACAGTTCTAATCCAGGGGGAGAGTGGAACAGGAAAGGAATTGATTGCCAGAGCTATACATCACAGTTGCCAGAGAAAAGAGAAGCCACTTATAGAAATCAATTGCTCCGCCCTTTCGGAGGGATTGCTTGAAAGTGAATTATTTGGTCACGAGAAAGGGGCATTTACCGGTGCCGTGAGCAGAAAGAAGGGAAGGCTTGAATTAGCCGATGGAGGAACTCTCTTCCTTGATGAAGTGGGTGAAATAAGTCCGAGGCTTCAGGTAAAACTACTAAGAGTGCTCCAGGAAAAACAATTCGAAAGGGTGGGGGGCATTGAACCCATTAAAGTGGATTTCAGACTCATTACAGCCACTAATAACGATTTAAAGGATATGTTATTGAAAGGGAATTTCAGGAAAGACCTCTATTATCGTCTCAGCGTGATTATGATAAGACTGCCGGCATTAAGAGAGAGAAAGGAAGATATTCCCCTTTTAATAAGGCATTTTCTTCAGAAATATAGTGTAAGAGAAGGGAAGAGTATAGGGACTGTTGCCCATGATGCAATGAACATCCTTACAAAATATGACTGGCCGGGCAATGTCAGAGAGCTCGAAAATTGTATTGAGAGAGCGGTGGTGGTTTGCAATTCAGAAAGGATAATGACAAGAGATCTCCCCGAAGAAATACAGGAAAGTTCATCTGAAAAGGAAGAAAAGTATTATATTCCTCCAACTAAGGTTGAAGAGATGGACCTTCATAGAAAAGAGAAGGAGTTAATCCTGGAAGCATTGAGGAAAACAGGATGGAATAAAGCAAAAGCAGCTAAACTTTTAAATATCCACAGAAGAACCATCTACAACAGGATTAAAAAATACAGTTTGAATCTATTTGATATTAAATAATTCCTCAAGATGTGCCGATCAGCACATATAGTGTGCAAGATGTGCTGATCGGCACATCTTTCTTTGATATCCACCCTCCTTTTAAAGCCATTGCACCGTTGTTGCAAAAACATCGATGTTCGATAGGAAATCCTTAATACGCATTTCGCTGGCCTTCCCCTTTAGTTATCTTTCTATATTACACATCATATACTAAAGAAGTAGTTACCCTTGCCCTAAGAATTAAAGTTGGCATGATAAATGCTCAACAATATAAAATCACATAATTTCCGGTTTTATAGAGCAATTTGATATTGTAAGCCCCATATCCAGTAGATAAAAGATAGGAAAGGGGGGATGGAAAAATTAAGAAAAAAACTGGTGCATTGTTTTAAAATAAAACTCTAAAAAAAAGGAGAAATCGTTATGAAAAAACTTATCTGTATCATTGGTGTCATTGGTATCTTTTTAATGACTTCAACCCTACTTTTTGCTGCAGAGAAAATGCAAGTTATGTTGTATTCCTCCATGAAAGATTCCCAGCTTGAAGCGCTGAAGGAAGGATTTGATAAAAAGTATCCAAATATCAGAATGGATTACTATACTGCCGCTACTGGAAAGGTGATGACAAAACTTTCAGCTGAAGAGCAGGCGGGTAATATAAGCGCTGATATTATCTGGGTGGGAGAGCCTACTAACTATTTTGCATATAAGGATAAAGGCATGTTGCTTCCATATGCCTCTCCTGAGGCAAAAACAATACCTAAGGAACTAATTGATAAAGACAATACTTTTTGTGGAGCAAGGATAGTAACCCTGGGTCTTGTTTACAATGTCAATGCTGTCAAAGGTGCGGATATCCCCACAGATTGGGATGATCTGGTAAAACCTAGATTTGCTAATCATCTTGCAGTTATGACCGATCCTTCCTTTTCAGGTACAACTCTGTACACTGTAGCCGGTTTGAGCCAGAATCCAAAGTATGGTTGGGAGTTTTTCAAAAGATTAAAGGCAAACGGTATGAGACTGGAAAAGGGTTCAACCGCTTCAGTAGAAAAGGTTGGATCAGGAGAATATGACGTTTCCATAGGGGTGGATTACATTGCCATGAGTTGGAAGAAGCAAGGCTCACCGGTTGCATTTGTATATCCAAAGAGCGGAATAAGTGTTATCGCCAGTCCGATTGCGATTATGAAAGCCAGTAAAAACGTTAAACCAGCAAAAATCCTATACGACTATATCCTTTCTTTAGAGGGACAGAAGGTACTGGTGAAAGCTGAAGTGTTGCCGGTCAGGCCCGAGGTTGAGTTAGAAAAGGGTTCTGTTTCTGTTAAAGAAATATTAAAAAGAGCTCTCCCTGTTGACGACAAGAAATTAACGGAAGAAAAAGATGATATGATCAATAAATTCAACGAGATAATGAAAAAGAAATAAGGCTGATCTATCATATATCCTCAAACAGGAAAGGGCTATTAAGCCCTTTCCTGAAATAATAATTAATAGTGGAAGAGAGGTTATTTTATGGCTGAAGTCAAATTGGAAAATGTAACCAAAAGGTATGGCGATAAAATCGTAATAGAAGACTTCTCGCTTTCAATCAGAGACGGGGAGTGTTTCACGCTTTTAGGTCCGTCTGCCTGCGGTAAGACAACAGTAGTAAGAGCAATATGTGGTTTTGAAAAATTGGAGAACGGTGAAATTTCCATTGGCGGCAAGGTCGTTTTTAGCAAAGAGAAAAATATATTTATACCGCCTGAAGAAAGAAATATCGGGGTTTTATTTCAGGATTATGCTGTCTGGCCCCATATGACTGTATATGACAATGTACACTACCCCTTGAAAAAAAGAAAAATATTTACAAAGACTGAATGTCATAACCAGACTGAAATAGCTATTAATAATGTAAAATTAGATAGATTATCAAAGAGACTTCCATATCAATTATCAGGGGGGCAACAACAAAGGGTAGCTCTTGCCAGGGCATTGGTATCATCCAATCAGTTCATCTGTCTTGACGAACCGTTATGTAATCTTGATGCAAATCTCAGGGAGGAGATGAGTTTTGAGATAAAAGAACTGCAAAAGAAAACCGGTATCACTGTTCTCTATGTCACACATGATCAGGAAGTAGCCTTTGCAGTTTCAGACCGAATGGCTGTTATGGATCGATCGGGGAGAATACGACAGATAGGTGCACCGGAAGATATACGCAGAAACCCAAAAGATAGCTTTGTATTTAAATTTTTAGGATTATCTAACTTTGTTTCTTTAATGAAAGATGGAAATGAACTATTCGTCGAAGAAGATGGTTCTGGTTTAAGCAGAGGTGGTGTGAAATTCCCTTATCCATTTCCTGATGATATAAAGGCGGATAAGCTTTTTGCTGCCTGTAGGCCAAGAGATATAGAGCTAACCCATGATGGAAAACTTAAAGGCAAGGTATTAAGGGTTATATTTTTGGGTAGTATTTATGAATACCGCGTACTGCTTGGAAAAGATGAACTCAGGATTCAAGAGGATTCTTATAAAGTTTTTCAGAAGGGTTTATTCAAAGAAGGGCATATCTGCGGTATCGAATTTAAAAATTTAAGATATTATGAACAGGTAGAGGTGATGTAATATGGCTACAAGACGTAAAGAGTTATCTATAATGGGTGGAGCTAGTATTGATACCGGCCAACTTTTGCTGGGATTATCTGTGATTATTCTGGTAATGGCTGTTGCGATGCCCATGTTTATGATCATAATCAATGCCTTCTTTCATAAGGCCACTTTCGATTTCAAATTATTTAGCAGGGTAATTGCAAATCCTGATAATACAGGAGCCATGTTGAATACTTTAATAGTATGCTTTTCTGTGACGATTATCGGTACAATAATAGGCCTTTTCTTTGCGTGGCTGGTCGGTAGAAGTGACCTTCCATTAAAGAAGACAATGAAAGCTCTTTTTGTAGTTCCTTATATGTTTCCTCCTTTTATAGGCGCAATGGCATGGGCATTGCTTCTGTCAGAACGTTCCGGGTATTTGAACAAATTATTTATGCAAATCACAGGCGGAAATACGGCCTTCTTTAATATTAATAGCCTTGCCGGTATTATTTTTGTGGAAACCTGTTATTATTTTCCCTTTGTCTTTATTCAGGTAGCAAGCGCACTGGAAAGAATGGATCCTACACTGGAGGAATCAGCAAAAATTGCCGGCGCCGGCCAGTTGTATGTTATAAGAAAAATTACTTTACCGCTTGTAAAGCCGTCTATTGCAGCAGGAGCTATGTTGATATTAATTTCTTCTATTTCTCATTTTGGGGTGCCGGCAATATTGGGATTTTCAAGGAATATTTTTGTCCTGCCCACCAAGATCTATGAATTAATTTATAAATCAGCAGGAAGCTTTGAGGGAATTCGAGAGGGATCAGCCCTTTCAGTTGTTCTGGTAGTCGTTGTCGTGCTTGCTCTTGCATTACAGAGGTATGTATTGCGGGCAGGGCATTTTGAGGTAATACAAGGCAAAAGCATGAGACCAGTGCTCATGAACCTAAGACAATTTAAATACCCATTAATGCTTATATGTATTGCATTTTTAGGATTTGTGACTGTATTCCCCTTGTGTATCATTTTTGCTTCGGGATTTTTAAAGGCATACGGACTTTCAATATCGATAAGAAATTTAACTCTGGCCAATTTTGAAGATGTATTGTTTCATTCAAAAATGGCTAGGGATGCAATTAAAAACAGTGTGCTTTTAGCTGTCTCGGCAGGCATTATAACCATGTTCGTTGGAACAATGGTAGCGTATGTAATAGTTAAGCTCAAAGTAAAAGGGAAAGGAATCTTGGAATTACTATCCGTATTGCCATATTCTGTCCCGGGAATTGTGCTTGCTGTCGGGGTTATTCTTATGTGGAGTGGGGCCTTCTATTTTAATATCTACAATACCTTCTGGATTATTTTGATCGCTTATATTGCAAGATATATGGCTTTTTCAATGAAATCCGCTTCGGCATCATTAGAGCAGGTACATAATTCCCTTGAAGAAGCAGCGCGTTCCTGCGGTTCAACTCATTGGGGGTCCCTGACTGATATTACCCTGCCCTTAATAAAACCAGGTATGATAGCAGGCTTTTTCCTGATTTTTCTGCCTGCCATGAGAGAGTTAACCACATCGTTATTATTGTATGGCCCATTTACAAGGACTTTGGGAGTTGCTATTTATTCCGTTTATGAAGAAGGCAATACGGTCCAGGCATGTGCGCTGGCAGCCGTTACTATTACAATAATAATGCTAGGTCAACTAACTCTCACATTTATAACGCGTGAAAGGAAAGGGAGATAAGCCATGTCTGATGTTATATTAAAAGATGTTACAAAGACCTTTGTGACAAAGACTTTTGGGAGTGTAATTGCTGTAGATAAACTAAGCCTGACCGTTAACAAAGGTGAATGTTTTTCATTTCTCGGCCCTTCCGGATGCGGTAAAACCACCACCTTGCGTTTGATTGCCGGTTTTGAGGACCTAACGGAAGGTGAGATCTGGTTGGGTGGTGAGCCGGTTTCCATAGGAGGAGGTTCCAATAATCGGAAAAAGTTATATCTTCCTTCGGAAAAAAGGAAATTGGGTATGGTGTTTCAGGCCTTTGCAGTCTGGCCTCATTTGAATGTTTTTGAAAATGTTGCGTTTCCCCTTCGCCTTCTTAAAATGAATAAGGCTGATATTGTAAAAAAAGTCAGCGAGGCTTTAAAACATACCAGGCTATCGGGAACGGAAGAGAAAGTCCCTTCTGAGTTATCAGGAGGAGAGCAGCAACGTATTGCATTGGCAAGAGCAATTGTTACCCAACCCAAAGTTCTCCTATTGGATGAACCATTATCAAATTTAGATCCAAAGCTCAGAGAATCAATGCGTTTCGAGATAAAGGATTTACAACAAAAATTTAATTTTTCCATTATATATGTTACTCACGACCAGGCTGAAGCCATGGCCCTTTCCGACAGGATGCTTGTTATGGATATGGGGGTTGTCCAGCAAATAGATACGCCCATAAACATTTATAATAACCCGTCCAATAAATTTGTTTTTAGTTTTATAGGTCGTTCTAATTTCACAAAAGTTGAAATCCCAAATGGGAAAGTTTACCCAATAGGCTGCAGGGGTGAAGATATAAAATGTGAAATACCAAAAGATTTTAGGGATAAAATTGGAATACTTGCATCCAGGCCAAATGAGATAGATATTGTTTCAGAGGGAGGAGTCAGAACTAAAATCAAGAACAGGGTTTTCTTTGGTGATTACATTGATTATCGCCTAGATATTGGGGATCAAGAAGTCATAATTCACACACCAATCGATACTGATTATAAAGTTGGTGATATATGCGGGGTTAAGTTCAACAAGGTGAAATGGTATCCTATCCAGGAAGAAATTACTGAAGAAGACAGGGAAAAAAGAAAAATTATTTAGTTTTTTAAATCAAAAAAGGAAAGGAGGCAGAGATTTATATGAAAATAGAATCAACCAAGATTATAATGGCCACGACGGAGCGTGGCCCTCCCTTTGGAGGCACGCGCTCCGTCGCGTCCGGATGGGCTGCCTGATATTGCATGGCGGATCAAGTTCGGAATAACGAAAAACGGTTGCCATTTTCATCCTTCGTTGTGCCCATCACCGGGCATGGGGGTTAGTAGAAGTTAGGGTCATCTAGAAATTATCAAACCTTAAAAATTCAAATGACAGGGTTCTTGCTAAAGTAGAATAGGGATATGGCAAGACAATTAGGGGTAGAATTTAAATGAATTTTCAGGGGGTCGTCAACAGTCAGATTTTTGAAGAGCAGAAGGCTTTTGAAACCGGTGGAGGATTGGGGGTCACATCTTCACGGACTGTTGCTCAAATCACTCTTTTTAAGAGCCTTAGTTCCAAAATTCTAAGTTTCGTCAAATCCAGCGTGGACGAAGTTCAATGAAATAATCCCATTGGTTTTTATGCCCATGAGGTCTTTAGTCATGTCAGAAATGGGGTGTATAACCCCTTTGATCACTCCTCTTACCTGATTCACTTCGACCAACAGAGTTTTCTTCGGCTGCCCTCCATAGCTGAGTAAGACTTCAATATTTTGGATCGCAGCGATCAGGTATTCCTGAATCCGAGCCCGCCAAAGCCTCCTCCACCGCGCCCGATCAAAACCATACCACGTCCCTCTGGCAAAAGAACGTTCCATCAAATGCTGCCTCGTCTTGATGTCCCGCTTCGCCCAAGTTGAACGACTCGCCTCCCGCATCCGGTCCAGCTCCTCTTGCCTCAAATGCCGCTTGATCGTCCGCCCCGACTTGTTCCGAGTACACCGCTCTCTTAAGGGACAAACAGCACAAACCTTCCGGGGAGCAGTGTAATCTCGGCTCTGCCTATGGCTGTGTAGGGATTTAGGTTTTAACCGATTCCCTGCCGGACAACGATAAGTGTCGCTCTGAGGATCGTACTGAAACTGCTCCTCAGGAAAAATCTTCAGCTTCTCTGTCCGCTTTACGGAGGCTTCCCTCAAGTCTGGAATATGAGCCTCTAGCCCTCGATCATGACAGGCAAGAAAGTTCTCAATGGTCCCATATTTGCTGTCGGCCACCACCATCTCGGCTCCTCTCCCCGTGTTGGCATGATGACTCTCCAACAAGGGAACCATCATATGAGCCTCATTCACATCCTATGAGGTGAGGGTCCAGACAAACAAAAAGGTGAAGTTCAGCGAAGGTGAGAATTGCAGCCTGAAATTCGATCGTATATTGTGGTACCCCACCACAGAAGAATAAAGACTGATAAAAGGTGACAAAAAGAGTGCGTGCTGTTGGTTGTGATTGTGAGCTGGTGTTTGAAATTCTGATTTGATCTGAGTCATCAAAACCTTACTTCCTTTGCAATTGGCACAAAGAGGATCAATTGTGCGGCTACTCGTGGTTCGCCCACTTGAACCTAATGCCGAGCACCTGGCAAAAGGAATAAATCCGAGGTTGGAAACAACTTATGAAATGTCCGGGCCACACCTTTATTCAGATAAGGGTCGCTATCACCAAAAATGATCCGCACAGGCCGGGCGAATGCCTTCATCAGAGGAATCCTTTTTTCCGAGATCGTACTGTTGGAAGGAAAATTTCATTTAAAAAACAGGACGGGCGGCTCTGAATTGTTGATATAGAAACGGCACAAATTCTTTTCTGACTTTATCATCCCTGATGAATCTTCCCACATTTTCTTTCGTAATTTTTTCTTTAACCTATTTTTAGCTAAAACTTACATTGTGTACACCAAGCATATCCTAATGCCCTTATCGGGTTCAAAAATACTTGTTGTTTTTCTACTTCTCTCGCCATATCAACCTTCTCTTCAATCTTTTTCAGAATGTGATTCTTGGGAACCCTTTGCTTAAGGTTAGGATGAAGTCCTCCATCACGGAATCCCTCCTTTCAGAGGATGCCCAGTCCTTCCGTAATCGTCCTCAAGGCGAATCACATCGTTTTCCGATAAGTTCTGCCCCATCTGGATCTCTATAAGGGAGAGAAGGTTTTCACTAATATTTTCAATGCGATGGGCCGAGTCTTGAGGAATATCGATGGCCTCACCAGCTTTGAGGAAGATCTCATTTCCATCCAAAGTGACTTTTGCCTTCCCCCCAATAAGAACCCAGTGTTCACTCCGTTGGAGGTGTTTTTGGTAACTTAAGCGATGTCCCGGCTCCACCCATATCCGTTTGGCCTTAAAAGAGGGTCCCGTCTCGAGGATTCGATAGCCTCCCCATGGCCTCTTTTCCTCCTTTTTCTCCTTCTCAAGGATGCGATGGTAAAGCCATAAATACGCCTTGACTATTCGGCCTTGGTTGAACCTTTGTTGGAACATTCTTCTTGCATTCCTATCGATTTCAGCAGTTCTTTTTAATGTTCAAAAAGCTCCATTTATGTCCCTCACGATAAAACCGTTTGTGCCGAAACCAATCCATTCAATGATTTTGATTCAGATGACTGGTGACCGCCTCAGTCTTGATTCACACGTGTCACGATAAAAATCGCTGAGGATAAACTTACAACAGCAAGTCCAGGTCTTTAATGAGCTTGCCAAGATATTTTCTGGATAATCAAGCGCTATTGCATATGATATGAAAACATTCGTCGAAGAATTTTATCCCAACCTCGGTACCTTCTGGATAGATTTTCTTTACCTGGGGATTGTAATCAACTGTAGATATTATTTGACCATTGGCTTCAACTTCATATTCAACTACAGGTCCTAAATAAGTTGCTTTTCTCACAGTTCCAAAGTAATTAGCGTCAGGACTTCCAATAGAAACAGCCTCTGGTCTTATTAAAACATATATCTCCTTTCCTTTCTCAAGTTTTTCCCTTCTCTCATAAGGAATGCTTATGAGTTTACCCATTACCCTGAAGGAGACGATGCCAGAAGTTGAAATATCTTCAATCCGCGATTCTAAGAAGTTT
>Ga0315296_10002590_pt1 | contig 15389 bp, 22 predicted proteins | sample YL17G14_18_MG_FD_203921 | JGI IMG/M metagenome (GOLD analysis project Ga0315296, IMG submission 203921) | Sediment microbial communities from Yellowstone Lake, YNP, Wyoming, USA - YL17G14_18 | ecosystem: Environmental > Aquatic > Freshwater > Lake > Sediment | place: USA: Wyoming | collected... | reverse complement strand
AGGTTTTATTCTCAATTTGTCATCCTTGCTCCGGGCCGGGAGGGTTCGAGATGGCTTGAAAGAGAGACAAAACGACTCCACCTCACACTTATGAAAAACCCTGTTGACATCGGTGTACGGGTTGAGATACCAGCCACTGTACTTGAACCTCTCACAAAAATAACCTATGAACCCAAACTCATTTTCCATTCAAGAAAATTCAATGATAAGGTAAGAACATTCTGTGTAAATCCCTATGGTGAGGTGGTGAAGGAATACCTTAAAGGTATCTGGACAGTCAATGGCCATAGCTATGCAAACAGGAAAACGAATAATACAAACTTTGCACTTTTGGTAAGCACATCCTTTACAGAGCCATTTGATGAACCTATATTATATGGAAGATATATCGCAGAGCTTGCAAATCTTCTTGGCAAGGGTGTCATTGTGCAGAGGCTCGGAGATTTAAAGCAGGGAAGACGATCAACACATGAAAGAATAGCAAAAGGGAGTGTGGAGCCAACACTTAAGGATGCCACACCAGGTGATTTAAGTTTTGCGATACCTTATCGTCATATGTCTGACATCATCGAAATGCTCGAAGCACTTGACAGGATTGCTCCTGGTATAAACTCAGAACATACCATTCTCTATGGAGCTGAAGTGAAGTTCTACTCAATGCATCCGAAGCTCACAGAGTCCCTTGAGACTGAGATTGATAAGCTATTCGCAGTCGGTGACGGTGCAGGTGTGAGCAGAGGGCTTATCCAGGCATCGGTCTCAGGTGTAATCGCAGCAAGAGAGATAATGAAAAGGCTGAGTTAATGGGTTTTCAAGAATTAAGAGAATTCATGGTAAACACACAGCTCATCCCGAGAGGAATTAAAGACGAGCGGGTTCTCAATGCAATGAGAAAGGTTCCACGACATCTCTTCGTTGATGAATCCATACAGTACAAAGCCTATGATGACATGGCTTTATCAATCGGTGAAGGTCAGACAATTTCACAGCCTTATATGGTTGCAATCATGACAGAGCTGCTCGAACTTAAAGGTAATGAGAAGGTATTAGAAAAAGGTAATGAGAAGGTATTAGAAATAGGTACGGGCTCAGGATATCAGGCAGCAATTCTCGCTGAACTTTCAAAAGAGGTATATACTATTGAACGGGTTGATATACTTGCCAAACGCGCAGAAGAACGATTCCATTACCTCGGGTATACGAACATCCAAGTGAAGGTTGGTGACGGTACCTTAGGATGGCCGGAAGAGGCGCCTTTTGACAGGATTATGATTACTGCTGCAGCTCCAAAAATTCCTGATGTACTGATGGAACAACTATCTGAAGAGGGCATAATCATTGCCCCTGTTGGAGAACGCTTCTCACAACAGCTTCTGAAGCGCACGAAATCAATGGGTAAATATTCAGATGAATACTACACCCCATGTGTCTTTGTGCCCCTGATTGGGGAATACGGCTGGTAGTAAGAGAGTTAAAGTGTTATGAAATTATTTTTTTACACCCTTACCCTGTACAATATCATCAGCCCAGCTCATTGCAGCTGATACATTTGGAAATCCAATGGTACTTGTGAGCAAAATAATCGCATGGTAAATCTCTTCAGGCTTTGCGCCCTCATCCAATGCCCTTCTGGTATGGGAGTGGACAGACCCCTCTGATTTAATCGCAGCTGCAGCAGCCAACTGTATAAGATGTGATGTTTTTTTATCAATAGGGCCTGCACTTCTTACCGCTTTCCCAAGGTTATCAACAGCTTTGAAATACCCCTTAAACCTCTTTTTGATGCTTAAATACTGCTCTGGTAATTTTGACATATACACCTCCTTATCGGGTTGCTTTCTTCTTAAATTCAGCCCAGTCCTTCATACGTTGTAAGTTCTCACTAAGACTCCACCAACCATTTTTAAAGCTTGCATAATCAGGAGCACCGGTCATTGCAGAGGCATAGCGGATAGAGTTTGAATAAAACAACCATTTCCTTATCCACATCTGCTCAATCGGCTCATCAAATGGATTTGTCTTGTCTTCTATTTTATTTTCCCATGCATTTGACATGAGTTTTGTTGCTGCAAGTGTCATCTTATTGGTCTCTTTTGTGGTCTCTTCAAGCTTTGTAAAGTGGTTATTAATCCAATCAGCACTATGGCAACCAATACAGGCTTGAGTCTGAGAACTTAATTTGGCATTATCTATCACATCCTCTGCCTTTTCAGAGGCAACGATATCCTTTGAAAAAAACAAAAATAATACTATTAACAAAGAGGCACAATATTTTAATGTAGATTTCATAGAAAACCTCTTGAAAATGAAATTTTATTCATTTTTTTGACCATGTGAATAGAAGGTAGTCACTCCATGTCTATTCAATCTTTTTGAACATCTTTTTTGGGGCGCCACAGATAGGACATTTCTCCGGAGCTTCACCTTCTACTGTATTGCCACAGCCCTGGCACACATAATAATCAACCTCAGGGTTTTTGCCAATATTCTCTAATGCCTTTTTGTAAAGTTCTGCATGAATCTTTTCCACCTTATTGGCAAAATTAAAGCTTCTTAGTGCGCCCTTATTGCCATCAGTCTTGGCATCCTCAATCATCTTTGGATACATCTTCTGGAATTCATAGGACTCACCATTAATTGCTGCTTCGAGATTTTCTTTTGTGCTTTTTATAAAACCGAGTTCACTCAGATGATTAAGCGCATGTACTGTTTCAGCCTCGGCAGTAGCCCTGAATAGTTTTGCCACTTGTGTATACCCTTCTTCTGCTGCCTTTTTTGCAAAGGCAAGGTACTTCCGATTTGCCTGTGATTCTCCTGCAAAGGCTTTTTCAAGATTCTTTTCTGTATTTGACATATCCGTTCCTCCTTACTTGATACATAGTTAAATAATAGGATATACAAAAATATAAATCAATCTTGACAGTTAACTTTTTGACGTTTATTATAGACTCGTGCTCCAGTATAATAAACCAGAACAATCTGTTATGCCTCCTTCGAGGCCTTCAAGCAGTTCGAGTAAATAATAATGCGATTTAGGGAAAGGACATGAAGAAACCCTGGGCAGGAAGGTTTAGCGAAAAGACCTCAAGTGTTGTAGAATCCTTTACAGAGTCCATCTCTTTTGACCATCGCCTGTGGAAATATGATATTGAGGGAAGTATTGCTCATGCAAAGATGCTCGGAAAACAGGGCTTTATCTCAAAGGAAGATTCTGAGAAAATAATAAAAGGGCTTGAAGAGATAGCGAAAGAGATAGAAACAGGAAAATTCAGGTTCAGAAAAAAACTTGAGGATATTCATATGAATATTGAAGCTTCACTTATAGAAAAAACAGGTGATGCAGGGAGAAAACTTCATACAGCGAGGTCAAGAAATGATCAGGTCGCACTTGACCTGAGATTATACCTGAGATCAGAGACAAAAGAAATACTCTCATTAATAAAGAAATTTCAGAAGATTCTTCTTCACATTGCAATAAAATATCTTCACGTAGTAATGCCCGGTTATACTCATCTCCAAAGAGCACAGCCCGTGCTGTTGTCCCATCACCTGCTTGCCTATGTGGAGATGCTCCAGAGGGATGTGGAAAGATTTCACGATGGATTAAAAAGGACAAACCTGCTCCCCTTAGGCTCCTGTGCCCTTGCAGGGACAACCTTTCCTATTGACAGAATATATGTTGCAAAACTTCTTGGTTTTGATGGTATCTCTGAAAACAGCATTGATGCAGTATCTGACAGGGATTTTGCGATAGAGTTCCTCTCAGGTGCGTCACTCCTTATCATGCATCTCTCAAGGCTTGCTGAAGAGCTTATTCTGTGGTCAACTGAGGAATTCAGATTCATCGAGTTGCCTGATGCATTCACCACAGGCTCGAGCATCATGCCACAGAAAAAGAACCCTGATGTTGCGGAACTTATCAGAGGGAAAACCGGAAGAGTGTATGGCAACCTCCTCTCTCTTCTGACGACAATGAAAGGCCTGCCTCTTTCATACAACAGGGATCTCCAGGAGGATAAACAACCAGTATTTGATACGGTTGATACTATTAAATCCTGCCTTGCTGTCCTGAATGAGATGCTTCCTGGTATAACGTTTAATGCAAAAAGAATGTATGAAACAGCAGGAGATGCCTATTCAACAGCAACTGACATGGCAGAATATCTTGTAAAAAAGGGGTTACCTTTCAGGAAGTCTCATGAAATCACAGGCAAAATTGTCCTTCATTGCATGAAGAAAGGGAAAAAGCTTGAAGAACTTACACTGAAAGAACTGAATACATTTTCTCCATTCATTAGAAATGACATATATTCCTGTCTAAAGGCAGAAGAATCCGTAAAGAATAAAAAATCCCGCGGGAGCACATCGCCGGATGAGGTCAAAAGGCAGATACAAAGACTTAGAAAAATAATAGACAGGATATGAGAAATTGGAAATGAGAAGTTTGAAATTTCTTATTTCTTTTTTCTTATTTCTTTCTTTTTGTTTTTTCGTATCATGCGGCAAAAAAGGTCCTCCTACATTAAAGGCCTACGAAAAACCTGAAAAACCACCTGGTATCACCGCAATCCATAGAGAAGAAAGAATAATACTCTCATGGTCTTATCCCAACAATCTAAGGCACACCCTGAAAGGCTTTCAGGTCTTAAGGTCAGAGAGTGACGGATTTGAAAGGATAGCGTTTATAAAAAATGACCAGAGTTTGTTCATTGATACTACATTTAAACTAAATGTCACCTATCAATATAAAGTCATTGCCCAAAACCTGAAAGATGTCCTGAGTGCTGACTCCAACATAATCACAGTAATCCCAAAGGCTTTGCCATCACCTCCGGAGAATATCCGATTTACCATAACATCTGATTCCATTGAGCTGCATTGGAGCAGTTCAGGAGAAGGAATCTGTTATAACATCTATAAGACAACAGAGAAGGACAAGTATGCTGACACCCCACTCAATAGAGAGCCTGTATGTATGATTTCCTTGAGAGATACTTTTCTATTACCTGACAGAACTGTTTATTACACAATAAGGGCATTACTGAACACTATGATACGGGATGAGGGTTTTGCCTCCACTGAAGTGGAAGTGAACCCATCCCACTTTATCCCATTAGCACCATCAGATCTCAGAGTGGTTAAAGGAGATGATAAAGTGTACCTTCTGTGGAAAGAGAACACTGAGACATGGGTAAAGGGATACCGCATTTATCGAAAAAGAGATGGGGAGACAGAATTCTCTCCCATAGGTAAGGTTACGACACCAACCTTCACAGATACAGCAAAGATCAACAAAAAGGTCTGGTACATGATTAAAGCATTAGGGCCTTCACGAGAAAGCGATGTACTCACCGGTGAGACATCCGAAAAATAAAAGATTGTTATCAGGTTAATTTTGTTTCAATCCGAAGTATATTGACTTTAAAAGATTGCATGGGTTAGTCTAAACAAAAATTTATTTATATGTCACGATTTTGAAACACAATTTAATCGAAGACCTTTAAGTTCATAATGCCCTGGATGGAAGACAAGATACTCAAAGCCTTTGAGGAAAGCATAAGCGTAAAGGAGAGGTTTGTAAAGGATCACCTTAAACTCATTATAGATGCATCAAAGACAATTGCTGAGTCCTTCAATGAGGGTAAAAAGCTTATTCTCTTTGGAAATGGCGGCAGTGCTACCGATGCCTCTCATATAGCAGCCGAATTTGTCAATCGTTTCAAGAAAGAAAGACCGGGTCTTCCTGCAATAGCGCTTAATACAGATATGGCAGTGATCACATCCATTGCAAATGATTATGACTTTTCAGAAGTGTTCTCAAGACAGCTCAAGTCTCTGTCCGAGGATGGGGACGTGGTAATTGCCATAAGCACCAGTGGAAGTTCAAGTAACGTGCTGAAGGCAGTGGATGTAGCAAAGAAGAAGAAACTCAGAATTATAGTCTTTACAGGTGCTAAGGGAGAGAAACTTGCTTCAAAGGCAGACTATGCCTTCATCGTCCCCTCTGATAACACACCAAGGATACAGGAAACCCACATCACGCTGGGACATGTCCTCTGCCAGATGGTGGAGGAGATACTTTTTGAGACACCAAGGAAAAAATAATTCATCTAATCCGCCTGAGGCGGAGAGGTGAGAATCCTCGGCATCGACCCTGGAAGTATTGCAATTTAGTTCCCTATCAAAAATAATACTTTTTTTCTTTCTTATAGAATATTATATTCTTGTATAATTAATTATTGACAATTATATTTTATTATAGTTTAATATATCTATATGGAAAATAAAATAACATTAGAGAAAGAAGAAAGACTTTTAACAATAGATGAAGTTGCAGAATTTTTACATGTTAACCCAATGACAGTATATGCTTGGGTTAAAGATGGAAAAATCCCAGCCTTCAAAATAGGTAAAGTCTGGCGTTTCAGAAAAACAGAAATAGATGAATGGTTAAAAAAACAAAAATATAAGAAATAGGAGGTAAAATGGCTGTTATAGGCATTTCATGCGATAATGATAACATTTCGTATGTTGTTATAGATGGAACACCAGATTCTCCTAAAATTCTCGAGTGTGAAACCCATCGTTTTAAAACAAATGTAAAGGGGGAACTTCTTGATTCTGCAAATCACAGAATAGACGCTCTGATACGCACTCATAATATAAAAACCGCTGTTTTATTAGTCATTGACAAAATAATCGGAAGCACAAAAACCTATCCAGTTAAACATCAAATTGAAGGAGTCATAATTTATAAATTATTTAAAGAGAATATCCCTTGTATTGAATATAGTAGAAATAAAAATTTAACAACAGATTTAAAAAAGAAATTAAATATTTCACTTGATCTAAAACCCTCAAAAATTGATAAATTTATTGAAGAGAAATATTCTGAAACATGTAAACAAAAAGTGACCAATAAAGATAAAAGGGAAGCCTTTGCAGTAGCTTTGACACAATTATGAGCCTTATTGGAAATAAGTATGAAATTATAAAAAGGCTGGGAGGAGGTTCATTTGGAGAAGTATTTCTCGTTAGACATAAACATTTAGATAGGTCAGAGGCTTCTAAAATTATTAAAACAACAAAAATCAATGAAGCTCTAAATGAAGCTAAGACAATTCAACAACTTCAGCATGAAAATATAATACAAATTTATGATGCAGATATTTTACCCGATAAGAGTGGCATATTTATTACTATGGAATACCATCCAAAAGGAAGCATTGCTAATTTAAAGTTTATTAATAGAAGACAGCTTGTAGATATAGCTGTACATATACTCAGAGCATTAGAACACGCTCATGGAAATGAATTTATTCATAGAGACATAAAGCCAAATAATATTTTATTTAATAAGCATAAGAATGCCATATTAACAGATTTTGGGTTATCAGCAAAAGAAATGTTAAAGGAAATAGAAAGAAAAGCCACATTCAGGTATGACTGGGAAATGAACGGCAATTATTGGCAAGCAAAGATAAACAACATTATTGTTAAAATAGAAATACAGAGAAAAGGGAATTTATACAATATCGCAACCTTGCAAAAAAGGATCGAATCCACCCAATATAGAAGAATTCTAAGGTATTGTTTTGATGGAAAATCTAAGAGTGAAATAAATAATATTACTCAAAAAATAATGTCTGAAATAGATTCAAGATTTGTTATATGATAATACTCGGCATCGATCCAGGTTTGGCAAGTACAGGCTTTGGTGCAATTAGATGTGATAAAGACAGTCCATCAATACTTAAATGTGGTTATATTAAGACATCTCCAAGAGATCATATCTCAAATAGACTGTTTCAAATCCATTCAGATATAAATCATTTAATACATACTTTACATCCCGACTTAATTGCAATAGAGAACGTATTTTCTTTGGTAAGATACCCTAAAGCTGGTATATTATTGGGAGGAGTTTTAGGTATCGTATATTTATCCGTTTTTCAAAACAACATCTCGATTATAGAAATTACGCCAAAAGAAGTAAAAAATTCTTTAGTGGGATATGGAGGAGCCAATAAACATCAAGTTAAAGAGACTATAAAGAAATTGCTTAAGATCACCGATGTTAAATCCTTTCATGCCTCGGATGCACTAGCCATAGCCTTAACTGCATTTTATAGAAAGACTTCGCGGAAAGAGAGATGATATCTTATCTGGAAGGAGAATTGGTAAAAATTTATGAAGACCGAATTACATTGCTGGCAAATGGAATCGGTTATGACATATTAATCCCAGCATATTTGATGAACGAAATTAAAGAAGATGAGAAAAAAGGAGTTAAGGAACTTAAATTGCATATCTCCTACAACCAGACAGAAAGACAGCCCAAACCGATTCTTGTGGGGTTTAAACATCCGTTAGATAAAAAATTCTTTGAGCTTTTCATATCAGTTGAAGATATAGGCCCTACTGCCGCTATTAAGGCTCTCATAAAACCTGTTGGAGATATAGCACGTTCTATAGAGGAAAAAGATGCGAGAGCTTTAAGACAGTTAAAAGGTATCGGAGAAAGAAAAGCAGAAAAGATTATTGCTACCCTAAAGGGAAAAGTAGCAATGTATGCATTAATGCCGAAAATTGAAGTAGCAACTGAAGTTATAGAAGATTTCAAGAAAGAAGTCGAGGATGTTCTTGTGAAGCAATTGGGACATAAATTAATAGAAGCGCGGAAGATGATAGAAGAAGCTATGAAACGAAATCCCCGTATAAGTTCATCTGAGGAATTGTTTGAGGAAGTATATAGAGGTCAAAAGAAGTGATTTACGACGAAGCAAATAAAATTCCTGATATTTCAAAAGAAAATAATTCTTTAGATGAAAATAATAACTTAACCTTAAGACCCAAACATCTTTCTGACTATGTAGGGCAAGATAAAATAGTAGAAACACTAAAGATTGCTATAGAAGCAGCGTTACAAAGGGAAGAACCTATAGACCACATCTTGTTTAACGGGCCGCCGGGTTTGGGAAAAACAACATTAGCTCATATCATTGCCAACGAGATGGGCACTAAGATTATTACATCTTCCGGCCCGGCATTAGAAAAAGGTGGCGATTTGATGGGTATCTTGACCCATATGGAAAAGGGCGATGTTTTTTTTATTGATGAAATCCACAGACTACCGAAAATTGTTGAAGAATTCCTTTATCCTGCGATGGAAGACTTTGCGGTGGATTTCATATTCGATAAAGGTGTACACGCGAGAACTCATAGATATAGGCTTGAACCATTCACATTAATCGGCGCAACAACTAGATCAGGTCTATTATCTTCTCCCTTGAGAGAAAGATTTGGAATTACAAGGGATTTAGATTTTTATGATGAAAAAGATTTAATTCGTATTGTAAAACGTTCTTCATCAATATTAAATATAGTCATAGAACAAAATGGGGCTTATGAAATATCTCGGAGAGCAAGAGGTACTCCAAGGGTTGCAAATAGGTTATTAAAACGTGTGCGTGACTATGCACAAGTTAGGGCTCAAGGAAAAATAACTATAGATGTAGCAATAGAGGCGTTATCTTTAGAAGGAGTTGACGAGTATGGTTTGGGAGAATCAGACAGAAAATTGTTAAAAATAATTATCCTAAATTATAAAGGTGGACCAGTCGGTATTGAAGCACTCGCTTCGACTCTCCAAATAGAGACAGATGTTTTATTGGATGTTATTGAACCTTTTCTGTTGAAATCAGGCTTTATAATCAGGACATCACATGGAAGAAAGGCTACAGAAAAGGCATACAGTCATCTTAATATTCCTTATAAGAATGAATTGGGATTATTTGAAGGAACTAAAAATAAAAAACGTTAGTAAAACTGTTGCCGCTCCCCTAAGAGAAGATAAAGAGAGCATTGAGGATGTCTATGAACCTTTTCTTCTTCAGGAAGGCCTCCTTGAAAGAACACCCCGCGGCAGACAGGCGACGAGAAATGCATACCAGCACCTCGGGATAAAAGTTCCACAGGGATTGTTTTGATGCTCGTTGCTAAGATTGCTTTTTGAAATCTTTATAGAGATTTAATCTTATTCCTCTACTTCTTTACCAAATCAAAAAGTTTCAATGGTGAATGTTGAGCGATAAGTCCAAAGTCACTATCTTTATGGAAAATCTGGCAACGATAAGATATAGCAATAACGGTGAGAAGGCTATCAATAGCAGAGGTTGTGATGCCTCTCCTTCTTAAATCAAAAGATAGGTCGGCTGCCTTATACCAGTGTTCATCGGTTATTTGGAGCCAGTAAAGACCCTTAATCCTGCTTTTGATATCATCTCTCTCTTTATCTGTACGTGTACCCTGAATAAGTTCAACCGTTATTGGACCTGCAATCGCAACACTGTTGTCATCCAGTAATTGAGAAATGATCTCCTTTATTTCCGTGAAACCTTTCCTTGCAAAGTAACATATCCATGCACTTGTATCAACGAGGACAAGATTATGCATCAGTTTTTTGATGAGAGGCTTCTGTGCAGCCCTTCTCTTTTATGCCGCAATCTATTTAGTTCGCTATGACTCATCTCTACTGCTCCACTTCCGGCCATCTCTTTAAGTTTATGTCTGAGCTTTGCTTTAATAAGTTCTTCAAGTGCTATCTGTACCGTTTCTTTCTTGGTGCGGGTTCCTGCAATATCCATCGCCTCTTTTAAAATACCGTCATCTATATCTATTAAAGTCCTCATTTCTTATTCCTCCTTTATATATAAAATAGCAATTTTATATATCAGATGTAAAGAAGGAAACTATAACCATTCAATCTTTACAAGCTTCTGTACCTTCTTAAACTCAGGGTCGCCTGCAACAATGTGAGCATTCTCTTTTATGACTGTTACAACCGTAAAACAATCAGCATATGAGAGAGGATAGCATTCTTTTAGATTACCAATATTGAGCGTAGACTTTGTAATAGTTATAACGTCGGATTTGATAGTTATCGACATATATGTATTTTTGATTTAGTATACTATACTATGAAACTCTTAATGCATATCTGCTGCGCAAATTGTAGTGTATATCCGCTTCAGAGCCTTTTTTCAAAAAGTATTGATGTGAAAGGACTCTGGCTTAATCCGAATATTCATCCCTATACCGAATATCAGAAACGCCTTGAGGCGTTAGAAAATCTCCAGAAATCCTGGGGTCTTGATATCGAATATATTGACCACTATGGTCTGAAGGATTTCCTGAGAGCAGTAGTAAACAGGGAAGACGACAGGTGCATCTTATGCTATTCTATGAGGCTTGATGAGACAGCAAAGACTGCAAAAAAAATGGGGCTTGACGGGTTTACCACTTCTCTTCTTGTAAGTCCATACCAGAAATTTGATAAAGTGATAACTGTAGGGAGAGAGATGGAGAAAAAATATTCTATTCCCTTCTATGTTGAAGACTTCAGGCCAGGATGGAAGGACGGTCTCAGTATTTCAAGGGATCTCGGACTTTATAGACAGAAGTACTGCGGGTGTATCTATTCGGAAATGGAAAGATACATGAAAAAAATTAAAATTTAAAATGCAAAAATTAAAATTATGTAATTCCTTTATTTTAATTTTTGATTTGCAATGGCTGACGGTATTCACTATATAGGCAAATTTCTTATAATCTTCGGCATCATCATTGTTGCTGTCGGGGTTTTGCTGCTCATTTCAGTAAAAATCCCATGGATTGGAAGACTTCCCGGTGATATCATGATCCAGAAAAAGAATTTTACATTCTATTTTCCTTTAGCAACAAGTATACTCATCAGCGTGGTACTGACTTTCCTTTTCTGGCTCATCAGTAGGAGATAAGAAGGAAAAAATGAGGCCCATTCTCATAATCCTGACTATTTTAATAAGCATATGGAGTGCTGATGCTGCAGAGACCATAAAGGTACTCATTGTAAATGACGTCTATTCAAAAATCCCTGAAAAAGGCGAAAAAATAAAGAGACTGGGAAGTATTGAGGGAAATCTCCTTGTGACAGGCACACGTTATAGTGGAAATATTGAGGTATGGAGAGGAAACAGCGGACTCTATCTCATAAATGAACTGCCATTAGAAGATTATGTTAGGGGTGTTGTTATTGCAGAAGTTGGCCCTAACTGGGAAATGGAAGCACTCAAAGCACAGGCTGTGATATCACGGACATATGCTCTATATCAGAAAAAGACAAACGGAGACTCGATATACCATCTCACATCTTCTGTCCTTCACCAGGTTTATAAAGGCAGTAGTTCGGACATACGCGTTGCATATGCAGTTGCAGGAACAAGCAGTGAAATTCTCACCTTCAAAGGGAGCCTGGTAGAGCCGTTTTATCACTCAACATGCGGTGGAAAAACGGAAAGACCAGAGGAAGTCTTCGGGAAGAGCTATCCCTATCTCAGATCCGTTGAATCAAATTGTGAGACCTCACCATATTGGGTCTGGGAAAGAAAAATTCCTTTGAAAGAAATAGAAAATGCTCTCGCACTCTCTGGAATTAAAGAAATAACCATAAAATCCTATACCTCAACAAACAGAGCAAAAGAGCTTAATATTATACATAAATCTGGTACTACAACAATGAGAGCTACAGACTTCAGAAAGGCACTTGGATGGAGCAATCTTCCCAGCACAAACTTCACTATGTTAAGAGATGGGGACTCGATTCTATTCAGGGGGAAAGGGTATGGTCATGGCGTCGGCCTCTGTCAATGGAGTGCCCTTCAGATGGCATTAGAGGGTAAAAATTATAAAGAAATCCTGTCTTTCTTTTATCCAGGAACAACCATACAACACTATGAAGGTCGCTGATTACGATTTTTCTCTTCCAGAAGGCCTGATTGCCAAAAGGCCATTAAACGAACGTACACATTCAAGACTCCTTGTGCTCCATAGAGATGGAACAATAGAGCATAAAAAGTTCTCTGACCTTCTCTCATATCTCAACCCTGGAGATATGCTGCTGATTAATAACACAAAGGTTTTCCCCGCAAGACTCACCGGGTACAAACAGACCGGAGGAAAACTTGAGATTCTTCTTGTGAGAGAAAAGGAAGACGATGTATGGGAGGTGCTCTCAAGAGGAAGATACACAGGATCACTCAAGATTTCTAAAGAACTTCAGGCAGAGATCTATGATGGGGAAACTGTATACTTTAGCTATTCTGGAAATTTTATGGATAGTATCTGGAAATATGGGAATATGCCACTCCCCCCTTATATAAAACGCCTGCCTGATGAATCAGATAAAGAAAGATACCAAACTATCTATGCAAAGGAAGAAGGCTCTATCGCAGCTCCTACAGCAGGCCTTCACTTTACTGAGAGATTACTCAAGGATATTGCCTCAAAAGGTATTGTGATAAGAGAACTGACCTTGCATGTAGGTACCGGCACATTCAGACCTATGAGGAGCAAGAAAGTAGCAGAACATTCTATGGACCCTGAATACTTTGAAATAGATAATGGCCTCATCTCTGAAATCAAGAAAATTAAGGACTCGGGTAAAAAGGTTTTTTCTGTGGGAACGACCACAACAAGGGCAATAGAGGGGTATATGAGTAGGAAGTGTGATGTAACTTCTCAAAATGGGAAGCTTGCCGGTATGACTGATATCTTTATATACCCTGACTACAGATTTAAGGTTGTTGACTCCTTAATCACTAATTTTCACCTCCCGAGATCTACACCACTTCTGTTAGCATCTGCGCTATGCGGCTGGGAAAAACTGATGAAAGCGTATAAGGAAGCTATCGCGAGAAGATATAGATTTTTCTCCTATGGTGATGCTATGCTTATCGTATAAATTATGAAAAAGACTGATTTAAAAGAAAAATCATCCGTATTTATTATTGGCAGAGGATTCATTATCATAGCGATATTTATTACATCCTCGCTCAGTTTTACACTCGGATATTTCGTGGGGAAAAGCGGCCACTCTCGTGTTGAAAATCAACAATTATCCCCTGCTCAACAGGAACGCACCGAACAAAAAAATAGAGTACCCGAGAATAAAGAAGCAGCCATTCAACAATTACAGCAATCTCAGAAAACACCACAACCTGAAACACTCCAAACTCAACAAACGCAAGAAACAAGATTGCCAAAAGAAAGTAAAGAAACCACTGAAACTAAACTGACACAAGAAACCACAAAAACCAGTGAAGCCAAAGAGACTATGAAACCTCAAGAGAAAACAAAAACTCCTCAAAAAATAAAATACACCGTTCAGGTAGGTGCATTCACCGATTCCTCTGAAGCAGAAGCTCTCAAGACAAAACTCGATAAAAAAGGGTACAAAGCATATGTAACCCAATCAGAAACAAAAAGAAACAAAAAACTGTATAAGGTGAGAATAGGCGAATTCAGTACCAAAAAAGAAGCTGAGTTACTGTCTATCAAGATAAGAAAGACTGAAGGTCTGCAGACATTCGCAACATTTAAAACAGAGCAGGAGGACGTACGGTAACTTTAGAGATTGAACTTGACAGTGAAAAAGAAGTACATCTTCTTTACGGCGGACTCGATAAAAATCTGAAGATAATAGAGGAAACTTTAGGCATCACTGCCTCGTATAGAGGAAATAAAATATTTCTGCAGGGCGACAATAAATCTGTAGAAGAGGCTGAAAAAATCATCCAAGATATCCGTGCAATAAGCTCCGAAGGTTATACCCTCAATCCTGAAGATATACGTTATGCAACAAGGAGTGCATTAGAAGGCGAATATACTTCGCTCAAAGACCTTTTCTTGAACAATATCCCCGTATCATCAAAAAAACGATTTATCATCCCAAAAACTGAGACCCAAAAAAAATATATAGATGCCATAAAAAGTTTCGATATGGTGATTGGTATAGGGCCTGCCGGCACAGGAAAAACATATATTGCAATGGCAATGGCAGTAAATGCATTACTGAAAAAACAGATAAGCAGGATCGTTCTCGCACGACCAGCTGTCGAAGCAGGAGAAAAACTCGGTTTTCTGCCTGGTGATATGTACGAAAAAGTAAGCCCTTATCTCAGGCCTCTCTATGATGCACTCTTCGATATGATGGAGGCTGAAAAGGTGAGCAAACTTTTAGAGCGCGGGATCATAGAGATCGCACCACTTGCATTCATGAGAGGAAGAACCCTGAATGACTCATTCATAATACTTGACGAGGCACAGAACACGACATCAGAGCAGATGAAAATGTATCTCACAAGGCTCGGATTTAATTCCAAGACAGTGATTACAGGCGATATCACACAGATAGACCTTCCCCCGGGAAAGACCTCAGGCCTTATAGAGGCAGAGCGGATACTCAATAATATTGAGGGCATCACATTCATCTATTTCTCGGAAAAAGATGTAGTAAGGCACAGGCTTGTCCAGGAGATTATAAAGGCATACGAAAGATATGAAAAACGGGA
>Ga0315296_10002589_pt1 | contig 15389 bp, 7 predicted proteins | sample YL17G14_18_MG_FD_203921 | JGI IMG/M metagenome (GOLD analysis project Ga0315296, IMG submission 203921) | Sediment microbial communities from Yellowstone Lake, YNP, Wyoming, USA - YL17G14_18 | ecosystem: Environmental > Aquatic > Freshwater > Lake > Sediment | place: USA: Wyoming | collected... | reverse complement strand
GATTGCTCAAGCACTGGGTGAGGTATCGAGTGGCGAACCAGAGACAGACTACTTGCAACGGCTGAAGATGGGGGCGGATCGGGTGGTCGAGGCATACCGGGTCAACGTGGCGGATCTCAGGGAGGCCCATACGTGGCTGAGGCGGATTGCGGATGGTCTGAGATATCCACCTGGTGACTCCGCGCCCGAACCCTCTCTGACCAGTGAGCAGGTGAAGCAGGAGATGGGAGCGCTGCTGCGATCATTTCAGCCTGATCTCAAGCGGCAACCGGCACAGGCTGCCCTCTATGGGGCCTGGCATCGCACGTGGGAGGAGTACGGTCCTGACCTGTTGCACTGCTACGACATTCCAGGCTTGCCTCCGGATAACCTGAGGCTCGAGTCGCTGTTTGGGCAGCTGCGTCGCCATCAGCGCCGTGTCAGCGGCAAGAAGTCCACCCACGAACTGCGCGACCTGGGTCAGTGCCAGGCGCTGTTCCTGGCCAAGAGCGCGGAGGAGTTGTTGGAACAAATCCGCCAGGTGTCTCTCGCAGAGTATCGCGAGAACCGGCGACGGTTGGAGGAAGCCGAAGCACCACATCGCTTGCTGCGCCGACTGCATCGCGATACGCTCGCTACGATGCGCGATCTGGTCAGGCAGCACGCTGCCCGTCGCTCTGCCCTGGAATCGGCTGCTGGGCAATCACCGCCAATAAGTGATGATTAGTCGGTCAGGGGTAAGATCACCGCAGAATGGCCAGATATGGCGTCAAACAGGTGTTCACCCCGCAAAGTCCCAAAGACTCAGGAAATATATCTTGATTGGGTTAACTGAGTGATACCATCAAGGAGCCAGATCCAGAACGCACTGCTGCCAGGGTGGACTGGCCGACGCTGCTCATGTACGGCCTAGCGGGTTTGGTGCTGACGGAAATCGCGCTGCTCTGGCTTATGGTCAGGCTTCCTGCCGTCCTGTCTGGCCTGGCATTGGCGCTCGGAGCGCAGGAGCCTGTTGCCACAGCCGCAGGCGGATTCCTACTCGGGATTGCCGTGGTCAAGGCAATACGGCTGGAAGCGCAAGCCCCTCCTTCCCATCCCGCCCGATAAACGCCACCCCTGGCAACAGCCCCAACGGATGTTGAAGCACCACCGTTCTACATCCTGGATCCTGCATCTTGCCTCCTGCTCCTTGTCTCCTTGTCTCCTTGTCCCCTTGTCTCCCCCTCCCCTCCCTTCCCTCCCTTCCCTCCCTCTTGATCCTATTTTGTCAACTTTCTCTACACAAACTGTCAAACTCTCCCGACAGACAAACGACGGAATTTCTGGTAAGATTATGTTCGTGCAGCACTTCAACGCGGCCTGTAATGTGTGTATTGTGTCCCGTGCTTCGCGCCTGACGGCGGCTACGTTCCGTGTTTCCGCGGCCGGCCTCCGGCTCGATTGGGCTTCCATAACCGACCTGTAGAGACTGCCTGACGGCAGTCCATTTTGTTTCTCTCGTTGTTCAGAGGTTTGTTTAGAGGCCTGTGCTATACTCTTGTAGTCATGGGAATGGTGAGCATCACACCCAGGCTGTGAGCGATGGGCAATTTCTAGTAATTTGCTGTTGACTTTGCACGGATAAGAGTGTAAAATAGTACCAGGGTACTACTATGCCTGGGTAGGTTGTAGCTCACTCGCACTTGAGCCAGCGGCCGAGAGGACAAGTGGTGCAAAGTTCGGAACTATCCAGCACACGGATAGCAGCATAGGCTTTGGCTAAAGGCCAAAGCAAGCGCATCAATGGCGACTCGGAAGGGGAGACAATGCAAGAAAACGGACAAGCCCCACGACATGAACTTAGCCCTTTGGAGATTTTGCTTATAGTTGTGCTGCTCCAATTGAGCTCTATCGTAGCAGACAAAGTATCTGATGCTTTGCCTTCTTTGGGAGCCAAAGTTGCAGGGGGTTTGTGGATCGTATTAGTGGCGATCCTAATTGCATTCGAGATCCATCGAGAAAAGATAACATTGCCAAGGCGTTATTTATTTGTTGTGACATGGTTGGTTCTTGTTGGAGTAGTACTCGTGTTAGGTGGCTGGTTGAAGTGGTTATGGCCAGACATCGCTGCATGGGCGGGCCTAGCTGCTTTGGTAAGTCTTGTCCTTACAGGAGTTAGAGGGTTGCTTAGGCAACCTCGTATACAAAAGGCGGTGCAGGACTTGGGTCGGTGGATGAGACGATCCCTTGCTCCTAGACCACGAAGGCTGATCAGAGCCTTCTCGTCTGCGTTTTCTCGGGTGCCCTCTATGGTGGTTAGACGCTTGCCGGCCAGTAGGATTGCCCGAGTGTTCTTGCTGTTAATTGCTTCTTTGGTGTTGATTGGTGTCTTTACCCTGCTACGGGAGCGGGTTGGCCAGGGGCTGAATGGGATTGTTTCTTGGATCTTGGCTGTCCGCCAGAGTGCTAAGAATTACGAAGACCGGGTTGTCGTCATAACGTTAGGCCTGGCATCTCTTTCTGTGATCCTGGCAGCCCTGATTACCACTATATCCGACAGGTATCGGCGATTGGCTGCCGTTTTCCAGGCAGTTGCTATCTTGGCTATGGCAATGTTTTTCTGTACGTATACCGCACCCAAGATTGCTGAGGTCATCATCCCATCTACTCCTGCTCCTGCGCTGACCTCGTCTCCGACTCCCAGCCCGACGCTGACTCAAGTGGGAGTAACAGGTACTCCTTTGCTAATACCTACAGATGAACCCGGTGAGACGCCAACCCCTACCGTCACTGAAAGACCGATGCCGCCAACTCCTGTAGCACCGTCCCCCACCTGGACGCCTATCCCGTCACCGCAACCAAAGACACCCCCTCCGGTCGATACGCCGACGCGAATTCAGCCCCCGACGTCTGTGCCTACGGAAATCCCTACGCCGACGCGAATCCAGCCCCCGACATCCGTGCCCACAGAAGTCCCTACGCCGACGCGAATCCAGCCCCCGCCACCCCCACCCGCAGAAATCCCTACGCCGACGCGGATTCAGCCACAAACGTCAATGGCTGTGCTGACCGGCAGGTCGTCATCGAACTATCAGGTGCCGAGGTGAGATCACATTGAATCCAGGCTGAAGGCGAATCGGCCTTGTGCTACTGGAGAGGCACGTTAGCATCTATCTCGCAGTCCGAGAACAGCAAGGAGGGTATCATCCATGAGCGGAAAAGAGAACAACGCGATCCTGCCGATGGTAATTGTTCCTCACCATCTTCGACGCCCAGCTCTGCGGCTCTTTGGCCTGATGTTGGGTGTTGGCTTGTTGGTCTTCCTGTTTGTATTCTTATTGGGAAATAGCACAAGTGTCACTCAAGCCGCGCTATTGTTGTCCCATTTGATTCTCTCTCACGTCCCCCAGGGATCTTGCGACGAACCAGGCAATCTGGCGCCGAACCCGGGTTTTGAATGTGCAGGGGCATCGCCCGGCGAGCCAGCCGATTGGACATACGATACGTGGGAAGGGTCTCCGGCCATCTTTTTTCGCTCTGATCAGCTCCATCACAGCGGTGACTATTCGGTCTTCATCGGGAGCGGTTCCACAGAATCCAAGTCTCGATGGCGTTCTAGACCTCTCGATGCGCGTCCAGACCGAATATACGAATTTTCCGTGTGGGTGAACGCTGATCAACTGTCAAACAAAGCAACCGTCAGTCTGACGTTTTGGTCAGGATGGCCCAGCGGAGATACCATCCTTAAGGTTGTGGATGCCGAGGGTACAGGCGATACATCTGGCGACTGGGTACATCTGGTCAGTAGCTATATGGCGCCACCTGGCACGCGCTACATTCGCCTGGAATGCCGCCTGTACGGCGCGGGAACTGTCTGGTTCGATGATGCTGCGATCCGCGAGTACATTGAGGAACCTGTTCTGGATCTGGTACAGTCCGATGCTCCAGACCCAGTTTATCCTCCCGGCCAATCTCTCACGTATACGCTCGTCTATAGCAACACAGGCAATAGTACGGCGACCAATGTCGTGATCACTGACACGTTTGACGCGCGCGTCCACTTCACTGGCTCTGTTCCAGCGCCAACTGGTGGCTCAGGCCAGGTCCGTTTTTGGCGCTTGAGTAGCCTGCCAGTAGATGGTCCACACCAGATTGTGATCACCACAACCGTTGAACCTTTTCTTCCTGATTACTCCGTACTGCTCAATCAGGTGGAATGGCGCAGTGCTCAAACCTCTACCCGGCGGAACGTAGAGCTAACAGTTGTGCGCAACGTACCGGTCTTGGAGATTGTAAAGATCGATACAACTGATCCGGTGACCGCCGGGGAACGCTTGACCTATACGATTACATATACCAACAGTGGCACGGCTCCCATGACTGGTATCTCTCTGGTAGAGTGCTATCCCGCACCCACTGTGTTCATAACTGCTACTCCCGCACCGACCAATCCAGCCATAAACAACCTCTGGCATATGCCTGACCTTGTGCCAGGAGGAATACAATCTGTGACGGTTGTGCTGAGCGTATCTGTATCAGCCGCCGATGGCACGGTGTTTAACAACGTGTCGCTCATAAGCAATGAGGTTGCGCGTTCTGTGGAAGAGTCCACGACTATCAAGGGTCGGCCAAAGCCCGCTATCTCGATGACTCTCTCTCCAAAATGCCCAGATATACGGGTAGAAGCAGGCGAAACTGCCATGTTAAGATATCAGTTGAATAATGCAGGCGGCCAGGTGTTGACCAACATTAGCATAACACCAACCATGCCCCAGAGCTGGAAGGGAAGCATACAGATTGAGCCCACAGGTCTGGTCTCACTTTGCATAGGATGCTATCAACCGGTCACTTTGACCGTAAGGCCAGCGGCTGATGAGATAAGCGGTACCTATACTACTCAGATCACAGCCACGTCCAGCGAGACCTCTACGCATGCCATGGCGTCAGTTAAGGTCCCCCGGTATTGGAGCGTAGTGGTTGAACCAGACAACAAGCATTCTGCTCCACCCTGCGATCAGGTTACGTTCACTCATTGGATCACGAACCTGGGCAACTTTACCGATACGATCGTCGTGAACGTGTTTACCTCTACCTCCTGGTCTGTCAGCCCGACTCTCCCGGTTACTCTCACGAATGTTGGGATCGGCAAACGGCGCCTGTTTACGGTGACAGTTGGCGTGCCCTGTGAAGCGCGCGAGAGCGATGTTGGTGGTGTCATGGTTCTGGCAACCTCGGCCACTGGCAGAGCACAGGATCCGGCCTTTGATTTTGTTGTCGTAGGCAAGCCGCCACGGGACCGACAAGTGTTCTTACCTGTAGTGATGAAGTCTTATAGGGGACCTGATCCATTCTGCAACGGCGACTTTAAGGAACCGCTCGAACCATGTTGGGAGGTCAAATCCCCACCAGTGGAAAGGAAGTGTGATGGTGGCGGGTGCTGTGTCCGGCTGGGAACAGCAGCAGATGACGACAATGCCAGGTGTAAGGGAGGGCTGATTGCCCATACCACTGAACTGGTACAAACTTTTACGCCGACGGCGACCGGCGTTCTGGTGCTCAGTTTCGAATATCAAGTCCATACTCAAGATGTCCTCTCCGACATTTTTGATACCTTAGAGGCATACGTTGACGCTACGCGGGTCTTACTGGTCGTCCGTGGACACTATCCTTATGGTTGTAACGTAGCGCCATTGGTTGTAACCGATACGAAGCAGGTTTCCATCCCTGTAGTGAATGGAGTACCAGTCACGCTAAAGTTCCGCCTGCTTAACCGGGACACCTGGTTCAATACGTATGCAGATATTTGCAACGTCCGGGTTACCTATCCCTGATGACTCATTTTGTGTCCGGTGTTGGCCCCTGGGTTTCCGGTCTGCGCTGGTGGGTATGATCAACCAAGTCAGCGATTGAAGGAGGAAAATGATGGCACAGTATATCCCATTCACCGCCGATGACGGTAGCACGATCCTGGTGGAAGTGGCGGAGGAGGAAACCTACCAGGCTGGGGTAGTGAAGGCTGCCCTGGAGGAGAAGGTGCAGGAGGCTGTCGGCCAGACGCAGGCTGTTTTTGAGGATGCGCTGGATGTGGTGCGCCGTGTGGCAGGAGCTTTTATTAAGAAGGTGCGCAGCCTGGGTGACCCACCCGACGAAGTCGAGGTCACTTTCGGTCTGAAGGCTACGGGCGAATTCGGCACCTTCGCCGTTGCAAAGGCAGGCGCAGAGGCCAACTACACGGTCAAGTTGACCTGGAAGCGGGAGAAAAAGGGAAGAAGTGACAAGGGGACAGGGTGACGAGGAGATGGTGATACCAGGTGGGGACCGTGTGAGCGGTGCGTTGTCTGGGAATCTGACTGCTGGTATCGTCCGGATTCTTAATCCCTATGGGACCACTGCCGGTACTGGCTTCGTCGCCGATGATGGCCTCATTGCTACCTGTTCTCATGTTGTACAGAGCCAGGAGTCCCGGTGGCGTGGTGAGCCCAGGCCGGACTATGTGGACCTGGTTTTTCGTGCTACCGGTGACCGCCGCCGGGCCATGGTCGAGCCGGAGTGGTGGCGGGTGGCCGATGCTGAAGACGTGGCTATTCTCCGGCTGAAAGGACCATTACCGGAGGGTGTGACACCCCTGCTGCTGGGCTCCTCCGGTGGCACCTCCGGTCATCCCTTCAAGACCTTCGGCTTCCCCGCCGCAAAGAGCGTGGAGGGGATGTATGACTATGGCACCATAGGCGACGCTACCACCGAGGCGGGCCATCCTGTACTTCAACTGACCGGCGCGACGGAGGTAAGACCCGGCTTCAGCGGTGCGCCGGTGTGGGACGAGAGGGCGTCCCGCGTAGTGGGGATGGTCATCTCCTTCATCCATCCCGGCGAGTTCGGGAAGCCGTCGGAGGCCACCTTTATCATACCGATGGACACGCTGCGGGCAGTGTGTCCTACCCTGCGGGTTTCCGACAAGCACGAGAAGAGTGGCACTACTACATCGGCAATGAGCCTTACCACTCCACCTGTCCTAATTTGCCGGTGCCGGAGAAGTGAAGGGAAACCTTCAGAATGACAATAACTCTCAACGCAGCGATAGCCCGTATTCGCACGATAAATGGCCGCGTGGTCGGCGCAGGGTTCCTGGTGGGCCAGCGGCGGGTGCTGACCTGCGTCCATGTGGTCGCCCAGGCATTGGGTACGCCTAAAGATGCTTTGGAAGCGCCCCAGGGTGCAGTGTTATTGGATTTTCCCCTCGTGGCACCGGAACAGTGGCTGAACGCGCGGGTGGTATGCTGGCAGCCGGTCCGCCCCGACGGTAGCGGTGACGTCGCAGGGCTAGAGCTGCTGAATGATCCACCTGCCGGCATCCGCCCTGTCCGTCTGGTGCAGGCCGATGATCTGTGGGTACATACCTTCCGCGCCTTTGGCTTCCCCGAGGACTACAGAAACGGTGTATGGACCTCGGGCCGCATGCTGGGACGCGAGGCCACTGGCTGGCTGCAGATCGAGGACATCAAGCAGACTGGCTACTTCGTCGCGCGAGGCTTTAGCGGTGGGCCGGTCTGGGACGAGATGCTTGACGGCGTCGTCGGAATGATCGTCGCAGTCGATACCCGTGAGGGGGTCAGGGCTGCCTTCGTCATCCCCACTGACCGGCTGGCAGCAGCTTGGCCGCAAGCGGCGACCTGGGTTATCCCACCCTGTCCCTACCGTGGCATCTCAGCCTTCCGCGAGGAAGACGCGTCGTTCTTCTTCGGGCGTGAGTCGTTTGTCGAGCGGCTGGTGGAGGCAGTGCAGCATCGCACACTGATCGTCGCCGTGGTGGGGCCTTCGGGGAGCGGCAAGTCGTCGGTGGTCTCGGCGGGATTGATACCCCGCCTGCGACAGATAAATACCGCTCGCCCCCCTGGTGAAGGTTGGGAGATCGTGTCGTTCCGCCCTGGCAGTAACCCCTCCGAGGAATTGGCGGGCGCACTGCTGCCACTGCTGGAGCCAGAGATGACGCAGACGGCCCGTCTGATCGAGGTGCCCAAGTTGGCCGCGGCACTACGACAGGGAGAGGTCAACCTCTGGCGCGTGGTTGCACAGATTTTGGATGGACGTCCAGAAGCCGGTCACGTCCTACTAGTGATAGACCAGTTCGAGGAACTCTATACCCTCTGTCATGACCTGACCACTCGTCAGAATTTTCTCGACCTCTTGCTTGAGGCCCTCTTCTCTGCCCCTGCGCTCCCGCGCTCTTCTTCTCCTCTACACCTCGTGCTCACTTTGCGCGCTGACTTTCTGGGGCGGGCGCTGGCTTACCGACGCTTCGCCGACGCACTGGACGCGGCGCAGAAGCTGATGCTGGGGCCGATGACGCGCGAAGAGTTGGAAGCGGCAATCGTGTGCCCGGCCGAGCGACGGGGAGTGATCTTCGAAGATGGGTTGGCGGCGCGCATCCTGGACGATGTGGGCGATGTACCGGGCAATCTGCCTTTGCTGGAGTTCACACTGACTCGGTTATGGAAGGAGCAAGAGGCTGGCCGACTGACCCACACGGCCTACGAGGCCATCGAACAGGTGGACGGCGCGCTGACGCAATATGCAGACGATGTGTACAAGGGCCTGGGCAAGGTTGACCAGGAACAGGCACGGCGTGTCTTTGTACAATTGGTGCGCCCTGGCGAGGGTACAGAGGATACCCGACGGCGGTCGACGCGCAGTGAACTGGGCGGGGCCAACTGGGACATGGTGACGAGACTGGCCAATACACGGTTGGTCGTGACCAACCGAGACCCTACTGGGCAAGACTTTGTGGAAGTGGCGCACGAGGTGCTGATCCGAGGGTGGCGACGACTGCAGGTGTGGATGAGTGAAGACCGCGATTTCCGCATGTGGCAGGAGCGGTTGCGGGTGGCACTGCATGAATGGGAGGCCAGTGGAGATACAGATGCGTTGCTGCGCGGCGGGCCCCTGGCAGATGCGAAACGATGGCTGGACGAACGAGTTGACAATCTGAATGATACCGAACGGGTCTTCATCCAGGATAGTCTGGACCTGCAAAAGCGGAAGCAGCAACAAGAAACCAGGAGACGGTGGTTCTTGGTTGTGCTTCTTTTTGTTATTGTCCTTGCCTCTGTTGTAGCTGCATATCAGTCTGAAGCGAGGTCAATCGCGGAAGCAGCGAAGTCAACCGTAGAAGCAGCACAGGGGTGGAGTGAGCAGCAAGGCCGTATTGCACAGTCGCATGCGCTGGCGGCTCAGGCCGAAGTCGCCATAAATGAGGATCCACAATTGGCGATTCTGTTGGGCCTGGAAGCCGCATATCAAACGCACCGGGAAACGCCCGGCACAATGACCACAGAGGCAGGTAGTGCATTGTACCGTGCTTTGGCACGCCTGCGTTTGTGGACGATTCTGAACACCGGGCAGGGTAGGTCCACCCTGCATGCGGCGTGGAGTGCGGATGACAGGCGTATCGTGACCGCCGATTCCGGCGGAACGGCCCGGATATGGGATGCGACTACAGGCACGGAACTGCTTGCCCTCAGCGGGCATACATGTGACGAGCAAGGGAATTGTGACGTCACGTACGCAGCGTGGAACTCGGATGATACGCGTATCGTGACCGCTGGCTCCGACAGGACTGCGCGGGTGTGGGACGCGGCTACGGGCGCGGAACTCTTCACCCTCACCGGGCATACTGCCAGGATCCGGCACGTGGATTGGAGCTCGGATGGCGCGCATATCGTGACCGCCAGCGATGATGGGACTGCCAGGGTGTGGGATGCGGCTACGGGCACAGCGCTGCTCACCCTCAGCGGGCACGATGGACCGGTCCTGTACGCGGCGTGGAGTTCGGATGACAGACGTATCGTCACCGCCGGTTATGATGGAACTGCCAAGATATGGGATGCAACTGCGGGCATGGAATTCTTTACCCTTGCTGGGCATACTGCGGATGTCATGCATGCAGCGTGGAGTTCGGATGACAGACGTATCGTCACCGCCAGTTATGATGGGACTGCCAAGGTATGGAATGCGACTACGGGTGTGGAACTCTTTACCCTCATCGGACATACTGGAAATGTCTGGTACGCAGCATGGAACTCGGATGACACGCGTATCGTAACCGCCAGTTCTGACAAGAGTGCCAAAGTATGGGACGCGAGTGCAGGTACGGCGATCTTTACTCTCAGCGGGCATGACGGTTTGGTTAGACGCGCAGTGTGGAGTCCAGATAACAGGTATATCGTGACCGCCAGTGACGATAAGACTGCCAAAGTGTGGGATGCGGCTACAGGTGCAATACTCTTCACACTTAGCGGGCATACCGGTGAGGTCGTGCATGCGGCATGGAGTTCGGACAGCAGGCGCATTGTGACCGCCAGTCACGACGGAAGCGCCAGGGTGTGGGATGCGACTGCGAGCGCAGAGTTCTTCACCCTCAGTGGGCATAGTGGACCGGTCCAGCGTGCGGCGTGGAGTTCGGACAACAAGCACATCGTGACCGTCAGTGACGATAAGACTGCCATGGTGTGGGATGCTGCTACAGGTGCAGTACTTTTCACCCTCAGCGGGCATACGGGTTATGTCTTGCACGCGGCATGGAACTCAGACAATGCGCGCATCGTGACCGCCAGCTACGATGGGAGTGCCAAAATATGGGATGCAGCCACAGGCATGGAACTCTTCACCCTCAGCGGGCATAGTGGACCGGTCCAGTATGCGGCGTGGAGTCCCGATGACAGATATATCGTGACCGCCAGTGACGATGGGACAGCCAGGGTATGGGATGCGGCTACAGGCGCGGAACTGCTTACCCTCAGCGGCCATACCGATGCGGTCGTGTATGCGGCATGGCGTTCAGATAGCAGATGCATCGTGACCGCCAGTTATGATGGGACTGCCAAAGTGTGGGATGCGACTACAGGTACAGTGCTCTGCACCCTTAGTGGGCATACTGGTTGGGTCCAGCATGCGGCGTGGAGTTCAGATGACAAGTACATCGTGACCGCCAGCTACGATAAGACTGCCAAAGTGTGGGATGCGGCTACGGGTACAGTGCTTTTCACCCTGAGTGGGCATATCGGTTGGGTCGGGCATGCAGCATGGAGTTCGGACAACAAGCGCATCGTGACCGCCAGTGGTGATGGGAGCGCCAAAGTGTGGGATGCAGCCACGGGAATGGGACTTTGTACCCTCATAGGGCATAAAGGACCGGTCCAGTACACGGCTTGGAGTCCAGACAACGCACGGATCGTGACTACCAGTGATGACGGAAGCGCCAAAGTGTGGGATGCAACTACAGGAATAGAGCTCTTCACGCTCAGTGGGCATAACGGGTCGGTCCTGCACGCGGCGTGGAACTCGGACAACACGCGCATTGTGACTGCCAGCAGTGATGGTAGCGCGCGCATCTACTTTGCCAGGATCGAGGGTCCGGGAGGTCTGCTCGAATTTGCCTGTGCCCGTGTCGGGCGCAACCTGACGAAGGATGAGTGGGAACGTTATATGAGCCGTGATGTTCCCTATCAAAAGCTGGGGTCTGGATGCTGGGCATCGTGGCCAGGATCGGAGCGCTATGTGGAACGTGATACTCCCTATCAGAGGACCTGTCCTGATCTACCGGAGGGACAGTAATCGTCTATGTGATCATCTATCCGCAACTGCCCCCTGTCCTCCCAACCAACCCACAAACCGGGTTTCTTCTTTCCACTCATCCCACCATCTGTCCTGAGGTAAGCGTATAGCCAGAGGAGGGTAATCATGGAAAGAAAAGAGGACCATCCAACGCTGCTGATGGTGACTGTTCTTCGTTATCTTCGGCGTCCAGGCCTTCTTTTTGGCCTGGTATTGGGCGTTGGTTTCCTGGTCTTACTGTTGGCATTTCTCCTGGGAAGCGGAACGAGCACCAGCCAGGCTGCACCCTCTATGCCTCGTCGAATTCTTCCCCGTCCCGCCCCGGAGACTTGCGACGAGCCGGGCAATCTGGCGCCGAACCCGGGTTTCGAGTGCGAGGGGGCATCTCCCAACGAACCGGCTGATTGGACTTGTGAGACTTACGAGGGGAGCCCGGTGGCCTTCTCTCGCTCCCGCCAGTCCCGCCACAGCGGTGACTACTCGGTATTCATCGGGAGTGGTTCCACGGGATCCAGGTCTCGTTGGCGCTCCAAACCCGTCCCTGCACGCGAAGGCCGGATTTACGAGTTCTCTGTCTGGGTGAACGCCGATCAGTTGTCGGACGAAGCGACTGTCAGTCTAACGTTTTGGTCGGGATGGCCCAGCACAGACACTATTCTCGGAATCGTGGATGCTGTGGGTGTAGGCGACACGGATGGCAAGTGGGTACATTTGATGAGCAGCCACATGGCGCCGCCTGGAACGCGCTACATCCGCCTGGAATGCCGCCTATATGGTGCGGGCTCTGCCTGGTTTGACGATGCCTCGATCCGCGAGTCCATTGAGGAACCTGTTCTGGATCTGGCACAGTTTGACGCTCCAGATCCTGTTCGCCCCGGTGAATCGCTTGTGTACACACTCGTGTATAGCAATACAGGCAGTAGCACGGCGAGCAACGTCGTGATCACCGATACGTTCGACGCGAATGTTCATTTCATTGGCGACGCCAACCCGCTGCCGGTTGGTGGTGCAGGCCAGGTCTGGTTTTGGCGCCTGAGCAGCCTGCCGGTGGATGGTCCGCACCAGATTGTGATCACGACAACTGTCGAGTTCCCGCTCCCCGATCGCTCCGTGCTCCTCAACCGGGTGGAGTGGCGCAGCGATCAAACTTCTGCCCGGTGGGACCTGGAGGAGACGTTGGTGCGTAGCGTTCCGGTCCTGACGATTGACAAGACCGATATGCCTGATCCAGTGACCGCCGGGGAACGCTTGACCTATACGATTGCATACACCAATAGCGGCACGGCTCCCACGACTGGCATCTCTCTGGTAGAGTACTATCCTCCACATACTACGTTCATCACTGCTACCCCTGCGCCGGACAATCCCCCCGTAAACGTGCTCTGGCAGATGCCCGGCCTAGTGCCAGGGGGAACACAATCTGTGACAATTGTGCTGAGCACGTCTGCGTCAGCCGCCGGCACAGTGTTCAACAACGTTTTGTTCGATAGCCATGAGACCGGCCCGGTTTTCGCCTACGAACCCACGACCATCATTGGCCCGCCACTGTTTGCCTTCTCAATGAGCCTCTCGCCGGAAGGTTTAGACATACCGGCGGAAGCAGGCCGTCCCATCACGGCGTGGTATCAGTTGGTCAATACAGGCCATCAGACGTTGACCCACATCATTGTAACGACAGGTACGCTCCAGAACTGGCGAGGGAGAGTACAGATTGAGCCTGGATACGTAGACTCACTTGCTGCTGGGGACTATCGAATGCTCACTCTGACCGTACAACCGGCGACCGATGAGATCAGTGGTGTCTATCCTGTCGAGATTACGGCAACATCCAGTGAAACCTCGACGCACACCACGGCGCGAGTCCTGATAGCCCGCCGCGTGGGTGTCCTCGTTGGGCCAGACTATGTACGTAATGCCCAACCCTGCGATCAAGTGACGTTCACTCACTGGATCACAAACATGGGCAACTTCACCGATACGATCGTCGTAAACGTGTCTCCTTCTGTGTCGTGGCTCGTCAGCCCGACCTCTGCTATGTGCCTTGACGTTGGGATCGGGGAGGCGTGCCCCTTTACGGTGACAGTTGGTGTGCCTTGCACTGCACAAGTGGGCGACGTCGGCAGTTTTATGGTCCTGGCAGCCTCGACTACTGGCCCAGTGTCCGAACGTGCTTTGGATTTCATAGTTGTTGTCCCGCCGACCCGACAGGTGTTTCTGCCAGTTGTGATGAAACAATTTGGTGGGGCATGCTGCCTTCCCTGCGATGGTGGTCTCTGCAACGGAGACTTTGAGGAACCACTTGAACCGTACTGGACTGTCCAATCTCCACCGGTCGAGAGAAGATGCGTTTCTGGAAACTGTTTTGCTCGCCTGGGGACAGAAGCAGACAACGCCCTATGCAATGGAGACATACCGCCTCACACTGCTACATTGGCGCAGACTTTTGCGCCGACGGCGACGGGTGTTCTAACACTCAGCTTCGGGTATAAGGTTCATACTTTAGATGTTTTGATGCCTTCCTACGATACCCTAGGGGCGTATATTGACGCCACCCAGGTCTTCACGCTCACCCATCAACACGAACATTATGGTTGTGGTGATGACCATCCTCTGATCGTAAGCGGCACGGTTGAGATACCGGTTTTCGTAACCCATGGAGTGCCAACCACGTTAAAGTTTAGCCTGGTCAATGATCGCTGGTTTAATACGTATGCCGACATTGACAACGTCAGAGTCACCTATGCCCGGTGAGAAGGCTCATCCGCATGCTGAAACACCCAGGTGCCGGGCCCCCCGCCGCCACACCCAGCGGAGGCCCGGCACCTCTCATGCTCCCCTCGGAGCAGGCCACTGCCAACTCGGCTCGAACTCAAGCGACTGGCGCAGTCGGGTACCGGCTGCGCAACACCTTCTTGTCAATCTTGCCCACGCTCGTCTTCGGGATCTCCTTGACGACGACGTAGTGGTCGGGCACCGCCCACGTGGCGATCACGCCGTCGGCCACGAACTTCTGCATGTGTGCCCGCAAGCCCTCGGCGGTGATCTTGCCCTCCGCCCCCTGCTTGGGCACGACGATCGCCAGCGGCCGCTCGCCCCACTTCTCGTCGGGCACGCCGATCACCGCCGCCTCGAGCACGTCCTCGTGCAGGCTGAGCAGGTTCTCCAGTTCCAGCGAGACGATCCACTCGCCGCCGCTCTTGATGAGGTCCTTCATGCGGTCCACGATCTGCACGTAGCCCTGCTCGTCCACGTGCGCCACGTCGCCCGTGTGCAGCCAGCCTCCCGCCCACAGTTCCTCGCTCCGCTCGGGGTCCTTGTAGTACCCCGGCGTGAGCCACGGTGCGCGCACGACGATCTCGCCCGTCTCTGAGGCGTCCCGCGCCACCTCCTCGCCGGCGGCGTTCAGCACCTTCAGGTTGACGAGCGCCACGGGGAAGCCCGTCGAGATCGCATAGTCCAGGTTCGTGTCCTCGTCCATATCTGGCTTGAGCGTGGCGATGGTGAGGATCGGGCAGGTCTCCGACAGCCCATACCCGGCGTAGACCTTGATGCCCAGTTTCCTGGTCGCCAGTGCCAGCCCCTTCGGCAGCCGCGCCCCGCCGATGACCACCTGCCAGCGGCTCAGGTCGAGCCCCTGCACCGCCGGCGCAGTGACGAGCATCTGCAAGATGGTCGGGACGCAGTGGCTAAAGGTCACCTTCTCGCCCAGGATCAATTTGAGCAGCATCTCCGGCTGGTAGCGGCCGGGGTAGACCTGCTTGACGCCGAACAGCGTGGACATGTAGGGGATGCCCCAGGCGTGGACGTGGAACATGGGCGTG
>Ga0315296_10002588_pt1 | contig 15396 bp, 16 predicted proteins | sample YL17G14_18_MG_FD_203921 | JGI IMG/M metagenome (GOLD analysis project Ga0315296, IMG submission 203921) | Sediment microbial communities from Yellowstone Lake, YNP, Wyoming, USA - YL17G14_18 | ecosystem: Environmental > Aquatic > Freshwater > Lake > Sediment | place: USA: Wyoming | collected... | reverse complement strand
CGAAAAGCATGCAGAAAGTCATTGACTACTACATTGTCTAGACGAAGCGCGCGCGGAGTGCAAACGGGCTACATCGAATACATGATGGGTCACACGGTAAGCACGTACAATGACGTTCAGATGAAAGGCATCGAATTCCTCAGAGGTTTCTACAGCGCCTCAGGTCTTTGCGTGAAACCTAAGACAAAAACGGGCAGATGGAAACGCTAAAAGAAATGATTAGGGCTTTCGGCATGAATCCAGAGCAAATCCTGACGAAAGAAGCAATGTCAATGCCCAACAGAACCGTGATAGTAGCGGGCAATGAGCCGTCTGAAGGTCAGATGGACATGCTACTGAAGGCATTAAGACAGAAACTCAAAGAAGAACTACGCGAGAAGCCTATCGTGACATGCAAAACGGTATAATTTACAGTATGGGAGTGGTAGCCCGGGAGAGATTCGAACTCTCGTCGGCGGGTCCAAAGCCCGCTATGCTTGTCCACTACATTCGGCGGAAAGGTGTTCTATCCTCCACCGGGCTTCTCCGGGCTGCGTGCTCATTGTCCTGTGGGATTGACTCTTTAATAAGTTGTTTTTGATTAAAACCTTCCTGTCTCTACGTATCTTAATGATTATATTCCCAGCCTTTTCCACCTCGAATCAATAGTGTACGTAAATATTCAAGATTTGTGAACAGAATATTCTTGAAAAGACCGTAAAGCTTATATATTGAAACATGTCATGTGGATAGCTACGCGGAACCGAACGTTCTCTTTTCTGAAAAACGACGAAGAATCAAGACGGTTCTACGGAAAAATGTTCGAGGCGAAATGGATTGAGTAAGAAAGAAGGCGGAGTTCGCCAACGCCTACTTGACAAGTGTCCGGAGTGTGGTAGCTCAAACCTTGTCCATGATTATGATACTGGCGAAACCGTCTGCGGCGACTGTGGACTTGTTTTGTACGAACAGATGATGGATAAAGGGCCAGAATGGCGCGCTTTCACTCAAGAGGAAAAAGCATCTAGGAGCCGTGTTGGAGTGCCAACATCCTACTCTGTTCATGATAAGGGCTTGTCAACAGCCATAAGCCAAGTTGACCGAGATGCCTTCGGGAGAAAGCTGCCATTATCCACTCGTCTGCAGATGTGGCGTCTCAGAAAATGGCAGATAAGGTCAAGAGTACACTCTTCAGTCGACAGAAACCTGGCTCAAGCAATGGCCGAACTCGACCGACTGTCAGACAAAGTGTATATTCCACCGCCAATAAAAGAGAAGGCAGCTGTTACCTATCGCAAAGCCCTCGACAAAGGCTTAGTCCGTGGCAGGTCAATCGCAGCTATCGCTGCAGCTGCACTTTACGCGGCGTGCCGTGGAACTGGAACTCCAAGGACTCTGCGTGAAATTGCTGAGGCAAGCCTAGTTGACAAGAAAGACGTTGCCCGATGCTACAGGCTGTTACTGCGCGAACTTGATATACACATGCCGATTGCTGACCCTCTCACATACATTTCGAAAATTGCTGAAAGAACTGGGATATCAGGCAAGACTCAGGGAATCGCCATACAGATTCTGCGAGAAGCTAGAAAGAAGAGAGCTGCTGCTGGAAAAGATCCCATGGGGTTGGCAGCTGCATCACTCTACATTGCATGCTTGAAGAACAACGAGAAGAAAACACAGAAGGACATTGCGGAGGCGGCAGGCGTCACCGAGGTCACAGTAAGAAACCGCTACAAGACGCTTAAGAAGCAATTGAACCTTGAGCTTCCAGAATAACCGAAGCATTCTACTTCGGTTGAATGCTTTCCTCTTTTTCAAGTTCCATAACTAATAGGCCGCGGTATCCACAGTCATTGCAAACATATTTCTTAGGCGTTAACCAAAAGTCGGTGCTGCTTGATAAATGGATTTCAGGGCTTCCGCATCTTGGGCAATATATCTTTGACACTTGTCGACGTCTTATGCTCTTAAATACTTCCCGTATGTCTCGCAGCAGCCCCATGTTACGCCTGCACCTCTAACGTTGCCTTTACTGAAGCTCTATGTTCTCCACTGGATAGCCAAGCTTTACCAAGAACTGACGAACCCTCTCACGATGGTCTCCTTGAAGCATAATCTGACCGTTCTTCGCCGTTCCGCCGCACGCACAGAAGCCTTTCAGTTTCTGCGCAATTCCTGGTAGGTCGGTGTTTTTCTCGTCTATGCCGTCAACTATGGTTGTTGGTTTCCCGAATTTCCGTGTTTCGAGGCGTATACGAATCCGCAGTTGTTCCTTCTCGATTTCGCCACAAGCGCATAAGTCCTTCGGCAGCCCGCATGTGGAACAAATTTCAGCCATTTCGCTCACGTGAAGAATTGTTGTTGGAGTATATAAGATTTTCAAATCATTGCTCTATAACATAATTCCATGTAGCAGTTGCCGCTTTCAGCAAACCTATGACCAGCTTGCTCTTCATCCTCCGTCAGACCCTGAGACTTGGATATTGTTTGCGAAAGTCTTTAATCAAAATCTCACCTGAAAGTCCACTCATGAAAGTATTGGTGCTAGGTTCTGGGAACATTGGCTCAGCTGCAGCAGAAGATCTGGCCAAAAGCATGAGTTCTGCAGAAATCGTTATCGCTGACAAAGACAGGACCAGAGCTAGGACGGTTGCTGAAAGCATCGGTGGAAGTAACGTTTCTTGGATGCAGGTCGATGCATCAAGTCCCAAGAAACTGCTTCATGTCTTGAAAGATTTCGAGTTGATCATGGGGTTTCTACCTGGAAGGCTTGGTTATGGCTTAATGGAAACATGCATTGAAGCGAAAAAGGATTTGGTTGACGTTTCTTACATGGCTGAAAATCCGCTGCAGCTTCAACGTGTTGCTGCAAAAGCGGGCATTACAATTGTTCCAGACTGTGGCTTGGCCCCTGGGATCAGCAACTTCCTCGTCGGACACACCGTTCGAGAACTGGACAGAATCAAAGCTGTTCACATAATGGTGGGAGGCCTGCCGGACAAACCCATACCGCCTCTGGGATACGCGATCACATGGTCGTCTGAAAGTCTCATTGATGAGTACACAAGAAAAGCGATGATGATCAGGCACGGGAAGAAAACCGTGGTTGAAGCCTTGAGTGGACTCGAGACAATTGATTTTCCAGGAGTCGGAAAGCTTGAAGCCTTCTACACTGACGGGCTCAGGACGCTCGCATATACGATTGACGGCGAAGACATGTGGGAGAAAACGCTCAGGTATCCCGGGCATGCTGAAAAAGTAAGGCTGCTGAAGGCTTTAGGTTTCTTTAAAGAAGATGAGATCGACGTTAACGCAGTAAAAGTCTCGCCTAGGAGGCTGACCTTGAAGCTTTTTGATCAAAAACTGAAGAAGCCAGAGATCAGAGATTTTGTGGCACTAAGAGTCGAAGTCTGCGGCCTCCAGAAAGGGAAGAAAATGTGCTATACATATCACCTGCTGGATAGATATGACAAACAACGTCAGATAACTGCGATGGCCAGAACAACGGCCTATCCCATGTCAATCGTTGCGCAGGTTATTCTGAGTAAGGCCGCAAGGGAGAAAGGCGTGGTTCCACCTGAGAAGCTAGGCATGGATGACAAAGTCTTCAAGTTGTTCCAAGATGGCTTGGAGAAGCGTGGAATAAGGATTAGTGAAGAAAAAACGGCACGTTAGGGTGTTAATATCATTCGATCAGCTCTTGTCGCAGGCTTTTTCTGATTTGCTTGGGGCTTTGCTTTTTTCCCAGCATTCGTGGCCTCGTGTTTCTGCAATCTTGAAACTCGCGTTTGGCTGTTGCAGTTGAACGTCTTATATTCGCTCTTTTAGCCAGTTAATACATGTCACAGCGAAGAAACGTGGAGATGCAGGAATCAGCGTGGACCCGATTGTTTTCGAGCTTTCTTGGATAAACGGTAGACTTAAAAGCGATCATGGAAAGGATATTTGCTAATTGACGATAGAGGAGTATTGTAATGCGTAATTGTCCAGCCATAGTTGCTGCTGGAAGAACAAGGTTCGGAGAACATTATGAGAAAGAGCCTGAAAAGCTGATCGAAGAAGCGTGGCTAAAGGCTTCAACAGAGGCGGACATAGAACGTAGGGACCTAGAAGCATGTTACCTTTCAGATTACTTCCTTCCGATCACGAACAAGCTTGGACTGGAAGAGGGCTTTCTCTCAGAATTGACTGAGCTTCATACTCCTATGGAAGTAACCCGTTCCTTCAGTTCTGCCCTGGCAAACGCCTGCAACGCCATCCAAGCCGGCAGATATAGCATTGTCTTGGTGGGCGGAATAGAAAAAATGACGGATCGCTGGGACAAGATCCGTGACGACCTGATGCTTCTCGAAGACCCGTGGAGCTACTATGCGGGATGTACGCCTGAAGCCAATCATGAACTCATGCTAAGAGCCTACATCAAGAAATACGGCTTGGCAGGAGAGGACTTGGAGAAGCTATACATTGCTTTGGCTCAAATCTCGGTCAAGAATCACTTGCATGGATCACGTAATGAATGCGCACAATACCAAAGAAGGATAACCGTCGAGCAAGTCCTGAACGCCAGAAAAGAGGCACACAAACCGTTAGGGCTTTATGATTACGCACCGATCTCTGACGGCGCGGCCATACTTGTCTTGACGAGCGAAGATGTTGCCAAGAAGTATACAGACAGACCAGTCTACGTCCAAGGTTCATCTTCAGCGACAGACTATCTGACTTACCCTGCAAGAGAAGACTTGACGCACTTCTTAGTGACCCAAAACTCCATGAAGAACGCTCTCAATATGGCAGGAAAAAGCCTGTGGGAGATTCAAGTTGTCGAACTCTACGACCAGTCAACAGTCATGGAAATGGTTTCACTTGAGGATCTAGGTTTCTGCGAACCTGGAACCGCTTGGAGAGACATATTCGAAAGCTGTCAGAACTACAAAGGGTACTATGAGATGGACGGTCACAAGCTTTACGTAAACATGAGCGGCGGATTGAAGGCAGACGGAAACCCCTTAGGAGCCACTGGGGGCGCTCAAATCTTCGAAGTAGTCAAGCAGCTAAGAGGCGAGGCCTGTGAACGCCAAGTCAAATGCGACAGAGAGTTGAAGCACGGCTGTGTGCTTGAGCTCGAAGGTTTCGGAACCAAGGGCTACGTCTACATTTTGGGGAGAGACTGAAAAATGAGCAGTGAACCGATAGAAAGAAGGGTTTCTTACCTTGGCGACAGGCTGAGGGGTAATCGTTGCCTCTTGTGCGGGAAAGAATATTTCGAGATCAGAGACTACTGTGGGAATTGTGGAAGAAAGAGCTATGGCAAGATGGTGGAAACCGACCTCTTCTATGAAAAAGGCGAACTTGAATTGTGCACGCTCATAAACGAGCCGACAAACAAGTTCTCCAAGCTAGGAGACTATGTTTACGGTATAGTCTCATTCCATGAGGGAAAGATACGGGTTCCAGGAAGACTCACAGACCGAATGCCGAAATGCAATGACGATGTCGATTTCTCAGCGCTTGAAGGAAGAAGCGTTGTGCCAAGGTTTCGAAGACGCTACTCAGTCGACAGGTGCGATGTTGTTCCCACGATTTCTCTCGCGTTCACTCTAGCTGATGAGTACTATCCTCATCAGGAATACAAAGTGACAAGAGCAAAGAAAGAATATGATTTGCCAGGCATCGTCGGCTACGGAGTCTATGCTTCAAGATTCAGGATAAGAGAAGGAAACATTGAACGGTCAGTTCCGTTCATAGACGAGGACTCCATAACCGCCGCAGTTGAAGCTGGAAAACTCGCGCTCATCCACTCAGGAGTCGACAGCACCCTCTTCGGCAAGATCTACGTAGGATCCGAATCCAACCCCTACGCTGTCAAGCCCATAGCGTCAAAAGTCGCACAAGTATTGAAACTTGGAGAGGAAGACGAGGACGTACAGGGAGTTGACGCTGTGGACACAGAGTTCGCTTGCAAAGCAGCCACAAGCATGTTCAAGGATGCAGCTTCGCTGGTCAACTATCCAAAGTCAAACACCCAGTACGCTATGGTCACTGGCACCGACAACGCGCAAGCAGCGCCAAGAGACTGCCCCGGCGGCGAACTTGACCTGTTCGTAGGGTATGGCGCAGCATCGTTCATATTCGGAAAATGTGATGTGATCGCTGAGATTGAAGGATGGTACTCTTGCACTTCAGATACTCCTGACTTTTGGCGAAGAGATGGTGAACCGTACCCGATGCATGGTGGAAGGTTTACTGGAGATCCGGCATACTTCAAGCACATCAGAAAGTCTGTTAAGAAACTGATGGAAAGGCTCAACCTGCAAATTGCTGATGTAAACTATTTTGTGGCCCACCAGCCTAATATTCAATTTCCGGTCAGAATCGCAAAAGAGCTGGGGTTCAAGGAAGAACATTATTTGCCTATGCTTCAAGTTGCCAAGTTCGGTAACACCTATTCAGGTGCTTCACTAGTCGGTTTGGCAGCCGTTTTGGACATTGCTAAACCCAGTGAGCGAATTGTGATGGCAAGCTATGGTTCAGGAGCAGGAAGCGACGCCTACTCGCTTGTTGTTACAGACCAGATATTGGAAAAGCGGCAGAACCAGAAGCTCACGGTAAGGTATCAAGCAGAGAATCCCTTCTTAGAATACGTGGACTATACCACCTATAGACGGTTTAAAGTCGGAATGTAGAAAACCATTAATAAACCTTCAACAACTTAAGAGCGGAGCGTAATCCATTGCAGGTACCCGACATTCTAAGAGTCATTTATGCCCCGCATAAAGCATTCAAGGAAATAGCTGAAAAACCGACTTACATGGGCCCCCTACTCATAGCGGTTCTTTTCGTGGCTGCAAACGTGGGATTCGCTTACGTAGGCATGTCCAAAACCTACGTCGATCAGACACTGCCCAACGGGCAGAATCAAGATGAATGGACGGAAAACAGCACCTTGTGGGCATCAAACGCAATAATTACCACAAGTGATGACAGCATTAATGGAACTTACTTTGGAAACAGAAGCGTTTCTTTCTCCATGACCAATAGCTCACAAGTCTGGTTGCAGTTGACAGACATAGGATCCATCAACTGCTCGAGTCAAGGTGGCTACAACACACTTTTCTTCAGGTTAAAGCAGACTGGCCCACCAGAAAAACCTCAAAACGCAACCCTTTACCTGTTCTCAATAAGCCCTTCTGACTACTTCTACTATAATTTCACTCAAATATTCTCCAACTTCACCTATAATGTATGGAACAATCTGACTGTCCCACTTGTGTCCGGATGGTCTGGTAGCGGCCCTAACGCAGACTGGGGCAACATTACGGGTTTGAAGTTGGATTTCGCATGGCTTGACAATTCTAACGTGACCATTCTTGTAGACGGATTATTCTTCCATGGGATCTTTAAATCCCTTCTGGAAAGTGCAGGCAGCTCTTACCTGCTCAACTTTGCCCTATCAGCTGCAATGCAGTTTGTCATCACATGGGTTATTCTCGGCGGAGTGCTCTACCTGTTGTCAAAAACGCTTGGTGCTAAACTTGTTTGGAGATTGCTATTGATTGTTGTTGGGTTCATTCTTGTCACCATGTTCGTGCAAGCATTGGTGAACATGATTGCCTACTCAACTCTGCCTGATGTCAAATACCCCTTGGACCTGATTGGAGGCGTGCATGGCGAAGGTCAAGCTGCCTATGACCTGATCTTGGAGCAAACAGGAGTGGTCACCCTGATTGGAAGGGTTACTCAGATAGCAATCTATGTTTGGACTATTGCGCTCTGCGGTGTTGGTGTTCGCTTGCTCGGAGAGCTCAGTTGGACGAAGAGTTTTCTTGCAGCAGTAGTCGCCTATTTGGCCACCTTATTCGTCGGAAGCTTCCTGTTTGGATAATGATTCCAACGCAAGCAGGTTTATAAGAAAAGGAAGTATCCACTTTTCCGTTTCCAAAGGCAGGAACACGCTATGGCTGCGATCCTTCAAGTTCAAGGCGTAAAAAAGAGTTATCACCTAGGGAAAATTGCTGTCCCCGCACTGTGCGGAGTGAGCTTTGAAGTTGAAGAAGGCGAATTCCTAACAATTTTCGGTCCGTCAGGAAGCGGGAAATCAACTTTGCTTCACTTGATGGGTGGTCTTGATCGTCCAGACGAAGGGCAGATTCTCATAGATGGGGTTAACATACTGAAGTTGAGTGATGCGAAGCTAGCAGAAATGCGTCTAAACAAGATAGGCTTCGTTTTTCAGTTCTTCAATCTGTTGCCTAGACTAACGGCTTTGAGAAATGTCGAGCTACCTCTAACAATAGGCGGAGTTTCAGATGAGGAGACGACTGAAAGAGCTCAGCAGATGCTGAAGCTGGTGGGTCTTGAAGCCCGCGGAGACCATAGGCCCACAGAATTGAGCGGCGGCGAACAGCAGCGAGTTGCCATAGCGAGAGCCCTAGTAACTGACCCAAAGGCCATCTTGGCCGACGAACCCACAGGAAACCTTGACACCAAGACTGGATGGGAGATAGTCCAGTTGATGAAGAAGTTGAACGAAGAGAAAGGACAAACCTTCATAGTCATCACTCACGACCCACACATAGCCGACACCGCTGACCGCATAATTCACCTCAAAGACGGCTCAGTTGAAGCGATCAAAGAAGCTCCTAGGGGGAACAAACGTTGAAGTTGAGCAAGATCCTCAGCATGGCGATGGAAAACCTGAAACAGAGGAAGCTTCGGTCATCACTCACCACGCTGGGCGTCGTAATCGGAATAACAGCGATAATCGGATTAGCCTCCTTGGGTGAAGGTTTTAGAATAGAAGTAAGAGATCGTATGCAGCAAGGGTTCGAGCTTAACAACCTGACAATAATACCGGGAAGCTTGTTCGCAGGATTGTCCAGACAACGGTTCTCCGACGGCGACCTACAAAACATCTCGAAAATCTCCGGAGTTCAGACAGCCACGCAGGTTATGCAGATTGGGAATGTAACCTTGTACAACGGAAACAAGACAGCACAGGCTTTTGTGGCAACAGCCGTAGACTTTACACAGTTTGTGAAAGTTTTCGAAGACAGATTCGAATTTGACGGTGATGGCCCTGCTGAATACAAAAACGACACGATAATCATCGGTTACAAGGTCAACCATCCAAATGAAGAAGACACGACACCGTTCGCAGTTGCGCACGATAACGTAACTGTGACTTTGCTTGCACCTGAACAGCTAACACCTTTCTACAAACTGCAGAATCACACGTTCAATGTCGGAGGAACCTTGCAGAAGAAAGGAACTCCCGGAATAACAAATTTCGACTACTGGATTTTCATATCGCTGGAGACAGGCAGAACCATATACGACACACAAGAGTCAGACCTGATTTTTGTTCGTGTGAATGATCCTGAGCAGTCAGAGAGAATTGCAGAGGATATTGAAGCGCTGTTTCCGCCGTTTAGAATTACAATCCTTGTTCCCCTCACATTCATCAGGCAAGTTGACAACATTCTAGCGATCGTTCAACTATTCTTAACGGCCATAGCTTCAATTTCTCTGTTTGTCGCTGGTGTAGGTATAATGAACATCATGACCGTCTCTGTCATGGAGCGAACACGTGAAATTGGAATACTCAAGGCGATCGGTGCGAAAGCGCGGACCGTCCTTGGCATGTTTCTTGCAGAAGCTGTACTCATAGGGTTGATAGGCAGCGTAATCGGACTCTTCACAGGATATGGCCTTTCCTACGGACTAGCCTCTCTACTGTCAGGTTTCATTCAACCACAACAGAACACAACGTTCCAAAATCCTGAGACACCTCCTCTCACAATAACTCCGGTGTTTTCACTTGAATGGACAATTGCAGCTTTCGTGTTTGCGGTAGTCATCTGCATAGTCTTTGGTCTGTACCCTGCGACGAAAGCTTCAAAACTGAATCCTGTCGAAGCATTACGCTATGAGTAGTGCTCAAGGGCCGTGCTAGCAAAACTTATATCGTTGAAGGGCTTTTCTGCATGTAACTGGCCCTATCCGAGGCTCAAGTGTCAACAATGGGCACAATGGGTTTTTGTGGAAAAGGCCGGTTCCGCATTAAGGACGAAAGCTCAACATGCCAAGAAGGCTACCAGAAAAGACGAAAAATGCGCCAAGAAAGCCAAAAAGGTTCGGAAGTCAAAGCAGATATCGTCCGAGCAGACCGTTTCTGCAGTCAGGACCAGTCAAGGAGAATCAAGAGATAGAAGTTGTGATAGACGACATAGGAAGCAGAGGCGACGGAATAGCTAGAATAGAAGGCTACCTTATTTTTGTTCCCCGCAGCAAGATCGGAGAACGCGTCAAAGTCAAAATCAGATCAGTAGGCGACAAGTTCGCCCTTGCGGAAAGACTAGCTTAGACCGAGAGGATGAGTTTGAAGATCAAGGAACTACGCGACGGAATGAAACGCATCAGCATACAAGCAAGAGTGACCGAAAAATCAGACCCTCGCGAAGTCATGTCTAGGTTCAAAGACCAAACATACCGAGTAGCAACAGCCACAGTTGCTGACGAGACTGGCACCGTGAAACTAACTCTCTGGAACGACCAGATCGAGCTAGTGAACGTCAACGACACAATAAAAATCGAAAACGGCTACGTCACAAGCTTCAGAGGCGAAATCCAGCTCAACGTCGGAAAATACGGCACACTAACAATCGAGTAGACATGTCGACAGATAGGCATCTAGTTTTCATCAACAGGCGTGAGAGGTGAAACAAATGGAGGAAAGAAGAAGATTCGGCCCTAGAAGAGGAGGATTCGGAAGACGTGAAAGAGGCGGCTTCATTCCCAAACCAGTTGAAGTCGGAAAAGAATACGAAGTTGACATTCAAGAACTTAGCCAGAGAGGAGAAGGCATAGCCAGAATACAAGGCTTGGTCATATTTGTGCCAAACACCAAACAAGGCGAACACGTCAAAGTCAAGGTGACAAAGATTAGCAGAAGATTTGCAGAGGCCGAAGTGATCTCAGAAGGAGACAAAGCTTCAGAGACTGACGAAGAGTAGGAGCAGAGTGCGCATAGCTGGTCTTTTGGGCTATCACCGCTTTTTGAAAAAGAGCCAGTTCTTCTTATCTTTCAATCTCACGAGAACATAGGAGCCTCTGAGTCTTTCACCGTTGATTTCTACAATGAGCTTTTCTTCTTTTTTGTCTATCAACTTGTAAGTTCCTCTGTCCCAGATTTCCACTGTTCCTGCACCATACTCACCTTCAGGAATAGTTCCCTCAAAATTGGCATAAGCAGTGGGGTGATCCTCAACTTGAACTGCAAGCCTCTTAACGCCAAAGCTAGCGGGCGGCTCCTTCGGAATAGCCCAACTTTTCAAGGTACCGTCCATTTCCAAGCGCAGATCCCAGTGCAGGTGCGTCGCGGCATGTTTTTGAACTACGTAGATGTTGCTCTGGTTTTCGTGAAGTTCACTCATTGGCTCGCTTGTTTTTTCAAAGTTTCTCTTGCGCATATATTCCTTCAAGCTCACACCTCAAACCTCCACTCCTACTCCTAATCCAAATCAGGATGTCTTCAGTTCTTGGAAGAATTCTGTGAGGTCAGCATTGGAGTTGCCTGTCTTGTCGCTAATTTCCTGTTTTGCAGGAGGGTTACTCATGTAAAAGGGTATCCTATGTGTGATACGTTCGAGGAAAGTCGGTTCAAGCTCGTTCTTGTAGAAGACACCAATTGGTATTCTGTCGCCCCACTCTTGGGCTTTGTCTATAGCTACCATCTTCTTTCTGAAATCGTCAGCCACATCAAGCACGACAGGGTCAAAGCCCATCTCTTCCAGCTTGTAGAGCCTAGGCTGAGGTTTTCCAGTCTTTGAGTCTTTCCTGTCTTCACCAGCATACCACTCTTTTGTGTTTATGTCGTTGTAAGTCGGGCAGGGTTGCAAGACGTCTATGAAAGCTAGGCCCTTGTGCTGAATACCCTGCATGATTGTTTCTTTCAGGTGTCTCACATCATAAGCGTATGATCTAGCAACAAACGTGTAACCTGCAACAATTGCTAGAGCAATGGGGTTGACTGCCTGGTTGATGTTTGGCTTTGGAATGGCCTTTGTTTTAAGCCCGAGCTTCAAGGTTGGGGATGCTTGACCCTTTGTTAATCCGTAGACCCCGTTGTCGTGTATTATGTACGTAATGTCCAAGTTCCTTCTTCCTGTATTCACAAAGTGCCCAGCACCTATTCCAAGTCCATCGCCGTCTCCTCCGATTGCCAAGACTTCAAGCTCAGGATTGGCTACCTTGATCCCCGTGGCGAAGGGCAAAGTTCTGCCGTGAAGTGTGTGAACACCGTATGCTTTGATGTTGTGTGGCTCCTTGCCGGAGCAGCCTATTCCTGAGACTATGACAACCTGATAAGGCTCCAAACCTAGCTCGGCAAGCGCCATCTGCAAGGCAGTCATTATGCCGAAATCTCCGCAACCGGGACACCAGTCTGCGAAGACATCTGTCTTGAAGTCTGAAGGCTTAAGAAGCATATGTCAACACCTGCCTCTCAGAGGCTTGACCGAGGAGAACATTCTTGAGAGCAACGTAGACTTCGGTTGCTGTCATCGGCCGCCCGTTGTATTTTAGAATGTGGAAATTCGCTGGAATTCCTGTTTTCTCCTTTATGATTTCTGCAAGCTGTCCTGAATAGTTGTTTTCAACAGCGACTATTTTGTCCGCGGTTTTCAGAGCGTTGGCAACAAAATCTTTGGGAAGCGGATGCAACATGCGAACCTGCAAAAATCTTAGATTGAAGCCTTCGTCTGTCAATTTGCTCATTGCCTCAAGAATAGCTCCTTTTGGAGACCCCCAGCTCACAACTGCATTCTTCGAGGTCTTATCTCCAAACACGTTCAACTTCTCTTCAACAGGGATCTCCTTGTCAGCGGTCTCCAGCTTCTTCATCCTTTTTTCCACCATCATGATTCTGTTTAATGGTTCTTCGCTTATGTGGCCGACCTCGTTGTGCTCGTCACCGGTAAGCCAGTGAACCCCGTTTTTTGTTCCAAGAAAAACTCTCGGAGAAATTCCTGTTTCAGTGAAACGGAATCGTCTGTATTCGCGATCCTGAAGCTGGGTCGCATCGAGAATCGTCCCACGTTCAATCTTGAACTTGCTGGCGTCGAAAACGTTGTAGGTTTGGGAGCTATTGGCCAACGCCTTGTCGACGAGGTGAATCACGGGTAACTGGTATCTTTCTGCATAATTGAATGCCAAAGCTGCATCATAGAAACATTCTTTGATGTCCCCTGAGGCGAGCACTATGCGCGGAAAGTCTCCATGACCTGCATGGACAGCAAACCTCAAATCGGACTGTCCGAAACGGGTAGGCAAACCCGTGGCTGGAGCCCCTCGCTGATAATATGTTATGACGACTGGCACCTCACAGTTCCCTGCCCAACTCAGACCTTCAACCATCAGAGAAAAACCTGGACCAGACGTTGAAGTTGCCGCCCTTGCACCTGCCAAGGCGGCGCCTGAAGCAGAGTTTATGGCAGCTATCTCATCCTCGGTCTGAACCACGACTACGGAGGCTTCGCCAGTCTTCGTCTTGAGAACCTCATGCGCCTCCAAGTACTCGCTTTCATCTGCTGCAGGAGTTATTGGGTAATATGTTTGAACTCTGCATCCGCCCAAGACCTTACCCAATGCCACCGCCTGGTTTCCTGAGAGGAAAATCCTTTCTTCCTTTGTATCTACTGTTGAAAGTTTGTGTGGAAAGTCGTCTTTGAAGGTTTGTATTGTGAATTGAAACGCCTCCCTGAAAGCTACAATGTTCATGTCCGCGACTTTGGGCTTGTCTGAAAAAATCGCCCTTATAGCCTTCTCAACCAGATTCTCATCATACTTAAGGAGAGCAAAAGAAACGCCCATTGTCAGTACGTTTATCATACGTGTTACTGTGCTTATTTTTTCTATGCTCAGTTTTGCCGCGGTTTTTTTCAGCAGATCCATGTAAGGAATCAAAAAGATGCGAACGCCTGCTTCCTGTGAGATGTGGAGAAAGTCGCCTAAGCTGTCTCCTACACCTTTCTGATCCATGTATTTGCGAAGTTCATCTTTGAATTCATACGGTAAAGTAGGTATGTTGAGAACCTTTGTGTCGACATGTTCCTTGTCAACGATGATCCCGCCGCCAGAAACCACTTCCGTTATGTGCCTGACAGCGGTCTCTGCGTCGAATGCTGCCAGCAAATCGACATCGTTGACATTGGCCTCAACTTCGCGGTCTGAAACACGCAGGTGGAAATAGCTGTGCAATCCCTTGATGTTGGAATGGTATTCCCTTTTTCCGTAGACGTAAAGGCCGCCGTAGCCACAAGCTCTGCCAAATATGTTTGCTGCGGAATCTACTCCTGCTCCTTGGGGGCCGCCTGCCATCCAGTTGACTTCTTTCATCTTGATCCTCTTCACCGAAAGAACAGACAAATTTTCAGGACATAAGGTGAGGTGTTAGCCGCCTGTGGCGGAATTGGAGCCGATGCAACATTCGCAGCCAGAAGATTCACCGCAGTACGGACATACACACTTACAGTCATCAATGGGGTAACCGCATCTTTCGCACATGGGTACGTCTGACTTGGATTTCATTCTTCTCATCCCACTTCATTCTATTGATTATCTTGAGGAATTAAACTTTCGCAAAATTTGAAAAGTCAAAGATGGAAACAGAGGAGATCAGAAAAAGGAGAAGATTACTCCGGAAGTTGTCGTTTTCTTGCCTTGAACCTACACTTGCTCCAGAAGAGTCGTGAAAGTGTCGTGATGGTCTTCCTCGTCTTTCAGGATTTCCATGAAAAGGAAGGCCGTTGTCTCGTCACCTTCCTTGCGGGCCATCTCGATTATTTGCTTGTACATCGCACTGGCCTTTTCCTCGTCTTTCACGTCCTGTGCTATCATTTCTTTCAAGTTTTTCCCGACGTTAATTGGATCCGGCTTCGTTGTAGGTATACCACCCAAGTAGAAGAGTCTCTCAGCAATAGACTCAGCGTGCTTCATCTCTTGTCTGGCTATGCCCTCAAACGCGTCTTTCGTTGCGTAGCCTTTGACACCTATCCATTGAACGTGCTGCCACATGTACTGTATAGAAACCTGTATCTCCCTGGCAATTGCACCATTAAGCATTTCCAACAATTTCTTTGACGTCATACCTTCTCACCTTATTAGTTGTAGCTTCAGTTTGTTCGACATGTTATATTAAACTTTCTTGTTGGATTCTTGCTATTGAGAATTAGATCGTTCTCAAGATGAATAACTATAAGAAAAGAGACTAGCCTACATTTGTTCAAAGGTGACTGGGGTGCTAGAAGGCAAGAAAGGCCGTTGAGAGTTATAGAAAGAGATGACATTGGCTTTGTTGTTGAATGCCGCAACGACATAGAAGCTTTCGGCCAGTATGATCCGATCAGCCAAATCTCAAAA
>Ga0315296_10002587_pt1 | contig 15398 bp, 41 predicted proteins | sample YL17G14_18_MG_FD_203921 | JGI IMG/M metagenome (GOLD analysis project Ga0315296, IMG submission 203921) | Sediment microbial communities from Yellowstone Lake, YNP, Wyoming, USA - YL17G14_18 | ecosystem: Environmental > Aquatic > Freshwater > Lake > Sediment | place: USA: Wyoming | collected... | reverse complement strand
AGTCCTGCTCTCTTTGCATCGTCCATCGTGAAGATAGATGTGTACTCGAAGCCATTGGTACGCTTCATCCATACCTTGCATGCCCAAGGTTCGTTCTTGTCGTTGATGATGTTCTCGATCTTTAATCCTGCCAGTTGTCCACTCTGATGGATGAGTGCCAGTGCGCCCTTTGGATTCACTCCTGGCTTGCCTTGGATAACATCGATGAACTCGAATGATGCTGCGAGACCCAGCCCCAACTCGTGGCCTTTCAACATTATCATTGCAGCCTGCTCGACGGTGGCAACACCGAACAGGTGACTCTGCAATGATGCTGGTGCGATACTTTGGATCAACTTCCAAGTGTCCAGTGTGGTCTGTCGAACTGTTAGTGCTCTTTCCTCAGTCATTGCTTTCTCCTCTCAAAATTTTGGAATCTTCTACAACTCGTGTTATTTGACAAGTTGAGTCAATACCAAGATTGCATAATAGGCTGGACTCATAAGGCGCAGTGCAATACTCACGATATTGGAAAAGAAACCTAAAGAGCAACCCACACTTACTATTATCGCACCTATTTCACCCGCCTCGTAGACTTCGTCATCAAATTCCCGATTTAGTTTTCGACACCACATAAAAACTCCGACAAAAGACAAAACTATACCCAGAAATACTACTGCCCAGATTGTGTATGCAGCAATTTGAGCTTTGACTTGCTGCATGGCAATCTGCCATAGAGCAGGACTGGTTTTCTCTACCAAGTCAATTAGACGCATCACGATGTCTTCCATTTTTCATTCTCCCTTCAACTTTTCGGTTTCGTTCACAACTTCAGCCATCCTGGCGATAGCATCGAAGCCAAGTTGGTCTGCCAAGATATGACCCTCGTGAGTACCTATCTCAATCTCCACGAGATGGCCCTTGGCAATAAGCAACTCCTCGTCTGCTGCGAGTTGCATTGATGTGCGTACTGCTTGGCGTATCTTTTGTCCTATGCCAGGAGTGTGTTCCTCTACCTCCAAACGCGTTAATGCAACGAGTGCCTTAGCAAGAGTCTGATTATGGTCAAGAAGCGCCTTAGCTTTTACAGGCCCAATATCAGCCTGTAATGAGTTTAGCACATTCTCTTGCACAGACATCGGCGCATTCTGACGCCGCGGCTTGATGCGTATCTCTCCACGTTCTCTCTCAGCAAGCCACATCAGTGCGTTGCCATAATCAGTATCGCCGTCACACTGGATAATGTGGACACCTAACTCCTGGACTGTCAGCAACGCACCACTCACAGAACGATCATTCCATTGAGTTGTCTGTCGCTCAATAATGATATTGTGGCTTTTGACAGTGTAGTAGCCAGTTATGGCAACATAACACCACGGACTCCGAGCAGCCATCACGGCGCATTGTTCAAAGAGTCTACCATCAGCAATGCTAGCCAGTAAGTCCATCAGTGTTTTGCGTTCCACTATGATGGTATGCTTTTCTGTTGCCAGCCAGCAATCGCCGCACGGTAGACTTTGGTACAACGTTGGCACGCCAAAGTCCAAGAGTGTGATCCAAGGAGCAACGGCACGCTCATTGGTGTCAATGATGACAGCCTTAAGTGCCATAGTCCTCTTGCATACCTTCGTCCACGCCAGTCTGTTCTTCTTTGAGGCTTTTATGTCCCTGCAATATATCTAGTACAGCAATGTTTCGCGCCTTGAAGATATTGGCACGTCGCCTCTGTTGTTCATGCTGGTGCTTCAGAAAAACAAAGGCAGTAGTCAAGTCTTGGAGCGTGTATGGTATCCATTCACCATTTGGCGTACCGCGATGGCACAGAATGCCATCAATGACTTTTTCCTCATAGTACATTTTGTCCTCCTTCACTTATGCAAATTGGATCTCGTTCTTCAGGCGTCTCAAATCGTTGCTGGAGAGTCACGGATAGTTCACCATCTTCGTTGCAAATCCAATCAACGTCCCATATTCCACCGTCCGGAACTGCAACGAGGTTCTTTAGCCACTTCACGAGAGCGTCTTTCACTTCTCCTTGGCTGCACTTGTAGTTAATGTACTCACGACGTGCATACTTTGTCGTCTTTTGCATTACTCTCTCCTTTCTCAATGATGACTGCTTTGAGAGCCATTAGCGAGTCAACCCTTCTGCGGCTTGGCGAACCATATCATCTGGCACAAGCATCACTGAGCACCTTGAGCAGTCCAGTCTTTGTCCTGTGACCATTTGGACAGTGCTATTCTCACACCTTTTCCTAGAGCCTCGTCCTCATTCTCGGCCAGGACTGCCGTTGCCATCACTTCGACTCGTATGTGTCTCACCTCATGGCGTTGTGCTTTGAGTGCTAGTGCATACAGTTTTGTCATACTGCCGCCTCCCAAGTCAGTCTCAAGTCCCAAGCCGCTTGGAAGTCGCGCTTCAGAGCCAGCAGGTAGGCTTCCAAGAAACTCAGAATGTCACTCTCTGACACGTACACCTTAATGAGTTGAGTTGCGTCGTCAATAACCAGTTGCTGTTCGGGGGTCATTAGCGATCTCCTTTCTTAGATTCGTGTGCCTTGAATGCGTCGAACTCGTCCCAGATAAAACTGTACATCACAATCTCGGCAGTCTTGGCTTGTTCTTTGCCTTCTTGGAAGTGGCGTTCGCACATCCCAGCCACCGGTATGCCCTCTCCCAAGTCGGTCAAAATGGTGGATGGCTTTTCTGTGCAGCCTTCGACATTGCAGCGCTTCACGTTCCAGTCACAAAATAGCGGTATCATGAAAATACCAAAACCCTCTTCGTCTCGAATGATTTTCATTGATAGTCTCCTTTCACTTATCTGCTTTTGGAATCACCGATATCGGTGTCAATACGCGAGTGCCATCTACGATGTGGTAGCAATAGCCATTGTTACCATCTTTCATGTAACCATCATAGCCAGCGCGGATACAGATAGCATTGTCGGCACGATACGTTATGACTACCACTATTGCACCCATGATGATAACAAGAACTATCGCCAGTATGAATACAACAGCACATCCTTTCTCATCTTCAGGCATTTCATTCTCCTCCCTAGAATGGCGTCATCACGCTCTTGACTTCATCTGAGCCAAGAGTAAACAAACCATTGAACGGCGGCTTAGTCAGCATCTCAGCAAACACCTTCTGATCACGGTTGGCCTGCTTCCAGTACGGTTCCAGGAACGCCTTGAGTGCGTCGCGTTGCACGTCCAAGTCGGCAGCAGTCGGTTCAGATGGGAAAGGCAAAGCAGTGTTCAACGCCTCTGCCGCGATTGCGCCTTCTTTCTTTGCTGCCTCTTTGCAGACTGCCTCGTTGGGATAGACATCACGGAAACAGATAACTCTGTAAGGTAGTCCTGTTTTCTTGTTTACTACTTTCACCCACTCATAGCGATACCATAACTCATTGCCATCAGCGAGAAGGACAAAGTTAGGACTATCTGCCTCAATGCCCCGAATCGCGGCAATCTTGGCTGCCAAGTTTTGCATGCTTGGCTTGATTACATCTTGGAAGTCGCTTGCCCAATTCCAGACGCCAAGGATTGAGAAAACTGGTTTGGTTGCGTCGATAGGAGTAATCACAAAGTCAATGGCAATGTTGACACGCAATCCTTTTTGATTGGGATCTTCTGAATTGTAGGGAACTCTACCCCGAACGCCTTGATCTTTGATATATACGGCACGATAACCATGCATCGTCACCTTGCCCCAACCAATTGAGGGGCGATCTTTCATTGCTTCATCAAACAGTTCTCTGTCACTGTGCTGTGCGAATGGCATTGTTAATCTCCCTTCACTCGGCAGTATTGTACATGCATCAGACTTCCCCGTGAACGCCAAGAGTCTTTTCTAGCAGTTTCGCAATGGCAATAGGGACAAACTGTTACATTTGCTGCAAGTACACCATTCTCAATCCGTTGAGAGAATCCATAACCACAGTTTAGACAGATGTACCAAACCTTGTACCTATCACACGTCTTTTTTGTTGACAGTGCCAATTCCGTACTCATTACAGAATCTCCTTTCCAACTGGTAGCGGCTTATCCGCCCACCGATCTGATGCGGCACCTTTGATGGTGACTGGCACATCCCTATCTTTACCAGTCCAGCCAATCTGGTACTCGCCACGAGGCGGTTTGTAATTCTTAAGCACTTTTAACTGTCTCTCGGTCTCTTTGCCGTACTCTTGCGTTGTTGTGCCATCAAGGGCACGGTAAGCACCAACGACAATCTCAGTCTCACTTACGCCCTCATTGGTAAGGCAACGATAGACAAGCAACAGCGGCACACCTATAATCAGAAGCACAATGAGAATCCCCATCACCAGTGACCTCCAATCCCAGCGAGTAGCATCACCCCGCCGAAGACAAAGACTACTACGACGATTCCGATTAGACATTGCATTTCGTTTCTCCTGTAGGTATTAATTTGAGATCGCCGACTGGTTGGTAATGATAGGTTGCATCTTCATTCACTATATCGGCCACCCAGAGACGCCCTATCTGATAAATACGAGTAACAATGCCTTGATCTTTGTGGAAAGTGATATAGACTGTATCGCCGACCTTAATCATCTTAACTTCCTATCTTATCCACTTAATGTTTTCCTCAGATACATTTAGACTGCAACCATAGCACGTCCACAATTTGATCACTGCTATATCATCGCCCATCTCGCCGATGAAGCGGAAGATCCATATTCCCTTACACGATGGACACCGACCAGTCCTCTGATCGCCTTATCAACTTTATTAGTCACTAGAACCTCCTTACATAAAGTGCTGACCGCACGCATACTGAGTGAAAGTGTACCTCTCAGCTCCGTCTTCTGGTTTTGGCCTATCATAGATGCGCTCACGGTATTCTGCGTGCCGCCCACAGAGAACACATTCCTCTATGTGGAATAGAATCCAATACTTCCTCTTGGCCATCATTTCTCCTCTTGCTCCCAGCCAAAGAAGTCCTTCGCCCACTCAAAGTCCACGCTTGCACTCTCAGCTGCCTTCTGGTCCTCGATGGAGTCACCAACCATGAGAGTATCGTTATTTTTGATATTCCTCAATACCATCGTGGATTGCAACATTGATGGAGAGGGTTTTAGATCCCTAGGGCTGCGGTTAGCATAGACCCAATCTGTTAACTGGAGTTGAGTTTCTAACCAGTCCATGTGACAGAATAGCAGATACTCCTTCACTTTTTGCTGGTTGGTAGCCACAGCAAATTTGATGCCTTGTTCTCGCAATTCTCTGCACTTCTCCTTGACTCCTGGCAACAATCTCTGCTCGAATGGTGCCGCCGATGATGCACGCTCAGGAGTCAGTGTGCCATCAAGATCAAAGATGATGAGTTTATAATGTTTCATTTCAACTCCACATAAGGAGTACCATATCCACAGGCTACCTTGATGGTTCCTTTGTCAAAAATCATGTGCGTCTTCCAAGGAAGAGTAGTCATACCTAGAGTTATCCCCGCACCCTCAGCGGCAAGGATAAGAATATGATCGGGGTGATAATCAACGCTGATCGTAAAATACTCATCGTTGTATCCCACGATATCCTGTGCTAGTTCCTTTTCAAATGCGTCTATCTGTTCAGGTGTCTGGTGTTCTTTTTCAGCTTCTTGGCATATACTTGCTAGAATAGCAGTCATTGCACCTTGCTGGGAATGGTCTCCATTATCCAGTCTAGCAGTTCCCCTAAGTTGGTCGGCCCACCACTTAGCAGCTTTCTGTGCTGTTTCGCGTTTCATCTTTGCTCCTTTCTAAATATCACTAGCTTGTACACCTTGGTTGATAAAGTCATCTATCAAAGCCTCCAGTTGTTCTTCATTTGGCACTGAGAGTGGCGCAAAAGTTATAAAACCATATCCGTGTGTTGCTGCCCAACCTAGAAAGCCTACAAGGATAGTTTTCGCTGCCATAGGAATAGCACATGTCCAAGATGATGGTATTACATCCTCCGCCTGCATCTTGGCACCTCCAATCCTGGCATCATTATCGCCTCTAATCGCCTCTTGGTCAATGTAGTCTCCAAGTCCTCTGCCTCGATGCCCACTGCCTGCGTGATCCATCCATCCTTGATAAATGCTAGGCACTCTCGGCAGCGACATTGCCAGGCGTCTTCGACAACTGCGATGCAGAGATTGTAGCAGGCCGCGATGTCATATTCTTTCGTTCGATTGAAAGCCATGGATTGTTCTTCCAAGTGTGTCCTTTCTCGCACCGCCACGCGCCTTGATGCAGTAGTACTAGCCACGCCTCATCTTGGCATTCGCGGCAGTAGGTGCGACGATAGCAAACTTTCTGGTCAGGCATTGTCCACTGTACAACCAAGTTCTTTATCTGGGAACTTCTCTCGGCGTAAGTTCCATGCCTCAATAGCACCACTCTCGCCTAAGTCGTTAGGTCCGAACGCGCCGCAGTTCTCGCACATCATAGCGTACTCACGATGAAGATTTGGGTGGATACCTATTTGCAAACTTTCCATCCTGGTCCCACTGCCCGCACAGAACGGGCACTTCTTGATCTTGTCTTCCATCTTGGCCTCACTTTCTTACTCTAATGCTAAACATTGATTATACCTGTGCTTTTCCAATCAAAGTCGGCAGGCCATACTGTCAGATCATTTGCCTGTGCCCCGCTCAGGTTAGCCCTGCTCAGGTTAGCCCCGCTCAGGTTAGCCCATCTCAGGTTAGCCCCGCTCAGGTCAGCCTCGTTCAGGTCAGCCTCGTTCAGGTCAGCCCCGCTCAGGTTAGCCCCGCTCAGGTCAGCCTCGTTCAGGTCAGCCCATCTCAGGTTAGCCCTGCTCAGGTTAGCCCCGCTCAGGTTAGCCCTGCTCAGGTTAGCCCCGCTCAGGTCAGCCTCGTTCAGGTCAGCCCATCTCAGGTTAGCCCCGCTCAGGTTAGCCCCGCTCAGGTTAGCCCATCTCAGGTTAGCCTCGTTCAGGTCAGCCCCGCTCAGGTTAGCCCATCTCAGGTTAGTCTCTTCTCTCTCACCTTTTCGCAACATCTCCCAAAGTCGTTGTGGGGAGATTCGACGGAGACGTACTTTCCAATAAGCGGCCTTCTCTTTATCTTCACCTACTAGCATATCTCCTTCCGCCTCCCACGGCCACCAATTGTGTGGCGCGTATTGTGCATTCAATATCTTCATCAAATGCAAACGGCCTGCACCACATGCGCAGTTATCTGGTTCTGCTGGTTCTGGATGGATTGTCCAATCACTCCACTCCTGATCAGGACGGGGCAGAATATAATAGAACGGCTTGTCATTGCGATACGTTGCGCCTGTTGGATCAAGAAACTTGAACATATATCCTCCTTATTTCCTTGCTCGAATGCTGACACTCGCGGCCCTTGACTTTACCTCACGCAAAGCCAACAGACGCGTTCTCAGGCCATCATCGGTGATACCAGCAGCAAACGCCACGAGTTTGTCATCATCCCAGGTACCATACTCACGCTCCGGGCTAAGAACGGCTTGGAAACCATTACCTGCTACCGTTGTACCGATGCTCTTGGTGAGTTCGCTCACCTCGCTCTTGATGCGCTCAACGCTAGTCTCCAGCAACTCAACGCCACTGGATGCCTTGAGCACCTTGAGATCAGCAGACATCTTGCCAAACTCTATCAAGAGTTTCTTAACTTTGGTTTCTTTATCGTTACTGTTACTCATCGCACCTCCTTACCAACTGACTGTGAATATCCGTTCACCCTTATATGCTTCCAAGAATGCCTTGACATTCTTTGGATTAGCCAACATAAATCCGTCGCCATCCCTGACACCATCTAGTTTCGCTGTGTTGTTTGGCAAGTTGAAGGCGACGATAATCTGGGTGATTAACTCATCCGTAAGGACCGGCAATTCTTCCCCGATGAGATCGGCAATCTTTGCTACCGTACTAGGGACGAATGAATCTTCATCATCAAGAAATGCCGCCTTGAGCCAAGACACCTCACCAATCCAGATATTGGGTGTGTTTACAACCTTCTTATGGCTCTTTGAATTTGGCCTGTTTGAAGTGAACAAGTCAAACCACTTGGAGCCAAAAACATGAGAGAAGAAGGTAGACAAATCTTTCTCTGTTACTCCTTTAAGAATATGAATGTGCAAATCAGTGGCCACTTGTTACTCCTTTGTGCTTTCCCCTTCGACAAAGCCATTATCCAGTGCCCAAGTTTCCAAAGTATCGCGACCAAAGATATCCTCTGGCTGAAAGTTGTCATATACCCACTCAATGACCCAAGTCGCATCCCCAAGGTCTATCCGTTCCTTGACAAGAACCTCAAAGTCCTTATCTTCTCTGCTCGTTGTTCTCATTTTACCCCTTCCCATTCTCTTTCAGATGGTAAATCGCATCATCTGAGTTAATCTCCATACCATTGAGAAGATTTTGCCATACTGCTTCTGGATCTACAAATACACTGTACCAATGGCCCTTTTCTTCTTCCCAAGTGGTCTCTTTTTCAACTGTGGACAGAACCCAATCCAAACTAATACACTTCTTCATGACTGTCATTTTCCTACTCCTTCCAATTCTCTCTTTGCTTCCTCTTGGTCCGCCTTCTCATCGATGGCATCCAAGTTATCATTGTACCATTGCTTGCGCGCCTCCGCCCAGATTGCCTCTTTGCCGTCTTCAATGGTGACGACTCCCGACTCAAGGCATTCCTCCACGCCCTCAGCCACACTCCAAGCATAGTTTTGAGAGATGTCCCAAGCCTCTAGTCCCTCTTGGTTTTCTTCTTGCCAACCACTCGCCGGGATGATGTCAAAGGTAACTCTTGCCCCATCCACAAGGCGGGTGACAATGGCTCGCAGAGGGCAATGCTTCACATCACTGCTGAATCGGTGTGTCATCTCAAGCCTCCATTCTTATTATACCACACGTTGTGGCGTTTGTCAAGAGTCAATAATAAGAGTTTGTCTCAAGGCATGTCTCTTTGCCATCGGGCGACTTGAGATAGGCAAACCATATTTGATAGCCGATACTGTGATAGAATGCCCGTTGCTCAGAGTACGCTTTACGTGCTGCTTCTTCTGTGTCAAACTCTTGTGGAGAGCCCATATCCCGTGATATGAGTGTACCTCGATGAACACCATGTCTCAAAACCCATTTGGGCAGGGCAAAACTGCGGATTGCCTTATCTGTTTTCATTGTTCCTCCTCTATCCATACTCTCAGCCCCGATGCTAGTGGATTAGCCTCGGTCAACTTCTTTACCCTCTTAGCCGCCTCTTGGTTTAAGTGTTCGCCAAAGAGTTGTGGGGATGTGCTACCATCACGACTGCCAGCGGCCCATACTGAGAATGTTGCCTTCTGGTCTTGTGCCTTCTGGTCTTCTATCAACCATTCATCACTAGGTTTGACGCCTTCCAAGAGGATGTAGAAATTCGCCACGCCATAGTCAATCTCAGCGCGATTCTGAATATCCAGCATCGCATCTTGGCTAATGCGCGTCCTCTTGGGATACCAACGCAAGTTTCCCTCTTGGTCGTGTTTCTTAATCCAGAGAGTAAACTTGTTTGGTGTACTGAAATAGCGGCGAGTAAGGCTAGTCATTGGTAGCCTCGGCAAGTGCTTCTCTCAGCGGCTTCTCAAACTCATCACCACGCCAAGAGTTGGAACCGAAGGTAATGTCGCCAATGGCAAGTTTAGCAAGGTCAAAGACTGCTGTATGGTCCTTCAGGTCGTCAAAGAGCACGCCTACCATGCGCTTCCAGTGGAATTTATCATCTGTGTAGTCAAAGATGCACACGTCAAAAGGTGCGCCACTGATGCCGTTCCTATGATGTGCTTGCGACACAATCTTGACCTTTATCTCAAACATTTTTGCACCTCCTCTTGGTTGTGCCACTCTAAGCACGTCAAATAGCCATCGGCGTACTCGCTGATGCCCTCAGATATGGCAGCTTCTATCTTAGTGGCTTGTTTGCCGCCATCAACCTCGCATTGACGCCAGCCAGCCCAGAAGTCATACTCTTGGTCTGTCATTGGCTCAACTCTTTGGCAATGAGCGCCGCTTGTTTGTACCGTCTGAGTAGAGCAGTCTTGAGTGTGCGTGACGACACCTCATAGCCGTACATAGTAAAGAGTGCCGCCTTGCGTTTGCGAAACGTCTCCCATGCCTCCCACGCTTCCTCTCGGTTTCTGAATCCGCACAAGATTTCTTCTTGTGCGCGAATCTCAGCTTCCCAAATGGCAATAGGCGCCGCGTGCTGCTCATTGTACCGCTCCCTGATGTCACAAACGATTGCCCAGTAGCCCATTTTATGCCTCCTCCCGATCTGTTTCCCATCCGCGCTCAACAGCGGCACAGACACGATTGAGCAAGCCATAGTAATGCTCTTTGCTTGTGCTATCTTTGCTCCACTCGCCGGGATTCTTGACCATCTCCTCGTGAGCCTTGAGCAAGTTCATCACCATTTGTGTGGCAACCATCTCTCTGGTTTTCGCGTCCATCATAGCCTTCCTTCTGGTCATCTTTGCAAAAGACTAGGCATAATAACTATTGTATCTCAGAGGATACAACCTATCGCCAGCTTACCTGACCATAATTCCCGTGCCGCAGTTCGTCACATGTGTGCCATGCGCACCCGCCGGGTATAATGTAGTGTCATGCATGGGTATTATACCTAGTCCTTCGCCTCATCTTTGCACCCTCACACGACGCGGGCCAAGTCCCAGGCAGGATGTTCGCTGCTACGATCAGGGCGTCGTTTGGGGTGCTTGTCTTGGTCTGCCGGTTACACTGTCCGGCTTGGCGTCTTTCACCGCTTTCCGCCAGCATCAAAGCCCATTCGCTTCTATAGCCGCTTAAGGTGTCTATGCACCGCTGCGCCAATGCTGTATTGTTGTGGTCTGAGAGGGACTAACCCTCTCTGTTTTCCTCTTTGTGCCAATCATATCGGTGTGCCCACTGGCAGAACCGATATTCCCACTCTTCGGGGAAAGGTATAGCGTGCCATACCTCATCTATGACGTGGCATACTTCGTACAGTATGGCGCGAATTGATCCAACCTCCATGCTACCTCCTCTTGGTCTGAGAGGGGGACAAGCCCCCTCTATGATGGTTTCCAGTCCATTGGCTCAAGGTACTTGCCGCACATCGGCATAATCAGGGCATAGACTGGCTGCTCTTCGATCTTGCCGTACACCTCCATAGGGTCATGTTCGCCATAGATTAGCAACTTGACAGCCTTTAGTTCTGTGAGTGCGTCACGCAAGAGATCTGCGTTGACGTAGACAGTTGCTACTGGCTCCCTCTTGGGTATAATCATCGCGTAGTTCGGGAATGTTCCTTCTGGTTCTACGGTGACATCAACGCTGGCGGTATTGGGAGTGATTTTGGTCAGCTCTACCGTCCGCCCTGCCAATTCTGGCAGTGCTATATCTTTGGCGGCAAAGAGTCGGAAACCATCCGCCGAGATTGCGTCAGTATCGGTAAAATGTACACCAGTCAGGATTTCCCGCTGTGGCTTTTTGCCTTTTGCTGGTGTTTCCTTTGCCCGTGAAACCCAAGTCAACATCTTCGCTTGCAGTTTGCTGATCAACATCTCCCCTCTTGGTTTCTAGCCCGGCAAGTCGGGTGCCGGGCAACCCATGAACATGCTAATGCCGTTCTGGCTTATCGGCGAATGGTCCGAATGTAGACAAAGGGAAGACATAGCTTTTATTGCCATTCACCTTCTGGGCTATACGTTTAGCTTCATTCGCAGAACGCGCCTTAACAATCTGGCATGCCTCATACAAGGTGTACCCGTCCTCCGATCCCAAGACCACAACATACCATCGCCACATCTTGGCCTCCTTGTGTGCCTCTTGGTCTAGTCCCCAAAGTAGAAGCACTGAGCATATCGAAGCAGCACAACCCGATCAACGTCAAAGTATTCAGTCCACGGCTTGCCCCAGTCTTGCACTTGGAGGCGCGCCCTTGTCGGCTGTGCGTACTCGTCCAGGTCTCCCACAATGCGGCTGGCAGGTCCGCCAGTGCCGAGCAGGATCTTGTACTCTGCTGGCTTTGCGTTCTCCGTGTCGCCAGGAGAGTACCAATCCGAGCGTACTTGGATCTCAAGAGGATCTTCTTGGATGGTTTCGCGGGCGTTTTCCTCGTCTTCGCCGTCAAGCGCCTCGACCATCTCAGCAATGCTTTTGTATGCTGACTTACCAATCTCTTCTGCCCAGTTCTCATTCTCAACCATTGCATCCTCCCATCTTTGCCCGTCCCCTGACCTCTCGGTCTAATCTGGCCACCACGAGGGATTAGGGCATCTTGGCCAGGTTGAGAGGGCGTTACCCTCTCTGTTAGCATATGACACCTCCGAGATGTGTTGTCCTCTTGGTCAGCGAATACGCTCTACTATAGCACGATGCTGGTTATAATGCGCCTTGCACCTGGCCAGATCCGCTTGCATGCGCACCTTGAGTCTTACCAGTTCGCGTTGAGGGTGTTCCGGCCAGTCCTTGCACTTGCCATAGAATGCGAATAGTTCCTCATCGCTCTTGGCGAGTTCCTTGTCGTACCATGCCAGAGCCTTGACATGATCCGCGTCGATCTCTGCGTTGATCTGGGCGGCCAGTTTGGAAGCGGCAACTTCCGATGTGGTATACTGTGTGAGCCTATCAGTCACAGCCCACACCTGGCCCGTGTATTCTGCGACCTTGTTCAGATGGTTGAGGTGTGCAAACTTTGCCTCACGCGCCTTTGCTCCTGGGAGTAGTTCGGTGTATTCTCCTTCTCCCAAGCCAATGTAGTCACACAGTGAATTGCGCTCCACATTCTGGAAGGTGCAGAGATACCAGCGATCTGAGTAGATCTTGACCTTGCGTGCTGGTGTGTAGCCCGCGTTCCCGAAGTTCCGATATGCCGTCATTCTGTCCATGTCAATCTCCCTCTTGGTTTTGTTCACTCTCATGATGGGGATAGGTCATTCTGGCAGCACAGACAGACCATTATACAATCTCATTGTTGCGTTGGCCCTTGTGGGCAAAAGGCAATGCGCCTTTGCACCGAGGGCAAAGATTATGCCTGTGTTCTCCCTTACCAGTCTACTCTCAGTATAACCCCTCTTGGTGAAATCTGGGTATAGAAATCCATAGAAAAGAACTAGAGAAACAGAACAGATGTGCTATGATGCCTCTTGGTCTATGAGCAACTCCACAAGCATCTCTGGGCGCATTCTCTGGCCTATATCGCCACCGAGCACGGCCCAAATTTCGTCCCGCTTTTGGTATCGCACATGCTGGAATGTTTCGCCAGGAAACTGGAACCACGCCCCAACTGCCAACTCTCCAAAGGTACAGGTTTGCCTTTTCATGTTCTCCTCTTGGTCTTGTGCTATCCCCAGCGGCAAGCGGCTTGGATGCCCTCAATTGCCGCATCCAACCACACTCGTTGCGCCTTTGTCAGTTTGCCCTCGACATAGGCATGATAGCATCGCGGCTCTGGCCCCCAGATACTACAATACTCCTTGATGCTATGATTGGCACAAAGGACGAACAAAGTATCTTGTTCCCTTCTGGTCAAATTAGATGCGATCTGTGTACCTTCCATGTTTACCTCTCGGTCCTTCTGGTCTTGGCGGTTCCCGATTTTCCAAAACCTCCCAAGTTTTCTGGCCTAGAACACCCGTTCTATAGAACACCTGTGCTAGTGTGGACTTTGTGCTAGGAGTCATTGGAGCAATCGCTTCCGTATCGCTCCATGCTGATTTCTGCTCTAAGAGCATTAGCACCCTCGTGCCCGCACGTTTCACAGATCGCTCTTTTCCTTGCGGGGTAGTAGAATGCCTTATCACCTTTGCGGATGTTTTTACCGCATGAACATACAGACTGGAAACGCGCTACAATCCAGATCGGATCAATGTTTCTCGTTCTCATAGCGTTCTCCTTTACTGTGGACTTCGCATCTTGGCAATTCCATACTACCCTTTGCGCCGAGTATCCAGCTTGGCGCATAGGCTAGGACAGAATCAGCAATGCGTTTGGCAGTACCGCAAAGCTCCCGATAGCCAGTCTTGACCATCCCAGGAGATTGTCCACGCATTGATCTTTTCTGCCAGATCCGCCGATGACAGATCATACAAATGTCGCTCGAGGGCGAAGCACGTGCGCGCAGTCTGGTATCCCCATACGAGTGCATCAATCACAGCGTCGTGCTTGTGTTCTCCAGTTTTGAGACTCTCAAGCAAAGCGCAGACTGCTGAGAATCCGCGTAGTTCTCTAGTCTGAGAAAATCCGCGAAGGTCTGTCATATCAGAGTACCATCCTTTCGTCTATTTCGCTATCGGCTTTGCACCGACACAGGCTCGATCCTCCTGTCGAGCCTATCACAGAGTATACCATCTGTTGTGGTTTACCGCGCCCATCTTGGCGTCAAGAACCGACTTGCCGCACCAGTCCCGACGCGGTATCCGTACCGCACGCCGCCGTAGATGCTCTGTGCATCCTGGTACATGCAGTTCCAGCCCCATTGCGCGCCTTGGACGACAACCAAGGCGGTGCGCCTTGATGGAGACAGAGGAACTGGCCCATCTGCGAGGACAGGATGCGTCAGGAGCAGAGAACCCGCGAGAACCAAACCAGAAACCAAAACCTTGATGCGTTTCATTGTACCTTGTCCTTTCTACTGAGATTGCGCTCTGTCGTCGGCTTTGCACCGACACAGCCGGCAGATACCGGCTTCGCGCATCATAGTTCAGATGCTATTACCGCTTCCCTGATACCCTTGCGCACCGCCGCGCGTCGGGCAGTTGGTGTAGCATACTGGTTGTACATCCACCGCCAAGGTACCTCTGGCAGGTGCCGCTTACCGATTGTCGCTGCTAACACGCGCATTGCGGCGACACATGATGCATGCGTGGTGGTGCGTCCTGCGATCTTGTGATCGCATCTATAGCACCACTCCGTGTACAATTCGCTGATGTACTTGACCGCTTCCTTCATTGCCATTCCTCCAGTCTGAGAATGTGCTCGAAACCTAGCTATATTATACCACAGAGCGCACCGTATGGCACAACGAGTTTGCCCGCTCTTTGCGAATAACCTCCGTCACATCTTAACGCAGGTTGGCTAGCCAAAGTATAAAGAAAGTGAAGACTAGGTATAAAGACCTTCACTTATCTCCGCCACAGAGCCTTCCTGCAAACGGGTTCAGATACTCCACACCACGTATGGCAGTATGTTTTATGCATATCTAAGTATGCCAAGATAGCACGATAAGCTTGCTATGCGAAGAAAATGGCCAAAAAAGGCACGATCTGGGCGTACTCGTGTGCGCGCAATGATGCCATAGATGCGCATGTGCCTTGATGCCTTGACCATGATACCGCTTTGTGCTATAATGCTAGCATATCATAGTATACTGCCTAGTATACTAGGCTGAATGAACATAGATATACGTAGAAAGAGACA